>OUNM010183559.1_pt1 | contig 15212 bp, 14 predicted proteins | sample 1769961 | NCBI WGS metagenome assembly OUNM01 (sample SAMEA3914820, study PRJEB12502) | metagenome | biome: forest; material: soil | place: USA | collected 2012-03-12 | depth 0.3 m | reverse complement strand
TAAGCAAAAGAAAAAGACGGCAAAGCGAATACGGCGGCAACGCACGTTGCGCCAGCCAAACGAGTCCATCGGGTGAATTTCATACGGGGCGGCCTCCAGGCCACGCAAATGAAACGTGATATTTAATGAAACAGCAAGTCAGAAATTGAGTAATCGAAGAAAATTCCGCACCTAACCGCCGACAAAGCAAGTTTGCTAGATAGCGATACCCACATCTCAACAAGGTTGTGACGAAGTGCGGGATGCGCGCCATCATCACCGGATCGAAAATTGTTTTGTCTTCGCCATTGACGCGAGGGCATAAACTAGATAAGAAATCCACCGAATCAGACTGAGGAACTAAGGCCGAAAATCATTTCCTATGAAAATGTCACCCCTTTTAAAAACGAGCGGACAGAATGTCAAAGTGAAGCCGTTTCAATTCAAGAATGCCAAACCTGCTTTGGCAGCAGTGGTTTTGAGCACAGCGTTCGGCATAGAGACGGCACACGCGGATCCTGGACTGTATAGCGATTACCGGGGAGACGGAGCGACAGCCAGCGGCGATTACTCGACCGCAATCGGCTCCAACAGTGGCACTGCCACTCCGAATACGCAGGCACTGTCTCCTTATTCCTTTGCGTTGGGACAACACGCCGTAGCAGGAACTAGCACAGGAGGCGATTTTGCGGTGAGCATCGGCCTGGAAGTCATAGCGAGCGGGAAGCATTCGTTTGCAATCGGAGAGAACGTCACTGCCAGCGGGCTTCACTCATTTGCTACCGGCAACCAGTCACTTGCCACTGGTGATTATTCCACGGCATTCGGAATTGCTGCCGGGGCAGCTACTTATGGTGAGTTTGTGATCGGTTCTTACAACCTTGAGAGCACCGGACACGCGCATGACTGGAATGCCAATTCCTCCGAAGACCTGTTTGTGATCGGGAATGGTTACGTGCAAAGCGGTACGCCTATTTATAGCAATGCGTTCAAAGTCGCGAAAAATGGCGACACGGTCGTCTATGGACATCTCACGGCGAACAACCTGAGCCTTAGTACACTGGCGTTCGGAGCGAATAGTTCTGCCGATTCCAATTCGATCGCGATTGGAAGCAGTTCATCAGCCACTGGGGGGGCGACCGTATTTGGTAGTCAGAGCACGGCAGACGGGAATTTATCTGTGGCGGTAGGTTCCGGGGTAAATGTCACAAGCGGTGACGTTGGCGTCGGCCGCAATGTCAACGTCACCTCGGGATATGCGAACGGAAACAATGTTGCATTTGGTAATTCAGTGGGCATTGATGGCTATTCGTACTGTACAACTGTCGTCGGAGTCGGCACGAGCGCTAGCGGTTACTACCCTACAGCGGTGGGTTACGGCAGTACTGCGCGAGCGGACGGCGCATCGGTATTCGGTTTTCAAAACAGCGCATTCGGAAATTACTCCAGCGCGCTCGGAAGTAACACGGTGACCATGAGCTATGGCGAGACAGTGCTGGGCCGATATAATGCGATCGACGGTGCGCAAACGCATGATTCATGGGTCGCTACCGACAATCTTTTGGTAGTTGGGAACGGTTCAGATGAGGACCACACGTCCAATGCTCTGGTAATTCAGAAAAACGGCAATGCCACGTTCGCGAATAACGTGACGGTCGGGCAAGATCTCAGCGTGGTGGGGCATCTGCGGGTCGCCGCGCAAGGCGACATCAGCATGGCGCCGTTTCAGTCCGGGCCGACGCCTTAAGCTGAGGCAAGGAAGGATTGAAAGCCGGGTGGTTTTTCGTTTCGGGGTAAAAACCTGACCCGGCGAACGATTGATCGGCTGGACGGCTGTTTATCGTCCCGTAACTCTAAAGGGGGCGAAGCGAAATCGCGATGCGGGATTCCTGTGGCAAAAAGAGCCAATCCGGCTCCGATCGTGAGGCATGGCATCCCCTCTGCTTCGCCCCGACCTTACCTTCGTAATTCGCAATTTTGCCGACGCCATCGTCCACTTTTAGTCTTGCAAATCTCACATCAACCCACATCGTCTCTCCACGCTGTGGCATCCATCCCCCGCCCCGCTCATGAACACTAACGGAATCCTCCGTAAACACTGGCTCCATGTGGCCCTCCATTTCATAATGGACGCGGTCCTCTTTACTTTGGCCTTTGGGATCGGATTCCTCATGCGGTTTGGCGGTGAAGCACAGGACCCTCTCTGGCAGCACTGGCCCTTTCTCCTCGCCGCTGCCCTGGCATTTTCTTCCTCTATCTACATTACGGGCCTGTACTCCACGCACAGCGCCAATCAGGGCTTTTACCGGCGTTCGCTGATCCTTTCCTGCGTCACCCTGCTGGCGGTGCTCGTGCTCATCGGCGCTACCTATGGTGTGATGATGCGCCCCCTCGGCCGCGGCGTCGTCATGCTCGGCGGCCTTACGGCATACGTGCTCATCCTCATTCACCACGCCTTTTTGTTGCATGCGCTGCGCACATCCCGCGAGCGAGTGGCCTACCTCGTGACGAGTGCCTTTGACGAAGCCGAGACCCGGCTCTTTTCCAGCTTTGGCGGACGCAACCTCGATCTGGTCGGGATCGTAACCGCGTGCGGTTACCAGCCCAAGGGCGACATCCGCGTGCTCGGGGATGTCACGAACCTGCGCTCCATCGTGCAGCAGGAGCGCATTCACCGGGTGCTGTGCACGAGTAAAAATCTGAGCAACGCGCAGCTCACCAGCCACTTCTGCAAGCTGCGCTACTCGGGTGTGTCGGTCATGCCGCTGATCATCCTTTGTGAAGAGATCGAGCAGTACGTCCCGCTGGAACTCGTCTCCCACGAATGGCTGCTCAATGCCAGCGGTGAGCCACACTTGCTCTATATTAAGAAGGTCAAGCGCCTGTTCGACATCATCGCTTCCGTCATTGGGCTAATCCTCGGTGCACCCCTGATCGGCTTGGGCGCGCTGGCCATCAAGCTCACTTCTCCCGGGCCCGTCTTTTACCGCCAGACTCGCAATGGCCGCTTTGGGCAGACTTTCCAAATGACGAAGCTGCGGACGATGCACGTCGATGCCGAAGCCAACGGCAAAGCCCAATGGTGCGGCAAAAACGATCCGCGGATTCATCCGATAGGCCAGTTCCTGCGTAAATACCGGATCGATGAGATTCCCCAGCTCTGGCAGGTGCTCTGCGGCAGAATGTCCTTTGTCGGCCCGCGTCCTGAGCGTCCCGAAATCGTTGAAGACCTGGCGAAACAGATTCCTTTTTACGAGGAGCGCCTGATGGTTCAGCCCGGCATAACGGGTTGGGCGCAAGTGAATTATCCCTACGGGGCTTCCGTCCTCGATGCGCGCCGGAAGCTGGAATACGATCTTTACTACATGAAACACATGAGCGTGTTTCTGGACGTCTTCATACTTCTGGATACTGTGCGCACCATCCTTTGCGGCGGAGCCTCCGCTTCCAAAGACCGTACTACTTCAAATCAAGACATCATCCTCGAATGGGAGCGCCTGAAAGCCGCAGAAACGAGCCCGGTCCAGAAACTGGAACTGGGAGCGGCGTAGTCGTAGCGCTCGGGCCCGAAGCGCGGCCCAAAAAAATCGCTTACATCAAACGGGGCCTCTTCTCCTACTCAAACCACCGCACGGGGGAGCAGCTGCGCCAGCATTTTCCGGAATACGAGGTCGAGGAAATCGATGTAGTTAATGATCTGCTGCGCAAACATAAGATCGTCGTCATCATCAATGTTCTCTGCATTTTTCTCCAATACTGGCGGGAAATCCTGAGCCGGCGGCAGACGGCGCGGCTCTGCTTTTACCGCACCCCTTATATTTTTCGGAAAATCCGCGAACTGGTGCGGCGGCGCCTGCAGGCGCATCTTTCGGAGTACGCTTTTTCCATTCAGACGCAATCGCTCTACGACGCCAGCGTGCCGGGTTTGCCGCATTTTGTTTATACCGATCACACACACCTGACAAATCTGCAGTACCCCGGCTTCCCAAGGGCGGAACTTTTTTCCCGCAGGTGGATCGATCTGGAGCAGGAGATATATCGCAATGCGAGACATGTGTTTGTTATGAGCGAACACGTGCGCCGCTCGCTCATCGATCAGTATGGATGCGACCCCGCGGACTCCACCTGTGTGTACGCTGGGAGCAATATCGATCCCACGCCGGTTCCGGTGCAGAATGATAATTATCACAATCAGACGGTGGTTTTTGTGGGCGTCGATTGGGAGCGCAAAGGCGGGCGCACGCTCGTGAAGGCGTTCCGGCAAGTGCTGGAGACTGTGCCAAAAGCGCGCCTCGTGATTATCGGCAGTTCGCCTTCGGTGCGGCACGCGCAGATCGAAGTAGTGGGCCGTGCTTCCCATGAGGAAGTGAAGGCGCGGTTGACCAAAGCCTCGGTCTTTTGTTTGCCAACCCGCGTCGAGCCGTTCGGGATTGCGGTCGTCGAGGCGTTTTTCCACAAGTTGCCCGTCATCACCACGACCATCGGCGCCATGCCGGATCTGGTGCGCGCAGGCGAAAGCGGGTTACTTGTCCCTCCGGATGATCCTTCAGCCCTCGCCACGGCATTGATCGAACTTCTGCGCGATCCGGCCAAGTGCCGCCGCTTTGGCGAACGTGGCAATGAAGTCGTCCTTTCCCGTTACTCGTGGAATGAAGTCGGCCGGAAGCTGAGGGCGGAAATTGATGCCAGTCTCGCGGAAGAAAAACTTGCCGCGGCGTAGTGCCTGCGAACGGTCTTGTTCGGGTAAAGTAACGCGTGTTTTCTCACCTTAAATGATCCACCACGCGACGGCGGCGAAAAAGCTCTCCGCCCAAGAAGTCCGAGGCCGCGCGCATCCGATCCGCTGGCGTCTCCTGCTGGCGGGTTTCCTAATAACCACGCCGCCGCTTTTCGTCCCCTTCCATTTCGCGGATAACCGGGAGTTCTGGGAGCGGCTCATGGATGCAGTCCACCTTCCTTATTTCGCGGGGATCACCATTCTCGTCTATCTAGCATTGCGCGTGGAATGTTTGTGCCTGCCGCGCCGTGTCTTCGTTGCCGGCACCGCAACACTGGCCTGGGCCGCAGCCGTCGAATTTCTACAGCCACTCACGGGCCGCACTAAAGACATCGTCGATTTTCGCAACGGCGCTTTGGGAATTGCCCTGGCTATCTGCTTCCTGCTTTGGCCCAGGCGCTGGGTTTTTATCGTCCTCATCGGTGCAGGAGCGTCGGCCTTTATTTCGCAACCCGCATGGCTCGAGGCGCGCGGCATGTGGTGGCGCGCATCGCATTTCCCGGAACTTGGCGACTTCGAATCGGATGCGGAACTTCGCCTCTGGATCACTCCTGAGCCAGCGGAAACCGGTTCCTCGAACACTTGGCTGCAACGCTCCAGCCTCTTTGTGAGCCATGGCCAATATTCGCTTCAAGTAACAACAAATGGCCCGGGATATCCAGGCGTCCGCTTCCTGGCAGCCGGCCAGGATTGGCGGCCTTACCAAACCCTTGCCTGCGACGTGTACAATCCGGCATCTCCTTTCCATCTCGCCCTGCGGATCGATGACGCGCAATCCATCGGCCAAAGCGATCGTTATACAGCCTCCCTGCCGATTGCACCCGGCTGGAATCAAATCCGCATCCCGATGCAGGAAATTGCCAAAACCCCGTCGGGCCTGCTTCATCTCGGTGCCATTCGCCGCGTGCTCCTCTTTCTCGATAGCCCGGGCGGCGGAAAGCGGACATTCTACCTGGATCACGTCCGGCTCGAATAGTCTCACCGAGTAAAAACTTCTGGCTTCATCGCCAGTTCCTCGTTCTGCTTTCGCCCTCCGCTCATGTTTCGCCGCTACGCCTCGATTTATTGGATGATGGTGCGCAACTCCCTCATCCGCGAGATGAGCTTCAAGGCCAATTTCGTCCTCTGGATGGTCGTGGAGTTTCTCTGGTTCCTCGGGCAGATCGTTTTCGTCGAGGTGCTCTTTCAATACGTCAACCGCATCGGCGACTGGTCGAAATGGGAAGTCGTCGCCCTTATCGGCACCCACCAGCTCATCGCCCAGATCTTCCAGGCTTTCTTCTACGTAAATCTCGCCAATCTCCCCGAGCTCGTCCGCACCGGAAAGCTGGATCTCATGCTCCTGCTGCCCGTGGACGCGCAGTTTGCCGTCTCCACCCGGCAATTCGGGATGGACAATATCATCAATGCCATCGTCGGTGTAGGCATCGTCACGTTTTCCCTCATCCAGCTCCGGGTCGTGCCGCATCTCTACCAGATCGCGCTCTATTTTGCCGCGGTCAGCGTGGGGGTGGCGGTGCACTACTCGGTCATGTTCGCCCTCGCCACGATGAGTTTCTGGATCGTGCGTGCCCAGGGGCTCATTTACGGATATTTTAATCTCTTTAACATCGGCCGGTACCCCGACGTGGTCTTCCATGGCCTCTTTCGGCGGATCTTCACCACCTTCATTCCCATCATTCTGGTGGCCAATGTACCCGCACGCACCCTCATTCGAGCGGGGGAAAACCCGGCATGGGGACTGCTCAGCTTATTGGGAGCCGGCGTTTTTGTCCTTCTTGCCAGTCGTTTATTCTGGCGCTTTGCTCTTCGCCGGTACTCCAGCGCCAGCTCCTAAATGCCGCCAAAAAGGGCCCGAAAAGGTCAAAAACAGGGGTCGAAAATTCTTCCCGATTCCCCTTGCAGGCCTGAATGAAAGCCCTTAAGTAAGCCGCTCCAATTTTCCAGCGCCCTCCCACGCGATTCCATATGCCGAAATCTCAACCTGCAAAATCCGCATCCAATAAGGCGAAGCCAGCCGGCGAAAAAGCGGCCAAGGCGCTGCCGTCCGGAAAGGCTTCCAAGCCTGCTGCGAAAGCGGCCAAGGCTGAGCCCAAACATGCGGCCAAGGCTGATGCTGGGGAAGCGGAGCACGCCAACGACAAGCCGAAAAAGGCCAATGGAGAGTCATTCGTCGTGGAAGATTCCGCGGAAAGCAAAGCAGCCGCCATTGCGGATGCCAAGCTCTCCCCTTTTCTCCGCAAGCAGAAGGAGCGGCTGCTCCAGCTTCGCGACAACATCCTGGATTCCATGAATGGCGTGGCCAAGGATACCCTGCGGTCCCGCGCCGAGGGCAGCGAAGCCAGCGCCTTTGGCATGCACCAAGCCGATGCCGGCAGCGATGCCTACGACCGCGATTTCGCCCTTTCCCTTCTCTCTCAGGAGCAGGACGCTCTGTACGAGATCGAGGAAGCCCTCAAGCGCGTCGAGCAAGGCACCTACGGCGTCTGCGAAATGAGCGGCAAGCCCATCGCCCACGCCCGGCTCGAAGCCATCCCTTTTGCCCGTTTCACCGTCGAATGCCAGGCGCAGATCGAGCGGCAAACCAAGGCCCAACGCACTCGCACACCCGTCACCTCGCTCTTCGGCCTCACCGATAGCGAAGAAGGCGAAGGAGGCGAAGAAGAAGAACCCGCTACCGAAACCAAAGAATAACCCATGGCCCGCGAATTCATCATCCTCGAATGCACCGAGGCGAAAGCCGAAGGCAAGCCGGTGTCGCGCTATATCTCCACGCGCAACAAAAAGAGCCCGAATACTCCCAACCGTCTGGAGAAAAAGAAGTACAATCCGAATCTCAAGCGCCGCACCCTCCATCGCGAGACCAAGTAACCTGTCATGTCCACGCCCAAGACTCCTCAACGTCGTTCCGCTTTCCGCCGTGCCAATCGGCCCATGCCGCGCCGGCGCATCGATATCACTATCGACGCTATCGACTTCAAAAATCCCGATCTGCTGAAGCGTTTCGTCACCGAGAGCGGCAAGATCCTCCCCCGCCGCGTGACCGGCATGCCTGCCCACTTCCATCGCAAGATCACCCGCGAAATCAAGCGCGCCCGCCAGGCGCTGCTCATGCGGTAAGAGAACGGGTTAGATAGCTTAACGAAGAAGCCGCACTGTGAAGTGCGGCTTTTCTGTTTTTACGAATGGCAGAAGGCCCGCGGATTTTACGCTCAATGGATTTCTCTAAATCTTATGCTTCCCGCCCTGCATAGGCAGGCCATGGGGTCGCATTCGCTCGCGACGCTTGCGCTCTTCGCAACTCGCTCTGCCGCTCGAAGAAACGCCGGCGGCGTTCCTCGATAAACGCGCTATCATAAATTCTTCGCGCGAGATCACGGAAGCCCGCTTCCAATTCTTCGATACTCATTTTTTCCGGCACATAATTCACGTCGAAAAGCGTGCAACTTTCCCACGCCTCTTCTTCGATCAAGCGCCCTGCCGCTTTCAAACGATCATATAGCGGCGCATTCGGGAAAGCCGTCATCACCGTGATCTGCACTTCGTATAAACCGGACGTGCGCACGAAATCGAAGACCGCGTCGAAACTCATTTCATCCTGGCCATCGAGGCCCAGCACAAAACAACCATTCACGGTGATCCCGGCATCCTGGATTGTCTCAATCGCGCGCAGATAACTTTCCCGCTGCCTGAGTTTCCAGTTCGCCTTGCGCTCCAGGCCATCCAGTCCAGAGGCCGTTGGGCTTTCCAGGCCGATCAGGATTTGTGCACAACCGGCATCCTTCATCATCGCTAGCAATTCCGGATCCTGCGCAATGCTGATGTCCGTCTCCGTAAACCAAGGCAATCCCTCGGGAATCAACGCTCGCATCAAATCGCGCCCGCGTTTCTTATCGGCAAAGGTATTGTCATCGGCAAACTCGATGAACGGATGCGGCCAGATTGCCTTGATTCGGCGAATCTCCTCCATCACTCGGCTCACCGGCTTCACTTTGAACCGGGGATTCAGCCGGATCGACGCTCCGCAGAAATCGCAATTGAACGGACAACCCCGCTGGGTCTGCACCGTGAGCCGATTATAGTTAGCCACGTCCAGAAGCTCAAAGCGCGGCATCGGCGAATGTGCGAAATCAAAATTCAGCACGCGTGCATCGTAGCGCAACTGCAAACGGTTTGCCTGCAAGTCTGCCATCATCCTGGGCCACAACGACTCGCCTTCACCGAGCAGCACACTATCTGCGTGCTGCAATGCTTCCTCCGGACGCGCCGTCACGTGAAGACCGCCCATCAAGACTACGACACCTGCTTCGCGATAGCGATCCGCCAGCTTGTAAGCCTCCTTGATCTGTGCAGTAAAACTGGAAATCGCCACCACGTCGAAATCTCCCGGCAGTTCCGTCAGAGAACCCGGCTCCGGCAGATCCACATAGCTTACTTCCACTTCTTCAGGCGTCATCCCGGCCAGAGTTAACAATCCCAAGCTAGGCAGCGAAGCGATCACTTTACTGCGCTCCACAAATCCCGGCAGGGTCAGGCCCATGGCGAGGAGTTCTTCATTGCGGCAGCGCACGCCGCTCATTGCGAGAAGTCCCAGTTTCATAAGCCGGCAAAAGTACCAATCACCCCTGTAAGCACGGAGCCGACCGGGATGAAAAAGAGATGTCGAAAGGGTTTCCGCCACGCGCTGAGAAAACACACCACCGGCATGGTCGCCGCACCCACAAGGAAACTCTGCATCGCGATGAGATTCCAGGGCGCAGCGGGCGGCACGACTGATTGCGTAAAGGCAAAGCAGAAATTCACCAAAGCCAGACCGAAAAATGAAATATGCCCTAGACGGGCCAGCCTTCGCCGATAACTGGCATAGCCTCCCATCCAATCCTCGCGATGGAAAAACAGGCCAATGATCGCGCCTGAGGTGACGCCAAGTAACATGCCAATCCAGCCGGCTTTGATAGTGATCATGACAATCGGGTCGGCACTCATGGCATTGGATGGCTAATCATGGGAACGGGAGAAAACATGGACCACGTTACTACCGCCAAATCCGCAGCTATTGTTGAGAACGACACGCGGCTGAATGCTTAGCGTTTCGCGAGGCAGGTTGAGCCGGGCACTATCTTCGTCAGGTTCGATCAAGTGCGCCTGTCCCGGGATGAACCCTTCATCAAGCGCCAGCACGCAGAAGGCAGCTTCCATCAGACCCGCCAGCGACAGACCATGCCCGGTCAAAGCCTTCGTGCTGCTTACCGGCACAAAGTGAAAACCGAAGACCTCATTTAGCGCGCGGGACTCGGCGCGATCCCCAGCCGGTGTCGACGTCCCGTGTGCATTGATATAGCTAATGTCCGCCGGTATCAGTTTGGCGTCCGCCATAGCCAGGCGCATCGCATCCTGTAAGCCGCGCCCGTCCGCATGCGGCATCGCTACATGATACCCATCACAGGCTTGTCCCCAGCCTGAAATCTCTGCCAGCACCCGCGCACCGCGTTTGTCGACACTCGCCCTCGATTCCACGACCACCGCCACCGCCCCACCCGTCGGCACAAACCCATCGCGGCCACGATCAAAGGGTCGCGACGCCAGAGCCGGATCACTCGCCGCACTCAATGCCCCCATCCCCGCAAAAGGCAACGCGCTTTCCGCGTTCAAATCTTCGGCGGCGACGACAATCATGCGCTGCTGTCTCCCCAGCCGAATCTCATCCAGCGCATATCCCAAGGCATGACTCCCGGACGAACACGCCGAAACAAACCCGCAACTCACCCCTCGAATCCCGAGCAACGCCGCTAGATGAAAGTTCAACGCTCCAGCAACCGAACTAATCACTCCGTGCGGATGCGCCCGCTGCCAGCCATTGGCCTCCAGCTTTGCCAGATGCTGGTATAGCATCCGCGGAGATCCACTCGAAGCGCTGAACAACCCGGTGGCGCCATCACTTAAAATCTCTGGCGTCAGCCGAGCCTCAGCCAGCGCCTGCTGCAAAGCCGCCAGCGCATATACCCCATGAGGCGGCATTGCCCGCACGACATTCGACTCGATTATAAACTCGGCCGGCCACGACCATGCCGCCGGATTCGATGTGCCTACCTCAAAGCCCGCCAGCAAACCGGCAACCTTCACCGGCAAGTCCACTCCAGGCACGGCCACCCACGGTGCCAGACCGTGCCGGAGGGAACGCAATGCCTGGGACACCACAGCGCGCGATTGCCCGATGCTCGTGACAAAACCGATTCCCGTGATGACCGCAGAGCCGCTCATCGCGCTTCCAGTTTCTCTTTCAGAAAGCCCTTCAAGTCGCCGACGGTTGCGACCTCGACGACCTCACGCGTCTCGATCGAAAGCCCGAGCAGGTTACTCAGCATGAAGGCCATCTCCGTCAGCGCCAGCGAATCGAGCCCCAGATCCTGAATCAAGCGCATCTCGTCCGTCAGCACCGCCGGCGGTCGCGGAGCATGACGCGGGAGATGGAAGGTAATAATTCCCGGTAATATCGCCGTAAAGTCCTCAAATTCGCCGCTCTCGCGATAGCGCAGTGCCGCAGCAAGACAGAACGGCTCAAACCCTAACAACTCCTCCGCGATCTGCGCGGAAGACTTGGCGGCAAACTCGGCGAAAACAGGCATGCCCTAGCTAACCGCAAAGCAACCCGTTTGCCCTAATTCATAAAATCAATGTCGCATCTGCAGAAATCAATGTCCACTGTTTTGAAACCGGAACGCGGCATGGGAATCCGGCTCATCGTTTCCTTTCACATTCCTCCGCGTTCCTTTGCGCCTCTGCGTCTCTGCGTTTAACTAGCTCTCAAGTCAGCCCCACCGCCACCTGTAAACGTCTCCGTATAACGTTGAAACGAGGCCACCAACAACTCCGTGAGCGGCGAGGCCGTACCGTTCCAAACAATGCCGACCTTGAGCGGAGCAAATTCCGGCAATGGAATCTGCCGAACTCCAGGCCCAAGTTTCATCCCGGGCACGCAGACTACCGCGCCGAAACCGTATCCCTCGGCCACATAGGTCTCGATTAATTCCAGCGAACTCACTACCAGGCCCGGCGGCCAATCCACGCCAAGGCCTTGCAATCCCTCCTGGAAACGGCGCGCGATACCGTCATCCGCAGGCAGCGTGATCAACGCCTCGCTGATGGTGTCCCGCTTCCAAAGTTCCGCCGCCGACTGGATGCCACTCGCCGCGGGCAGCAGCAAAGCGAGCGGGAGCGTTAACAACGGCTCCGCGCTGAAGCCTGCCGGCATCGCATCGCTCAGCGCCGTAATCGCGAGATCGAGTTCGTCTGCTTTTAACATCTGCATGAGCTGCGGCTCGTAACCTTCCGTCAATTGGAGCGAGAGACCGGGCGCCGCTTCTCGCAGCAACCGCAACGCATGGGGCAAATGATGGCGTAAAACTGGCCCCGAAGCTCCCAGCCGCACAAAGCATCTCGCCTTCCCTGAAATCTCGCTCACGACCTTTGCCAAGTCGCCAAAGAAGGGCTTGATGAACTCAAACAGCTTCCGGCCCTCCGCCGTGAGTGCAAACGGACGCCGCTGGAATAGCTTCGTGCCGATCGATCTCTCGAGCTGGATGATTTGCACGCTCACTGCCGGCTGCTGGATTCCATAGGGAATCTTGCGCACGGCTTCCATGATTCCGCCGTGTTTTGCGACGTAATAAAAAAGCTCGAGGTGATGAATGTTCACGCGAGGCCCTTCTCCTCGGTCGTAGCATCAATCACTCGAGGCGTCAGTTTTCGCCGTCTCCTCGGCAAAAAATTAAATTCCGAATAGGCAAACTCCGCCAACTGGCGAAGCAATACGATTCTTGGGGCAGGATGCATTGGCTTTCATTTTCCAATGCATCCCCCACAAGATCAACGAGAAGCCTACTGAGGAATGAGTCGAATGTAATCGAACGAAATGCCGTAGCTGGAGCTGCTCGCATTCTTTCCCGTGACCAGGAACTGGAACCACTTATCGCTCGTGGTTCCAGGCGTCCAGTTCCCCAGATCGACCTCTGTGAATACAGCCGTAGAGGAATACTCATCGTACGGTGAACCCACATTGCCCTTGGTGCCCGCGAAGTTGTCTGCGCGCCCGACAGCCAATTGCCAGATGCCGCGCGAATTGTAGTTCTTCACGCCAACACGCACATCATAAGTTCCGGCCACCACGTTTGGAATAAGGAATGTAACATAGTTACCCGTGGCCGTCGCGTCCAGGATCGTCCCAGCGCCTCCGCTAAAGCCGGGATCGGAGACGATGCGATCGGTCATTCCCGAAGTGATATCTGCAACGGTTAACGATTCCGTTTCAAAGTCCGACTCCGGACTCGTATAGAATTTCCAGAGTTGGTTCGCATTGCCTGATGTATAGGTATATTGCTTGCATTGCGCACCGACGGTTGGGGTACTGCCGTTGTCCAGCGCCTTCCCGCTATTGCGATTGATGAGGGAATAGTTCGCACCATTAGCGACGATCTGCCATTGTTGATTGTTACCACCGCTCGATGTGTTTTGGTCAATCAGCGCATTGTTAGCCGTGCTCGATCCAACCACCTCCATGGGCAGCTTGGAGTTTACATTGCGCAACGTATAGTATCCGCCAGTCCCATATAGCGCAAACCAGCTCTTGCTCGCTGCGTTACTCACTGGATCTTGCTCAACCGCGGCGCCGGCGGTGGTGGAAGCACCAGCCACATTGAGAAACAGATACGAATTCTGGTTCTGGATATAGTACTGATGCATGAAGCTATTCTGCGCATTGGCCCAGATTTGCGCGCCCTGCACGCTATTGTCCCCTTCGGAGCCGAGCCAAGGCGCGGCTTGGGCGGCGTAGTTGCCGATCGCCAAAATCACGTGATCGTCATACACCTTTGCCCCGCGCTCGAGCAGGTCTTGAAACTCGCCTTGCAGCTGCTGGTAGTAGTTTCCACCGGAAGTTTGAGTATTAGCGAAGAGAAGATAACAGTTTTTGCCAATACTCACACAATAGTCGATCAAAGCTTTGATATCATCGTTTCCGCCATTGCCGTAGTACGGTGCAATTTCGTAAGTCACTCCCGAGCAATTGGAGTTTGCCAATGCAGCGTTGACCGCGTTCTTCCAGGTCGTGTCGATGTAACCACGCGTGAGAACGACGACGCTGGAAGTGCTGATCGAAGCCTTGATGGTGTTGATCTCGGTGCTAGTCAGCACGGTGCCGCCAGGAGTGCCGCCAGTCTCGTGATAACTAAATGCCGCCGTGGGCCGGCGTCCGGCGTTGGTGGCGGTGTTATAGTTGGCGAGGCCGGGATAGATATTCTCGGCGACGACGATCCCGGTGCCGAGATTATCGATGGTTTGCTGTACCTGCGTATTCGTCGGGTTGTTGTTGAAGACCAGCCAGCAGCCGGCGCCATGGAGCGCGCCCAGCGTCCCGTATTGGGAGAGCGGCAGGGTATTCATATCAACGATGACTTGCATCGCCGAGCCGGCTGCCGCCGAGAGGACCAGCATGGCCGTGGCTGCGGCGGTTGTTCTGAGAGAGAGTGGTAACTTCATTGGGGTGGATTAGTTCTGTATTTTGGGGTGTTGGAGATGAGCACCCGGCGTGATGCCGAAGGCGCATGACTGACAATTATTCTTATACCTCTGGAAATTATAAACGCATATACCCTAAACTGAGTATTCGCCCGCATACCAGATGAGGGCGAATCACGGGGAAAAAATCCCATTTCACGGTGAATCCAGCGGCCAATTTTCCGTTCCCGATTTCTCTCCGCAGCTCGGAATCGCCCATTTTCGTGCCCAAAAAAGCGGCAGTCGCGCCCGGCGCGCCATCTTTTGGCGCTGCCGGGCGCGGTGGCACCTGCTCCGCGTTACGACCTAGTTCGGAATGAGACGAATGTAGTCGAACGAAATACTGTAGCCGCTGCTGCTGGCATTCTTTCCAGTGACCAAAAATTGGAACCATTTATCGCTCGTGGTCCCTGGCGTCCAGGTTCCCAAATCGACTTCCGTAAATACGGCCGCAGAGGAATACTCATCGTACGGTGAACCCACATTGCCCTCGGTGCCCGCGAAGTTATCTGCGCGCCCGACAGCCAATTGCCAGGTGCCGCGCGAATTGTAGTTCTTCACGCCGACGCGCACATCATAGGTTCCAGCCACCACGTTTGGCACGAGGAAGGTGACATAGTTCCCGGTGGCCGTCGCGTCCAGGATCGTTCCTGCGCCACCACTAAAACCCGGATCGCTAACAATGCGATCCGTCATTCCCGAAGTGATATCTGCAACGGTTAACGATTCGGTTTCATAGTCCGATTCCGGGCTCGTATAGAATTTCCAGAGCTGGTTCGCATTGCCTGCCGTGTAAGTGTACTGCTTGCACTGTGCACCAACGGTCGGCGTGCTGCCGTTGTCGAGAGCCTTGCCACTATTGCGGTTGATCAGCGAGTAATTCGTCCCATTGGCGACGAGCTGC
>OUNM010809889.1_pt1 | contig 15213 bp, 15 predicted proteins | sample 1769961 | NCBI WGS metagenome assembly OUNM01 (sample SAMEA3914820, study PRJEB12502) | metagenome | biome: forest; material: soil | place: USA | collected 2012-03-12 | depth 0.3 m | reverse complement strand
TGATTGAGGAAGGCACGCAAATGCTGCGCCGGGCCGGGATCGGCTCGCTCAATTTTGACCTGATGTATGGTTTGCCGGGTCAGATGCTGGCTGACTTGCGGGATTCGCTGGAGCGTACCGTGGCGCTGGGCGCCGATCGCATCGCGTTGTTCGGCTATGCCCACGTGCCGCACCTCATCACCCGGCAACGCAAGATCGATGCGTCCGCACTTCCCGATGCGGAGGTGCGTTTTGCGATGGCGGCATTTGGGTACGAGTTCCTCGTTTCCGAAGGTTACGTGCCGATCGGGTTCGATCATTTCGCCCGGCCGGGAGACAGCCTGGCGCAGGCAGCGCTTTCGGGCCGGCTGCATCGTAACTTTCAGGGATTCACTGAGGATCACGCCCCTGTGCTAATCGGCTTCGGTGCGTCTTCCATCAGCAGCTTTCCGGAACTGCTTGCCCAGAACGAGAAGAATACGGGCCATTATCGCACGATGCTTTCGCAGGAGCGGCTGACCACTGGCCGTGGCATTGTGCGAAGCATGGACGATCGCCGCCGTGCCGAGGTGATCGAGAACCTGCTATGCCGGGATCGTGCGCGCATCGACGCCGATCTGCGCAGCGAGGCGTGGCCATTGCTGCAACCCTATTTCACGGCAGGACTGTGCGAGGGCGATGGCGAGGATCTGGTGATCCGGCCCGAAGGGCTTCCCTACGCCCGCTCCATAGCCGCGCGCTTCGATCCGTATCGGAAGGACTCGCTGCGGCGCTTCAGTTCGGCGGTCTAATGCCGGAAGGCTCAGCCGCCGGTTTCCAGTTCCACGCCGAACAAGTTGCCATCCACCCAGCGTACCAGGCCCCACACCTCGCGCCCATCGTCCAGTATCGCGCGGATCACTTCGTTGATGGGGGGCGGCGTGCCGACTGCTGCCGCGCTGAACCCGTGCGAAGAGATGTTGCGGATCATCACCTCTACAGGCTGCCCCCGCGAATCGGTGAGGACGTAGCGCGTCAGTTGTCGCCGTCGGCGCTCGCGCGGGATCGGGGTCGGCTTGAAGCGGGAGGCATCCATGGCAATGCGAGAACGACCGGGTGCGACAAAAATTAAGATGCCGCTTCGAATTTGACCGCGATCAATGGCAAGGACCCGCGTCTCTGCGAGGAAGTGCTTGTCGGTCTTGCAGCCGCCGCCCCCGATCGCGGCGGTTGCGAACCGCTTCTCCCCAACTCAAAGGGCGGTCCTTAGGGACCGCCCATTTTTCTATCGGCGTGGCAGGGCGATTGGCCCCGCTATCAGCTCCCGCATCAGCTCCACGTGTCGGTCAGCTTCGTCGCGATTTCGATATCGTTGAGGAAGTCCACCTCGGCCCAGTTCAGGCCCTCGATCGAATTGGTGCCGACCTTGCCGGTGGGGGCGATCGAATCGATCACCTTCAGATACCAGTGCTGCACGCCCTCGGGTGTGCGCATGGCCTGCCGCACGGTTTCACGGAACAAGTCAGCCCCTTCACCGCGGAACGCCAGGAACCCGATCGATTCCGCGTTCGATTGCGCGGCGGTCAGCGTCTTGCCGATGTGGACCAGGCGGCCGTCCTCGGTCCGCTCCACCTTCATGTCGTCGCTGTCGTAGCCGTCTTGCTTCACGTCGACAGTGACGGCGATCGGCCAAAGGTTGCCGTCACTGTCGGTCGCACCCTGCTGCACCTTGTGGACGATCTCTTCCGAAACCAGCGTATCGCCATTGAGGATCAGGAAATCGCCGCGCATCGCCTCACGCGCGATCCAGCACGAGCCCAGGTTGTCCGCCACCTTGAAGAAGGGGTTGAATCGCACGGTCACTTCGACGTGCGGGTTCTTGATCGATTGCAGGTGCTCTTCCAGCATGTCGGTCATGAAGCCGGTCACCACGTCGATCCGCTTCACGCCGCCGCGCGCCAGCATTTCGATCTGCCATTCGATCAGCGATCGGCCGGAAAAGTCGATCAAGCACTTGGGGCGTTCGGCCGTGAGCGGCAGCAGGCGCGAGCCTTGGCCGGCGCTGAGAAGAATGGCGTGTTCGATCATGGGGTTCACATTCATGTTCGCGGGGGAGATCGTTTGCATCTAGTGATTGCCGCGCAAAAGGGGAAGATGTGGAGCGATAAGCTCTCGTCCATGCGCGCCGGATCAGGGGAGCGGATGCCCCCGTTCATGCTTCGGCAATCGTGATTTCGCGACTGGCTTGCAACTCGCCTCCCCCTCGTTCAATGCAGGCCTAATGTCTCCCAAACGCCACCGTAACGAGAGCAGCACCCCGCTGGGCCGGATCCTTCAGAACACCGCCTGGCTGCTGGGCGGTAAAGGGTTCGGCGCGGTCTGCGGGATCGGTTATCTCGCCATCCTCACGCGCACGCTGGGGCTGAAGGACTTCGGCCACTTTTCGCTGATTTTCGGCACCGCGCAGGCGCTGATCGCGATCGCCGGATTCCAGACGTGGCGCGTGGTCGTGCGTTATGGCAGCGAACACGTTCATAACCACGAATGGAGCAAGTTCGGCCGACTGGGCATGCTCTGTGGCATCCTCGATGCGCTGGGCGCGGTGATGGGCTGCGGGTTGGCGGCGATCCTGATCTACGGGTTCGCGCATATGCTGGACCTGAACCCGCTCTACATGAACACGGCGTTCTGGTTCTGCTGCGCCTCCCTCTGGGCGCTGGTCTCAGCGCCAACCGGCATCGTGCGCGCGCTGCACCGCTTCGACATGGCGGTCTATGTGGAGGCCGTGGTGCCGACCGGGCGCCTGATTGCCGCACTGGTGATCTGGCTGACCGGGCCGACCGTAGGCCGCTTCCTGTTCGCGTGGGCGGCGATCGATCTGCTGGAAGCGCTGCTCTACTGGATCATGGCGCGCCGGCTTGCCCCGGCGGCGGTGAACTTCCGCAACTTACTGCAATGGCGCCAGGCCCTGGCCGAAAATCCCGGCATCGGGCGTTTCTTCATGGTCACCTACGTTGGCTCCACGCTCGACGCGGCGGTGAAGAACGGGCCGCTGCTGGTGGTCGGCGCGTGGGTGGGCACCAAGGCAGCGGGCCTCTACCGGCTTGCCTCACAGCTGTCGCAGGCGCTGACCAAGCTGTCCTCGCTGCTGACGCGCTCGGTCTACGCCGAAGTGGCGCGGGCGCGCGTTTCCTCGCAGGCGGGGGAGTTCCGCAAGCTGGCCATGCAGACCAGCAAGATCGCCGGTCTCGGCGGCGTGGTCGTCGTGGCCGTGGCGATCCTGCTGGGCAAGGAGCTGCTGGCGCTGATCGGCGGCGATGCGTTCGAGCGGGGTGAGGCGATTCTGGTGCCGTTGACACTGGCCGCCTGCTTTGATTTCGCCAGCGTCGCGTTCGAGCCGGTGCTCCATTCCACCGGCCGCGCGCAGGCCTCGCTGGTGGCGCGCCTGATCTCGGTGGTGGCATTGGTGCTGGGCATGGTGTTTTTCATCCCGATCGGCCCCAGCGGCGCGGCCTGGGCCGTGGCGCTGGCCGGCGCGGTGTCCTACCTCGCGATGGGGGCGATGGCCTGGCACACGTTAAAGCAGATCGAGCGGGACGAGATCCGCGTGATCGACGCCGAGCCGGAACCGGACGAACCCGGCTCGACAGTGGAGTGACCGTGGCTATCATGGGGGCATGTCCACAGACCTGCTGACCCGTGAGGCCTCGCGCCTGTCCGACCGCATCGTGGCGCTGCGCCGCGCGATTCACGCCGAGCCTGAGATCGGCCTGCACAACCCGAAAACGCGCGACAAGATTCGCGATGCGCTGGCCCACCTGCCGCTGGAATGGCGCGAGGGCCCTTCGACCACTGGGCTTATCGCCACGCTGAAGGGCGGCGCGGGAGAAGGCGGCACTGTTCTGCTGCGCGGTGATACCGATGCGCTGCCGATGCCCGAGGAAACCGGGCTGCCCTTCGCCTCCACCATTCCCGGCGTCATGCACGCCTGCGGCCACGACACCCATGTTGCCATGCTGGCCGGCGCGGCGGAGATCCTGGCCGGGCAGGCGCACGCGCTGAAGGGTGAAGTGCGCTTCATGTTCCAGCCGGGCGAGGAAGGGCACCACGGCGCCCGCTTCATGCTGAACGATGGCCTGCTGGGCGGCGAGGGCTTCGATCGTGCGCTGCCCGATGCGGCGTTCGCGCTGCACATCATGCCCAATGCCCCACACGGGCTGATTGGCGGGCGTGCCGGGCCGCTGATGGCGGCGGCGGACGAACTGCGTATCACCGTCACCGGGCGCGGCGGCCATGCCTCGATGCCGCACGATACGGTCGATCCGGTGCCTGTCGCCTGTGAAATTGTGATGGCCATCCAGACGATGGTCGCGCGCCGCTACAGCGTGTTCGATCCAGTGGTGGTCACTATCGCCAAGATCGAGGCGGGCAGCGCGCATAACGTGATTCCCGATACGGCCAAGCTCACCGGGACGATGCGCACGCTTTCGGCCGAGAACCGCGCGCGGTTGAAGGACGAACTGCCGCGCCTGGTGGCGGGGATCGCTGGCGCGCACGGACTGACGGGGGAGGCGACGATCCTTGAAGGCTTCCCGGTAACTGTCTGCGATCCGCGCGCGGTGTCGTTCGGCGAAGGCGTGGCGCAAGCCCTGTTTGGGGAGGGCGCTTTCCGCCGTCTGCCCGATCCGATCATGGGCGCGGAAGATTTCGCCTATGTGCTGGAAAAGGTGCCCGGCGCGATGTTCTTCCTGGGCGTGGCGCAGGAAGGGGCGGACTGGCAGCACTGCTGCGGCATCCATTCGACCAAGATGATGGTCGATGAAACCGTGCTGCCGCGCGGGTCAGCATTCCTTGCGGGCCTCGCGCAGAACTGGCTGGATCGCGGCTTCGGCTAGGCGGGATTACCGCTGCGGTCATTGCCATAAAGAGCCTGCCTTGCTGCCTTGGCGGCAAGGAGAGGCCCCATGACCGACAATGGCTTGAACGATCTGGCATTCGCCGATTTCTTCGGCGCCGCGCGTGACGATAACCCGTATTGGAACGAGAGCGCGTGGTTCTCGGTCACGATTCCCGAACGGCGCATCCACGGGCTGATCCAGCACTATTTCCGGCCCAACATGGGCATGCTCAACGGCGGCCCGGTGCTGTGGGATGCCGGTGGGCGCTACCAGTGGAATTGCCTGCACTACGACTGGGCGCACCTTCAGGCCATGCCGGAGGGTGCCGCCAAGTTCGACATGAAGGCGCGCAATTCGCTGGCCGTGCGGAAGATGGAGCCGCTCTCGAAATATAAGCTCGACTACGACAAGGACGGGCTGTTCTTCGACCTGACATGGACCGCCATCGGCCCCGCGCACCAGTTGAAGACCGGCGACGCGGGCCAGACGGCGACCGCGAAGTTCCACCTTGAACAGCCAGGCCGGATGACCGGCACTCTGCGCTGCGATGGCGAGGAATTCGCGGTCGATTGCCTGTCGATGCGCGATTGCTCTTACGGCGCGCGGGATTACGAATCGCTGGCCTGTGGTGGCTATTTCTGGGGAATTGCCGTGGATCGGGCCTTCCACGCCATCGCCATGGGCGAAGGTAGGGAGGCGCACTCGATCGGCGGTTTCATCTGGAAAGACGGCGAATTGTCCAGCCTCGCCTCGGGCCGGCGCGAGGTGTTGGAATGGGGCGAGCATGGCCCCGCGCGTGTGCTGTTCGAGGCGACCGACCAACTCGGCCGATCGCTGCGCGCCACGGCCGAAATCGATCCGGGGCTGATCTTCACCGGCTACACCGATCACACCGTCGTCTGGTCGCTGATGCGCTGGGATTGGGACGGCATGGAATTGTGGGGCGACAATCAGGAGTTCTGCCCCACCGAACGCTTCCGCCGCATCGCCCGTGGCGAAATCGCGCCGGGATCGCCGGCGTGACCTTGGGCCAGATCGTCGTCGTCAACGGCACTTCGGGCTCCGGTAAGTCGACCGCCTGCGAACTGTTCCAGAAGCGCCAGCAGGATTACTGGCTGCTCTACGGCATCGACCATTTCATGGCGCAGACCCTTCCCGCGCAGTTCGGCCACCACGGCCCCCGAGCAGGCGAAGGGATCGAGGCGGTGCCTTGCGATCCCGCCGATCCGCAAGGCCCGCTGCGCTGGCGCTTCGCGCCGCCGGCAATGGCTGCGTTTTCCGCGATGCACGAATGGATGGCGGCCACCGCGCGGCAGGGCGTGAACGTGATCTTCGACCACCTGTTGATGAGCGATCCGCCGATCCTGCAAGACCTCGTCCGCCGCACCGAGGGATTGCCGGTACTGCTTGTCACGCTGAAGCCGCCGTTCGAAGTGCTCGAACGGCGCGTGGCCGAACGCGCGATGACCAAGCGCATGCCCACCGACCTGCTGGGCGAGGATGCCGTGGGCAAGATCGTCGACCGGCTGACCCGCCTGCGTCCGTGGTTCTTCGAGGAAGTCTACCGCAATCCGGTGTCGGACCTCGTGATCGATACCTCGATCCATGCGCCGGAGGAGGTCTGTGCCCAGATCGAGGCGCGATTGGCGGCAGGCCCCGGCACCGCCTTCGAAGAACTACGGGCTGTGCTTTAGAGCTTCCGGCTTGCCAGCCAGCCGACCACGGCGTCCTGCGCATCGGCTTCATACTGAAGCTGGTGGCCATGCCGATCGAACGGCAGGAAGCGTCCGTCGTGCGCAGCCCGGGCCAGCGTTTCTCCCTGCGTGAAGGGAATCAGCCGGTCGTCGCGGGCATGCAGCACGAGGACGGGGGCGGAGACGCGCGGCATCGCGTCCAGACTGTCGAACCGGTCGAGCATCAGCGCGCGCACAGGTGCCCACGGCATCGTCAACGCGCCGACGTCGGGCAGCGAGGTGAACGGCGACACCAGCACCAGCGCGGCGGGCTGATGCCTGCTTGCCAATTGCGTCGCCACGCCGGTTCCCAGCGACGCGCCCATCAGTACCAGCGATTCCGGCGCGATGCCTTTCGCTTTGAGGAAGTCCAGCGCTGCCTCGCCATCGAGCATCAGCCCGTGTTCGGAAGGCTTGCCGGGATTGCCTGAATAGCCGCGATAGTCGGCCAGCAGCATGCCGTAGCCAGCGCCCACCAATTGCCGGGTTGCAAAGGCCGCGCCGGCCGGGCTGTCGCCATTGCCGTGGAAGAACAGCACCGTCCGCTTGCCCGGCACGGCCGGTCGCCAGGCAGCGATGAGGGCGAGGCCGTCCGTGGTGTGCAGCGTCACTTGCTCGAAGCCTGGCGGAGTCGCCGTGGGTCCCTTGGGCGCCGGATAGATCATCGTCCGCTGGGCCAGAAACAGCAGCAGCACGGCCGCTAGATACAACCCGCCGACAGTGGGGAGGACGAAAAGCAATCGCTTTCTCCATCGCGCGACGGGGGCTGCCGCCGCGAAGCTGATCACACCGCCAGCCGATCCAGCACGTTGTCGCGGCGGCTGTCCTTCAGCATCAGCGCGGCGATCAGAGAGACCGCACAGAGCGCCGATACGTACCAGTAGAACCCGCTCTCATGCCCGGCCGACTTGAATGCCAGCGCCACGTTTTCGGCCGTGCCGCCGAACAGCGCATTGCCCACGCCATAGGCAAGGCCCACGCCCAGTGCGCGCACATGCGTCGGGAACATCTCGGCTTTGAACAGGCCGCTGATAGAGGTGTAGAAGCTGTTTATCACCAGGCCTGCCAGCACCAGCAGGAACGCAGGGCCGATCGCCTTGGCACCCGCTAGCGCGGTGAAGATCGGCACGGTGCAGACCGTGGCTAGCGCGGCAAACAGGATGATGTTGTTACGCCGCCCGATCCGGTCCGACAGCAGGCCCATCGCCGGCTGCAACAGCATGAACAGCGTCAGTTCGCCCAGCATCAGCATGGTCGCGGTCTCTTTGGAGAGGCCCACGGTCAGCACCAGATACTTCTGCATGTACGTTGTGAAGGCATAGAACGAGAGGCTGCCGCCCGCCGTCAGCGCGACCACGATCAGGAAAGGCCGGGTGGCGACGCGGAACAGTTCGGCAAGGCTGCCGGCCTTTTCACCCGCGCGATCCTCTGCGCTGGACGTCTCGTGCATATGGTGGCGGAACAGCACGATGGCGAGGGCACCCGCCGCGCCGATCACGAAGCCAACGCGCCAGCCCCATGCCGCCATTTCCGCTTCGGTCAGGACTTGCTGGAGCAGCACGATCACCAGTGTAGCGCAAAGCTGCCCGCCGACCAGCGTGACGTACTGGAACGAAGACCAGAAGCCGCGCCGCCGCCGCCCGGCGATTTCGCTGAGGTAAGTGGCAGCGGTGCCATATTGGCCGCCGGTGGAGAAACCCTGCACCATGCGGCCGATCAGCAGCAGGATCGGGGCAAGGATGCCGGCCTGCGCGAATGTCGGCAGCACCGCGATCAGCAGCGCGCCGCCCCCCATCATCATGACCGAGAGTACCATGGCGCTCTGGCGGCCGTGGCGATCGGCATAGCGGCCGAAGTACCAGCCGCCGATCGGCCGCAGCAGAAATCCCACCGCGAAGATCGCGCTGGTGGCCATCAGCTGCACCAGTTGATCGCTCTTTGGGAAGAAGGCGGGCGAGAAATAGAGCGCGGTGAAGGCGTAGATGTAGAAATCGTACCATTCGATGAGGTTGCCCGCCGATCCCGCAAGGATGGCGCGCAGCCGCACCGCGTCGCTGATGCCGCCCGGCTTGACCGGGGAGATCCCAGCGACGCTATCCACGCTTAGGCGCGCGCTTCGTTCACGCCGGCGCTGTTGTGCCGCAGCGCCTTCAGCACCGTGTCGACGATCTGCGGCGCGTTCAGCCCCGCTTCGTCATACTGGGCTTCGGGCTTGTCCTGATCCTGGAAAACGTCGGGCAGACGCATAGTGCGGATCTTCAGCCCCGCATCGGTCAGCCCTTCGTCGCTCGCCATCGTCAGCACATGCGCGCCCAGACCGCCGATCGAGCCTTCCTCCACCGTGACCACCACTTCGTGGCTGAGCATCAGCTTGCGGATCAGATCGGTGTCGAGCGGCTTGGCGAAACGCAGGTCGGCCACGGTGGTGGAAAGGCCCTTGGCCTCCAGCACGTCCGCCGCCTTCAGCGCTTCGCCCAGGCGGGTGCCGAGCGAGAGCAGGGCGACTTTCGAACCTTCGCGCACGATGCGGCCCTTGCCGATTTCCAGCTGCTGCGGAACTTCAGGCAGGGCCACGCCCTCACCATTGCCGCGCGGATAGCGGAAGGCGATCGGGCCGGTATCGTGCCGCGCGGCGGTGTGCGTCATGTGCACCAGCTCCGCCTCGTCGGCGGCGGCCATGACGACCATGTTCGGCAGCGTCGCCAAATAGGTCACGTCGAACGAGCCGGCGTGGGTAGCGCCGTCCGCGCCGACCAATCCGGCACGGTCGATCGCGAAGCGCACCGGCAGGTTCTGGATGGCAACGTCATGCACCACCTGGTCGAAGGCGCGTTGCAGGAACGTCGAATAGATCGCGCAGAACGGGCGCATGCCCTCGGCGGCAAGGCCGGCGGCAAACGTCACTGCGTGCTGTTCGGCAATGCCCACATCGAAGCTGCGATCGGGGAACTGCTGCACGAACTTGTCCAGCCCGGTGCCTGACGGCATCGCGGCGGTGATCGCACAGATCGTGGGATCCCGCTCCGCTTCTGCCACCAGCGCCTTGGCGAAGACGCCGGTATAGCTGGGCGGCCCGGCGGGCGCCTTGGCCTGTTCGCCGGTGACGACGTTGAACTTCTGGACGCCGTGGTACTTGTCGGCCGCTTCCTCGGCCGGGGCATAGCCCTTGCCCTTCTGCGTGACGACGTGGACCAGGATCGGGCCTTCGCCCGCGTCGCGCACGTTTTCCAGCACCGGGATCAGCGCGTCGAGGTCATGCCCGTCGATCGGGCCGACGTAGTAGAAGCCCAGTTCCTCGAACAAGGTGCCGCCCATGGCCATGCCGCGGGCGAATTCGTCGGTCTTCTTCGCAGCCAAATGCAGCGGGCGCGGCAAGCGGCGGGCGAACTTGCGCGCCAGTTCGCGCAGGCCCAGGAACCGGCCGGAAGAGACGAGGCGCGCCAGATAGGCCGAAAGTCCGCCCACCGGCGGTGCGATCGACATGTCGTTGTCGTTGAGGATGACGATCAGGCGGTTTCCGGCCTGTTCGGCATTGTTCATCGCCTCATAAGCCATGCCCGCGCTCATGGCGCCGTCGCCGATTACGGCGATGCCGCGGCCGGGCTGGCCCTTGATCTTGTTGGCGACGGCAAAGCCCAGCGCGGCCGAGATCGAGGTGGAACTGTGCGCGGTGCCGAACGGATCGTATTCGCTTTCGGAACGCTTGGTGAAGCCTGAAAGGCCGCCACCCTGGCGCAAGGTGCGGATACGGTCGCGCCGGCCGGTCAGGATCTTGTGCGGATAGGCTTGGTGGCCCACGTCCCAGATCAGGCGGTCCACCGGCGTGTCGAACACGTAGTGGATGGCGACGGTCAGTTCGACCACGCCCAGGCCCGAGCCTAAGTGCCCGCCCGTCTGGCCGACGGCGGAGATCATTTCGGTGCGGAGTTCGTCGGCCACCTGGCGGAGTTGCGTGGGCTTAAGCTTGCGCAGGTCGTCAGGGGTATCGACGGTGTCGAGAAGCGGAGTTGCCGGATTGGCTGTCATGGGCATCGGTTTACACGCGAGTTTGTCTGGTGTCGAATTTTCCGCTGCCATTAGGCGGCTAATAGGCCAAGATACAGGAATTCTCGTCGGAGGTGCCGATGATTCCGCTCAATCGTTGTGATCCGATTACCTTTGTTCTTACCGCCGACCGCGATCGTGCACGGGCTTTCTACGCAGAAACCCTTGGTTTGCCGGTGCTTGCCGAGGACGATTTCGCCGTGACGTTCCGGCTGAGCGATGGCACGACGATGCGGCTCAGCGGGGTTCCGGGCTATCAGCCGCATCCGCATACCGTGCTTGGCTGGGCGGTGCCGGATATCCGCGCGACGCTGGCGGATCTGCGGGCGAAGGGGATCAGCCCCAATATCTACGACGGTTTCGGGCAGGATGCGGACGGGATCTGGACGTCGCCGACCAGCGATGCGCACGTCTGCTGGTTTCCCGATCCCGACGGCAACGTGTTGAGTCTCACCCAGTTTTGACAGGCTGGTGCGGTGGCTTCGATCGTGACATGCAATGCCTCCCCCCCAATGAGGAGTTCACCTTTGTCGCTTTCGATCCGTATGGCCTCGCGTGAGGACCTGCCGCAGCTTTCCACCGTCATGGATGCCGCCATCGGTGAATTGCAGAAGGGTTTCCTCGACGCCGACCAGATCGCATCGAGTCGCGCGGTGATGGGGCTGGACCGGCAATTGGTGGATGACGGCACTTATTTCGTGGCGGAGATCGATGGGGCCGTGGCCGGTTGCGGCGGCTGGAGCCGGCGGGCAACGATGTATGGCGACGATCATAGCACCGGCCTGCGCGAACCGCGCCTGCTCGATCCCGCCAGTGAGGCGGCAAGGGTGCGGGCGATGTACACGCATCCGGACTTCGCCCGGCGCGGCGTGGGCCGCGCGCTGCTGGCGCATTGCGAGGAACGGGCCCGGGCCGAGGGCTTCGCCACCTGCGAGCTGATGGGCACGCGATCGGGAGAGCCGCTCTATCAGGTGGCGGGTTACGAAGTGATCGAGCGGATCGAGGATTCGACCGGCGGCGCACCCGTGCCGTTGGCGCGGATGCGCAAGATGCTCTGAACCGTCAGGCGCTACAGGCCGCGCAGGTTCCGCGTAGTTCCACCACTGGGCGCACATCGGCGAAACCGGCATTCTTGGCCGCCGCGATCAGTGCGCCGGTAAGCTTGTCGTCGTCGATGTGAACGGCTTGGCCGCAGGCATCGCAGATCAGGAAGATGCAATCGTGCTGGCAGCCGGGATGGCTGTTGGCGAGGTAGGCATTGGCGCTTTCCACTCGGCGCGCCAAGTTGGTGCGCACGAACAGGTCCAGAATGCGGTAGACGCTGTTGGGCGCCACGCGCTTGCCGCGCAGGGCGGAAACGCTTTCCGCCAGATCGTAGGCGGAGGCGGGGCGTTCGCGTTCGGCCAGCGCGCCGAACACGTCGGCCCGCATTTCGGTCCATTGTTCGCCCGATTCGAGCAGCGCCGCGCGGGCGGCTTCGATCAGGCCTTCGCCGGAATGTTCGTGATGATGATGTGCACCTGACATGACCTCCATATGGAGGCTGACCCGTCAGCGCGCAATGTTAAGGTCCTGCTTAGCGCTGGCCCGGTGAAAGGGGCCCGCTTAACTTGGTCCGCTTAGTTCTGGATGGACGCGGCGTGCGCCGGGGGGGCCATCGTTTCGGAAAGCGTGTGCGCGCCGATTCCCATGGCGCCGAACACCAGCAGCGCGCCACCGGCGAAGCCGATTGCGAAAAAGCGGTAGAGGTCGGCCTTGAAGAGTCCCATGATCGGTACAGCTATCCAGTGGTTCACGAAATTGCGTGGCGCCCACTTGGCCCGATTCGCCTTGCAGTCCAGTGAACGTGCCCCATTTTCGCCGCATTATGCGATGAGCGGTGATGATGAAGCGATGAATCGCAGGAACAGACGCGAGGCTGTCACCAAAAGGCCCGATTGCGCCGAGTCGTTTGTGAGATACGCCTTCGACATCCATCGAAGGCTTGCGGCACCGGCCCGCTCCCCCACCCGACCTCCCATCCAGGATACACTGTTGTGGAAGGTCGGGTGGGGGAGCGGGCCGGTGCCGCCAAAATCCGCCTGCAGCGGATTTTCAAACTAAGGCAGGATTGGCGCCAGCGCGGCGTGGCCGATAGAGGCAAGGACCAGCAGCGCCAGCGGAATGATCGCGCAGCCGAAGGGCAGGGCCAGCGCCCCCGCGACGCGGGGGCGGCTGCTTATACGGCCCAGCCGCACCAGCACTGCCGATGCGGCCATGCCGACAAGGAAGGCAAGGGCAACCAGCGGTCCTAGCCAGTCTACCCCCATACGCGCCTTCCTTCCGTTTCGCTTAGTGCTTGAAGTGGCGCATGCCGGTGAAGACCATGGCCAGGCCCGCCTCGTCGGCAGCGGCGATGACTTCTTCGTCACGGATCGAGCCGCCCGGCTGGATCACGGCCGTCGCGCCCGCTTCGGCAGCGGCCAGCAGGCCATCGGCGAAGGGGAAGAACGCGTCCGAAGCGACGGCCGAGCCGACCGTGCGCGCCTGCGCCCAGCCGAACTTCTCGGCCGCTTCGGCCGCCTTCATTGCGGCGATGCGCGAGGAATCGCGGCGGTTCATCTGGCCCGCGCCGATGCCGGCGGTGACGCCGTCCTTGGCATAGACGATCGCGTTGGACTTGACGTGGCGGGCCACCGTCCAGGCGAACAGGCAGTCCTTCAGTTCCTGCTCGGTCGGTGCGCGCTTGGTCACCACTTTCAGGTCGCCCACGCCGATGGCGCCGGCATCGCGGCCCTGCACCAGCAGGCCGCCGGTGATCGGCTTGACGGTCAGGCCGGGGCGGCGCGGATCGGGCAGGGTGCCGGTCAGCAGCAGGCGCAGGTTCTTCTTCTTGGCGAAGAACGCGCGGGCTTCCTCGTCGGCGTCGGGGGCGACGACGACTTCGGTGAAGATCTGGCAGATGGCTTCAGCGGTGGGGCCATCGAGCGTGGTGTTCACGGCAACGATGCCGCCGAAGGCCGAAACGTCGTCACAGGCCAGCGCGCCGTGCCAGGCTTCCAGCAGGCTGGAGCTCTGCGCCACGCCGCACGGGTTGGCGTGCTTGACGATGACGACGGCCGGGTCCTGGCCCTTGAACTCTGCGGCGAGTTCGAAGGCGGCGTCGGCGTCGTTGTAGTTGTTGTAGGACAGTTCCTTGCCCTGCACCTGTTCGCCCTGGGCCAGGCCCTTGGTGAACGGGCCGACCGGGGTGTAGAGCGCGGCCTTCTGGTGCGGGTTCTCGCCATAGCGCAGCGTGGTGGCCAGGCGGCCGTTGACGCTCAGCATCTCGGGGAACTCGACGCCCTGGTCGGCGAAGGCGAACCACTGCGAGATCATCGAATCGTAAGCGGCGGTCTGCGCGAAGGCACGCGCGGCCAGCAGCTTGCGGAAAGCCAGCGTGGTGCCGCCGTCGGTGGTCTCCAGTTCGGAAAGCAGGCCGGCATAGTCCTTGGGATCGGTGACGATGGCGACGAAAGCGTGGTTCTTTGCGGCCGAACGCACCATCGACGGGCCGCCGATGTCGATGTTCTCGATCACCTCGTCACGGTCGGCGCCCTTGGCGACGGTCGCTTCGAACGGATAGAGATTGACGACCACCAGGTCGATCGCGCCGATCGCGTGATCGGCCATGGCCTTGGCGTGCTCCGGATTGTCGCGCACTGCCAGCAGGCCGCCGTGGACCTTGGGGTGCAGCGTCTTCACGCGGCCGTCCATCATCTCTGGGAAATCGGTGATTTCCGAGATGTCCTTCACTTCAAGGCCGGCGTCGCGCAGCGCCTTGGCGGTGCCGCCGGTGGAAACCAGCTCCACGCCGCGAGCGGCAAGCGCCTTGCCGAGATCGGCGAGGCCGGCCTTGTCGGAAACCGAAAGCAGTGCGCGGCGGATCGGGACGATATCGGTCATCTGGGGGCCTCTTGCGAATGGAGCGGGCAAAGAATTTGCGCGCCCTCTAAGTCGAGAGGGGCGAGGCCGCAAGGTGGGTAAGGCACAACCGGTGGCGTACCTCGGCCGAAACTACCGCATTTTCTTGAGAAGCCAACCGAAGTTTCCGCCACCGCGCGAAACCATGCCCTGAATCACCAGCTGCTGCGTGGCCTGCGGACGGCCCTGACCGTCCACCCATAGCGAATCCTCGATCCCCACTTCGCCCGCCGTGCTGCGGAACTGCCAGTAGCTGCCATCGGGCAGAGACAGCGCCGCGCCCTGGCCATCGACGGTGGGGGAGACTTCGACTTCGGGGCCGAGGTGGAAGCGGATTGCAAAGCCCACTTTGCCGCGCTTGCCCTTGCGGCCGGCTGGTAGCAGCACGTCTTCGCCGCGCAGTTCGGTGCCATCATCGCGCAGGATCAGGATGCGTTGGTGATTGAGGCCGTGGCGGGCGGCATAGCCGTTGTGGCTGGCTTCCAAGCGGGTGGCATTGCCGCCGTTTTCCTGCGCCAGCGTCTTGCGGTCGATGTCGACCTCGCTGACGCCCGATCCGATCGCGCCGTTGATGAGGACGGCGGTGGAATTGGCATCGTCCAGGGTCAGCGTGGAATGCGCTGCCGTCGCGCGCAGCG
>OUNM010504645.1_pt1 | contig 15213 bp, 13 predicted proteins | sample 1769961 | NCBI WGS metagenome assembly OUNM01 (sample SAMEA3914820, study PRJEB12502) | metagenome | biome: forest; material: soil | place: USA | collected 2012-03-12 | depth 0.3 m | reverse complement strand
GTCGATGGTCTCGGCATTGATGGCTTCGCGCAGGCCGGCTTCCAGCGTCTTGCGCAGCTTGATGGTGGCGTCCATCTCGACTTCGAAGAAGGCGAACTGGCCGCGACCCTGGTCCTTGGCGCGGTAAAGCGCAAGGTCGGCCTGGCGCAGCGCTTCGGCGGGATCGATGTCGCCGTCGTGCAGCAGGGTGACGCCGATCGAGCACGACGAGAAGACTTGGCCGCTTTCGAGGCTGACCGTGCCGGTCAGGGTTTCCAGCACGCGGCGCGCCAGGGCGGCGGCGCTATGACCATCGGTATCGGTCTGGATGATGACGAATTCATCGCCGCCCAGTCGCGCCAGGGTATCCGAGGTGCGGATGATGCTGGAAATCTTGGCGGCGTTGTGACGGATCAGTTCGTCGCCGGCGAGGTGGCCGAGCGTATCGTTGACGTCCTTGAAGCGGTCGAGGCCGATGCACATCACCGCCACCTGGCCCGCGCCGCGTTTCAGCCGTTCGCACGCCTGATTGAGGCGATCGGCGAACAGAGTGCGGTTGGGCAGGCCGGTCAGGCCGTCGTGCAGCGCCATGTGCTTGGCCTTGGCCTCGCTGGCGATCAGGCCTTGGGCGGCCTTCTGGCTCTGGTGCAGCAGGACGAGCGCGATCAGGCCCAGGCCCAGCGAAATCATCAGGATCGGGCCGAGCGTGCGGATAAACAGGGTGCGGCCCGGCGTGTCCGGCGTCCAGGTCAGTTGCGCCAGAACGCGGCCATCATTGTCGCGGAAGGCGACCGAAGCGGCGCCCTTGTCCAGATCCTGACCGGGCTTCAAGATGGTGATGTCGGAAACCATGTAGCGCTGCGACAGCGCAATCAGTTCGGCATGGTTCAGTTCGTGCGCACCAATGGCGGCAAACGGGGCATAGTTGACGAGGCCGGGCGTCGTACCGTCCGACAGCACCAGCGACGCGCCCATAATATAGATATGGCCGTCAAAGGCGATCAGCTTGCCGGCGTGGTTGGTTTCGGTTGAGGCGGCCAGCCCCTTGGCGTGGCGAACGGCCCACTGGGCGCGCAGTTGCGCGACTTCCGTCTGGCTTTCGCGACGCAGGGCTTCGAAGACGTGCGGATCGACTTCCTGGCCATGCGAATAGGCAAAGACCGGCGCATTGTGAGCGTCGAGCAGGACGCTCGACTCGAAGTTCAGGAAGTTCTGGAAATAGCGGCCGATATTGCTGGTGACCCACTTCTTGTCGTACGTGACCGCGGTGCTCTTGACGCCCTGATCCCAGATGGTGATCGGCGTCATCAGCTCGGAATGGTCGTCGGCCATCTGATTGAGGCCGAGGCGGACAAGATTTTCCTCACGCGAGCGGGACAGCGAGTCGGCCTGTTCCGCCCATACCCATAGCGAGCCCACCAGGGCGCATACGGCGACCACCACGATCACAGCCATGGGGGCGAGAAGCTTCAACTCACGTTTTTTGGTTTTCACCAGGTCCTCATTCTGAGGTTTGGGGCGTCTATGTCGCAGATGTTACACGGGAAATCTTAAATTCCGGCAAACGGCTATGCGGTAAAATTTACCCTCTTTTAACGCTTGTGTGGTTGCCGGTCACCGCGGTGGTCACGATATCTTCCTTGACGCTCAAGGCATTGCGCGCGACATCGCCACGACCTGCCGTTGCGGCTTAAGGACCTGTTCATGAAACTTTTTATGAGTCCGACCTCGGTTTTCGCGCGCAAGGTGCGCATCGTCGCCCGCGAAAAGGGCCTGATGCCCCAGATCGAGGAAATCGCCCGTGTGCCGTTGGAGGCGGCCACTGATCTGGTGGCGGTTAACCCGTTGTCGCAAATCCCGGCGCTGATCGACGATGACGGCACGGCGTGGACCGACAGCGGGTTGATCGCCGCTCGGCTCGACAGCTTGGCCGAAGGGCCGCGCCTGTTGCCTGACTACGGCAGCGAGGCCTATTGGCGCGTACGACGGATCGAGACGGCGGCGTCCGGACTGAACGAGATGATGGCGAAGATCGTCTATGAGAACCGCCGCCCGGAAACCGAGCGCTCGCCCGCGTGGCTGAAGCGCTGGGAAGAGGGGCTGATGCGCGGTTTTGCTGTCGTCGAAGCCCAGATTTGTATCGGGTCGCCGGACGCGGCGCAATTCGACATGGGCACGCTTAGTCTCGCGGCCTCGGCGACCTTCTGCGATTTTCGTCTGGCGCATGTCGACTGGCGTGCCGCAGCACCGCGTGTCGCCGCCGTCCAGGCGGAGCTGGAAAAGCGTCAAAGCTTTATCGACACCTATCCGAAATGAGACTAGACGGAGCACTGTTCAAAGCGAGAACTGCCCGTGATCCATCTACCCCAAGCCAAGCTCGACCAGGTCATGGACCGCTTCAGCATGATCGAGGCGCGTATGGGTGCGGTCACCGATGGCGCCGAGATCGTCAAGCTGTCGAAGGAGCACGCCGAGATCAAGCCGGTCGCCGAGGCCGTGGCGACGCTGAGCAAGGCCCGCCAGCAGGTGCCGGAGTTGCAAGAACTGATCGACCTCAATGACCCGGAGCTGTCGCCCCTGGCCGAGGAAGAGCTGCAGGCGCTCAAGGAGCGCCTGCCCGATCTCGAACGCGGTGTTGCCTTGTTGCTGGCGCCGCAGGACAAGGACGTCAACGCCTCGGCCATCCTCGAAGTGCGCGCCGGCACCGGTGGCGATGAGGCGGCGATCTTCGCCGGCGACCTGTTTCGTATGTATAGCCGCTATGCCGCGACGCAAGGCTGGCGCGTCGAGATCGACAGCCTGTCGGAAGGCGAAGCCGGCGGCTACAAGGAAATCATCGCCTCGGTGACCGGCGACGGCGTCTTCGGGCGGTTGAAGTTCGAGTCCGGCGTTCACCGCGTGCAGCGCGTGCCGGCGACCGAAACGCAAGGCCGCATCCACACCTCGGCGGCCACCGTTGCCGTTCTGCCCGAGGCCGAGGACGTCGAAATCGAAATCCGCGACCAGGATATTCGCATCGACACCTATCGCTCATCCGGCGCCGGCGGCCAGCACGTCAACAAGACCGACTCAGCGGTACGTATCACCCATATGCCGTCCGGCATCGTCGTTACCTCTTCGGAAAAGTCGCAGCACCAGAACCGCGCCATCGCCATGCGTAACCTGAAGGCGCGGCTGTATGATCAGCAGCGTCAGGCGTTGGACGACGCCCGATCGTCGGCGCGCAAGTTGCAAGTCGGTTCCGGCGACCGCTCCGAGCGCATCCGCACGTACAACTATCCGCAGGGCCGTGTCACTGATCACCGCATCAATCTGACGCTCTACAGCCTGCCGACCTTCGTCGAAGGCGACATGGATCCGATGATCAATGCGCTGATCGCCGAGGACCAGGCCGAACGTCTGGCCCAGCTTGAACAAGACATGGGATAAGGAGAGGGACGATGTTGCGGAAGATTTTGCTGATCGGGGCGGCGCTGCTGGCCCTGCCGTGCGCGGCGCAAGCGGCGACGAAAATCCTGTTCGTCGGCAACAGCTTCACCTACGGCGCCAATTCGGCCGTCTTCCACTATCGCAGCGGCCACGTCCACGACCTCAATAACGAGGATGTCGGCGGTGTGCCGGCCCTGTTCGAGGCCTTCACCAAGGAGGCTGGGCTCGACTACGACGTCAGCCTGGAAACCGCCGGCGGCAAGAATTTCGACTTTCATTATGACACCAAGCTTAACCTGATCGACAAGCCATGGGACGTGGTGGTGATGCAGGGCTATTCGACGCTCGACGCCAAGACGCCGGGCGACCCGGCGAACCTCGTCAAGTACGGTGTCATCCTGGCCGACGTCTTTCATAAGCAAAACCCGCAGGTGAAGCTCTATCTCGACGCCACCTGGTCGCGGCCGGATCTGACCTATCCCGACGGCACGCACTGGCACGGTCAACCGATCGAGCAGATGGCGCTCGACGTGCGCAAGGGCTACGACGCCGCCAAGGCCGCATCGCCCTATTTCACCGCGGTCATGCCGGTCGGCGAGGCTTTCAACCTGGCGATCAAGGACGGCGTCGCCGATCCCAACCCCTATGACGGCATCGCCTTCAACCAGGTCGACCTGTGGACGTGGGACCATTATCACGCCTCGGCCTACGGCTATTATCTGGAGGCCTTGGTCGAGTTCGGTGCCATTACCGGCAAGGATCCGGCCTCGCTTGGCGAACACGAAAAGTGCGCCAATGATCTTGGCCTGTCGCCGGCCCAGGCCGCTGCCCTGCAAAAGGTGGCGCACGACATCCTGGCGCGGCCGTAATGGTTAGGGTCCGAACCCAATTAGGTTTAGGCGCGACGCCAGCGGATTTTTGCCGCTAGCAGGAAAAAAGACCGCCGGAGTGTGATCACTCCCAGGGGTTTTTGACGCCCTAGCGGCAAAAATCCGCGGCGCCCCTTCGGGGTGTGGCGAAAATTGCCCATTTCGGCGTCGCGAATCCTTGAAAGGGATCACCCTTCCTACGGCTCCGCTCCTGGAACTGGGCAATTTTCGCTCACATCGCGTCCAAATCCTAATTGAGTTCGGGCCCTAATCCCATCAGGTGAAATCCGCCTTGCCTCCTGAGGCGGGCCGGGTCTATAGCGGGCGCGTTTCAAGGAGATCACGAATATGCCGACACTCGTCCTGCTTCGCCACGGCCAAAGCCAGTGGAACCTGGAAAACCGCTTCACCGGCTGGGTCGATGTCGACCTGACGGCGGAAGGCGAAGCCCAGGCGCGCCGCGGCGGCGAGCTGATCAAGGCCGAGGGCATCGAGATCGACCAGGCCTTCACCTCGGTGCTGACGCGCGCCATCCGTACCTGCAATCTGGCGCTCGAAGCTGCCGGTCAGTCGTTCGTGCCGGTGACCAAGGACTGGCGCCTGAACGAGCGTCACTATGGCGGCCTGACTGGCCTCGACAAGGCCGAAACCGCCGCCAAGCACGGCGACGACCAGGTCAAGATCTGGCGCCGATCCTACGACGTGCCGCCGCCGCCGCTGGATGCCGGCAGCACCTACGATTTCAACGGCGACCGCCGCTATGCCGGCGCCGATTTGCCCAATACCGAAAGCCTGAAGACGACGCTCGATCGCGTCATGCCGGCGTGGACCGGTGAGATCGCGCCGGCGTTGCAAGCCGGCAAGACCGTGCTGGTTGCCGCCCACGGCAATTCGATCCGCGCCATCATCAAGTCGCTGTTCGACCTCAGCGAACAGGCCATTCTCGACATCGAAGTGCCGACCGGCAATCCGCTGGTCGTGCATCTCGACACGGCGCTGAAGCCGCAATGGTGCAAGTATCTCGACGAAGCCCGCGCCGGCCCGTTGCCGCAGATCGCCGAGGCGTGAGTCACGACCTCGACCATATGCGCCGGGCGATTGCCCTCGCCCGGGCGCAGATGGGGCGGACCTGGCCCAACCCGTCCGTCGGCTGCGTCCTGGTTAAGGATGGTGCGATCATCGGCGAAGGCGCCACCGGTGACGGCGGCCGCCCGCACGCGGAGGAAATGGCGATCGATCAGGCCGGCGACGCCATCGGCGCCACCGCCTATGTCACGCTCGAACCGTGCGGTCAGCGCTCGACCGGCGCGGTCTCGTGTTCGCAACGCCTGATCGATGCCGGCGTCGCCAAAGTCATCTATGCCTGCGACGACCCGTCGCCGTTCGCTTCGCGCATTGGGCCTGAGCGTATGGCCACCGCCGGCGTGACGGTCGAAAGCGGTTTGGGTGCCGACGAGGCGAAGATCCTGATCGAAGGCTTTGTGCACTACCTTAAGACCGGCTTCCCGCTGCTGAGCGACGATGCCAGCATCCCCACCGACGCCGAATTCGTTCGCGACCCGGCCTTGGCGCTTGAGGACGACCTGCGCAACTGGGGTCAAAAGGGTTACCGGCGCCTGTTGTGGAAAAGCCAATCTTAATCTTTACATGACAAGGTGTTTGCTCGATTTCCGAGTGAAAGCTTACGTCCATGAACGCCACGGCGGGCGAAAAACGCTATACCAGGATGAGCCAGGCCCAGGTCGACGCGATCTGCGCCAAGCACGAACGGTTTTGGGCAGCCAAGCCGGGCGGGGCACGGGCCGTGTTTGCCTGGTGCGACCTGTCGGGCCTGTCGTTCCGTGGCCGTAACCTCGTCGATGCCGATTTTACCGCCGCCATCCTGACCGACGCCGACATGGCCGGCGCCATCCTCGATAAATCCAACCTGTTCTGCGCCGATCTGCAGCTGGCCAACCTGACGGGTGCCTCGATGCGCCGCGTCGACCTGCGCGGCGCCTGTTTGCGCGGCTCGAACCTGTCGGGCGCCGACCTGCACGAAGCCGATCTGCGCGAAGGGGCGCTCGCCCTGCCGGACAAACAGACGGGTCTTGCCTATGTCGAGATCTCGATGCGCACCTCGGAAGCCAACTACGCCAATCTGCGCGGCGCCAACCTCGAACGCTCCAAGCTGTCGGGCATCCAGGCGATGAAGGCCGACTTCACCGACGCGGTGATGAAGTCGTGCAAGCTGGTGCGCGCCAACCTGAAGCAGGCGATCATGGACAATGTCGACCTGGCCGGCGCCGACCTGTCGGGTGCCGACGTGTCGGGCGCGTCTTTGAAGGACGCCGTCCTGATCGGCGCCAAGACCGATATGTGGCGCACGTCGCAGGCCGACCTGTCGGGCATCCTGACCGACAAGCCGGTCGGAACCGACGTTTCGACCTTGCCCTATGGCGATATGCTGCACGAACACGCCAAGTGGGTCGACAGCGTCGGCAAGGAAGGCAAGCCGTCGATCTTCAACAATGCCGATCTGCGCGCCCTGGGCTCGATCCGCAACCTCAACCTGACCGCCCTGTCGGCCAAGGAGGCGGTCTTCTACGGCCTCGACATGCGCGGTGTGCAGCTTCAGGCGGCCCAGCTCGAAGGCGCCGATCTGCGCAACTGCAATCTCAAAGGCGCCGATCTGCGCGGGGCACGTCTGCACAAGGCGCGGCTGGACGGCGCCAATCTCGAAGGCGTCAATCTTGGGCCTCTGGTCATGGCCGATGGCCGCCTGCTGCCGGCGGATCTGCGTGAGGCACGGGTGCGCGGCTGTAACTTGACCGCGGCCGAATTGAAGATGGTCAAGCTCGAAGGCGCCGACCTGTCGCGTTCCAATCTCGAAGGCGCGTCGATGGAGCTGTCACAGCTCGAACACGCCACCTGCATCGGTTTGCGCGGCCAATTGGCCAGCTAAGCTCACTTTTTTGACGCCGTCATGTTTATCCAAAAACGGGGCCGCCCGAGCGGTGGCAATCCACTTTTTGGCATGAGGCTCGTGTGTGCAAGCACACTCACTACTGACAAAATTTGACAGTGGCTGCTTCTATTCTTTGCGATGTCGGATCGCAAAGGAGAGATTGCCATGCCGGTCAAAGGAAGTTGTCATTGCGGCGCGTTTCGCTTCGAGCTTGCCGAGGCGCCGAAGGCAGTCACACGCTGCACCTGTTCTATCTGTTCACGGCGCGGGGCACTGTGGGTCTATTATGCGCCCGAAGACGTCAGCATCGAAAAGCCGACGTCCGACGCCATCTACCGTTGGCAAAGTCAAACCGTTACCTGGCATTTCTGCCCGCGCTGCGGCTGCACCACCTATAACGAATCCCCGTCCTGGGTCGACAACAAGCCCGATTTCGACCACCCGAAGCTCAGCATCAATGCCCGTTTGCTCGAGGACGTCGATGTCGAAGTGCTGCCGGTCACCGTTATCGATGGGAGGAACCTATGGTGAAGCATTGGCTGGCGGTGGCCTGCGCCGAGCACGTCCGGCGCGGACGGGCCGGTGGATTTGCCCAGGTCTGCCACGGCAAGGGCGGGCCGCTGAAGCGCATGAGCCCGGGTGACGGCATCGTCTACTATTCGCCGTCCGAGCGTATGGGGGAACGCGACGGCTTTCAGCATTTTACGGCGATCGGCCGGATCAAGAGCGGCGACCCCTACCAGGCCGAGAGGCTGCCAGGTGTGGCGATGTTCCGCCGCGATATCGACTGGTTCGATGCCGACGAGCAGCCGATCAAGCCGTTGCTCGACTGGCTAGATTTCACCCAGCCCAAGAACTGGGGCTATTCGCTGCGTTTCGGCGTGGTCGAAATTCCGGTGGTCGATTTCGAGTTCCTGCAGCACGTCATGACGCGGGCGATGGAATCGGCCTGATCCTCGAACGAAAAAAGACCTCCAGTCACTGGCTAACGCGGCCCAAGGGAGGGAAAGCCGCGCCGCCAGGCCTGAAGGCCTAGGGCAAGTTTAGGGAGAAACAAAAATCAGGAGAAAACTGCTTCCCCGGCGCCTATTCCGGGGAAACTTGATCAGGCTGCTTATTCAGCGGCCTGAAGGACTTCAGTCGCGTCAGTCGTCGTACGAATGGCGATCGACTTGGGCTTCTTGGCTTCCGGAACTTCGAGCTGAAGCGTGACCGACAGTAGGCCATTGGCCAGTTCCGCATCCTGGACGCGGATATGATCGGCCAGTTGGAAACGGCGTTCGAAGCTGCGTTCGGCCAGGCCGCGATGCAGAAAGGTGCGGTTGGCGTCGTCGCCATCCTTCTTGCCGGTGATGGTCAGGACGTTTTCCTTGACCTCGATGCCGAGTTGGTCGGGACGGAAGCCGGCAACGGCGACTTCGATACGGTAGGTATCGAGCGCGTCTTCATCGGTCTTGGCAAGACGCTCGATATTGTACGGCGGCCAGCCGGGGGCGGCCGAAGCGGTCGCCGAGGCGCTGTCGAGTAGGTTGACCAGACGGTCAAAACCAACAGCCGAACGATAGAGCGGGGAAAAATCGATAGCGGTACGCATAGGGCTCTCCTCATCATAAGCGAGTGCCTTACGGACGCCGTGCCGCGCACGGTTGCGTGTCCGTAAAGGTTTGATTTTGAACCACATCCACACCCCGATCATCGGCGATGCTGTCGTTCAAGAAGGCCCGGTGTGGCGCCTTCGTCCTATGATTTGGTAGCGACTTTCTTGCGTTCAAGAGGCAGTTTTGAAAATTCTTCGTCGACCTCTTTCGCCGTCAGCAGGGCGTGATGGTGGTCCTGTTCGGCGAGGAAGCGGATGGCCTCCAGCGCCGCCTGGCAGCCCATGCCGGCCGCCGTCACGGCTTGGCGGTAGACGTCGTCGGTGACGTCGCCGGCGGCATAGACGCCGGCGATCTTGGTCTTGGGCGTGCCCGGTTCGACGACGAGATAGCCGCCGGCCTTGGTTTCCAGTTGGTCGGCAAAGACCTGCGACGAAGGCGCATGGCCGATGGCGATAAACACGCCGTCGAGGTCGATGACGCGGTAATCGTCTTCGGAGCCGACCGTCTGCAGCCGCACGCCGGTGACGCCAAGGCCGCCGAATTCGTTGCTTTCGCCCAGGATTTCGTCGATCTGCACGTTCCAGATCGGCTCGATCTTCGGATCCTTGAGCAGGCGCTCGACCAGAATCTTTTCGGCACGTAACTCGTCGCGACGGTGCAGCAGATAGACCTTCGAGGCGAACTTCGTGAGGAACAAAGCCTCCTCAACCGCCGTATTGCCACCGCCGACCACGGCCACGACCTTGTTGCGATAGAAGAAACCGTCGCAGGTGGCGCAAGCCGAAACACCAAAGCCCTGATAGGTCTTTTCCGACTCAAGGCCCAGCCACTTGGCCTGGGCGCCGGTGGCGATGACTACGGTCTCGGCCAGATACTGCGCCCCGCTTTCGGTAGTCAGCAGAAACGGGCGCTTGGACAGGTCGGCGGTGGTGACGATCTCGCCGATGACCTCGGTGCCCATATGCTCGGCCTGCTCGCGCATCTGGTCCATCAACCACGGGCCCTGAATGACCTCGGCAAAGCCCGGATAGTTCTCGACATCGGTGGTGATGGTCAGCTGGCCGCCGGTCTGCGGGCCGGTGAAAACCACCGGCGACAGCAGGCCACGCGCGGCATAGATGGCGGCGGTCCAGCCGGCGGGGCCGGTGCCGATAATGGCGCAACGAACAGGGCGGGGGGCTGCAGCGGCTTTGGGCATGACGGACTCGCAAAAGTTAACGGGCTTTAAATAAGAAGCCACGCCCGTTCTGTCATCCTTAAACGGCGCGGTCCGGATATTTCCCGTTGAAAACCTCGATCACCCGGGCCGCGGCGCGGTCGGTCTCGTTCAGCGGCTCATAGTCCCAGGCGGGCAGGGCGCCGTCGAACGGCCGGGTGATGCCCGCCTGACGCAGGGTGTCGTGAAAGTGCGCGAACTTGCCGCCGGGCCGCAGCCGGTCCATGGCCAGGATATGCACCGGCTTGCCGGTGACCGCGGCTTCGGCGGCCATATTGACCGAATCCTCGGTCACCAGGATGTGGTCGGCGGCGTCGAGGAAGGCGAAATAGGGGTTGGGGCCCTGGCCGTCGTGGACGATGCCCGGCAGGTCTTTCAGGCGTTCGCCGAGGATGGCGCGGGCGGCATCAGGCGTGCGCCGTGACAGGGTCATCAGCAGCGCGCCCTTGGCCAAGATGACGGCGTCGCGGATTTCGGACGCCAGGGCCTCGGCGCGCCCGGTCGTCAGGTCGTGGGTCTTGGAGCGGCCGCCAATCATCACCGCCAGCCGCGGATGGGGCAGGGCGGCCAGGCGGTCGGCCCAGGCGTCTCGGTCCTGCGTCAAGCGCTCGCGGGTGACACGGTTGGTCGAGCCGAGCAAGGACAAGGTGTTGCCGCCTTCGACGTGGTCGTGGGCGGGCGCGATGACGAGGTCGTAGGGCGTGACGTCGCCGGGGTCCTGCAACTGCACCACCAGGGTGCGGCCGTCGCTCAAGGTGCACAAACGCCGGCTGTGCGGCAAGGTGGCGCGGCCGGCGGCGATCCAGATGTCGGGAAAGGGGGCGCTGATGCGGTCGCTGTCGGCGGACAGCATGGCGTCGGGCCACAGCCTCAACGCTGTCGGCCAGCGGTCGAACAGCGGCGCGTAGCGGATGGTTTTGACGGTGATCGTCGCCGGCATGCGCCGGGCGACGGCTTCGGCCAGGCCCAGAACCTGGTTGGCGATGCCGGCGCGGCCGTCGGACACCGCCCAGATGGTCAGGTGCGGGTCATGTCCGGCCGCGGACACCGATTACAGCCATTCGACCTTGGTGATTTCGTACGCCTTGACGCCGGCCGGGGTAATGACCTCGACGACGTCGCCGACTTCCTTGCCGATCATGGCGCGCGACAGCGGCGACGACAGCGAAATCTTGCCCGACTTGACGTCGGCTTCGTGGTCACCGACGACCTGATAGCGGCCTTCTTCCTCGGTGTCCTCGTCAATCACGGTGACGGTGGCGCCGAACTTGATATGGCCGCCGCTCAGCTTCGAGACGTCGATAACCTGGGCGCGGCTGATCTTGTCCTCGATCTCGGCGATCTGGCCCTCGATCCAGCCCTGGCGTTCCTTGGCGGCGTGGTATTCTGCGTTTTCGGACAGGTCCCCGTGCGAACGAGCTTCGCTGATCGCAGCGATCACGCTGGGCCGTTCAATCGACTTGAGACGCTTCAATTCATCGTCGAGGGACTTATAGCCCGAGACGGTCATCGGCACTTTTTCCATGTGCGATTTAGATTCTTAGCCACCCTGAGAGACAAAAGACCCCACGTCCGGTTGAGGGTGATGACAACCGAGCGTGACATATGGGAGCGGATTGTAAGACTTCAACCCTTCGCGCTGCAGCACGAAAACTGAAGGTCGCCCTTATAACGAGGTTTATGCGGATTTAAAACAGCTTTTTCGTAAACGCTCGGAGGGCCAGATCTAACCCTTGATCGCGGCCAATCCCGTCTTGGTTTCGGGCTTGGCGGGCGCCAGTCGCAGGTCGATCAGCTTGATGCCCAGCATGCGTTCGCGCTGCTTGATGGCGTCGGCTTCCGCGGCCTGAGCGCTGGCTGCCGCGCCGGACATAGCGCCACGGCCGGTGACCGCCGGCGGCAGCTTTTCGGCCTCGGGCACCGGAATGTCGCCATCCTTGTCTTCGACGATGAAGCGCACATCCATGACGTCGCGGCGCAGGGCGTTGCGCAGGGCGCGCCTGGGCAGATGGACGCTGAAGTTCTGCTTCTGGTTCTTCAGTTGCAGCTCCGTGACCTTGATGCCGTTGACCAGGACCGCGACCGTCACCGGCTGGTGGCTCTGGGCGCGCAGGTTGAGGTCGAGTGCCTTGGGGTTCGGGTCGTCGAACTGGACGTGCTTGATCGGGATGACGACGCTGGCCTTGGGGCCGGCACTCCAGGTGCCGTCGGTTTCCGGCTTGGTCCAGTTGTCGTCGAGCATGCAGGTGCCCTGGTCGAGCCAGCCGAAGCGCACGTCGGACCGGATCGGCGCCCATTCGGGTTGATCGAGCGCCACGTCTTTCGCCGTATCGGGCGGGATGATCCACACGCCGTCGAGCATGCGCAGCCTGGACTGTAGTTCGCGGGGCGCATCGCACTGTTTTAGGAAGACGAACAGGTGGTCGTTGTGGATGACGCCGTGGCGGAAATCGGTCTGGCCTTCGTCTTCCTTGGCCAGTTGCAACAGGTTTTCGCGCGCCGGATACATGGTGTTGACCGGCAAGGCACGCGAGGTCGCACGCCAGGTCAGTTCATAAAACAGCTTGTCGTTGAAATGGACATTGGCCGGATAGAAGTCGACGCCCTTGGCCTCGGCGATCAACTGGTCCCATTTCGGCGACGGCGTCAGGTAGTAGACCTTCGGGTTCGCGGCCAAAGAGGTTGCGGCGCGCATGGTAGCGGCAAAACCGTCGAGATCATAGGCCTGCAGCAGCAGGATGGCGGGCAGGACGACGGCCAGGATGCGCGGGCGGCTCTTGTACAGGACGACCAGCGCCGTCAGCACCAGGCAGTAGGACATCGGCCAGAAGAAGCGGCCCGAGGCGCGCAGGATGGCCAGGACATTCTTCAACTGGTCCGGCATCTGGAAGAAGAGGATGACGTGGCCGTAGAGTTGGACGCGATTGGTGATTGCCGTCAGGAACAGTAGCAGGAAAGGCAGGGCGAGAAATGTCAGCTTGCTGAAAAAAGCCCGGGCTCTACGCGCTTCCGGCGTCACGGCATAGATGATCAGTGCGGCGACCAGAAGCATCAAGAGGCCAAAACCGAGATACTGATAGCCTTCGAACGACTGGCCGCCATCCTGCGGCACCGACTTGATGATCGCCGAGAATTCCGGACGCACCGGATTGATCAGGGCGTCGAGCCCCATCGAATAATAGGCCCAGCCGCCGGCATTGGGGCTTTGTCCTTTGGCGTAGCAGCCGGAGATGCCGAGAGTTACAATCGGACAGATCAGAACGATGGCGGCGCGCACCAGCGCCTTACCGGCGGCGTGCAGGTTCTTGGCCACGGCGCCTTGCCACAAGGCGCGCAGCACGTCCCCGCCCCAGATGGCGGCGACCATGAACAGCAGGTAAGGGTGGATCAGGCCGGTGACGCCGAGCAGGGCCATGTAACCGCGCGTCTTGGCGTCGAACAGGTTGGCGACGCGTTGCAGGAGAATGCGGAATTTGCCGGCGGTCGGGGGTGCCAGGCGTGGCGCGCCGACCTCGACATTGATGAACAGGTGCAGCGCCCATAAAATCAACCATTGCGCCACCAAGGTGTCGTGGCGTTCACGATAGTAGAGGCAGGGCAGGGCCGACAGGGCGATCGCACCACCGAACGCCGCCCATTTGCCCGGGGCGTGCGGTCGCACGAGCTTGTAGGCAAAGAAGAAGTGCATGCAGACGCAGAACAGAAACCACAGGCCGATATATTGGAAATCCTTCGGCAGCCAATGATTGAACGTCTTGAAGATAAAGGCGAACAGGGGGTTTGAGTCGGTATAGATTAGTGGCAGGCCGGTTGGGGCGTAGAGAAGGTTTTCATAGCTCCCGGACGACCATGGCATGTGACGCCAGGCGTTCCAGCCCAGCGCATGCTGGCCCCAGTCGGCTTCCATGATCCAGCCGATGCGCGTCGGATTGAGCACATTGGGGTCGAAGAACAGCAGGAACAGTGCGATCGGGGCTATGCCCAGCGCAACCAGATGCAGGATCGATGATACCTTCGGCAGCCACGGCTTTGTAGCCTGGGCAAACGCTTTCGCCTTGTCGGTCACGGAAGCTGGCAGGCGCCAGGTCGGCAGCGGCATGGTATTTCTGTACTCTTGGTCGAACTGCGGTCGAAAAATCGGTCGGATACAGCAAAAGGCGAGCCAGCCGGAGGCCGCCCGTCAAAAACTGGATATGTACTGAACCGGCGCGTTTGTGCGCTGCGCACCGAATACCGCAATGATAGCGAATCGCCGTCGCTTCACAAGAGTGTGATGGCCTGAATTTTTGTTACAGTCGCGAAATGCAGAGTCAACGGCGCGCGGCCTACGCTTACGCGTAGGCCTGCAATGAGCGCACGTCGAGGCTGTCCTTGCGCGACGCCGCGATGGCCCGCGTTGCCGCCACGGCACCCGAGGCCGTAGTGTAGTAAGGGATCTTCATCATCAGCGTAGTGCGGCGGATCGAGAAGCTGTCGGCCAGAGACTGCTTGCCTTCGGTGGTGTTGAACAACAGCGCGATCTCACCGTTCTTGATGAGGTCGAGGATGTTCGGCCGGCCCTCCAGCACCTTCTTGACGCGTTCGACGACGACGCCTTGCGAGGCGAGGTAGTCGCACGTGCCGTGGGTCGCCACGACCGAGAAGCCCATGTCAAGCAGCGAGCGGATGGCGTCAACGATGATCGGCTTGTCCTGGTCCTTGACCGAGACGAAGACCTTGCCCGTGTCCGGCAATTTGACGCCGACACCGAGCTGCGACTTGGCAAAGGCGCGCGAGAAAGCATCGATCATCTCTTCGCCGTCGCGCACCCAGTCCAGCCCCATGACCTCGCCGGTCGAGCGCATTTCTGGCCCCAACACCGTGTCGACATTGGCGAAGCGGGCGAACGGGAAGACCGCTTCCTTGACGGCGACGTGGCGGTAGTCGCGTGGCTTGAGGTTGAACGACTTCAGCGGCTTGCCGGCCATGACCTTGGCGGCGATGCCGGCCAGGGGTTCGCCGAGCGTCTTGGCGACGAAGGGCACGGTCCGCGAGGCGCGCGGATTGACTTCGAGTACGTAGATCTTGGGGTTGGTGTACGGGTTCATGATGGCGAACTGCACGTTCATCAGTCCGCCGACATGCAGCGCAAGAGCGAGCGCCCTGGTCTGGCGTTCCAGTTCTTCGATCGTCTTC
>OUNM010801872.1_pt1 | contig 15219 bp, 11 predicted proteins | sample 1769961 | NCBI WGS metagenome assembly OUNM01 (sample SAMEA3914820, study PRJEB12502) | metagenome | biome: forest; material: soil | place: USA | collected 2012-03-12 | depth 0.3 m | reverse complement strand
GGTTAAGACAGTGCACTTTTGTATAACATTCGCTTATCTATAATATTCGCTTATTATAAACGTTATTATTCTATAGCAAACAACCTCTATTGCTTGACTAGGCTAGCAACGTCCTACCCCTATACGTAACCTGCCCCTTTTAGGGAAAAAACAAATATATACTTGCTTGTTAGTGCTATAGTCTAGGCGTTGTACCCTAGCACCCTATCAAATACTACACCCAACTTGGAACTTATCCCTCCCTTGCTACAATAGATACTTAGGAAAACTAACAACAGTGCTAGTGTTACCTTAATCTAGGCTTTCTACTAATACTGATTTAATTAAGTTTATTAGCCAAAACCTCTATAAAACTGACTCCCTGTCAGTTCTATAAACTTGACCCCCTGTCTTTGCTAGCGCTATTCTAGTTTATATAGCATTTTCTATAAACTTGACTCAAGTTCATCGTCTTATAAGGAGTAGAGCGATATTGTTGCTACTAAACTTTTAGAGGACTTAGAGACAGATATAGAAACGCAGAGCAACAACTACAATATTCACAAGCAAGAATATACTCGAGTAAACAATAAGGTTTGTTGCAACGCTTTTATGCTTATTCAGGGGGGGTGGTTATTGCTAGTTATAGTTAGGTCTATCGCAGCCCCAGGTCCTAGGGCTTGCTAGACAAGTTGCTAGAGGCATTGAGGGTTGCAGGTATTTACGTAGATAGGGTAGTATTAACTAAAACTAACGCCTTGCTACTAATAGAGCTTCTTAAGAGAAAGGGTATTAGTTTAGATACTGAATCTCGTTCCTGTCTTACAATCGTTTGCTATAGCTTTCTAGCCCTAGTGACCCTAATTTCTACAAGCGTGTCCTAAGTCTGTAGAGCTAGAGGGGTCCCTAGCAGGTGATCGCTGAACAGGGCTAGACAATTGGCTGCTTAGTATCTCTAGTTACCTTAGAGGGAGCTAGAGGAGGGGAATGTCGATCTATAAGGGCTACTTTTTAGAGGACTTAACCCTACGCTACCTCTACTTGTATAGGGCAGGCTGCCTGTCAAGCCAGGCTTGTTTTAGTAATGTTGTCTAGTGTAGCAGGGGGCTAGCCTAGGTAAAACTAAGAAAGCAAGACATAGGCGCTTTACGTTGCTAAGGGGCGTTCTTAGGGCAGCTCTAATATATCCTCCTGTAGTTTAGCTGCTATAACTTGCTAAGGATAGGAAATAGTAGCCTAAGATTTGCGTTAATATGTCCTCTGTTAGGCTAGCAGTGTTCTAGAGGCTTAGTAACTATTCTATAGGTGTAGTAGTTAATCTCGAGGTATAGAAACCTAACAAAGATGTACAGTAAGCACTATAGGAGAGTGCTGCTAGCAGGCTGCTAGGAGGAGTTAAAAACAAAGCTGCCTACGCTATTATACTAAATTAGGCTACTGTTCTATTCTAGAAATTGCTTGACAGTTAAGCAGTTAGCTATTTGTGTCTAGGGAACGCTAGACTACCCTGCTTGCTTAGAAGGCTGGGCGCTAGGGAGGTAGCGAACACAAGTAAGACAAGGATAGCTGTAAGTGTTTCCTAAGACTTAGCTATATAGTATATTGTTAATATAGCTTCTTGCTTCTTCTGCTTCCACTAGCCCAGGAGTTAACTTTTCTATAAAACCAGGCCCCTTGCTTAATACTACCTGCTAGTGCGCTACTCAACTCCTTACCTAATGTAGCTTTCCTATATTCCCCTAAAGCAGTTTCCCCTCTTGCTACTAGCGTAGCTGTCTTCTCTATAGATATAGTGTTCTTGTTGCTAACCTAGGATTCCCTTTAGTAAATACAAGTTTTCCTGCCTCTATATCTAGGCCCTCCTCTACTACCTTCTCCCCCTATGCGATCTATATTATCTCTAGCAGGAGCAGATCCCTCTAGTAGTTCTCTACTGCCTTAGTGTCAGGATTAAACAGCTTAACAACCTATACGCGCTTGTACTAGTTAGGATTAAATAGCTTAACAACCTATACGCGCTTGTGCTAGTTAGGATTAAACTGCTTGATAACCTACGCGCGCTTGTGCTAGTTGGGATTAAACTGCTCGATAACCTATACGCGCTTATACTAGTTAGGCATGTGCTAGAGGACATATAGGAGGGCAATACAGGTAGTGTTGCTAGAGGTATAGGTAAGGAGGGCGTACCTAAGGCAGGCAGAGATAGGGAGGTAGTAGGTATCTTAGGTAAGGAGGAGGATAGAGAAAAAGTCCTAGAGGATATAGATAGGGGGGTTAGTAGATTTGTATAGGCTTAGGGACAGGGGTAGGAAGAGGGGGAGCAGGGCTTTAGCAAGGGCAGGCAGGGTGTTGTAGTAGGGGAGGAGGGTTATATCTATACTGCAGGGGATAATAGGGCTATATAACTAGCTAGATTTAGTGCTGTTATAGATAGAATTAGGGAAGGTTATAAGCTAGTCGATTCTGTTGTTAAGAGCTAGGGCAAGGGTATTATAGTAGAGGGTTAGGAGGGGGGTGATAGAGAGGTAGATAAGGAGGACAGTTGTATTAATGCGTTAGATTAAGGTTTAGGTTAGTTCTGAGATTTCGTTAAGGAACTAGTGGCCTATAGCGTTAAGGTTGTTAGTGTTAATTAAGTTGTTAGCTTTAGAATTTAACTTGGCTATTGCTGCCTATAGGAGCAACTCGAACACAAGGAGATCTAGCTTAATATACTCTTATGTTATAGCTATAAGGGACTTAAGGAAATAATAGCAGAAATAGTCCTCTTGTATACCCTAGTGAGGGAGTACTGCCCAGGAGATAGCGTTCCTGTTAGGAGTAGGAACTTGTAGCTTCTAGCGTTTTGTAACAAGGGGGGCAAGGTCCCCTAAGGCTAGGCAGGACCAGGAGTAAGAACTTCTAGATTACCTTCTTGACAAGAATCGACAGGTATATTAAGACTCTATACAATGCTTCTTGTAACTTATATTCTATAGCAGATGTCCGGTTATCTAATTAGGGAAATGTAGAATATAGATTGAATATATCTTCTATTATTGCAATAGAGTCATTATAGAGCAGGCTCCCTTGCAGATATATAGCTCTATGCTTGTATTTAGCCTAACTTGTAGTAAGATTAGAAACCGATATTAGAAGGAAAGGCTGCCTTTTATTAAGATGGCTACTAGTATTAGAGACTACTAGGGCGCGTGCTAGCAGACGCTCGAGAGGTATAGCAGGGGCTTCTGCAGTAGATGCTGGCCTAGGGTTACTATATAGGAGGCTAGAACCCTACTGCTATCTAAACAGGCAAGCAGCTCTAGTCAACTAACTAGCTACTTTCTATGCCTATTTATACTAAGATCCCTTGGGCTGTCTATTCTAATACAACAGTCTATAGACCTCCCTCCTTCAGCTTCCCTGCCCTCTCTCTATATATAATACTATATATATAGGCATGTCCTATAAGCCGATACTAGTTTGTGTTTTTAATCTTATGTAGGATGAGCAGCACCTTGGTACCTTTAAACAACTAGATCTTATTGCCCTAGCAGAGAGCCTGCGTCCCCTTACCTAGATATCCTCTATAGGTTATAAATATATATTGTTTCGCTAGCAACATGTTGCTAAAGACGCTAGCATCTATTATATCCCTGTATCTAAGGTTAGCGCTACTATCGACGTCTGCCTCAGCGTTAAGCACTAGGGTCTTGTCTTTAACTACCTCCCTACAGAGGGCATATAGCTACTAGGCTATACAATTCGTATAGTAGTACAGGTGACAGTCTACTACGCTAGGCAAGGGGATTACGCAGTTAGCTATCTCCTTAGGCAGTAGGGTCTTAGTATCCAAGTAGGCATAGAGGTAGCTAAAGGCAGTATAGTTAGGCGAGAGGCGCTAGTTAGACAGGGACAAGATACAGCAGATAGCAGGCAGCTAGGCAAGGACAATGCCTATGAACCGAGTTGCATTAAGGCTTATAGCGAGCGTATAGTGTAGCTAGTTCTAGCAGTCTATCTAGCGCAAGGGGTCAAGAGGCTAGTCCCTGTTGTTGCCTGCATCTGCCTAGACAGCTATATAGTGCTAGTAGGCCTTGAGGACACTATAGATACTGCTATAGGGTTAGCGCTCTACTACTAGCTCCTGTATTGTCTCTAGGAGGAGCGTAAGGAGGCCGCTAATGTTGTTAGTCTTATAGATTTCAGCGCTGCTCTTGCTCGATGCCTAGATTGTATCGATATAGTATCCCCTTAACGTAATAGTGTTAAGCTGGACATTAGAGCTAATATATAGCGCTGCAGGCTTGTTTTTCGTTACTGTAGGTTAGTCGCTGTTATCAAGGCCACAATCGGCCTTGAAAGTGCTGCTGCTATAATGCGCAGGGAGACCTATAGGCTTAAGAGGCTTGTAGAAGTTAGGCACCTAGGAGGGCAGGATAGCTTTATTGTTATATAGTTCTTTGTTAGAGTGTAGCTAGGGGAGGAGGAACTATTTCTAGCGCTACTAGGATAGGGGGCAGACATTGGACTAGTCCTCTATATACGTAAGGAAGCTAAGGCTTGTTGGAAAGCGCTTGAGGACGTTAAACTAGAACTTGGAGTATACCTATACAACTGACTTGTTGTACTAGGGCTAGCACCTGTTAGGCTTGTACCTACAAACGCCTAGATACGCATATAGAATGTTATAGGTGTCCCTGTACTAGTACTCTCCCTAGTTCATAGCTAGGACTAGTGGCCTAAACTGGTTCTACAGCCCCTTGCCCTAATACATATTGCAGTAGCGGTTCACTATAGCGACGTTGGCGCTCTTGCTAGCCTAGCTCCCTAGCTAGGGCTCTCTAGAGAGGAGAGCGTAGCTGTAGGAGCCGAAGCCGAGCGATAGGCAGCAGACGTTAGCCTAGAAGAACTTAGTAGTGCTGGTAGAGAGGATAATATCCTAGGCAGCAATAATCTCTTGGAAGATCTATATATAGAAGAAGTAGCTGCAGCAGAGGAAGATACTAACCTAGAGCTAGTCCTTAAAGCTAAATAGAGCAAGGGCCTCTACAGCAGCAGGGATATTAAGAACCTCAGATGCAAAGTTAGGTACGTTGGCTAGAGGTTCATAGAGCGCTTTAGCTACTGCAACAACACGCTTAAGGTTCTCCTGCCTAGGATCCTTAGGCCTAAGCTAGGCTAAGACGCTGGCATAGGCGCAGTAGATGCAGTGTATAGCAGCTACCTAGGGGTTCTTCTTAGTCTTCTTCCCCTGGTTAATATATATAGTGTCAATCTAGAGGGCCTGTAGCTCCTTGTTACCTGTCTACGCAAGGTGGAGGAACGTGCTCTAGAGGTTAGGCTCTACTAGGAGAAGGCAGTTATTAACAATAAGGATATAGTAGCTAGGATAGAAAAGACTCCTTACCTACCTAGCTAGCCTGGCAAGCAGGCTTAGGATGCCTGTACAGGTAAGCTAGATCTCGAGAAAGCTGCAGTAGTTCTTGTAGAATACATTCAGGCCCTTCTAAAGGGGTCCCCCCTATATATACAAGAGACAGTAGTACAGCTTGCGCCTCCTAGGGGCCACCTCTATCTAGTCAAACCTGCATTGTAGGGAGAGCAAACACTTGACGCTGCTAGTGTTGTTGGCCAAGACTATACACAGGATCCGGATATTGTCTTATATGTATATAGCTAGCTGTAGTTTTGACTGTAGCTTTGGTTTAGGCTTGAGTTTAGGTTTAGATTTCGATTTCGATTTTGATTTCGATTTCGATTTCGATTTTGATTTCGATTTTAATTTCGATTTTGATTTCGATTCCCCTCTCTATTGCGTTTTCCTAGCTACCTTTGCCTCTGCCGCTGCTATATAGCATAGCAGCAGCTTATACTTGTACTAATAGCAAGCGAGGACAGCTAGACAGACTCTGATCCACTCTAACACAAGACTAATCCACTCTAATACAAGACTAATCTACTCTAATATAAGACCGATCCCCTCTAATACAAGACTAATCCTAAAGCACTACTAAGTAGTGTAGAGAATAGTATATAGTCGCTAAGCAGAATAGAGCAAGAGAATGCCAGCAGATATAGCAAGAAGAGTTACTATAGACGTGGCTAGGAACTATTCTATATGTATTTTCCCTGGCTAGGTCCTAATTAAAGGTCGTTAAAGCCTAGGGAAGGCTTCCTAATTATTGTTAGAAAGCTTGTACTCTTGCCAAAGGTTAGGAGAGGAGGTAGCCTATAACAAGCTTATCTAGGGGCAAGTAACTACTATAAAATCAAATTTGCTTATAGCTAATATCCTAAGTTAGTACTATAGCGTCTAGCACTAGCCCTGTCCAACAGCTTGTATAAGCTAAGCAAGGGCATTGACAATAACAGCAGTAGATCAATCTCTCTTCTAGTGCAGAGGGCCTGGATATATCTTGTCTATCCTTATCCCCTACTATCTGCCTCTCTAAAACAACTAAAGCCCCAGGCTCCTGTTAGCTTGCCTTCTGTTTCTTTTCTATTTGTCTTACAATAATTTTGTTATACAAGTTGTCAAGGCTACCTATAGCGCTACGTTCAGTTACAAGCTACCTTAGGAAGTAAGTGTATAACCTGTATTCTTTAGGCCATCTGCGTATTAGTATTTAGTTAACTATTTGTTCTGCAAGGGTTTAATTAAGTCCTTTGCTTGCTGCTGACTTTATTAGTAGGGTTTAGTTCTTGAGCTACTACTATGATTATTGTATAGAACAAGAGAAGCTTAGGACCCCTGACGTTTTAGTATAAAATCTTGACCCTTACTATCTACTACTCCTGTTTAGTTGCTAAAGCGTGTACTAATTTAAGTAAGCTATAGCAGTCCTTTAACTCTATACAGGCGCTAGACATAGTTGCTAACAGCGCCCTAAGCGCTATACTAGCACCCTAACCTATCCTCTACCCCTGACTACCACCCCCTCCTTATACAATACACTTGAACAGCAGTTCCTTAGTAGGATCTGGCACAAGCTGCAGTAATCTGTCAGTCTTTATCTCCATTAACAGAGCTCTGCAGTAATTATTAACTCAATGTAACGCTAAATGCAATGTTTAGGTAGTGCTCCTCGACGCCCTTAGGCAGCTTTATATTATAGTCTATAACAAAGTTGGCAACGACTATCTTGATCTTGTTAGCAGCGAAGAACCTGCTAGGGCAGGCGTAGCAACTAAAACCGAACTGCAACAAGATCAGTCTCCTATATCCCCTATCTATAACCCTGCCTCAGGGGACACTTACTGTCAAGATAATTAGGCTGACAGAAACGAACTAGTTCACTGCAGCAGCCTCTACCTCTCCTATAGTACGTGCCTCCTCCCTTAGTCTTGCAAACTACTACAGATTAAACTTGTCTATATTAGTAAAAAGCTTAGGATCCTGGCTGACAGCAGACAAGGGGACCTCAATAAGCACGCTTGTAGGGATAGACTAGCTGTTGGACAGGGCGAAGGGCTTGTTAACCTTGTGCTAGAAGGAGGTAGCGCTTGCTAGGTACAGGCGTATTGTCTCCTTAATAAAGGAGTCGACCTTTTTTATAGCCTAGAGGGCAGCGCTAGTTGTGTTTAGCAAGGATAGCAAGGATTTTAGCGCAGAGCTTAGGGATATATTAAGGGTAGGCAGTAAGGTTGTAGAAGCTTAGTTTAGTCAGTATTTAGGACGTAACAGGGTAGTGTATATAAGAGGGCAGGGGACCTATACATTTGTCAAGGTCAAGGTTGTTATATAGATAGCGGCAAACAAGATACCTAGCTAGAGCTAGGCTAGCTCCTTGGTACTAAACTTCTAGAACTTGTCTTGCCTATCAATTAGCTACTACAGCACGTTATTAGGCTTCTTATCCTCCTATATCTAATACTGCGCTGCTACAATAGAGCATATAAACTTATCTACCTACGCTAGGCGCTAGTCGAGCTTCTAGACCTCGGGCAGGCAGTTCCCTATAAACAGGCGTATCTAGGGCCTGACTTGATCTAGTATATAGCAGGCCTCTATTAGCTTGATAGTATAGTTAATAGCTGTATTGAGATACTCCTTAGAGCAGCTTAGCTTGGCGCTGATAAAGACGTAGCTAGATATAAGGGCGACAATGTAGAGCAGCTTCTAGTTAATGTTGACAGGGGTCTAGTTAGCGTAAGGGGGTAGCTTGTATAGGGTAGACTCCTTGACCTTGTTAGCGATAGAGGGGTTAAGACAAACTAGGGCAGGGGTTAGGCTAGCCTTGACAGTGTAGGGGATTAGGGTCTCCCTAGTTTAGAGTTTAGTGTATTTGGCGTGTATGAAGGAGGCAATAGCGTTGTTGAAGCTAACAATATTGTAGGGGAGCTTGTAGAGCTTGCTAAGGAACTGGGGCAGGACAGCGATAACAGTGAATTCTTGGGGTGTGTAAGCGGCAGGGGGCGCACTAGCTGAAATCACCTCACGACTAGGGGCTTATTGCTAGCTGTTACAATCCTGAAGACGCTGCCTTTAGACTGGTTCTAGGTTAGGAGCTTGCTAGGTTGACAGTCTCTAGGGGTACTAAATTATAAGACTAACCTTGCTGTATCCCTTGTAATATAGATTGGCAGCCTTGAACAGGTAGGCTTGGCACTGCTTCTTATCATTGCTACTGAGGTCTTGGCCAGCGACAGGGATGTTGGCCAAGGGCTTTAGGTAAAAGACATTCTATAGGAGTAATATAGCAACAAGGATAGCGACAGTAGGTAGGACAAGGGGTAGCCTGGCTATAAGGATAGCGAGAATAGCTTTGGTGGCGGCTATAGCGGATAGAGCGCAGTTGTAGGTATGGTTAAGGAAGGGGAGAGGAGCAGAGGATGAGAGGAGGGGCTGATAGGTGTTAGGAGGCGAGATAATACAGGTCTAGGACTTTAAGTTTAGTATAGAAGGTGCTATTAGGATACGCTATATAGGCTGCCAGTTATATATCTCCCTTACTTATATATACCTGTCCCTATGTATCTTGGCTGCTGAGTCAATAGCAAGTGTACTGCCTAGTTATACGCGTAGCTTGCTGCCCTCCTATTAGCGTAGCAGGTAGGTTAGTCTGACCTAGGACAAGGAGATCTAGGGGTAGTGAGTAGGTTATAGGGCAGTGCTGTTTAGCTATAATGTTTTAGATAACCTACTAGGGGTTATGTCTCTAAGTTCTAAGGCAAGGAGAGGAGAAGATCTGCTTGGCTGTTATTAAGAGAATAAAGCAGGCTAAGCTGTTGTATAATAGTAATTTATAGCAGGGCAGGTTATCTTAGGGTTTGATAGAAACCTGGGGTAGTATTGACAACGTAGGGGTATTAAGGGGCAAGTAGGATAGAGGGAGGGAGGGTAGAAAGAGGTAAATAATACAGGTATTGTTGCTCTAAGCTGCTTGTCTATATCGCCCGAGACCTGGTATACCCAGGCAGTTAGTCAGTCTATCGAGGTGCCTTGCTGCTAGGAGGGCGCTGTCTGTCAGGGAGAGCAGAGCAGGATCTAGAATTGGCCAAGTATATATATATTGCAACCGCTAGGGGCTACTCGAAGCCAAGTTAGTGGTCGTAGTATTATTTAGTGTCTTTAGGGCCAAGGAGACGCTCTTGAAACTAGCATGCAAGCTTGTTCCTCCTAGTATGCCCTAGGGATGTAAATCTGTCAAGTTGCACCTTAAATCATGCTAGACAGTGCCTAGGACTAAAGAGCACAAGGACAAGAAACTCCCTCTTGAAGCCTCGAGTGTAATAGGGCTTCTCACCTGCCTCTTCACTAACTCAGGCCAGCTAAATTATTTCGAGGACAAGGCTATCTTACCAGTTCCCTCCCTAGAGTTCAAGTTTTTCGAATATTTTGTCCAATGCTATCTTAGGCTTTGCTTTAAAGAGACCTTCTTTAGCGAAGACAACTATATAGCATTTAACTACTTTAAGGCGATAGGTGTTATCTTCTTGTACAATAACAAGGGGGATTGTGCAGTAATGGGGACCTACCTAAAGGAGGGCACTAACTTCATCGATAGTACTAAGATACTAATCAAGTACCCCCTACCTGTTGAGCGATTTTATTAATAACAATAGTTATAAGCAAGGGAGGCTAGAGTAGGAGTATAAAATCCTCTTACGCTGCGTAGGGGCAGGGCTAGGCATTCTTAAGCTAGGAGACAGAGTTAGGAAAGGGTATAATAAGAAACTAACTATATAGGTATCTATATAGGGGTAATATCTGACTAGGTAAAGTCTATTAGACTTTGCAGCTAGTTACGATAGTTTGTTATCTCGATGCTTGGCCTATCTCTATTGCTAAGCTTGTTGTCCGATTTGTGTTTGCTTGTCTTGGTGCCTACCTCTGTGAGCATCTTGTTAAGGCTGTTGGGCTGCTTTCTTCTCTGCCTGCTAGGTTGTTGGGGTAGCGGCGGCACTGAGGGTCGAGGGATTGGCAGCCTAGCAGCAGCGGCTGTAGTCTAAGCCTAGATGCTCCCTTGACTGCGTAGCCTAGTCTTAACAACTGTTGTTATACTTGTTAGGTATCCTGTCCTGTACCCTAATATAGCAGGCTAGTAGAAGCCTCCCTTTAATAGGGCCTGCAAGATAGGGATCGAGGCTGCTATAATGTATATAGCAGGCTTGGCTATCCCTAACGCTACAAGTAGGATACTTCCCCCTATTGTATCCTATCCCTGTTAGCAGTAGTACTACGTTGTTAGGGACTTGAGAGATGTTTATAGGTATATATATACACTTATAGGCGTTGGGGCCAACGACCCTTTAGATTGTAGTTACCTTTGCAGCAGCAGTTGCGCCAGCCTGCAAAGAACTTAAACAGGTCTGACGACAAATCCTTGAGGCGTTGTATATAGTCTACGCTATAGGGTATATCCACGCTAGTATCAAGCCTGACAACGTCCTTGTTAACTACAGGTCTAGGGACAGTGAACACAGGTTTACAGATGTCTAGCTGGCTGATTCAGGCGGATCGCTGCTAGAGGGGTATTAGCACGCGCGCAGGGGGGGGGCGGTAGTGGGCGCGGCGATCTAGAGGAGTCTGGAGAGTTTGTTTAGGGTGGCGTAGGGGAGGGGCACGAATGTGTAGGCTTTTAGGATACTAGTAAATATCTGTCTAGGACAGCTGTTAGTGTGCCAGTGCTAACCAATTCTCTCCCCACACTACCTGGATAGATGATTAGCTTTATTTACAGCGGGGATTTCCACATTTTGACCTGCCGGGAGTGCTGTTCAAGTTTGGGAATAAGGAGTACGAGTGGCACATGCTGAGGCGGCAGTTTTAGTTCTTTAAGCCCTAGCCGGGAAAGTATGCGGAGTTGTTTGTGACTGAGAAGATGATAGAAAAGATGCTTGCGATCAGAGAGAGTTTGCGAGACAATTTCAAGCTGTTTCGGCTGATTACGGAGAGGGAGATGTGTGAGAAGGATAAGCGGTTTATTGGGTGGTTTATGAAGCTTGACCCGCGTACGTCTGCTTTTCTACGTCTTGTCGTTGGCCATTCGTGGTCGCTGTTTGTTTGTTCCCGACACGGATCGTGGTCGTCTGTGAAAAGCATGCCGAAAGTGGAAGCTCGGTAGCCCAGAAAACGGGAAACAACAGCACAGGTATCGGATCCGGCTAAGGGGGCTGGAAATGGAAACGAGAGAACGGAAGCAACAACCCGAGGAACTAGAAACAGCGAGCTACACCAGAACTCAAGGAGAGAACATACAGATATTTAACTATAAACGAAGCTAAAATGTGACTGGATTCCATTACGAGAGCCAGCTTCCGTTAGGTGGCTCGACAGGCATTCTACGTGTGCAGAAACACTAGTAGATATTTACATCGTGATCGTCATCCTAGTTCTTCCTAGCACGGCCACCCGCCCTATTGCCGTCCCTGCCAGCCACCCGTGCCCTATTCACGGCCTCGTCGCTCGACAGCGCGTCCGCGTCGGCGAACACGACACTCGTCTGCCCATCGTGTTTCCGATCACCCATCTCGTACTCGCTGGCGGCATTAAAGGCGCGCTCGCTGCTCGTCTCGTCCACAGCCGGCTTGGAGGCGGCGCCCCTCCGCGAGGAGGTACCGACTGAGGGCATCGTGCGGCTGCCGCCGCCCTTCTGGCGCTGGTAGCCGGAGCCGCCCGAGACGCCATTCGACCGCGAACCATATCCGAGGGTGCTGCCCAGGATGCGCTTGAAGATCGGTCGCAGCGTGGGCAAGTTGCCGGCGACGATGCCCGTGTTACATTCCACCACTGTCCAGATGGTGATGTCGCGCGAGTCCCACAGCCAGTCGCCCTCCTTGCCGTAATTGACGAGCGAGCCGATCTTGATGAAGGCGGCCGCGCACGCGAAGCAGCCGAGCCCGAGAGAGAACAGGAGCGAGATGCGCGTGCGCGTGTTGACGTTGAGGTTCCAGAGCATGGGGCCGGGGATCAAGACGGCGAAGCACAGGTCTGTCAGGATGTTGAGCGTCACGTTGGTGTATGAGAGGCCTTTGAGCGTCGATTGGGGCCAGCAATTTGGAGTGACCGTTGGGTCCCAGAGGGTGCGTATGTCGGTGCATTGGAAGATCACGGTCTGTTGTGACGAACGGACACGTCAGTCAAGCCAGGATTTCCCCGGACTGCCAGGGCGACTCACAAAGAAGCAGGCGATGGTATAAACCGCCATGAAAGTCATGATGGAGATAATAAGCCGCTTGTAGAAAGGCGTGTTCGCGATACGGAGCAGCATGGCGCCGACGGCCAGCTTGACGACACAGATGGCGATCAAGTAGATTGGCTGGCTGATGAAGTTCAACTTGAGGCCCGTCGACAAGTCTGATAGCGGTATGTCGCCCATGTGCTTGCCCGCGCCGTGCGTGACCGAACCCCACACAACCCCCTCGCCGGCCAAGACCAAAGCCATGGCGAAGGTCATGAAGTAGTCCTGGCCGCCATAGCGTTAGCGTTTGCAGAGTGTATGACACTGGAATTCGCTGCTGTGAAGGGATAGTCCTTACATCCAGGCCGGCATTGCGAACCACAACAAGTCGCACGCACATGCGAGCTATGTACGTGATCAGAGCCAGCGACGTGATGGCTAATGTCGCCCCCAGAATCCGCGGCCCGGCATTCTCGTCTGGGTTCGAGGGAAGGGGCGGGCCACCAGGACTCGACATGATCTGCGTGCGGAACTGTCGACAAGTTTGATGTCAGGAGATCTCGTGGAGGAGGAGATGTGCGAACATCAGATGTCAAAATGCTGGAAAAACTGCTCCTCGCATCCGCCTGGGAAGCGAGAAAGCTCACCCACAGCCGCGACCGCATCATTTTTTTCACGGGCAGATACGTGACGATGTCAAACCAGACACGATGAAACTTGGCGAGCGCAAGAACTTTGGCAGCAGGGGGCTTTTCTGCAGAGTCTTTTTGGTAGCGAGACGCCTCAACAAGTTATTTCGTTTTTGGTCAAGGCAAGCGAGGGTGCCTCCTGGGATGTTCGCATTGGCTGTCTGCCCTGTTGCAGGTCAGCGGGGGTCATGGGGTTCCAGTCCTGGGTATGCAGGTGCACGAATCGAGCAAACATTCCGAGAGGTTGCTTTGCCCCTGTGCCTGGAGGCAGTGAGGAACCGCGGAGAGGACCCGGCGCACAGACAGCAGGGTTCGTAGCCTACCATTCGAATCTGCCGGATACCGGATCATGCACCGGGATGGAGCACACAGGGGTTGGGAGCCAGGACCGCAGGGGCACCTATATCTGAACCAGTCCTTGCCATTGCCTGGAACCTCAATAGTCAGGACTTGGTATTGCCGCTCGAATCAGCGACCTTGAAGCGGACCATTTCCCGGATCCCCCCCGCCTTGGCAGGGGGTCGGTAGGGAGTCCTTGTGTCCGCATCTCGGGAAGTGCGGGAGGACCCCTCGCCGCACTGACCGTGGGGGCCGACTTCTGCTCTTATTTGGGCTTCTCCAACGCTTTCCGCGCTGTCACTTCTTCCATTGTTTCCTTTCCTGCCGTCCAATACCGTCGCGAGTTGATTCACAAGATGCGCGCAGGGCCGCTGATCATCCTCACGCTCCAGGCCGCCTGGCCGACGTTCGCTTCGAACCCAGAGGATGCCCTGAAGCAGCTGCAGTCGCTGAATGACGCCGCCTCCAAGCAGGCACAGCAGGATGTTAGCAGCAACGCTGCGGCCCGGACCGCCAAGAGCTGCACGCTGAGCAACCTCAAGGTCCGCAGAGAGTGGTACGTCGTGTATGTGGTGCTTCTCACGGGACTCGCCGCTAACCACCTCTTGCAGGGGAACGCTGAGCGCGCAGGAGAAGAAGAACTACATCAACGCCGTCCAATGTCTGATGTCCAAACCGGCCAAGACTCTATCCTCGCTTGCACCTGGCGTTAAGAACCGCTTCGATGACTTCGTCGCGACACACATCAATCAGACAATGGAGATCCACTACACGGGCAACTTCCTCTCCTGGCACAGGTATTTCACCTGGCTGTATGAGAAGGCTCTCCAGACGGAGTGTTGCTACAATGGCACCCAGCCGGTACGATGAGCATCCAGAGCCCCCAGTGTCTCCGTTCCCTGCGTCTGACTTTGCTTCGTGATAGTACTGGAACTGGGGCCTCACTGCCATGACCGGCCTGGAGACCTCGCCCGTGTTTGACGGCAGCGAGACCTCCATGTCGGGCAATGGCGCGGCCATACCCAACCAGCCTGACATCCTCCTCGGGGCCGGCAACGGGCTTCCGCCTATCGTGCTGCCTGCCGGGACCGGCGGCGGCTGCGTGACCTTGGGCCCCTTCAAGGACATGTCGGTCAACCTCGGGCCGGTCAACCTCGACCTGCCCGGCGGTGTCGTTGGGTCGAACCCGGCCGGGCCGTTCGCGTACAACCCTCGATGCCTGAAGCGGGATCTGACCACCAAGATCAACCAGATGTTCGCCAACGCCACTGCGATCCTGTCCAACATCCTGGTCCCGAAGGACATCGACTCATTCCAGATGCAGATGCAGGGAGTCCCAGGGTCGGGAAACATCGGCATCCACGGCGGTGGCCACTACTCCATGGGAGGCGATCCCGGCCGCGACTTCTTCGTGTCCCCCAGCGACCCGGCCTTCTACTTCCACCACGCCATGATCGACCGCGTCTGGTGGATTTGGCAGCTTCTGTCGACCAAGGACCGCACCAAGGGGCCCACGGCGGTCGCCGGCACCAGGACGTTCCTGAACAACCCGCCCAGCCCCAACACCACCATCGACGACCTCATCGACATTGGCTTTGCCGGAGGCC
>OUNM010189272.1_pt1 | contig 15220 bp, 11 predicted proteins | sample 1769961 | NCBI WGS metagenome assembly OUNM01 (sample SAMEA3914820, study PRJEB12502) | metagenome | biome: forest; material: soil | place: USA | collected 2012-03-12 | depth 0.3 m | reverse complement strand
TGACTGATGAATGAATGGATTCGAGATTGGCGACGGACGGGAGGGGCGGCAGAAAAATTGGCGGCGGCAGGTGGCAGAATAGCGGGCGGATCATGCTGGACAGGAAGGTCACGTGGGGTCGTGTGCCAGGGGCGGGGATTTGGGGTGGGGATTTGAGCCGAGGTACCACCCCGGCAGGCAACGCAGGTCGCAATCTGGGCGATCATGAATCGGCAAGGAACCCAGGCAAGGAAGGGACGGTTTCACGTCAACAGCTCCGCACTCTTGCACTTTGACTTTCACTTTCACGGTTTCACTTTTTGCGCTTTCCGCGGTTGCTTTTGGCGGCACAAGCCCATATTTTGCGCTTAATTAATATCCAAAGCTGCCATATGCCATTATCTATTACCTAATAACTGACATCTAAACAAAAAACATCATGGCACCAGCCAAACCGCCCTCCTCCTCCTCTTCCCCTTCCCCTCCTCCCCTTCTATCCCCTTCCTCCTTCGACCCCGGCCTGCCTCCCTCCACCAATTCCGACGCCGACTGTCCCTTCTGCCACATCTCGTCCGTCTTCCCGCCGTACGACCCGGCCTCCCCTCCGGCGCCAACCTCGCCCCTCGTCAACCCGGCCCTCACCTCGCCGCAGCCGGCAACCTTCATCATCCTGTCCACCCCGCACCTCGTCGCCTTCCTCGACATCATGCCCCTCTCCATCGGCCACGTGCTGCTCTGCCCGCGCCCGCACCGCCCCAAGCTGACCGACGTCTCGCCCGCCGAGTCGGCCGAGCTCGGCCGCTACCTGCGCATCCTGTCCGCCGCGGTCGTGCGCGCCACGGGCGTGGGGGACTGGAATGTCGTGCAGAATAATGGGGCGGCGGCTGCGCAGGTCGTGCCGCATATGCATTTTCATGTGATTCCAAGGCCGGAGCTGAGGGATAAGAGGAGTGAGAGGTTTACGTCGACCATGTTTGGGCGGGGGCAGAGGGATGATCTGGATGAGGAGGAGGCGGGGGAGTTGGCGGAGCGGATTAGGAGGGCTGTTGCCGAGGTTGTGAGGGAGGATGAGGAGAAGGCGAAGTTGTAGGGTGGTTGGGCTCTTCTGGTTGAGGGACTGGGGGTTGTTGGGTCAGGGTTGGAGGGAAGGGTCAGGTGGTGGAAACGGGACAGGAGGAACACAATCACCAAGTTCGTGGTGAGTTTGGTTTGGTTGTCCGGGTGGAATTGGGTTACGTCTAACCTGTACAGTACACGCACTTCGATGAGCCCATCCATTACTCGTCATCCCCGAAGAACACCTGCACTGGGAGCCAGTCGTCGCCGCAGACCTTGAAGCGATCCGGGATCCCGTCAATCTTGGCCACCTCCTCGTCCGTCAGATCCCAGCCGTCCAGGTCAAAGTTGGCCTTGACGCGCTCGGGGTTGATGCTCTTCGGCAGCACGCTCCAGCCCTTCTTCAAGCCCCACATGAGGATCACCTGCTGCACGCTGCGGTTCTTGGCCTTCGCAATGGCCGCGATCGCGTCGTTCTTGTACAGAGGCGAGTCGCCGCTGCCGAGGGGCGAATAGCCCGAGCAGTGGATGCCCTTGGAGGCGCAGTAGGCGACGAGCTTGGGCGACGGGTTCCCGGGGTGCAACTCGACCTGGTTGACGGCGGGGACGATCTATTAACTGTCAGCACCGTCCGAAGCAGCCAACACCACAACCCCGCCAGACCTACCTTGCAGCTCGGATCATTGAGCAGTCTCTCGAGGTTCTTGATCGCAAAGTTGCTCACGCCAATGTTCTTCACCTTGCCCGTCCCCACCAGCTTCTGCATTTCGCGCCACGTATCCACAAAGTCCCAGTCCGGGTAGGTCTTCTTGTGATCCGCCGGGTCCAAGCTCGCCGGCCAGTGCATCAGGTACAGGTCGACGTAGTCGGTCCCCAGGTTCGCCAGCGACTTGTCGATGGCCTCGGTCACGCGCTTGTGCCACGGGTTGTCCAGCTTGGTGGTCAGCCAGATGTCGCCGCGCGGCACCCCCGACGCCTTGATGCCCTCGCCGACCTCCTTCTCGTTGCCGTACGCGGCGGCCGTGTCGACGTGGCGGTAGCCGTGCCGCAGGGCGGCCTCGACCGCCTTCCCGACATCACCGGGCTGGGACTGCCATGTGCCGAGCCCGATAGCGGGGATGGAGTCGCCCGTGTTGAGCTTGTAGGTCTTGCTGGAGGGGTTGTGAGTATGAGGTAGAGCTGAGGAGCTGGGGAGGGAACGGGTGGGGAACCATTACGTAGTGTTCTTGATCCCGGCCATGTTTGCTGTGGGTTGTATGAAAGTTGGATGAATACACGTGAAGCTCTAGGACACAGAGCAGAGGGGATTTGGAACCCAGTTTTATTCTCAACTCAACGTGCTAAAGTTGGGGAAACATTCCGCCTGATCTTCTAGCAGCTTCTCGTACTAAGGACATATGACGCTATCGTGCCCACCGCCGCAGCCCCCCCCTTCTGCAGGTGGACACCCACTTGGGCTAGAATTCAAGGCGGGGTGCCGTCAGGTTGGCAGTTCACCCGAAGAAAAGGCGTCGCGGTCCGACCGATGTGACGTGTTGATGTTAGAATTCCACTAATGCGGGCTGGAGGCGTTGGTAGCCGCTCAAATCATGAGGCGTGTGGTTCCTGACACTAACCCCGTTTTTGTATCACTGACAGAAAGTGATGACAACCCCTTTTCGCCCGATTTTTCACTGAGGCGCTGTGGGAAGGCAAGTGACGTTTGGTTTTGACCCTTGACTTGGGACTCCTGCTGTCATTTTAACCTCGAGTCAAGAGAACCCCAGCTTAGCAAGAAACGGTATCATTCACTTCGACACCCCACACACCCCCAAAGTCAACTTCTGACCAGCAAGCAGCCCGCACAAACTCCCTCCCACCCGGCCTGCATCTACTGTCTAACAACAAACAGAACATTACCTAGTAACCCAGCAACCTCCTTGCCCCGCGTCCCCCGGCCATCTGCGCACGTAACCACTAACCGTCCGTCCCGCTGCTCCTAAACGTGGCGCACAGCGCAGCATAGTGATGCGTCAGGTCCAGCACGTTCTGCGGCAGGTTGGTCGCCTGGATGATGCTGCGGATCTTGACGGCGCCCTCGTCCTCGATGAGCATGCGGACCGTGTGCAGCAGCTCCGGCGAGAACTCGCTGTACCAGCGGTACTGCCAGGTGACGAGGCGGATGGTGGCGCCGACCGTGTCGCGCGTGTTGCCCTTGGTCTTCTCAAACACCTTGAGGATGCCCGCGAGCGCCTTGGGGCTGAAGCGCTGGCCCAGGCAGGCGCGGTACGCCTCGACCGACTCGTCGACGTGCTGCAGGCGCTCCGCCAGCGAGCCGAGGATCTCCCACTCCTCGGCCGACTTCTTGTACTGCATGCTCTGCGCCCGGTACTGTGCCATCTGCGTGCGCCAGATGGTGTAGACGCGCAGGTCCTCGTAGAGCACCATGAAGAGGCTGTCGAGCCAGCGCTCGCAAAGACGCTTGTTGTTGAGGCGCGAGTAGTGGTCGTCCTTGGGGTTCTGTGGGAGCAGGTATTAGGGACATGATAATGTGTGATGAAGCAGGGGTCGGGGTGAAATCAGGCTTACGTTTTCGTTGTCCTTCTTGACCAGTTCTGGGTCCACGGCGCTGGACGGCCTCTCGATGTTCTCGGCGCCGCCATTGGGGGCGAGGGTCTGCGCGGCGGGTTCGTGGCTTGCTGCCTTCTCTCCCTCGTCGTCTTCCTCCTCTTCCTCCTCGTCATCCTTCTCCTCCTCTTCAGGGGCCTCATCCTTCTCTTCTGTGCCTTCAACTTCAGGGGCGCCGCCATTCGTAGTGGGATCCGGCGTCCCGCGGAGAGCATCGGTGCTCGCGTTGCGATTCTTCGGGTAGGCGGTCGAATCCTGCTTCTCCCGGTACTCATCTTCCATCACGAAGACGTTGCTCCGGATCTTGAGCAGCTGGTCCCAGCCGATTTTGGATGTCATCTCGGTCAGAATGGCGTACGCGTGCTTGAAGGTCCCCCGATACGCCGCCGCACGGAGATTCAGAAGGCTCGGGTCCACCTGCTCGGCATAGCGCGACTCGGGCTCGCTATCGATCTCGTCCAGCCTCGTCTCGGGGAGCGTCGGCAGGTAGATGTCTCTCGGCTCCGGCATGACCGGCGAGTCCTTATCCTGGTACGTAAACATGGGACATGAGTTGAGCGTGGTGAGAGCGTTCTCCCAGTCCTCCATCGCCACGTACACCTCGGCCAGCCTGGCCCATGTGCCGAACTCGCTAGGAGCGGCAATGGTGCTTCGGTCTGCGCAGCCGAGCGCCATGTGCAGCCTTTCGTCCTTTTGATCTGGCGTCACGGCAGTTTCAGCCTTCTTGAGCAGGAACTCGGCTTGGGTGTCGAGCATCACGTAGTCCACCGGAGATTGCTTCAGGGCTTCGTGGAGGGTGCGCACCCCCTGCACCTCTTCGTTGCCCATGAACAAGACCTTGGCGAGGAGAGATGCTACCTCAATGTTCTGCGCCCGCAACTTCTCAAACAGATTGATTCCAGAGGCGTATCGGCCAGTGGTGTGGAAGTATTTCAGAAGGCCAGTTGTGAGATGATTCGAGACGGCGTTTGGTACTTGCACGACCGAATCGGATCCCAGTTGCCAACCTGCACCATGTTAGCCATGCCCTACCGCGACGCGTGTCTCCTTCTCTGCGATGTCTTACCTTTGAAGAACAGCTGCTCAGCAGCGCTGAGAAAGCGATGCTCAGTCTCGGTGTTGGTCACGGGGTTGAACCGCCGGACGCCAATAATCTTCCGAATGGTGTCGCCGGTCCCGTCGTCGGCATAAGAGTATGCGCGCAGCACGCTGCACAGGTATGTCTCAAGCCAGAGCTCGTCGGTCGCCTTCCGCTTCTCGCCCCGCTCGTCGATGCAGTAGCTCTCGACAGAGCCGGGGAAGGGGGCGTGTACGCGCATGTCCACCCGAGAGAAAGCATTGTAGCAGCTGTCGCTGAGTTAGCGGCTGCACCGGCGGGGTTCTGAAGCGGCACAAATTACCAGTATGTGCCTTCGAGCGTCTTGGTCGTGGCAGAGGGGCCGAATTCCTTGTAGGCGAGCGTGTTGATGTAGGCGGCGAGACTCGCAGACGACGAGGCATCCACGCCCGTAACGTGGTGGTATACGCCTGTCTACGATAGGGCAGATCCTAGGGTCAGCAGTGTGCTGTAAGAGCGGGTGCGGGCCGGGCACTGACTTGTTTCCCGCCACTCCTCAGGGGCTGCTTGACCAAGTGCACGAGGTCGGGAGGGCCCAGCTCGCGCAAAGCAAGCAGGGACTCGGTTCGGGCGTCAATTGCCTCGTGGAGCACATCCTCCGTCAGCCTACAGAAAGAGAGGTTAGCTGGAGGTGCCTGGGTTTTGTGATGGCGGGGAGCGCGGACTCGGGCACAGCTGGCGCAACCATGGCGACCGACTACCAGGCGACCTTCGCCGTCTGGCGGTGATGTTTGCGGGGTGTCGCGGCCGGGATGCGTGCGCGGGAAGCTCAGCGGATCCAGAACTTCGAAGTGATGATTGTATGCGGGAGCTGGCGGCGATACATTGGCACACGGTGCATGCGCGTGCAGGATGGCGTTGGCGATCCCAGGGTGCGGGCGTGCCTGAGTCGTCCTCTGTTCAATGTTTCACGGTGGTTTTGGCTGTGTTGGCTTCCATGCTTCCCTGTCGGTCTGGGCGGGCAGCTCCAACACGCCAAGCCTCCAAGGCCAGCAGCTGGCTGCCGAATGCGCACGGTTGCCCTTGGCAAAGTGCCATTCATGTCAAAATCGAGAATCAACATTGGGTGCCTGAGCTCGAGCGGGTCCCGAAAGAGCTCGGGCCCACCCAATCTGATTATTACAGCAATCATTACGTGGCGTTACACTCAAGGGGATTCGGTACATTTGGATACGGCTTGGCAGTCGCGTCTTCCGCGACCTTTCGTGCCGGAGGACGGGTCTGGACTCGAGCCTGGGAAACGGATTGCGACACTACAACTTTGCGACTCGCCGAATCGGATTTTCGAGACATCACCAGTACATGACACTTTTACGCCCCGCGACAAGATGGTATGGGATTGATGGTCTATTTCTCCCTTCTGCGCCAGCGTTGCTAACACTTTCCATCCGCAGGCCGCCTTTTCGGCCATCAACGTCGAACCCGAAGAGATCCTCGACGAGGAGGTCGACACCACAAAGGACCTCCAGGTGCGTTGCGTTTCCGACTTTGTTGTGGCATGCTGTGGCGTATGCGGTTCTGATGTGTCTCTCTTCCTAGGTTGAAGATGCTTTGAAACTGTTCCAGAATGCCCTCAAACTCCATGCGCAGGGGCCGCAGTTCTTCGATCAGGCTTCCGACGCCTATGACGTCCTCTTCGAGTCCGAGATCTTCAAATACCCAGAGAGCAAGACCGATTACGAGCGTGTTGAGGCGGGACCTGATGGTTCCGCTATCGAGCCTGCTTTCGCCTTGGGCCTGCCCCTCGTTGGCGCCGACGTCGATGGAATCGGCAGCAGTCTACCGCAGGCCCTTTACCTGTCGTACAAAAACCACGGCCAGTTCGCCATCGACCGCATCAAACACAAGGCTCGAAAGGCCCCGGCGAAAAAAGCGGCTCTTCTCCGAGACCCCGACGTGCAGGACGATGCTCGGCGGGCGTTGAACGATTTCTGCATTGCCCTAGACCGCGATCCGTCCGACGCCGAGCTCTGGAGGAAAGCGGCTCGGGTTGCTGCATTTCTAAAGAGTGCCCGGGTCAGTCGCTATGGCCTGGAAGCTGCCATTGAGTTGGACGATGACCCCGCCGTGGACGAGGCCGAGCCCCCTTCGCTGGCCGAGGGCTTCGCTGGAGAGCAGCTCAAGCAACAACTTCAACTTCTCGGCGACGAGATGGCTCTAAGCCACCCCATTATGCGACCATTCTTGAATCGAGAGTTGCCGCCATATCTAGCTCGATTTTTGGACCCGATACCATTCCTGCCGAATCCCACAAAGGTTCTGTCGTCCCAGAGCCTGCGAAAGCCAGAAATTGAGGCGCCGCATCTCGTTCTCACAATCTCGAAGCTCTCTTGGGCCGACCTCGGTGCCGCGATTGTGAGCTTTGTTGCCGAGGAAGGGCTTCCAGGACAGCCTGTTTCGATTCAACCACCCAACGCGGATGGTGACGAGGACGTTCAGATGGAGATTGATATGCAGCTTCAGCCTCTGGAGTCCTCCCCTCTCTCTAATCAGTCAAGTGAAACAGTGAAAGTCGAGGAAGTGAGCGCGGAGCAGCTCGAGGGCGATGCCACGGCAGAAGATCCGAAACCAGCAGTCCCCGAGCCCGTCCCAGCGGATGAGCCGCCTTCCAAGGACCGCAGTACTTCAATGTCGACTAGGAAACGTTCACAGTCTGCAGCAGGCATTCCCGACGCGCAAGAAGACGAAGCCGCCGACCTGAAGAGAAGTAAACGGACCAGACGCCGAGACACAGCTGCTGAGGAGGTCATGGATTCGGCCACGTTTCTCTCAAGCCAGCTTCAGCCCTTGCAAGCCGCCGACCAAAATTTATTTCAGACCACGAAAAACCTTCTAGAAAACCTCGGTGTGACAGATCAGGTGACGCTCGGGAGGATTGCCGAAGTTCTCGACTCTTGTGCTTCGGATGATCGGACAAGTAAGATCCAAAATCAGGCCACGGTCGATCTCCGCGATTCCATCGCCCATTTCGATGAGGATATCGGAGCGGTTTTGTTGAGCAAAAGAGAGCTGCCTCAGCTGAGCCTTTCTGCCTTTCTCGAGCATGCAAAGTCGGGGTCGCAGCGGGCCCACGAGGCACCAGCCTTCAACGATTCCCGCGGCCTGAGAGATTTTGTCCAAAACACGAACCGAAGCTGGAGCACCATACATGACGTCGCCTACGAATACGTCAAGGCTCTGGCCAAGACCTACGCCGATTACAAATGGTCAGACTCATTGAAGACGGTAGTGGTTGAAGTGATCAGCCAACTGGAAGGGAGCATTTACGACAAGTTCATGCATGACCTTGAGCGTTGCGAGAAGGATGCGCCCGGTCAAGCGCTTGCCGATTTGGCAGTCCTCGCACAAGTGCTCTTCGAGCTTCACCTTGACATCTGTGACAGCAGCATGGATCCAAACAACACTGCGGATCAAGGCACAAGACTTGAGGCAAGGGGTCGGATGGAGAGATGGATGGACATGGCCATTGGGATTACCAGGTTGCGAAACCCCGGACCAGATGATTCCCTTGCGCCTCGCTTCCTCTGGGCGGCAGTGTCCTCGACCAGAATAGCTGACGGCACTCCCCGGGATCATGTTCTCAACTGCTGGCACAGCTTGCGAGATTTCCTGGTCGAGTATGACAAGGAAGAGATCAACCTGCCAAACAGCGCTGTCATGTCCGAAATCTCCGCTGCTGCCGCGGAACGCGAAATATCCAAGCTTACGACGATGGACTTCTTTCTGGGACTGTTTCAGGAAGACAGTGGGGATCCAGTCTCTGTGATCGAGAACTTGGAGCCTGTTCTCAATCCCGAAGGCGTTTTTATCAGCGTACCCAGCGCTCCCGGAGTAAATGGAGCTGACGGTGGCTCCAAGCTGCGCAAACAGCCCATCACAGAGTGCGCCAGTCAGGAGCTGATGGACCTGTGGAAGTTTCTCAAGAGCAGCAATACCGAGCTGCGGCTGCTGCTCTGGTCGAGACTCGGCGAGGCTTACGGCAAGATCCAGTATACAACCAAGCAATTCTCGTGCTTCCTTCGGAGTATCGAGACTGTGGTGGCTGATTTGGAGAGCGACGACTACATCCACGCCCCTGACGAACCGAGGAGAAACCAGTTCATGGGCTTGCTCAAGGCTCTCGACGATTTGACCATCCAGTCGCTGCACCTGGCCCTGAACGACAACAGCTCCTTCGACATCATGGACGAGGATCATCTCAGGTCGAGCATGTCTGCTCTCTCAAAGATCAGCTGCATGTTGCACGTAGCTGCGATGTATGAGGACGAGACCCGTATTGGGATGAAGCCTGCTCCGGCGAGCTCGTCGGCTTTGAGATCGTTCCTTGACAAGCTGCAGGAAATGCAGGTGCGGACCTGGTCGCTCCAGTACACCATGCTCAAGGTTGGGCTGCACCAGCACACCGAACTGTTCCCGAAGCCCGAGAACGATCTTGCCGACTACCTGGCCGCGGTGCATCAGGTACTGGGCCTTCGCAAGTGCTGCAAATGCTCCAACAAGATCTTCCTCAAGATGATGCGCGTCGAGCTTCTCAAGCAAAAGGGCATCGACAACTGGGAAGACTACCTCGGCCAGGTGCTCTACGACTTGCACGGTCTGAAACTCGGCGTGGGGATCTGGGAGGTCCAAGATCACGGCTGCGAGCCGGAGAACTTGGGAAAACGCCAGGCACTGCAGCTCGTCGGAAAGGTTACGATGCTGGCAAACCGGATGTCGATGAAGGATCTGCTCAAGTCCGACCTCAAAACTACCATCGAACGGATGCAGCAGGCCATTGGATCCGCCAAGTCGAGTCCCCAGATGGCTCACAACCTCCGCAACTACTCCGAGTATCTCAAGGCGCCGATCCACCCGTTGCATCTGTACCAGGCGCTTACCGGCAGCGTGGATCTGGACGCGGTCACCATCAATACTCCAGAGAGCGCCCCGGCCAAACAGGGCTGGTTCTTTTTGCTCGGCATGATCGCCCTGACCAAGTTCAAAGGCGTCGACCTGAACCGCCGGCAGACGCCCGGCGCTACGGACGATCTGCGCATTGGGGCGACCTTTCTACGGCTGCAACTCCAGTACACCCCGGATCGCTGGGATGCATGGTTTCGCCTGGCCGAATGTTTCGACTACGAATTGGACGAGTCAGTCCTTTGGACTGCCGACAAGATGAACAAGGAACGGGCTGAGCTGGTTAAGTTCCAGAGAAACGCCATCCACAGCTACATCATGGCGCTGTCCCATTCCTATGCGTGGGCGTCGAACCCGGCCGTTCTTACGTCCTTGGAGGACGACGAGGAGGCGCTGTTTGACATGTATCACGAGTTTGGAATGCGCCTGTACTCGTCGAGTCGCGAGCCATTTGCCATGGAGCCCTTCCAGCATGCCGACCAGAGCCGTTTCTTCATCGAGGCCGAAGGGGCGGGCACGTACAAGAAGATTCTCCACAACGAGATGACCGACTACCAGGTGTGGAAGTTTGCGGCTCATCTTTTCAGGAAGGCCATGGTAGGCAGGCCCAAGGACTGGAAGAACCAGTACATGGTGGCCAAATGTCTCTGGAAGATGTACCAGAAGCCACCCGAAGAACTGGACGAGAAGAACCGCCGGCACCGTCCGACCGTTCAGACGGTCCTTGACGCGCTGGAGAAGTCGGTTGCGGTTGTGGCGTCGTTGCCGAAGCCTCGGCACGGCCAAGATCCAATCTTGGAACCACACTACAAGATCCTGTCGGTGGTCCACAAGCTCGTTCTCCGAGGCGACCTCGAAATTGCGGAAGCGGCCGAGGTCCTCCAACGTCAGCCATGGTCTCCGGACCGCGGCAAGACAATCCCCATCGATAACGCCGGTGACTGGGAAGCGTACGTGGTTCGGTCCTTGCGGTTCCTCCGCGACAAGGACAAGTCTAACTGGCAACACCGCCTCATCATGCGACACGCGAGCCTCTTGTACGACGTGGATTCGGAACCCAGCGGCCCCGGCAGTGAGCTTGCCGCCAAGGCAGCCTTCTTCATTCTGCGAGAGAGCATGTTCACCAAGACCATGGTGATGAACGTCTGGAAGTGCGACGCCGAGCGGCCGGGCCGCCATCACTTTTATACGGAGCAGTACATCCGGTACGTGGTCAAGCTCCTGGCCGTTATGGACGACCGGGTCAACCTCGAGGCTGTCCTTCGCCGCATCCGCAAGAAGGGCGCAGACTTCTACCACTTTAACGAACTGTGGCAGTTCTGCGTCCTGAGCTACGCCAGGCTCCTCCGCAAGACATACCAGATCGCCCTGACGGAAGAGGACGTGTTCAAGACGCTCAGCCAGGAAGAGTTCGACGTGGTCGGCGAAAAGATCACCGACTGGTCCACGACCGCCCCGGCAGAGGACAACCCGGCGCTCAACGCCATGAAGGACGCCGTCGAGCTCAAAAAGCTCAATGCAAACCTCATGAAAGCCGGACCCATCGACGACCTCATCACAGACTGCTACTCCGCCATCTACCTGCACGTCAAGCCCGAGCTCCCCGGCACCGCCGACCAACAACAACCCCTGCCCAACCCAGACACCACAACAGCAACCCCACCCCAACCACCCAACCTCCTCGACCCCGCCAGCGCCCTCAAGTCCAAACTCCTCCACACCCTCGTCACGCGCGACAAAGACACATCCTCCAAAGAACGCGACTCCTCCCTCTCCCTCTCCGTTCTCGGCTCCCTCCGCGCGGGATCCGAACAGCCGCCCGACAGGGACCGGTCCGTCGCAGGCGACGCCGCGCCTCGCGCCCGCGTCGGCGGCGGCATCCGCCGGCCCAACATCCTGCGCAAGGCCGAGCAGGCCGTGCAGGCCGTGCTGCGCGCCGCCGAGGCGCCCAAGGCGGCTGCCGGGGCGGGTGGGAACGGGGCGAATGGGGCCGGCGGGGCCAAGGCGACCAGGTCGAGGGTTGGGTCCGTGTCGAGTGCCAAGGTTGGGAGGGGCGAGGAGGAGGAGGAGGGGAGTGAGGATGAGGAAGGGGATGTGGAGATGAAGGATGTTGAGGATGGTGGGGAGGGGGAGGGGGGTGTGAAGGCGAAGAGGGCGGCTGTTGTGGCTGGGGAGGGGAGCGAGGCGGCGTCGAGCCCTCCGGGGAGCGTGCATGACTCGGCGGATGATGAGAGTGATTTGAGTGATGTCCCGGCGGACTATGAGGACGATGTGCCGCCTTCGTTGCTGTTTCCGAATTTGAGGAGGAGTGTGGACGCCGGGGTTGTGAAGCAGGAGGTGGAGGAGGGGGATAGTACGGAAGAGGAGGAGGAAGAGGGTGAGGAGGTGGGAGAAGAGGAAGAGGAGAGTGAAGGAGAAGAGGGAGGTGAGCATGAAGGCGAGGGTGATGGTGATGGTGGTGAGGAGGAGGACAGGGAGAATGGACTCGAGAATGAGGAGGTGGAGGAAGAGGATGGGGAGGAGCACGAGGAGGAGCAGGACGAAGGAGATGGAGACGTTCCGATGGCCGAAGCGGAAGGGGACGCCGATGCCACGGAGGAAGAGGAGGACGAGGAGTAGGCGAGTCGGTGGTTATCTTTTTGGCAAACAGGGTTCGGCGTGTGGTGGTTAAGGGTTTCGCGTCGTTGAATTGCAAGGTCAGCGGATGGGGCAGGGCTCATGGCGTTTATGGTTCGAGAATACATTTGGTAGGTGCGCCTCGGTCGTCAAAACTTGTATCATTTTTCTTTACAAGGATTAGAAAAATAAGAAAATAGGAAAATACGAAATAGAAGAAACTGAAAAAAATCATTCACCCTGAATGCGTTGTGTGAGAAAGAAGCAAGCCCAGAAAGGGTGACATTCAGATCAAGCCTTGCCCAGGGGCCGTCTTAGCTGCGGCAGCCCTTGTCCCACGTTGGCAAGCGCTGGGTGGGCCCCGCCGTCAAGCTCCCGTCTCCACCCCACCGACCGCCCCGCGTCACGGCGGGCACGCTACCTACCCCACCTTGAACGCCTTGAACGCCTTGCCTGCCTGCCAGCCTGTCGGTGCCTGCCCGCGCCTTGCCTGGAGCTCGCCGCAGCAGTCATCTGAACTTCCCCGTGGGCGTCCTCAACTTTCCAAACAAGTCCTCTTCCTGCAAGCAAAACAAACCCCAACAACACAATCTTGCCATTATCCCCCGCCGTCCCAGCAAATCTTCGCGGCAATATTGCCGTCGTTGGTGCTCAGCTAGACCACTCCCCAGGCACCTCATCGGGCTGCTCATCCTTGAAACTCGACCTCACCTAACCTGAAAGTTCAACCTCTCTGTTGCCGAAACCTGCCGCCTGTTGTGGAACGAAAACACAGGTCTCTCAGCCTGAGCAAGGGAGCCAACAACAACAACAACAACAACGACAACAACACCAATATCTCACAAGATGGCGTCCCAGAAGCGCATCGCTAAGGTATGTTACATCCTGGCCGCCACACCCACGCAGCCCAATCTCCATCCTCCTACCCTCTCTCCCACACCCACCACCAGCACCACCCATATCCTAACCCAACCTTCCAGGAACTCGGCGCTTGCACCTCTTCCCCACCCGCAGGCATAACCGTCACCCTCCCGAACGAAGCCGACCTCCACAAATGGCACGTGATCATCGACGGCCCGGACGCAACAGCCTACGCGGGCGGGCGCTTCGGGCTCGTCGTGACCCTCCCGCCGGAGTACCCCTTCAAGGCGCCGGCCGTGACCTTCGCGACGCGCATCTACCACCCCAACGTGACCAACGACAGCGCGGGCTCCATCTGCCTGGCGCTGCTCAAGGCCGAGAACTGGAAGCCGTCGACGCGGCTGGCCGGCGTGCTCGAGGCCGTGCGCGCGCTGCTGGTTGAGCCGCAGCCCGATGACCCGCTCGAGGCGAGGATTGCGGATGAGTACCGGAGCGAGAGGAAGGAGTTTGAGAAGAATGCCAGGGCGTACACGCTGCGGTATGCCAGGGGGCCGGTCAAGTTTGACACTGCGCCGGCTGAAGGCGAGGAGGGTAAGGCTGCTGGGAGTAGTGCCGCTGCTGGGAGTGGCGGGCCGTAGTGCGGCCGGCGTGAGTTGGCTGTTTTGGGCGGCGAAGTTGTGCCGGTCTTTGACGTTCGGGGGCTCTGCCGGGCCCTTCGGGCTTCTATCGAGGAACAGCCGAACGGGGCCGGCAATCCCATCATAGAGTTGCTCGCCGCGCAGGAGGATATACTGAATGAGGTCACTACGGAGCGTGATGTTGAGCAACAAAAGGAGGAGGATTTACTGGATGCGGTCGCCGCGGAGTATGATATTGAGCAACGCAAGGAGGATGACAGGACTCGCGAGGGGAGTTCGAGCAGGGAACGGCACGCTTGAGCTCGACGACGGTCTTGCCTTCCCTCTGCTGCAGCGTAAGGACACATGAGTTGCTTTAAACGAATAGCACAGCAAAGAGCATGGAATCGAACAAAATCACCGCCATCTTGTCCTGCGTCTCAGCGGCTCGGCATTCCGATCCAGCCAGCATTTGACACCCCATAAAGTCCCCTCTCTAACCACCAACCAATACCACACACACGCAAATAGGTTTGGCAATAGGGGTATGTCTTTCGATTGCCTATCTATCATGATGATTCCCCATCCGGGATGGGACGTAATGTCCCACCCAATCCCTCCCAGCCCGCCTCAAGTCTATCCAGTTATAACTATCCTCCTCCACACATGGAAACAAGAAAAAAAGGTAAATAAGGAAAGCTTTTGGTCAGAGGCCGTTTTTTTGTCGTCCTAGCTCTCTCTTCCGTCATCAACGCCATCGCCTATGCCATGCTCCCCAAACATGAAGAGAGAAAAAAACGAAGAAAAGAAAGAAGCCCGCTACTACCACTAATGCTTAGCTGGGGCTTTGCCACCAGCCGGTGATGAGGAGGAAAAGGAGAAGAAACAAAAAAAAAAAACTACATTAGAATTACAGCAAACGCGTGTCCGGGCCGCCTTGGTGGTGCCCCCCTCGTCGTGCTGGAGATCTCCATAGCCGTCCCGGAAGGGTCACAGGCTGGACGACCCCAAGAAACGAAAGCGTGGCCCGACGCGGTTCTTGTAACAAATGGAAAGATAAAAAGTGGGCATCTGGGGATCACAAACCCCTCGGAATAACAAGAAGCGTCGACAGCGGCCGGGGCGCACTCTACACAACCTCGGCCGCCCGGACCTGCTCGCGGTCCTTCTGCCGGCGGCCAAACAGCGCGGCCTTGCGGCGCACCTCGTCCAAGTCCACCGCCAGATCGAGCCCGAGCGCGGCGGCGCCAAACCGGTGCCGCGTCACGGGCCGCGCGCCGTTCTCGTCGCCGGCCGCGGCAGCAGCCTCCTGCTCAGCCTTCCACTTTCGGATCCCGTCGCGGCGCTCTTGCCGTTTCTCCTCGACCGCCTCCTGGCTGAGGTGGCCGATGCCGTTGCGGCGCTTGTAGCACGTCTCCATGAGGGTGTTGCAGTCGAGCATGCGGCGCGGGAAGGCCTGGACGACGCC
>OUNM010079954.1_pt1 | contig 15221 bp, 12 predicted proteins | sample 1769961 | NCBI WGS metagenome assembly OUNM01 (sample SAMEA3914820, study PRJEB12502) | metagenome | biome: forest; material: soil | place: USA | collected 2012-03-12 | depth 0.3 m | reverse complement strand
CGGCATGGTTTACCTGGTCAGGTCGGGAACGAAGCAGCCAAAGCCGTTCACCGCAAGTGCCGCAGATCAGGCTCGCCACCTCATTCAGAACAACAGCTGCCCCGGCAGCTGTTTTCGTTTCCGCGGCCGGCGTTCTTCACTCCGAATCGATTTCCGCTTCGAAGGGCCGCTCGCCGGAAGTGCCAGGGAATTCCCGATGAGCGTCTAATCTTGCCGCTCCTGCCCCGGTCTACGGTAAAATCCCGGTATGTCCTATCAAGTCCTCGCCCGCAAATACCGTCCCAGGAACTTCGAAACGCTGGTCGGCCAGGAGCACGTCGTCCGTGCCCTGACCCATGCGCTACGTACCGGACGCCTGCATCACGCCTATCTGTTCACCGGCACCCGCGGGGTGGGCAAGACGACGCTGTCGCGTATCCTGGCCAAGTCGCTCAATTGCGTGGGCCCGGACGGGCAGGGCGGGATCACGGCCGAGCCGTGCGGGGTCTGCGAACCTTGCCGCGCGATCGACGCCGGCCGCTTCGTCGACTATGTCGAGATGGACGCGGCATCGAACCGCGGCGTCGACGAGATGGCGCAGCTGCTGGAGCAGGCGGTGTACGCGCCGAGCAATGCGCGCTTCAAGGTCTATATGATCGACGAGGTGCACATGCTCACCAACCACGCCTTCAACGCGATGCTGAAGACGCTCGAGGAACCGCCCGAGCACGTGAAATTCATCCTCGCGACCACCGACCCGCAAAAGATCCCGGTGACGGTGCTGTCGCGCTGCCTGCAGTTCAACCTGAAGCAGATGCCGCCGGGCCACATCGTCGGCCACCTGGAAAACATCCTCGGCCAGGAGGGCGTGACCTTCGAACAGCCGGCCCTGCGCCTGCTGGCGCAAGGCGCCCACGGCTCGATGCGCGATGCGCTGTCGCTGACCGACCAGGCGATCGCCTACGCCGCCGGTGCCGTCACGCTGGACGCCGTGCAGGGCATGCTCGGCGCGCTCGACCAGTCCTACCTGGTGCGCCTGCTGGACGCGCTGGCCAGGCAGGACGGCGCCGACCTGATGGCGGTGGCCGACGAGATGGCCAGCCGCAGCCTGTCCTACAACGGCGCGCTGCAGGACCTCGGCACCCTGCTGCACCGCATCGCGCTGGCCCAGACCGTGCCGACCGCGGTGCCGGAAGACCTGCCGGAGCTGGCCGACATCCAGCGCCTGGCAACCGTCTTCGATCCGCAGGAAGTGCAGCTGTTCTACCAGATCGCGGTGCACGGCCGTAACGAGATCGGCCTGGCGCCGGACGAGTACGCCGGCTTCACCATGACCCTGCTGCGCATGCTGGCTTTCCGCCCCGGACAGGGTGGGGCCGAACAGCTGGCCAGCCCGGCGCCGGCCGCGGTCGCGCGTCCGATGCCGCAGGCCCAGGCCGCCCGTCCGGCCGCGGCGGCGGCAGCAGCGGCTGCGCCTGCCGCGCCCGGCGCCGCACCAGCCGCCGCAGCACCGCAAGCATCGCAAGCTCCGCGGGCGCCGCAGCAGGCTGCGCCGGCGCAGCAGGCCGCGGCGCCCGCGTCCGGCGCCGGCGCGGCCCTGAGCCCGGCCCGCGCCGCCATCAATGCCGCGCTGGAAGCCGCCCGCGCCGCCGCCCGCATGAGCACCGGCGGCGGCGGACGCCGTCCGCCGCCAGCCACCGAAGTCCCGGCCGCCGCCGCGGCGCAGCCGGCCGCGCCGGCACCCGTCCCGGCGCCTGGTCCGGCGCCGATGGCCAGCGCCGCGCCCGCGCCGGCCGCGCGTCCGTCCGCCCCGGCGCCCTGGGACCAGTCGGCCGCGCGCCCGCAGCCCCAGGCCGCCGCCCGGCCGCAACCGGCCATGCGCCAGGCCCAGCCGCAGCCGGTCGCCCAGGCGCCGGCGCAGGCATCGCAGGGCTATGAGCAGGCGGTGGCCGACGACGAGCCGCCGTCCTGGGTCACTGAGTTTTCCGACGATACCGCGGTCGCCGCCGAGGCCCCGGCCGCGGTAAGCGCGCCGCCGGCCGCGCGGGTCCAGGCGCCGAGCGCGCCGCCGCATCCCTATGTGATCACGCCGGTGCCGGAGATCGGCTGGGACGGCAACTGGCCGGCGCTGGCGGCTTCGCTGCCGCTGCGCGGCGTGGCCCAGCAGCTGGCCTTCCAGACCGAGCTGGTCAGCTGCACCTCGGACGGCTCGTCCGCCAATTTCCGCCTGCGCGTGCCGGTCGATACCCTGCGCGCCAGCGGCAACAGCGAAAAGCTGTGCGCGGCCCTGCAGGAACGCTTCCCGGCGGTGCGCGTGAACATCGATACCGAGATCGGCCCGGTCTGGTACACCGCCAGCGTCGAAGCCCGTGCCCGCCGCGAACAGCTGCAGCGCGAGGCCGAGGAAACCGTCGGCGCCGATCCCTTCATCCAGGCCCTCGAGCAGACCTTCGACGCCTTCGTGGTGCCGGGCTCGGTACGCCCGATCGGTACCTGATATTTTTCGTTTCACCCGACTTTTTTGGAGAACACCACCATGATGAAAAACCAGCTCGCAGGCATGATGAAGCAGGTCCAGGCCATGCAGGACAATATGAAGAAGGCGCAGGACCAGCTGGCTCTGATCGAAGTCGAAGGCCAGTCGGGCGCCGGCATGGTCAAGGTGGTCATGACCTGCAAGAACGACGTCAAGCGCGTCACGATCGATCCTTCGCTGCTGGGCGACGACCGCGACATGCTGGAAGACCTGGTCGCAGCCGCCTTCAACGATGCGATCCGCAAGGCCGAAGCCACCACCCAGGAAAAGATGAGCGGCCTGACCGCCGGCCTGCCGATCCCGCCGGGCTTCAAGATGCCGTTCTGATGTTCATCGTCGCCCTGACCTACACGGCGCCGCTGGCGCGCATCGACGAATTCCTGGAAGGCCACCGCGCCTTCCTGGTCGAGCAGTATGCGCGCGGCCTGTTCCTGATGTCGGGGCGCAAGGAGCCGCGCGACGGCGGCATCATCGTCGCCCATGCCGCCAGTCGCGCCGAGCTCGAGGCCGTGCTGCGCGACGATCCCTTCCACCAGGCCGGCGTGGCGCGCTACGAGATCACCGAATTCGTTCCCACCATGACGGCAGAGGCGCTGGCCGCTTACCGCGCCGAGTAAGCCCGGGAAAACCATCATGTCCAAATCGCTCGACTTCCTGACCGAGGCCCTGCGCCGCCTGCCGGGCGTCGGACCGAAGTCGGCGCAGCGCATGGCCTTCCACCTGCTGCAGCACGACCGCGAAGGCGCCGCGATGCTGTCGCGCGCCCTCTACCAGGCGGTCGAGGCGGTGCACCACTGCGCCATGTGCAATACCTTTTCCGAACTCGAGGTCTGCGAGCTGTGCGCCGACCCCGAGCGCGACCATGCGCTGCTGTGCGTGGTCGAGACCCCGGCCGACCAGCTGATGATCGAGCAGACCCTGACCTACAAGGGCCTGTACTTCGTGCTGATGGGCCGGCTGTCGCCGCTGGACGGCATCGGCCCGCGCGACCTGCACCTGGAAAAACTGGTCGGCCGCGCCACCGACGGCATCGTCAACGAAGTGGTGCTGGCCACCAATTTCACCAACGAGGGCGAGGCCACCGCCCATTACATCAGCGAAATGCTGAAGGCGCGTGGGCTGAAGGTCAGCCGCCTGGCGCGCGGGGTTCCCGTAGGAGGCGAACTCGAGTATGTGGACGCGGGCACGATTGCGCGCGCCATGCTCGACAGGCGAAGTGCATAATGAGCCTCCCACAAGGGACCGCCAGCGCCGATGCATGAGGCCGCTGGCGCCCTTGGGCTAGTGGGCTAGGGGCCTCATTTGACCGCAGTTTGACCGGAATCGAGCATGCACCTCGTCGACATCACGATGTTTTACGCGGCCGAAGGAGGCGGCGTCAGCACTTACCTGAATGCCAAGGCGCGCTGGCTGGCGCGCCGCGGCCGCGTCCAGCACACCATCCTCAGCTCCAACGTCGAAACCTGCGACGATTCGGTGCCGCCGCTGGTGCGCATTCCCGCCGCCAACGTGCCGGGCTTCCACGGGTTCCGCATGCCGCTGTCGGTATCGCGCGCGGCGCGCCTGCTGGAAGCGGTCAAGCCCGACCTGGTCGAGGCGGGCGATGCCGGCCACTGCGCCTGGGCCGCGCTGCGCATGCGCAAGCGCCATGACGTGCCCGCGGTCGCCTTCTACCACTCGGACCTGCCGCGCCTGGTACGTCCGCGCCTGGGCCGCCTGGTCGCGCACGGCACCTGCCGCTACCTGGCCAACCTCTACCGCCAGTTCGACCTGGTGCTGGCGCCCAGCCGCGTGATGGTCGAGCACCTGGAATCCATCGGCGTGCACGGCGCCGTCCAGCAGCCGCTGGGCATCGATTCGCGCGTCTTCCATCCGCTGCGCGAGGACGAGGCCGGGAACGAGACCCTGCGCGAACGCCTCGGCCTGGATCCCGACACCCGCCTGCTGGTCTACGCCGGCCGCTTCACGCCGGAAAAGAAGCTGCACGTGCTGATCGAGGCGGTGCGCAAGCTGGGCGAGCGCTACCACCTGGTGCTGGTCGGCAGCGGCGACGAATTGCCGCAGGCGAACAACGTTACCATCATCCCTTTCCAGCGCGACCAGCGCCAGCTCGCCCACCTGCTGGCCAGTTGCGACGTGCTGGTCCATCCGGGCGATTGCGAGACCTTCGGCCTGATCGTGCTCGAAGCCATGGCCTGCGGCCTGCCGATCGTCGGCACCAACCGCGGCGGCGTGGCCGAGCTGGTCGACCGGGAAACCGGCATCCTGGCCAAGCCGGACAGCGTCGACAGCCTGGCCGAAGCGATCGAAGCCATCTACTGGCGCGACATGGCCCGCATGGGGCAGGCGGCGCGCCGCAAGGCCGTCGAGCGCTACGACTGGGACCAGATCCTGCCCCAGGTGCTGGGCCGCTACGACGTCCTGCTGGGCGGCTACCAGTCCGTCCAGCGCGAACCGGAGCGTATCTGTGTTACCGACTGAGCCTTCGGAAAATACGAAGCCAGGCATGCTGTGCGTGTCGATCCACGACGTCGCGCCCGCCACCTGGCCCGACTGCCTGCGTCTGGTGCAGGCGATCCGCGCGGTGGCCGACATACCGCTGACCTGGCTGGTGGTGCCCCACTATCACTTTCGCCCCGAGCGCTCGCCCGCGATGGAGGCCTGCCTGGATGCGGCGCTGGCGCGCGGCGACGAGCTGGCGCTGCACGGCTACAGCCACCTCGACACCGAAGCGAAGCGTGGCGGCTTGCGCGCGCGTTTCCTGCGCAACGTGTACACGCGGCGCGAAGGCGAATTCGCGGCCCTCGACTACGACGAGGCGCGCCGCCGGCTCGAGCTCGGCCTGGGCTGGTTTCGCGAGCGCGGCTGGACCCCGGCCGGCTTCGTGCCGCCGGCCTGGCTGCTGGGCGAGGGCGCCTGGCAGGCACTGCGCGAATCGCCGTTCGCCTATACCACCACCTTCAGCCACTTCCACTGCCTGCACAAGGGCCCGGTCGTGAAATCGCCGTCGATGGTGTACGCGGCGCGCAACCGCAGCGGCCGCTGGTTGTCGCCGCGGGTGGCCGATGCCACCGCCGCGCTGCTGTCGGACGGGCCGCTGGTACGCTTCAGCCTGCATCCGCCGGATGCGCGCTATCCCGAGCTGGTGCGGCACACCCAGCGTGCGCTGGAACGCCTGCTGGCGCGGCGCAGCGCCGTCACCAAGGCCGAGTGCGCGAAGCGCCTGGCCGGCGAGCTGCCGCTTACCAGTACGGACCCCAATAGCCGCCTCCACGCCAATAGCCCGGACCCCAGCCCGCGTAATAGCCCGGGGACGGTCCATAGCGCTGCAGATCGTCCTTCGTGCTGAGATTCACGATGCAATTGCGCCAGGGATCGGAATCGGGGGCATAGCCCAGCCGCGCGCAGGCCGGGCCGTAGACGGTGATCATGTTCGCGGCCTCGGCCTGTTTCTGCGCGGCGCGTTCCTGCGGCGTCGCGCAGGCCGAGACGGCAACGGCGAGACTAAGCACGCCAGCAACTGAAATTGATGACATAGGACCTCCATGTCGACGGCGCCATGCGCCTTGCATCAGAATAGCGCAGGCTGGCGGACAGCGCCAATGCTTGTCGAATGCGTTCTTTACTCGCAGCAGTAGTGGTTTTCTGGCAAGATGCTCGTTTTTGCGAGGGAGACAGGGATGGCACGACGGGCATGGCTGATCTGGACGCGGCGGGTTTTCCTGCTGCTCGTGGCGCTGCTGGCGCTGGCCGTGCTCGGGGGCTGGCTGTTCCTGCGCGCCAGCCTGGCCCAGCTCGACGGCAAGCGCACTTCGCCGCTGCTGTCCGGTTCGGTGACGGTGGCGCGCGACGCCAACGGCGTGCCGACCATCAGCGGCGCCAACCGCCTCGACCTGGCCTATGCGACCGGCTTCGTGCACGCCCAGGAACGCTTCTTCCAGATGGACCTGCTGCGCCGCAGCGCCGCCGGCGAGCTGGCCGAGCTGTTCGGACCGAAAGCCCTGCCGCTCGACCGTTCCCACCGCCTGCACCGCTTCCGGGCCCGCGCCGCCGAGGTGCTGGCGCGCCTGGGCCCGCAGGAGCGCGCCTTCCTCGACCGCTATGCGGCCGGCGTCAACGACGGCGTGAACGCGCTCGGCGCACGGCCCTTCGAATATGCGCTGACCGGCGCCGCGCCGCGGCCGTGGACGGCGGCCGATTCGCTGCTGGTGGTGTGGGCCATGTACTTCGACCTGCAGGGCAACCAGGAAGCACGCGAGCTGGCGCGCGGCTGGCTGGCCCGCAATCTCGACCCGGCCCAGCGCGCCTTCCTGCTGCCCGAAGCCAGCCAGTGGGATGCGCCGCTGGATGCCCCGGCGCTGTCGCTGGCGCCGGCCGCGATTCCCGCCACCGCGCCCGCCTGGTGGGGCCGCAAGGACGCGGTGCCGCCGCGCCAGCTGGCCGGCGTCGGCTTCGTCGATGCGGTCGGCAGCAACAATTACGCGGTGGCCGGCTCGCGCAGCAGCAGCGGCGCGGCGATCGTCTCCGACGACATGCACCTCGGCCTGCAACTGCCGAACATCTGGTACCGGCTGGCGCTGCGCTTTCCTGATGCGCAAGGCGCGCAGCGGCGCGTGGTCGGCGTCAGCCTGCCGGGCGCGCCGCCGCTGGTCATCGTCGGCAGCAACGGCCACGTGGCCTGGGCCTTCACCAACAGCTATGCCGATACGCTCGACCTGGTCCGCCTCGACACCGACGGCCAACATGCCGGCCAGGTGCGCCTGCCTTCCGGCTGGGAGACGCCGAAGGAGCACATTGAAACCATCCTCGTGAAAGGCCAGGCGCCGGAACGCCTGAGCGTGCGCGAGACCAGCCTGGGCCCGATCCGCGAATCCGGCGGCACGCTGTACGCCGTCCACTGGGTCGCGCATTCGCCGCAGGCGCTGAACCTGGAGCACCTGAAGCTGGAATCCTCGACCACGCTGGACGAAGCCCTGGCCGCCGGCGCCGCCGACGGCATCCCTGCCCAGAACATCGTGGCCGGCGACGACCACGGCAATATCGGCTGGACCGTGGCCGGCGCACTGCCGCGCCGCGACGAGGCGGGCCGCGGGCTGGCGGTGTCCTTCCCCTTGGGAGGAGAGGGCGCCGCGCCGACCTGGCGCGAGCTGCTGGCACCGGCCGCGCATCCGCGCGTGGTGAATCCGCCCGGCGGCCAGTTGGTGACGGCCAACAGCCGCCAGCTGTCCGGCCCGGACGCCCAGCTGCTCGGCGATGGCGGTTTCGACCTCGGCGCGCGTGCGAGCCAGTTGCGCGACGGCGTGCGCCGGCTCGGCGACAAGACCGACGTCCCGGCCGTCTTCCGCGCCGCGCTCGACGACCGTGCCCTGTACGTGGCCGGCTGGCGCGACCGCCTGCTGGCGGCACTCGACGACCGTGCCGTTGCCGGCCATCCCGACCGCGCCGAATTCCGCCGTCTGCTGAAAGAAAGCTGGGACGGCCATGCCAGCACGGCGTCGGTCGGCTACCGGCTGGCGCAGCAGTTCCGCTGGTCGCTGTACGAACTGGTGTTCGCCGGCGCCAACGCCGAGATGGAAAAGCTCGACCCGAAGGCCAGCATGGTGGTCGCTACTTCACGCTGGCCGGCGGTACTCGAGCGCCTGCTGGACGAGCGTCCGGCCGCCTGGCTGCCGCCGGGCTACGCCAGCTGGCAGGACCTGCAGCTGGCCGCCGTCGACCGCGCCATCCTCGAAGTGACCAAGGACGGCACGCCGCTGGCGCAGGCCACCTGGGGCCAGCGCAACACGGCCGCGATCGCGCATCCGATCAGCATGGCCCTGCCTTTCCTGAAACGCTGGCTGGCCGTGCCGCCCGACCAGTTGACGGGGGACGCCAACATGCCGCGCGTGGCGGGACCGAAGTTCGGCCAATCCGAGCGGCTGACGGTGTCGCCGGGACGCGAGGAAGAGGGCCTGTACGACATGCCGGGCGGACAGAGCGGGCATCCGCTGTCGCCGTGGTTCCTGCGCGGGCATGAGGATTGGGTGAAGGGGAGGCCGACGCCGTTGTTGCCGGGGCCTGCTGAGCATACGCTGCTGTTCAGCCGATAACGTCGTCCCCGCGACAGCGGGGATCCAAGTTTGTTCGCATCCACGCTGCTCAATGCCCGGAATGACGGGTAAGGTTTACTTCTCCGCCACCGGCACCCAAAGCGACTGCAGCATCCCGGTAACGGCATCCGCCGGCGCCGGCCGCCCCAGGTAGAAGCCCTGCACCAGGTCGCAGCCGTATTCCTCCAGCATCACTAGCTGCTCGCCGGTCTCGACGCCCTCGGCCACCACCACCATCTTGAGCCCGTGCGCCATCGCGATGATGGCGCGCGTGATGGCCGCGTTCTCGGAATCCTGGGGCAGGCCGCTGATGAAGCTGCGGTCGATCTTCAGCGCCCGTACGTCGAAGCGCTTCAGGTAGTTCATCGACGAATAGCCGGTGCCGAAATCGTCGATCGACAGGTAGACGCCGATGCCGCGCAGCTGTTCCAGGGTGGCCATGGTCGCCTTGGCGTCGTCCATCAAGGTGCCCTCGGTCAGCTCGAGTTCCAGCAGGCGCGGATCGAGTCCCGTATCGTGCAGGGCCGACAGCACGATCTGGCTCAGGTTCTCGTCCTTGAACTGCTTGGCCGACAGGTTCACCGCCATGCGCACCGAACGCCGGACCAGCTTCTGCCACGCGCGCGCCTGGCTGCAGGCGGTGCGCAGCACCCATTCGCCGATCGGGACGATCAGGCCGGTCTCCTCGGCCAGCGGGATGAACTCGGTGGGCGAGACCACGCCGCGCTCGGCATGGCGCCAGCGCACCAGGGCCTCGACGCCGACGATCTCGGACGAGCGCACGTCCAGCTGCGGCTGGTACAGCAGATACAGCTCGTCGTTCTGCAGCGCCTTGCGCAAGCCGACTTCCAGCTTCACGTGGCTCATGATCTGCATGGTCAGCGAGGACGAGTACAGCTTGGCGTTGTTCTTGCCGCAGTTCTTGGCGTGGTACATCGCGGTGTCGGCGTACTTCAGCAGCGAGGTGCAGTCGTCGCCGTCTTCCGGGAACAGCGAGATGCCGATCGAAGCGGTCACGAAGATCTCGTTGCCCTCGATGATGAAGGGGCGCCGCATCGCATCCTTCACGCGGTGGGCCACGTTCAATGCGTGCTCGACGCGGTCGAGGTCCGGGATCAGGATCGTGAATTCGTCGCCGCCCAGGCGGGCCAGGTTGGTGCCCTGGCGCGGCTCGCCGTCGCGGGTGAGCGCATCGCCGCGCGACAGCAGGTCGCTCGGGCGGATGGTGTCGCGCAGGCGGTCCGAGACCTGCTGCAGCAGCTGGTCGCCGACGTTGTGGCCGAGGGTGTCGTTGATGCGCTTGAAGGCGTCCAGGTCCATGAAGAGCACGGCGAACTTCTTGTTGCCGATCTTCGAGCGCTGCAGCTCGCGCTCCAGCATTTCCAGGAAGGCCTGGCGGTTCGGGATGCCGGTCAGGCTGTCGCAATAGGCCAGGCGGCGGATCTGCTCTTCGGCGCGCTTGCGCTCGCTGATGTCGCGGACCAGTCCCAGCACCTCGTTCGGGCCGGTGGCGACCAGGCGCGCCTCGAAGTGCTGGGCCTGGCCGAAGCGGATCAGCTCATACTCGACCGAGCGCACCTGCTGGATCCGCAGCGCGACCTCGACCTGCTCCAGCATGCGCTCGGCGATCTCGCGCGGCAGCACTTCGCTGATGTGCTTTCCCACGCATTCTTCGGCCGAGAATGGCTCGCGCTCGCCCGCCCGCTCGTGGCCCGGATTCTCCCGCCGGCTGCCCGTACGCCCCGGCTCATAGTCGAGGTAGATGCCGCCGCTGTTCATGCGGAAGAAGGTGTCCGGGATCGCCGCCAGCACCGCGCGGTTCTGGGCATCGGCGATGCGCAGCCGGACGATGGCGTCGCTGGCGCGCAGCACATACAGCACCCGGTGGCCGAGGATGGGCCAGTTGATCGGCTTGGAGACGAAGTCGGTGGCGCCGGCCTCGTAGGCGTTGGTGACGGCTTCCAGGTCGTCGCCGCCGGTGACCATCACGATCGGCACGCTGGCGCCGTTTTCGAGGTCGCGGATCGCGCGGCAGGCGGCGAAGCCGTCCATGCGCGGCATCTCGACGTCCATCAGGATCAGGTCGGGCGAGCAGTCGCGCGCGTACTTCACGGCCTGGACGCCGTCTTCGGCCTCGATGGCGTCGAGGTTGACGCCCTCCAGCATCTCGAGCATCAGGAGGCGCATCACCGGATCGTCGTCGGCGACCAGCACGACGCCGCGGCCGTTCTCGCGTTGTTTGGAGCAGGGGGCTGCCATGTCAGGTTTCCTTTTCAAGGATGGCGTTGAGCGAGTCGCGGACGGCCTGGAACTCCTGTTCCATGTTATTCAGGAGGGAATCCGCGCCTTCGGTGGTATCGGCGCGGCCCAGATGCTCCATCTCCCTGCACAGGGCGGCGAGGGCGTCGGCGCCGACGTTCGCGCTCGCGGATTTGAGGGTGTGGGCGATGCGCCGCACGTTGCCGGTGTCCATGCCGTCGATCGCGCGGCGCAGGGTACTGAGCTGCTGCGGGGTGTCGTCGACGTAGGCGTTGATGACCTTCTGCACCAGGGCATCGCCGCGCTCGCGCGACAGCATGCGGATCTTTTCCAGCGCCACGCGGTTGATGACGTCGCGCTGGATCACCTCGACCGAGGCGCGCGGCAGGCGCGGCGGCTGGTCGTCGTGGTGCACGGTGGCGGCCAGCGGCAGCGCCATCCAGCGGCCGATCACGGCGGCCAGTTCCTGCTGGGCGAAGGGCTTGGACAGGTAATCGTCCATGCCGGCCGCCAGGCAGGCTTCGCGGTCGCCCTGCAGCGCGTTGGCGGTGATCGCGATGATGGGCAGCACCCGTCCGCGCCCGGCTTCGCGCTCCTCGCGGCGCATCGCGGCGGTGGCGGCAAAGCCGTCCATCACCGGCATCTGGCAATCCATCAGCACGCAGTCGTACTTGCCCTCGCGGAGCATGTGCAGGGCCTCTTCGCCGTTGCGCGCGCAATCGACGCTCAGCTCCAGGCTTTCCAGCATGGCGCGCGCCACCTCGACGTTGACCGGGTTGTCCTCGGCCAGCAGCACGCGCCGCGCGCGCGGCCGCTCGCTGTCCTGGCGCAGCGGCCGCGAGGGCACGAAGCGCGCCGCCGGCGCCACCTGGCCGCGCGGACTCTTCGCCAGGCAGGCGAACAGGTCGGCGGCGCGCGCCGGCTTGATCAGCTGGTAGGCCACCCCGGCCTCGCGCCGCTGGACCGGATCGGCCGCCAGCTTTTCGGGAGACAGCAGGATCACGCGCGTGGCGCGGATCATGGGATCGAGCTTGATGCCGGCCGCCAGCAGCAGGCCGCTGGCCCGTTCCAGTTCATGTCGAGGATGGCGGCATCGTAGGGCTGGCCGGCGCGCGCGGCATCGATCAGGCGCTCCAGCGCTTCGTCGGCGCTGTCGGCGCCGTCGCATTCGACGCGCCAGGCGGCCAGGTGGCGCTCCAGGCCCACGCGGCTGCTCTCGTTCTCGTCGACCACCAGCACCCGCAGGCCGTCGATGGTGTGCTGGTGGTCGCCCGGCGCGTCCGGATCGACGCGGCGCTTGTCGAAGGCCACCGTGAACCAGAACACCGAGCCTTGCGGGCGGGCGTTCTCGACCCCGATCGAGCCGCCCATCAGCTCGGCCAACTGCTTCGAGATCGCCAGCCCGAGCCCGGTGCCGCCGAACTTGCGGGTGGTCGAGTCGTCGGCCTGGGAGAAGGCCTCGAACAGGCGCCCGCGGGCTTCGCGCGAGATGCCGATGCCGGTGTCGTGCACCTCGAAGCGCAGCATGACGGCCTGGTTGTCCTCGCTGGCGATACGCACCCTGGCCAGGATCCGGCCTTCGTTGGTGAACTTGATTGCATTGCCCAGCAGGTTGGCCATGATCTGGCGCAGGCGGTTCGGGTCGCCGCAGATCGCCACCGGGATGTCGTTGGCGATGTCGAAGTGCATGGCGATGCCCTTGGCCTCGGCCTGCGGGGTATAGACCGTGTGGATGTCGTCCAGCAGGTCCCACAGGTTGAAGTTGATGTACTCGACGGTGAGCTTGCCGGCCTCGATCTTCGAGAAGTCGAGGATGTCGTTGATGATCACCAGCAGGTGCTCGCCCGACTGCTTGACCAGCTGGGTGTAGTTGCGCTGGGTCTCGGTCAGCTCGGTGCCGAGCAGCATTTCGGCCATGCCCAGCACGCCGTTCATCGGGGTGCGGATCTCGTGGCTCATGGTGGCCAGGAAGGCGCTCTTCGCGCGGCTGGCCGCCTCGGCCGCGTTCTTGGCCTTTTCCAGCTGCTCGGTGCGCACCGAGACCTGGCGCTCGAGCTCGTCGCGGTGGTGGGTCAGGGCCTGGCCGCGGCCCTCGACCTGGGCCAGCATATTGTTGAAGCTGTCGATCAGCGTGCCCAGCTCGTCGTTGCGCTGGTGGGCGATGCGCAGCGTGTAGTTCTGGCTGGCGGCGACCTTCTGCGCCGTGTTGATCAGCTTGGCGATCGGGTCGGCGATGCTGCGCCGGATCCGCCGCGCCAGCACCCAGGCCACCAGCATCGCGCTGGCCAGCGCCGCCGCCATGATGCCCATGCCGCGCGCCATGCCCAGCCATACCGGCAGCTGGTCGGCCTCGACCATGACGGCGCCGGCCGGCTCGCCGCCGGGGCCGGCGGGCACCTGGCGGTAGACGCGCATGCTCGGCAGCCAGGGGCGGCTGGCGGCGCGCGTGGCTTCCTCCAGCGCGTCGCGGTCCAGCTCGGGCAGGCTGTCCAGCTGGGCGCTGCGGCTGCCGTCCGCGCGCCAGGCGGCGAAGGGACGGCCCTTGCGGTCGTACAGTACCGCGGCCTCGAGCGCAGGCCTTTCCTGGGCCGCGGACAGGATCTGGGTCGCCAGCTTGCGGTCGTTGAACTGCAGGGCATCCTGGCTGCTGCGCGCTAGCACCTGGGCCAGTGCGCTCAGTTCCGCGGCCTCGTTGCGTCGATGCTCGGTCACCGTTGTCGTCGCGAAGGCGGCGTAGGCGACCACCAATGCGCAGCCGGCCGACAGCAGGCACATGGTCGTCAGTTTCTGGCTCAGGCTGGAACGCTCGAATGTCGGCATAGTCGGGCCTAGTCTTCAGGGAAAGAGCTTTCCCGCAAGAAGGGACTATAGGGGAGCGGGTGTGCGCCGCATTTGTCGCGTATCAAGACAGCGGGGCAGGGCAGAGGGAGAGGAATAAAAAAGGGACGCACTCGGCGTCCCTTCCTCGGCATTACACGGGCGTCAGCAAGGATGTCAACAACATCCGCCGCGTTTGCCGTTGCCGTAGCGGGCCTGCTGGCGCTCGCGGAAAAACTCTTCGTAGCTCATGATGGGCTGACCCGGATGGGTCTTTTCCATGTGCGCCACATAGGTATCGTATTCCGGCAGGCCGACCATCAGGCGCATGCTTTGCCCGAGGTAGCGTCCCGCCTGTGCGAGCGTGCTGAACATGATTTAAGCCTCGACCGCCGGCTCGGCCGGCACATATGGGGTTTCCTTGACCGTCGGACGCGCTTCCCTGTTCGCGCGCAGGGCGGTACGGATGCCGAACACCAGCACGGCGATCACCACGAACATGAAGAAGCCGCACAGGGTGGCGTCGACATAGTCGTTGAAGATCACGCGGCCCATCTGGTCCAGGCTCTTGGCCGGCGCCAGCACTTGGCCCTGGTCGAGGGCGGCCTGGAATTTCTTCGCATGCGAGACGAAACCGATCTTGACGTTCTCATGGAAGATCTTCTGCCAGCCGGCGGTCAGGGTGCAGATCAGCAGCCAGATGGTCGGCACGATGGTGACCCAGGCGTACTGGGCGCGCTTCATCTTGAACAACACGACGGTGCCCAGGGTCAGCGCGATACCGGCCAGCATCTGGTTGGCGATGCCGAACAGCGGCCACAGGGTGTTGATGCCGCCCAGCGGATCGACCACGCCCTGGTACAGGAAGTAGCCCCAGGCAGCCACGCACAGGCCGGTGGCGATCAGGTTGGCCGGCAGCGACTCGGTCTTCTTGAAGGCCGGGGCGAAGGCGCCCAGCAGGTCCTGCAGCATGAAGCGGCCGGCGCGGGTGCCCGCATCCACCGCGGTCAGGATGAACAGGGCTTCGAACAGGATCGCGAAGTGGTACCAGAAGGCCATCATGGCCTTGCCGCCGACCACGTTCGACAGGATGTGGGCCATGCCGACCGCCAGGGTCGGGGCGCCGCCGGCGCGCGAGATGATGGTGTTCTCGCCGACGTCCTTGGCGAGCTGGGTCAGCTGGTCGGGGGTGATCACGAAGCCCCAGTTCGACACGGCCGCGGCGGCGCTCTGCGCGGTGGTGCCGAGCACGGCGGCCGGGCTGTTCATCGCGAAGTAGACGCCCGGATCGATGGTCGAGGCGGCGACGAGGGCCATGATGGCGACGAAGGATTCCATCAGCATGCCGCCGTAGCCGATGAAGCGGGCATGGCTTTCGTTCTCGATCATCTTCGGCGTGGTGCCGGACGAGATCAGCGCGTGGAAGCCGGACACGGCGCCGCAGGCGATGGTGATGAACAGGAACGGGAACAGCGTGCCGGACCAGGCCGGGCCGGTGCCGTCGATGAAGCGGGTGATCGACGGCATCTGCAGCATCGGCG
>OUNM010166136.1_pt1 | contig 15223 bp, 18 predicted proteins | sample 1769961 | NCBI WGS metagenome assembly OUNM01 (sample SAMEA3914820, study PRJEB12502) | metagenome | biome: forest; material: soil | place: USA | collected 2012-03-12 | depth 0.3 m | reverse complement strand
TAGACGGCCAGATAGCCGGGGAAGAGCACGACCTGGCCTGTGGCGCGCAGGCCGGTCTGGCCGTCGGCGCTTTCCAGGTCGACCGTGGTGCGCTCGATGCGGGCGCTTTCCATCTGGGAGGCGATCATCCGCTTCCAGATCAGCTCGTACAGGCGGCCCAGGTCCGGCTCCAGTCGCAGCGAGCCCGGGTTGCGCTTAAGGCTGGTCGGCCGGATGGCTTCGTGGGCTTCCTGCGCGTTCTTGGCCTTGGCCTTGTAGTAGCGCGGGGTCTCGGGGACATAGGTGTCGCCATAGACATTGCCGATCACGCTGCGCGCCTCGGCGATGCCTTCCGGCTCGACCGACACGCCGTCGGTCCGCATGTAGGTGATCAGGCCGACGGTTTCGCCGCCGATGTCGATGCCTTCGTACAGCTTCTGCGCGGCCTGCATGGTGCGCTGGGCGGAAAAGCCCAGCTTGCGCGCGGCTTCCTGCTGCAGGGTCGAGGTGGTGAAGGGCGGGGCGGGCGAGCGCTTGCCGGGCTTCTTCTCGACGGCGGCGACCTTGAACACGGCGTTGGTCACGGCGGCCTTGGCGGCCAGGGCCGAGGTTTCGTTGGCCAGGTCGAACTTGGTGAGCTTCTTGCCCTCGTGCTTGACCAGGCGGGCCGTGAACGGATCGGCGCCGGCCGAGACGTCGGCGTCGACGCTCCAATATTCCTGGGTCTTGAAGCGCTCGATCTCCATCTCGCGCTCGACGATCAGGCGCAGGCAGACCGACTGGACGCGACCGGCCGAGCGGCTGCCCGGGAGCTTTCGCCACAGCACCGGCGAAAGCGTGAAGCCGACCAGGTAGTCCAGGGCGCGGCGGGCCAGGTAGGCCTCGACCAGCTCCATGTCGACGTCGCGCGGATTGGCCATGGCCTCCAGCACGGACGTCTTGGTGATGGCGTTGAAGGTGACGCGCTGGACGGCCTTGTCCTTCAGCGCCTTCTTCTTGTTCAGCACTTCCAGCACGTGCCAGCTGATCGCTTCCCCTTCGCGATCCGGGTCGGTGGCCAGAATCAGGCGGTCGGCTTTCTTCAGGGCGTCGACGATGTCGCTCACCCGCTTGGAGGCCTTGGCGTCGACTTCCCAGCTCATGGCGAAGTCGTTGTCCGGTTCGACCGAACCGTCCTTGGACGGCAGATCGCGGATATGGCCGTAGGAAGCGAGAACCGTGTAGTCGGACCCGAGGTACTTATTGATGGTCTTGGCCTTGGCCGGGCTCTCGACGACGACGACGTTCATTCTGACTCTTGTTCAGGAAAAGCGGATCGCCCGAAAGGCGAGCGCCGGGAAAGTGGGGGCTTGACCCCATGTCTGTCAACGTGACGGCCCAACAAACGGTCAGGCTTGGGCGTCTGGTAGGCGGTTGTTAAGACCGTTCCGCGACAATGTCAGCGCTGGTTTCTGTAACTTGCATTGAGCCCGATGAACCTGAGCGTCAATCGGATCGCCACCGAGGCCAACGTCTCGCCGATCCGTGAGATCAAACCCGTGACCTCGAACGCCGACCGTGCGGAGATCGCCGATCGGCTGAAGCAGGCTGTGCGCGCCGCGCCGGCGGCGGGCACGGGGCTGAAGCTCGACATCACGGTCTGAACTCCTCCAAGCTAGACCAATCGCCACGTTCCTGACGCGGGGGCGTGGTGGCTTGCCGCCTTGGCCCGCGCGTTGGGCCTGTGACGTGGCGAGCTCATGGCGCACTGGAGACGACGGGGCGGGAAGGGCGTTGCCCTGGTCGTGAGCGTGGGCGCGCACGTCGCGGCCCTGGTGGTGCTGTTCGCCGCCCATGTGACGCCCCAGCCGCCTGAACCGCAGTCTATCACGGTCTCGCTGGTCGATCCCCCGGCGCCTCCGCCGCCACCGCCCCCTCCGCCACCCGCGCCGCATGAGGCGCCCAAGTCGCCGGTGAAGGCGCCGACCAAGACGCCCTCGCCGGAGAAGGCGAAGGCCGCGCCCAAGGCTGCGCCGCGCTCGCCTCTCCGGGTGTCGAAACTTCCCCCGCCCAAGGACGTCGTACCGCTGCCGGCCAGTCGCAACCCGGGTCCCAGCCCCGTGCTGGGCTTGGGCGACTCCGACCTCCAGGGGGCGGCCACCGCCGGATCGGGCTCCGGCGGCGGAGGTGGCGGCGCCGGCTGCGACATGGTCCGCCTGCTGCAGGAAGGCCTGCGCAAGAACCCCCGCGCCCGCGCCGCCTTGATGCGCGCCCACGGCGACACGGTAAGCGCCGGCCGCGCGCCGCTGCTCTGGAAGGGCGACTGGGCTCGGGCCACGGGCCAGGAAGGCGACGGTCTGGCCGGCCTGCGCGAGATGATCATGATGGAAGTCGCCTTCGCGCCGGCCGCCTGCCGCGCCGAGCCGATGCGAGGCCTGGTCCTGATCTCCCTGAACGACGGCCCGGGCGGCGCGCGCTTCGCCCTGGGCGGCGGTTCGTGGCGGTGGTCGGACCTGCTGTTCGCCAAGGGCGCGCGGCGGAGCGGGGGCTAGGCGCTGCGGCGCGGGCGTCCGCCCCTCGCGCCATTGGCCCGCGCCGCGGCGGCCTTGGCGGGGGAGGTGGCTTGGCCGGCCTTGCGCGCCAGATGGGACTGGGTGGCAAAGAGTTCGGCGACAAGGCCGGGGACCGTGAGGTCCAGGTCCAAGGCTTCCCAATGCAGGCCGTATCCGCCGCCCAGCACCGACACATCGGCCAAGGTCGCTCCGTCTGCGTCAGCGAGCTCTTTCACCAGAGCGGGCGGGAAAGCGAAGGACGCGCCGCTGTTCAGCTCCACAACAACTTGGCCGGCCGTGGCGTCGTAGCGCACGGCGCGCGCACGCGGCTCGTTCGTCTGAGCTTGGCGACCGCGTTCGAGGGCCGCGTCGATCTCGGTATCGGTCAGGTCAGCCACGGATGTCGTTCCAGCGCTGCAGCAGGAGGTCGCGGTTCTCGGCGACGATGGCCTTGGCGCGTCGGATGTCCGCGCGTGTCAGCCCCACCGCCCAGACCAGACCGACGTCGCCGGCTTCACCCAGCAGGTTGATCTTGGCCTCACCGTCTCCGAACACGTGGACATGAGCCGGTTCGTGGTCGTTAGCGAAGATCACGATCCGGAAGCCCTCGATCCGAAGGACGGTCACCATTCAACATAACCGATCGTGATGGGTTTCTAAAGCCCCGCCGCCATCCCGCCGTCCAGCAGTTCGGCGCGTCCGGCCAGGTTCAGCTCGACCAGCGCCGCCATCACCGCCGAGGCCGGGGCGCCGGCGGCGCGGACCAGGTCGTTGCGCGAGACCGGCGCGGGCGAGAGCAGGGCGGCGATGCGTTCGCGCAGGGCGTCGTGGTCGATGTCGGCGGGCGGTTCGGCCTCATAGGGGCTGCCGCGTTCGCGCAGGTGGATCTGGCCCGACAGCGAACGCAGGACGTCCTCGGCGCCTTCGCACAGGATCGCGCCCTGGCGGATCAGGTCGTTCGTGCCCTTCGAGCGGGGATCCAGCGGCGAGCCGGGCACGGCGAAGACGTCGCGGCCCTGCTCGGCGGCCAGGCGGGCGGTGATCAGCGAGCCGGACTTCAGCTCGGCTTCGACCACCACGACGCCCAGCGACAGGCCCGAGATGATGCGGTTGCGGCGCGGGAAGTCCTTGGCCTGGGCGCGGCGGTCGGGGGCGCTTTCGGAGACGATGCAGCCCTCGGCGGCCAGACGGGCGTGCAGCTTGTCGTGCTCGGGCGGATAGATGTCGCCGACCCCGCCGCCCAGCACGGCCACGGCGCCGGTCTTCAGCGAGCCCTCGTGCGCCGCACCGTCGATGCCGCGCGCCATGCCGGAGACGACGACATAGCCCGCGGTGCCGAGATCCGTCGCCAGCTGGCGGGCGAAGCGCTGGCCGGCGGCCGAGGCGATGCGGGCGCCGACGATGGCCAGGCTGGGTTCGGACAGAAGTTCCGCGCGGCCCAGCGCCCACAGCACGGGTGGCGGCGGGTCCAGAGTGGCGAGGCGCGGCGGGAAGTCCGGCTCGCAGCCGCACAGCAGGCGCGCGCCCAGCTTCGCGCCGGCCTCCAGCTCACGCTCGATCGCGTCACGTGGAGCCAGGGACAGGGGCGCGGCGCGGCCGCCGCGCCGGGAGAGGTCGGGCAGGGCCGACAGCGCCCGCTCGGGCGTGCCGTAGCGGGTGAGCAGGTGCTCGAAGGCGACGGGGCCGACCGTCTCGGTGCGCGCCAGGCGTAACCAGGCGAAACGCTGGATGTCCGAGAGGCGGCCTGGGATCACGGCGCGTCGGCGACGGGAGGGGCTTCCTCCGCGCTCTTCTTCTTGCCGATCTTCGGCTCCTCGCCCTTCAGCAGGCGCGCGATGTTCTCGCGGTGGCGGATGAAGATCAGGACGGCCATGAACAGGGCCAGGCCCAGCATCGGATAGGGCTGGTCGAAGGCCAGAACGAACGGCGCGGCCAGGACGGCGGCGACCAGGGCAGCCAGCGAGCTGATGCGGAACAGGAAGGCCACGGCCAGCCACGTCACGGCGGCGGCGACGCCCACAGGCCAGCAGGCGCTGAGCAGCACGCCGTAGAAGGTGGCCACGCCCTTGCCGCCTTTGAACTTCAGCCAGACCGGGAACAGGTGGCCCAGGAACGCCGCGCCGCCGGCCAGGGCGATCACCGCCGGATTGCCGTGGGTCAGGAAGCGCGCCAGCAGCACCGCCACGACACCCTTGCCGGCGTCGCCGATCAGGGTGATGGCCGCCAGGTCCTTGCGGCCCGAGCGCAGCACGTTGGTCGCGCCGATATTGCCCGAGCCGATCTTGCGGATGTCGCCGGCCCCGCCCAAGCGCGTGGCGATCAGCCCGAACGGGATGGATCCGAGCAGGTAGCCGCCGATGATGGCGATCGCGAGCGTCAGATAGGTGGCGGCGGCGAGATCTTGCACGAGGTCGACCCTAAGGCGAGTTGCGCGCGAGTTCAACCTCGACGCAAGCGTGAGTTGCGGATTTCAGGTTTAGTGCAGACTCGGGGCCGGCGCAAAAGGCGGCGTACCGATGGTCGGCTAATGGGCCCGCAGCAACTTCACCATCGCGGCGACTGGCGGCGAAAAGGCCAGAGGCCCGATCAGCAGGTCGCTGAGCAGGATCGCGCCCACGCCCCAGGCATAGGCCGGGTGGATCCGCTTCCGAACGATCTGGTCGACGACCGGGCCGGCCAGGGCGAAGGCCAGGATGACGGCGAACATCACCAGCGGCGCGGCCGCGCCGAACGAATCCATCGGCAGAAGGCGGCCCAGGCCCGGTCCCAGGATCGAGATGGTCGCGCACAGCATCAGGCGCTTGTGCCATTCGGCTTTGCGCCGCAGGGCGATCCCGCCGGCGACCAGCCCGCCGAACACCAGGATGCCCAGTCCGTTCATCACCAGAAAGACGCCCGGCGGGAAGAAGACCGGGACCCTGTGGTCGCGGAACGCGAAGATCGTCGCGGCTAGGCCCATGACCACCATCAGGACCGCCAAACCCGCGCCGGCCATACCCACCTGCCGATGCAGCTTCAGCGAGCCGCGCGCCACGAAGGCCGGCTGGGCCACGAAGACCAGCACCCAGCAGGTGAAGACCGCGCCGTGCACATGAAACAGAAGCGGCAGTCCAGGAACATGCGTGAAGTCGTCCGGCACGGTCTGGCCGAAGCCGCCGATGAAGACCGCCGCCATCAGCAGCGACATGATCAGGTAGAACCGGCGGCCGACACTGGCCACGGGCCGACGGCCCGCCTCGATCGCGGTCATCTGGCTTCCCCCGAATACGCGCGGAGAAAGTGTGCTGGAGGCGGGCTCTCTTTACAATGGGAGACCGGTGATATTCCGAGCAGGCGCTCGCGGAACGGTCACCCCTCGGCCCGGTGCACCACGCGCCCGTCGACCACGGTCATCAGCACCTGGCCCTGCAGCCTGCGCCCATCGAACGGCGAGTTCTTGGACTTCGACAGCAGGCGGGCGGCGTCGACGATGATCGGGGCGTCGATGTCGCAAAGCACCAGGTCGGCCGGCGCGCCCGGCGCGATGCGGCCGCCGCGCAGGCCCAGCAGTTCGGCGGGGGCCAGGGTGACGGCGCGGATCAGGTCGACCAGGGCGATGCGCTCGTCGTGGTACAGCGACAGCAGGGCCGGCAGCAGGGTTTCCAGGCCGATGGCGCCCGGCGCTGCCTCGTCGAACGGCAGGCGCTTGTCCTCGGCGGGGGCCGGGCTGTGCGAGGAGACGACGATGTCGATCAGGCCGTTGGCCAGGGCCTCGATCAGCGCCTGGCGATCATCTTCGCCGCGCAGGGGCGGGTTCAGCTTGGCGAAGGTGCGGTAGTCGCCGATGTCCAGCTCGTTGAAGGACAGGTGGTTGATCGACACCGAGGCGCTGATCCGCAGGCCCTTCTTCTTGGCGCGATCCAGCGTCTCCAGCGCCTGGGCCGAGGTGATCTGGTCGACCAGCAGCTTGCCGCCGGTAGCCTCCAGCAGGGCGACGTCGCGCTCCAGCATGATCCGCTCGGCCATCGGCGAGATCGAGGGCAGGCCCATGCGGCCGGCGAACTCGCCGCCGGTCGCCGCGCCGCCCTTGGCCAGCCAGGGGTCCATCGGACGGTGGGCCAGCAGCGCGTCGAAGCCCTTCGCATAGGTCAGGACGCGCTGCATGACCTTGCTGTCGACGATCGGCTTGCCCGCGTCGGTGATGTAGACGCAGCCGGCCTCGCGCATCAGGCCGATTTCGGCCATCTGCTCGCCGTGCAGGCCCTTGGTCGCCGCGCCGGCCACCAGGATGCGGGCGCTGTCGATGTCGCGCGAGCGGCGCAGGATGTAGTCGACGACGCTGGGGTCATCGATCGCTGGGGCCGTGTCGGGCTGGACCACGAACGAGGTGACGCCCCCGGCCGCGGCCGCCTTGGCGGCGCTGGCCAGGGTTTCCTTGGTCTCGGCGCCGGGCTCGCCGGTGCGGACGCGCAGATCGATCAGGCCAGGAGCCAGCAGAGCGCCGCCGCAGTCGACGACCCGCACGGCCTTGGACAGCTTGCCGAACTCGCGGCCCTTGGCCACGTCGGCGATGACGCCTTCGGAGACGATGACGCCGCCGGGGCCGTCATAGCCGCTTTCAGGATCGACCAGACGGGCGTTGACGAGGGCGAGGGGAGCGGGTGCGGTCATTGACCAGCCTCCAGGCGGGCGGCGAGGCTGGTCAGCACCGCCATCCGGGCGGCGACGCCCATCTCGACCTGGTCCTGGATCAGGCTGACGGCCGGATCATCGGCGACGTCGCTGTCGATCTCGACGCCGCGGTTCATCGGGCCGGGGTGCATGACCTTGGCGCCAGGCGCGGCGCGCGAAAGCTTTTCCCGATCAAGGCCGTAGAAGCGGAAGTACTCACGGGTCGAGGGCACGAAGGCGCCTTGCATCCGCTCCAGCTGCAGGCGCAGCATCATGACGACGTCGGCGCCGGCCAGGCCCGACTTCATGTCATGATGGACGGTGACGCCCCAGCGCTCGGCCTGGGCCGGCATCAGGGTGGGCGGTCCGACCAGGCGCACGCTGGCGCCCAGGGTGTGCAGCAAAGCAACGTTCGAGCGCGCCACGCGGCTGTGCAGCACGTCGCCGCAGATCGCCACGGTCAGGCCCGAGACGCGACCGAAGGCGCGGCGGATGGAGAGCGCGTCGAGCAGGGCTTGGGTCGGGTGCTCGTGCTGGCCGTCGCCGGCGTTGACGACGCTGCCGCTGACCTTCTGGCTGAGCAGCGACGCCGCGCCCGACGAGGCGTGGCGCACGACCAGCAGGTCGGGCCGCATGGCGTTCAGCGTGACCGCCGTGTCGATCAGGGTCTCGCCCTTGGCCACCGAAGAGGTCTTGGGGTTCATGTTGACGACGTCGGCGCCCAGCCGCTTGCCGGCCAGCTCGAACGAGCTCTGGGTGCGGGTGCTGTTCTCGAAGAACAGATTCATCAGCGTCCGACCCTTGAGGATGTCGAGGGTCTTGGTCGTCTGGCGATTGAAGGCGACGAAGGCCTCGGCCAGGTCCAGCAGTTCGATCGCCTGCGGAGCGTTCAGGTCTCCGGCGGAGAGGAAATGGCGCTTGGGAAAGGCGAAGACGCGGGTGCGGATGGCGTCGATCGCGGGGTCATGGGCTGGAGCCGTCATGAGCCCGCGTCTTAGGCGGCTTTGCCAAACAAGGGAAGGGTTGAGGGAGCGAAGGAAAGGCGAGCTTGACGGGTGTTGCGAAGTGTCTCACCTGATACCTACGCGCTTAGGTGGATCTCCGATGTCCAACTTGAATAAATTGAGCCTCGGGCAGGCCTGCGCCTATGTCCTGCTCTTCGGTGTCGTGATCGTGCTGCTGCACCCGTTCGGGGCCGGGAAAACGCCGGAGGCGGTCGCGGGCCTCGTGACGGGCAACGGTCTGGGCATGCTGGCCCTGATGGTTTTCCGCAGGCCTAATCCGTTGACGCAGAGCCGCGCCGTTGCGGCCGTGGCGGTGGTTGCGGCGACCCTGGCGGCCAGTCTGGCCGCAGCGGCCGCGGTCTCTTGGCTCACCTGAAGATTTTCAATTCGCTTGAACCGCTCCGGCTGAAAGCGACTCGGTTCGTGGCGCGGCGCTGCCAGTCAGGCGTGTGATCAGAGCCGTGGCGGCCAGCTGCCCGGTGACGTTGGCGCTGGTGTCAACGATGTCGGGCAGGGTGAAGACGGCGATCAATAGGGTCAGGGCTTCCATCGGCGCGCCCAGGATCAGGAAGACGGGGCCGTAGGCGGCCAACAGCACCGCCGCGCCGGGCAGACCCATGACGCCGATATTGGTCAGCACGGCCACGCCGGTGGCCAGGGCGATCTGGGCCAGGCTGGGATGGACGCCGAACAGCAGGGCGCCGAACAGGCCCGCCGAGACCACGCCGAAAACGTTGCCGAACCGGAAGACCGTGGTGGCCAGAGGCAGGATGGTCGAGGCCGCCGCTGGGGGCAGGGCCAGGTCCTGCTCAGCCGCCTTCACCAGCGCCGGCAGACAGGCCATCGACGATTGGGTGCTGGCGGCCAGAGCCAGCGGGCCTGTCGCGGCGCGCAGGAAGCGCAGGGGGCCGACGCCGCTGACCATGCCGATCGCCAGGGTCGCCAGCAGGCCTACGCCCAGCACGGCGGTCAGCATCAGAACGTACTGGAGCAGGGCGGCCGCCATGTCCAAGCCGGCCTTGGCCACGGCGCTCAGGGCCAGGACGAAGATCCCGGCCGGCGCGGCGCGCAGCACCCAGTCGACGATGACCAGCATGGCGTCGCCGGCGGCTTTCAGCACGTCGACCAGCAGGATGCGCTGGCTTTCCGGCAGGCGGGTGATCGCCGCGCCCAGGATGGCGGCGAAGACGATCAGCGGGGTCATGGCCGCCTCGGCCGCCGCCGCGATCGGGTTCAGCGGGATCAGGCCGATGATCTGGGTGACGATGTCGATGTTCTGCGGCGCTACGGCCTTCGCGCCGACCGTCAGAGCCGCGCCGACCGGATGGAGCGGCCAGACCGTCGCCAGACCAAGACCCACAAATCCGCCCGCGACGGCGGCCAGCGCCAGCAGGGCCAGGAACGCGCCGATGGTCACGCCGATCAGCCGCCCGCCGCCAGCGGCATTGGCCACCGAGGCCACGCCGGTGGTCATCAGGCAGAAGACCAGCGGCACCAGCGTCATGCGCAAGCCGTTCAGCCACAGCGTCCCGATGGGGGCCAGCATGTCGGCGATCGCTGCGTGGCCCGTCATCCTCAGGATCAGACCGCTCAACGCGCCGCCCAGCAGCGCCAGCAGAATCCATGTGGTGCGCGACATCCGACCGCCCCCCAGCGTCGTTTGCGTTCCCGATAGAGGGCGCGGGATCGGGGCCGGGCGCAAGGAATATCCTGAAAGCGGCGCTGGAACCTCTTCCGGGGATCACGCTGGCTTGTTGCGGAGGGCCAGAGGCGCTTACTCTATGTGTTGCGTTTCCGCAGATGACGCCGACCGGGGTTAGCCATGTTGTTGCTCTTGCTCGCCGTGCTGCAGGCCGCCGCGCCGGCACAGGAATCCAAGGCCACCCTTCAGTCGTGCGAAACGACGGAGAAGGGGTGGGTCTGTCACTATCAGGTTCCGGCGGGGACGATCGTCACGCCCATCGATCCTGGTCCGGCCGAAACGCCCGCGGCGGACGTCGCGTTGCCGCCAAGGCCGGCCGCCGTCGCGTCGGTCGACAATAAGGAGGCCAGCCGCCAGACACGACTGATCGCCCGTTGCGCGGACGCCAAATGGTATTCCCCATGCCTGCCGGGCGAACGTGAGGAAGCCCGCGTCCTGCGCGAAGCGGCGCTTAACGCCGCGACGCTGCGGAGCAAGGTCACGACCTTGCTCAGCGAGCAGCGCTGCGACGAGGCGGTGAAGGTCGCGCTCGCCGGCGGTGACCTCCCGCTGGCCCGCGAGGCCCGCGAGTTCTGCGCCACCGCGCACTAAGCGCGCCATTCCGGACATGAAAAAGGGAGGAAGGCTTGAGCCTTCCTCCCTTCGTCTGGCCTCTGCGGGCCAAGCAAGTCTCGAACCTTAGTGGCGCGGGGGCGCCGGTTCGCAGCGGACGCCGTCGGCGCAGCCGGTGAAGTGGATTTCCGGCGCCTCGACCGTGACGGCCGACGGACGAACGAAGACTTCCGGACGGTGCAGGTAGATCTGCGGCGCGGCGACGCGGACCGGCGGCGCGTCGACATAGACCGGCGGGCCCTGGATATCGATTCGGCCCGACGGCACGACCACCGGCTCGCCATAGACGCGCACGCCCGGGGCGGCGACGCTGATGTCACCGTAGCCCGAGGTCGGGCCATAGAAGGCGACCGGACGGGTGCACAGGCAATCGACCGACGGCGGCGGGCCGGGCGGGGGCGGATACGAGCCGGGCGGCGGCGGGGCCGGCGCGGTCGAATACGGCGGCGGATAGTGATGTCGATCGCCCGCCGACGCGGCGCTGACGGACATGGCGGCGACGACCATCGTCATCGCGCCAACCAAAACCTTGTGCATCATCCCAGACCCCTCGAATGCCCTCAATCCAGATGTATCGAGCCATGGAGCGAACCCACGGTTCAGTCCAGGAAAGCGACCATTAACCTTAACCAAAGACAAAACGATGTTGTCCCGAAATTTCTCCCAGGGGGCGAATTTTGCGGCTTTGGTCCCCGAATTGGGTGGGAAATCGAACCCGATCAGGGTTTTGGCCGCGCGTATTCGCTAGCGGTTCAAGCGATGGACGAGTCCGCTCAGCGCCCGACCCGTCTGGCGGACGTCGGTTCGCAAGGAATGACCTCCCATGCGAAGCTGGCCTCGCGAATCCGTCGCTGACGCATCACAGGCGGATAGCCGGGCCGAACCTGGTCCACATAGCTCTCGTACTGAGCGGGACGGTAGACCTTCTCGTAGCACTTGCCGGGCTCGGGATTGGGCGGGCAGTCGTCGCCGGTTCCGGCCAAGCAGGCCTCGGCCGTCAGGGCCGCCAGCAGGGCCGCGCTCGCCGCCAAGGCGCGCTTTGCCCGCCCATGCTTCTTGAAACCCATGCCTGCCCCCAGTCGCCGGTTAATCAAGGTTAACCAATCTGGTCCGGATTCCAAATGCCCTGGTCTTCTAGCGGCACGGGAAAAACCCGACGGGGCGTCAGCCGGTCTGCAGGCCGCGCAGGCGCTCCAGCGCGCCTTGCAGGATCCAGCCGGCCGCCATCTTGTCGACGACCTCGGCGCGGCGCTTGCGGTTGACGTCGTGCTCGTCGATCAGCACCCGGGTCACCGCCGCCGTCGACAGGCGCTCGTCCCAGAAGGTGATCGGCAGCTCGGGCTTGAGACGCAGCAAGTTGCGGGCCAGGGCGCGGTTGGACTGGCAGCGCACGCCCTCGGTGCCGTCCATGTTCATCGGCAGGCCGACGACGATGCCGACCGCGCCGCGGCTCTCCATCAGCTTGAAGAGCTGCTCGGCGTCCTTGCTAAACTTGGTCTTCTCGATCAGCGCCAGGGGGCTGGCGACCGTGCGGGTGACGTCCGAGACGGCCACGCCGATCGTCTTCTCACCGGGGTCCAGACCCACCACGGGCGCGTACTGGGGCAGGGCGGCGGCGAAGTCTTCGATGTCGAGAACGGGCATGGCGCTTCATAACAGGAGCCGGGCCGCTTGAAACCTCGCGTCTGGGCGGGTAACCGACGCGTTCGAATTTAGGAGATCCCCATGGCCATTGACGCCGCCACCGTGCGGAAGGTCGCCCGGCTCGCCCGCATCGCCGAGCCCGAAGAGCGCCTGGAAGGGCTGGCTCAGGAACTGAACGGCATCATGGCCTGGATCGAGCAGCTGGCCGAGGTCGACACCGACGGCTGCGAGCCGCTGACCAGCGTCGTGGCCGCCGGCCTGCCGCTGCGCGAGGACGTCGTCACCATGGGCGGCGATCCGGCCCGCGTGACCAGCAACGCGCCCAAGTCCGTGGGCAACTTCTTCGTCGTGCCGAAGGTGGTCGAATAATGAGCGCCCTCACGAAACTGACGCTGACGGCCGCCGTCGACGGTCTGGCCAAGCGCGAGTTCACCTCGGTCGAACTCACCCAGGCCCACATCGAGGCGATCGAAGCCGCGCGCGGCCTGAACGCCTACATCCTGGAGACCCCGGAAAAGGCCCTCGACATGGCCGCCAAGTCCGACGCCCGCCGGGCGCTGGGCGAGGCCGGCCCGCTGGAAGGCGCGCCGCTGGGCGTGAAGGACCTCTTCTGCACCGAAGGCGTGCGCACCACGGCCTGCTCGAAGATCCTGGAAAACTTCATCCCGACCTACGAGTCGACCGTCACCAGCCAGCTATGGCGTGACGGCGCGGTGATGCTAGGCAAGCTGAACCTCGACCAGTTCGCCATGGGCTCGTCGAATGAGACCAGCTACTTCGGTCCGGTCACCAACCCCTGGCGCGCCAACAACAGCAACAAAGCGCTGACGCCGGGTGGTTCGTCGGGTGGCTCGGCCGCGGCCGTCGCCGCCGACCTGTGCCTGGGCGCCACGGCCACCGACACCGGCGGTTCGATCCGCCAGCCGGCCGCCTTCACCGGCACCGTGGGCATCAAGCCGACCTACGGCCGCTGCTCACGCTGGGGCGTCGTCGCTTTCGCCAGCTCGCTGGACCAGGCCGGCCCGATCGCCAAGACCGTCGAGGACGCGGCCCTGCTGCTGACCTCGATGTCGGGCCATGACGCCAAGGACTCGACCAGCCTCGACATCGCCGTGCCGGACTTCACCCAGTTCGTCGGCAAGTCGGTGAAGGGTCTGCGCATCGGTATCCCCAAGGAATACCGCGTCGACAACATGCCGGCCGAGATCGAGAAGCTCTGGGCCGACGGCATCGCTTGGCTGCAGGAGGCCGGCTGCGAGATCGTCGACATCAGCCTGCCGCACACCAAGTACGCCCTGCCGGCCTACTACATCGTGGCCCCGGCCGAGGCGTCCTCGAACCTGGCCCGCTATGACGGCATGCGTTACGGCCTGCGCGAGGACGGCGCCAACCTGACCGAGATCTACGAGCACACGCGTGCGTCGGGCTTCGGCGATGAGGTCAAGCGCCGCATCCTGATCGGCACCTACGTGCTGTCGGCCGGCTACTACGACGCCTACTATCTGAAGGCCCTGAAGGTGCGTCGCCGCATCGCCGAGGACTTCGACAACGCCTGGGAAAAGTGCGACGCGATCCTGACCCCGACTGCGCCCTCGGCGGCGTTCGGCCTGGGCGAGAACAGCAACGACCCCATCGCCATGTACCTGAACGACGTCTTCACGGTGACGACGAACCTGGCGGGTCTGCCGGGCCTCAGCTTGCCCGCTGGCCTCGACGCCAACGGCCTGCCGCTGGGTCTGCAGATCATCGGCAAGCCCCTCGACGAGGCCACGGTGTTCTCGGTCGCCGGAGCGGTCGAGAAGGCGGCGGGGTTCTCCGCCAAGGCCGAAAAGTGGTGGTGATCTAGACAAAAGGGCGGCTCCGAGGAGCCGCCCTTCTTCGTTTCGGGGTGTGGGCCCTGATTACATCGGACTGCTGGTGTCCGGCACAGCCTGCGGGGCGGGCTGGGGCGCAGCGGCCGGCGGGATCACCAGCGGGGGCGGCGCGGCGACGACCGGGGCGCTAGGAGCGGCGATCGGCGGCGCGGCCGGAACCGTGGCGCTGACGTTGGCCGAGGCGCTCTCAGCATCGGCGGCGCGTTCGGCGCGGACGGCCCGGCGTTCCGCCGCGGCGGCGCGGGGCTGGGCGGCGCGCAAGGCCGGGGCGGGCGCCTTGGTCACCGGTGTATTGGACGCCATTTCCGTCGGCTGCGGGATCGGGGCCGGCGTTTCGGCGACATTGGCCGGAACCGGTGTGGCGGTCTTCGGCGGCGGGGACTCGGCGGCGGCCGTCTTCAGCGACTGCTGGTCGGTCGGCGCTTCACTGCGATTGGCGTTGGCGGCCCAGATCAGGCCGCCGGCGACCACGGCGACGACCGGAACACCGATCAGAAGCGGCAGGTTGCTGCGGCTCTTGCGCGAGGGCGCGCGAGCATAGATGGGTTGTTCGGGAAACAGAGCCGAAGCATTCGAGTCGGCTGCGATGGCCGGTTCCGGCGCATCGAAATTCAGAGTGGGTCGGACAGTACGAGCGGTGGGCATTTCTACCTCCGTGAGTGAGCAGTTCGAGAAAATGAACGGTGCGATAACTCAACGGTTCCCCTGCCTCGCAATGGCGCCGGATTTGACTCAATGCAGCCTTATTCACAGAACATCGAAAACGAACGGCCGCGCTTCCTCAAAACAACTTCAACGGCTTGCAGGATCGGGATCGCACAAGATGCCCGCCGCCAGCGTCCGAAAGCTTTTCCGGCCCGGTCCGCTTGATGTAGAGAGACGGCCATGACGCAAGATTCCAAAGTGATCCAAGGCCGCACCGGCCCCTGGGAAATCGTTCTGGGCCTCGAAGTCCACGCTCAGGTCGCCAGCAAGTCGAAGCTGTTCTCCGGCGCCGCCGTCGGCTTCGGCGCGGGCCCGAACGAGCAGGTCAGCCTCGTCGATGCGGCCATGCCAGGCATGCTGCCGGTCCTGAACAAGTTCTGCGTCGAGCAGGCGGTGAAGACGGGCCTGGGCCTGAAGGCGCAAATCAATCTGAAGAGCCGCTTCGACCGGAAGAACTACTTCTATCCGGATCTGCCGCAGGGCTATCAGATCAGCCAGTTCGACCAGCCGATCGTCGGCGAG
>OUNM010470508.1_pt1 | contig 15229 bp, 18 predicted proteins | sample 1769961 | NCBI WGS metagenome assembly OUNM01 (sample SAMEA3914820, study PRJEB12502) | metagenome | biome: forest; material: soil | place: USA | collected 2012-03-12 | depth 0.3 m | reverse complement strand
GCCGCTGACGCTCAAGGCGACGGCCTTGTTCAAGGATGCGCTGGCCAACCCGGCTCGCCCGAAGAAGGAGACCGACTTGGTGTTCTTCGGCGAGCCTGGCAAAGACAAGATTCGCCGGCCCTACAACTTCAACAAGGCATGGCGTGAAATCAAGACGGCGGCCGGCATGCCGGAGCTTCATTTCCATGACCTTCGCCACGAGGCGGTCAGCCGCTTCGTCGAGGCAGGCTTGAGCGACCAGGAGGTGTCGGCGATCAGTGGGCACAAGTCGATGCAGATGCTCAAGCGATACACCCACCTGCGGGCGGAGGATCTGGTGTCGAAGCTGGACAAGTTGGTGCGCTGATCAAAGAGGCGCAGATCGAGAGCCCCAGCGGATTCGCTCTGCACTTTCCATGCGGGGCCGCGCCGCGGACAAGGCAAGCCGCACCGCGCGGTCGGTGATACCGAGGTTTTCGGGGATCTGGCGCGTGCCGTAGCCATGAAACTGCAATGCCAGACACTGCGCCTGGGTTCCTCGCAGGCCACTGTGAACCATGGCGTAGGCGGCCCGCCGAATGTCTTCTTCGTGCCTGCTGACTGGAACCAGGTGCATCTGCCATCCAGACTCGCATTCGGCATCGGGCAGGAACGCGAACGGGTCCACGTGGTGTTGGAGGTCTTGCCAGGTCAAGCGCTCGTACTCTGCCGTGAACGCTGCCTTGAATCGTAGATCGCGGCGGTAGCTGGACGGTGAACGCTGTTGGTTGTGATCGCTACAGAAACGTCGACTGATCTTCTGCCGGCGATCCTCGGCATCACGCAGGGCACCGTGTGTCGCGAATTCCGTCTGGCGCCAGCAAAGCTCGCAGTAAGCCTCGGCGTGGCCCTTGCTTCGCAACGCGACGCGACCTTTGTCGCTGTGCGTGTGCGCCGGCCGGAGCGTGCTGAACCTAGAGATCAGCGCCATTGCGCTGTCCAGTGTGCTGCAGAAGCGAACGCATGCAGACCGATCGGGATGACTCGTGCCCGCCTGTGCGCTGCGTATGGCGGCGCGGAGCCGTGCACGCCAGCGCTCGGCCCGTTCGTTTGCAATCTCCACGTTGTTGCGGTTCGTTGTGGCGACAGGTTTGCTGCCCAGCGGAAGACGCAGCCAAGCTTGGGAGGGCAGGAATCCTTCCAACAAACTGGAGTTCCACTTCCCCCGGTAGTTCTCGAGAGCGTGCGCGAAAGGTTCGTCTACCTCCGCCCGCAGGAGCGTTGACAAGGAGTGCCGTCGCGACGTCACCGAATGGCGCTCCGTGAGGAGGCCAACGCATCGCCGAATGGCCGACGCCACCGCCCGATCCGTGCCTTTACAAATGATGAGATGCGGATTCAATGCCCTCGAATCAACCGGTAGAGATCGTTCATAAATGAGAGTTCAATGATTGTCTGCCGCTTCGTAACCTTCGGCAATGTTCACTGTCATTTCCGGAGAGACGCGAATGAGTACCGAGCAACTTCTGGTCGACCGCTACGGCCCGCTTTTGACGCTGGTTCAGGTGGCGGAGCTTCTTGATCGCAGTCCTGAAGGGCTACGCATCACGATCCGTGGCAGCAATGCTTTGGGACGCCAGCTGGCGCAGGCCCGGGTCAAGATCGGGCGGCGCGTGCACTTCAAAGTCAATGCCATCGCCGCTTTGGTCGATGGAAGCGCGCCGGCTGGCGTCGAGTGAGACGAGGCGCGGCCGCCGCGCATCAACTGAGCCTCTGGCCTTCGGTGTGGCAAGAGGCCATCCGATGCGCTCCGAACCTTCTGCTGCGCGCGGCGCTGTTCGCGGCGCTGGGCGATGCGCCACGCAAGTTTCTAGATCGCGTCGAGCTGGCCACCAACTCGAACAGTCGTCTGATCTACACCGGCGGCCAGCTCGATCAAGGTGACCTCGATTTGTGGCTCAACCTCCTTCACGTCGCTCGGGAGCTGCCCATGGGGAGCCCAGTCCGGTGCACTGCGTACGGCTTGCTGAAGCTGATGGGCCGAACTGACTCGGGCGCCAATCGCCAGATCCTCCACAAGCGAATTCTTCGGTTGAAAGCGACCGCCATCGAGCTTCAATCAGGTTCGGTCACCTACATGGGCAGCTTGATCCAGATGGCGGGCAAGGACGACATCACACACGCGTACGTCGTCGTCATCGATCCTGCGTTGCACAGGTTGTTTAGCCGGCACCAGTTCACCTATCTCGACAAGGCGATCCGCCAGGGTCTGTCTGGCAAGCCGCTCGCGCAGTGGCTCCACGCGTTCTACTCAACGCATGCGGCCCCTTACCCGCTCACGGCGGACTACCTTCGGAGGTTGTCGGGTAGCGCGAATGCGGATCTCAAGAGCTTTCGTCAGAAGTTACGCCGAGCGCTTGGTGACGTCGCCTTGGTCAGCCGCATGCATGGGCGCACGTTCGGCGCGACTTGGCATGGCGACACCGTTCACGTCGTTGCGAGCAGGCCAGAGCGGATGTCGTCGGACGCGCCGCGGGACGAACACGTACCGTCGGACGGGATACCACAGCTTGTCCACAGGGCCGTCGCCGAGGATACCGACTGCCGTCGGACGGGATACCAAATGCCGTCGTAGAGGATTCTTTATCCACAGGGCTGATCGACCGCCAGGTCGCATGGGCACGCGATCTGTGCCACGCGGACTGGGCTGTCTAATCCTATTTAATCTTCTCTAATCAGTAGTAGCAGCGCGGCGCTGTGGGTAAGTCTGTCGAGCGTCGGCATGCGCCTTGAGAGTTCGTATGCGTGCCCGTTTTGGATGGCAGTGCTTGTGCTGTGCTCGGAGGCCGCGCGGAGGTCTACCGAAGGCGGCGGGACGGGGTCATGGCGCAGCGAGACGGATCGCACGAGACCAAGTTGCCCCTGGATGTCCTGAAGATGATCCAAGCAAGTCTTCGTCGGGGCTCTTCGTGTACCCGACATGTCATTGGGACGTTCTGCCGATGTAACAGCGCTGTGTCGCCGTTGATTCAGGTATGTCCCGAATGCGCAAGGATGTGGCGGAGCGATGGGCGGGCTACTTTTCTAGGGCAGGATAGGCATTGCGGCCGCTCTCTGTGCTACAGGCTGCAACGAGGCTCGCCCATGACCGCCCGTGAGGCCGGTTAGGATGCGATCGAGCGTATTCTTGTGAAGACGGGCGGGCTGACCGGTCTTGAGATTGGCGAGCTGGGTAGCGACTGAGTCGACAGATAGCCAGCCCCGGCGGCGGGTGGGGGTGCTGACTTCACCAGGCTGCGAATCAGCGAAGCGCGCAAATATTTTGCTCAGATGCAGACCCAAGCGACAGTCAGGGCGACAAGCGCGCACGCCAATACGCATGCCGCAACATCCCAACGCGCGGTCTCTTTTTGAATCTTCGCCGTTTCGTGCGCGCTCAGCTGATCAAGTCGAGAGCTGATCGCTGTCTGCAGGTCGTCCAAACTTTCCAGGACGGCTCTGGTGCCTCTCGGCAGGACGGAACACGGAGTAGCGCTCATGATCTCTGGGTTTAGACCGGAAGTGCTCGCCGACTACCGGCAGATATGGCCAGCAGCCATCAAACGCCGCATTCTTACGCTGTGCAATGGAGGGTACCTCATCCGTACGTCGCTCGCTGAAAAGTCCCGTTGGGCGAATTTGATGGGTCTGGCATCGGAGCGCCTCGCGGCCCCAGTCTGCTCGAGGTGCTATTGTTCCGCTAGCGACCCCTGTCACTCGCTGCTTTGCTATGAACCAGTCCCATGCAAAAATGGACTCAAGACCAAGCCATCGCCTTCGAGAGCGCACGTGAATGCATAACGCATCTGATCGCCCTGTGCAGTGGCGATATCGCGGCGCTCGAGTCGCAAGTGGAGCCACGCGATGACGCTGCCATCACGACGCTGAAGCAGTGGCAGGATGCGCTCGCCGAAGACTTGCGGACGCTGCGACTTCACGATGTCGCGAGGGTCGCCTGGATCCGAAGCGAATACGGGCGGCGGGCCCGTGATCGCATAGGAAGGCCTGAGCCCCGACTGCCTGACCGCCGGTCGACAGTTTCGCGCCCGCGAAAATGATCGGCCGTTAGCCCTAAGAAGGGGATGCCGGAGGAGTGCCATCGTTTTCGCGCCCGCGAAATTGCAGCCGCTGAATATCGATCTAAAGAATCCGATACGTTGCGCTACACCGTCGTTATTTGCGCCTGCGACGCCTCACCCAGCACGGGAAAGCGCCAGTGACCGTCGGTAGCGAAGCATTCTCACTGGGCCGCTGGATGCTGTGGGCACTGACCCCGGTGGCGCTTGTGCTATCTGGCGGATTGTTCGCGATGGTCGGCAGGGTGTTGCTCGATGGTCTGCGCCTGTGGATTCAGTTCTCGCTCGCAGATGGATGAGTGACGAGTTGATACTCTGACCGTCCGCGGTGCTAGCCTTGACCATCGGCTGAGCGTGAAGCTGACCGCCGGGACGAGCTGACGAGTTGCACACCAGCTGCGACACTGGTGTCCCGGCGGCCAGGATAGGCAGAGACCACCGAGCTATCGATCAACGCGGAGACCCCCTCCACTTCGATAACCTGCATGCCGCGCCGTCGAGGGTGCAGTAGACTGCACAGAATTCTGTCATCCACCCCGCGAAGGAACCGGCCATGGGCTTTTCAGCCAGCGACGTAGTGCCGTTCACCCAGGCACGCGCCAACTTGTCGGAGTTGGCCGACCAAGCCAAGGCCGGCGCGGAGAAGATCATCACCAAGAACGGTGAAAGCTACGTCGCACTGATCGATGCTGACCGGTTGGACTACTACCACCGCCTCGAGCGCGAGCGCATCCACCTCCTGCTGATCGAAGATGCCAAGCGTGGACTGACCGATATCGAGGCTGGCCGCACATTTGGGGCAGACGCTGCCATCACCCAGCTTCAGCAGCGTCGCGCGGCGTCGGCCACCAACAAGACAGCCAAGAAGGGTGGCTGAGGATCTGTACCGGGTCGAACTGACCGCGAGCTTCGTAGCGCGGCTAGACGCCATCGAGGCCTTCTTGACCAAGGCCGACGCTGCCTTTGGCTTCGACGAGCTGCTGGCAGAGCTGCGAGCTACGGTCATTCCAAATATCGCTAGATTTCCCCTCATCGGACGGCGCTACCTTGATGCGCCCCCTCAATCGGCTGAGGGCCTGTGTCTTCTGGCGACTCTGCCTACGACAGTTCTTGGTCGCTTGGTCGAATACCCGCATGATGACTATCAGGTGCTATACCTGTACGTGCACTCGCTAAAGACAGTGCAACTTTTATCCGTCAGACACCGAGGCGAAATATCTGCCCTTCGAGAAGAACGACCGGCAACGGCAAAGAAGATCTGAACTATGGCCCTTCACACTGATTTTTCAACATCCCCCTATAGCGTGCTTGACCCGGCGGTTCGCTGGTTCCCCGCAGCAGAGGAAATGCGGGAAACAGCCTATGAGAAGCTGCTGCCGCCCTTGGTCGCCAAGGTACGTCAGGAGGTTCATGTTTGGCGCGCGTCGGGCTATCGGGGGGCTTCTGACACATCCAAGGCACTGCTGCAATGGTGGTTTGCGACGCACCACTTGATAGCACAGGCGGACGGTAATCAAACTGAGTTTCGCTATTACTTTTCCCAGCGTGAGGCGGTGGAATCTGTCATCTGGCTGCACGACGTTCGCAAGGCCCGTGACAAGTACGACCTGCTGCGGTTTGACGCCTCGGGAGCTGTGTCGAGCAATATGTTCGACGAGGAGTGGCCGCGCTTCGTGGTCAAGATGGCCACGGGTGCGGGCAAAACCAAGGTGCTGTCGCTCCTGATGGCATGGAGCTACTTTCACAGGCTCTACGAGCCCGATTCGACACTCTCGCGCAATTTCCTGCTGATCGCGCCGAACATCATCGTGCTGGACCGTCTTCGGTCCGATTTCGATGGTCTCCGCATCTTCTTCAACGACCCAGTGCTGCCTGACAACGGCCACGCGGGTCGCAACTGGCGGGACGACTTTCAGGTTGCGCTTCACATCCAAGACGACGTGCGTGTGGTCCGCCCCACAGGCAATCTTTTCCTGACCAACATCCACCGCGTCTACTTGGGTGAGGTGCCCGAGCCCTCGCTTGACGACGATGATCTGCGGGACTACTTCCTATCGCCCTTTGGCGATAGGCCCGTGGGCAAGACCACGGACAGCAACACAGACCTGGGCGAACTGATTCGCGAGATCGATGAGCTGGCAGTCTTCAACGACGAGGCCCACCACATCCATGACCCGCGCATGGCGTGGTTCAAGTGCATTCAGGACATTCACCACCGCATGCTGCAAAAAGACTTGCGGTTGTCCATTCAGATCGACGTGTCGGCTACGCCCAAGGCGAACAACGGGGCCATCTTCGTGCAGACCGTCAGCGACTACCCACTGGTTGAGGCCATCGCTCAAAACGTCGTCAAGCACCCCGTGCTGCCTGATGCGGTCAGCCGAGCCAAGCTGACCGAGCACAACAGCCCCATCGTCAGCGAGAAATACGCCGACTACCTGGCCCTCGGCATCGAGGAATGGCGCAAGAGCTATGCGGAACACGAGAAGCTAGGCAAGAAGGCTGTGCTGTTCGTGATGGTGGATGACACCAAGAACTGCGATGAGGTGGGCAATCATCTGGAAAAAGTCTGTCCCGAGTTGCAGGGGGCCGTGCTGGTGATCCACACCAAGGCGAACGGTGAAATCTCGGAGGCATCCAGTGCCAAGAGCAAGGAGGAGTTGGAAATGCTTCGCAAGCAGTCCAACGAGATCGACACATGGAAGTCACCCTACAAGGCCATCGTGTCGGTGCTGATGCTCAAAGAAGGCTGGGATGTTCGTAACGTCAGTGTCATCGTCGGTCTGCGGGCCTACTCGGCCAAGAGCAACATCCTGCCCGAGCAAACCTTGGGCCGTGGCTTGCGACGCATGTACTTCGGCAGCGAACAACGGGAAACCGTGTCCGTAATGGGCACGCCCGCCTTCATGGATTTCGTGGAGTCCATCCAGAGCGAGGGCGTGAACTTCGAGCGGGTGCCCATGGGCGGCAACGGGGGCAAGGAGCGCCAGGACTCGCTAGTGGTTGAGGTCGAGAAGGACGCTACTACCAAGAATATTGACGAGCTGGACATCGCCTTGCCGAGACTGACCCGCCGTTTCAATCGCGAGTTCAAGGACCTGGGCGAGTTGGACGCGTCAGCCCTGGGTAACAAGCCTTTGCCCATCAAGCCTTTCACACCTGAGGAGACCCGGGAGATCGTTTTCAAGACCATGCTCGGCGCAGAGGTGGACCACACCGTCCAGCTCGACACCAGCGGCGTGGCCGACTTCCGTTCCGTGGTGGCCTTCTTCGCCCGTCAGCTCTTGAAGGAGTTACGGCTGGTGGGCGGCTATGAACTGCTTTACCCCAAGGTCAAGACCTTCATCCGCGACCACCTGTTCGACCAGACCGTCGATCTTGAAAACCCCGTGGTGCTGCGGAACCTGTCCGAGTCCGAAGTCAGTAAAGTCATCTTCGACAGCTTCCGCACAGCCATAAACGGGTTGACGATCCGCGAGACGGGTACGTCCCGCATCGAGGGCACCATCAAGCTGCGAGACACACGACCGTTCCGCACACAGCCCAGAGGCTTCTTGCAGTCCAAGAAGTCGGTTTTCAACCGCATCGTTGGCGAAGGCTCAGCGGATGGCTTGGAGCTGGCTTTTGCCACGTTCCTCGATGCTGCTGAGGACGTGCAGGCCTTCGGCAAGAACTACATGGCCGTGGGCTTCAAGATCGACTACGTGAAGGCCAGCGGAGAGCTGTCCACCTACACCCCCGACTTCATCGTTCGCACTAAGGACGGGGACGTGTGGATCGTCGAGACTAAGGGCCGCCAGGAGCTGGACCTGCCCCAAAAGATGCAGCGGCTGGGCCAGTGGTGCCAGGACGCTACCGAGGCCAGTAAGGACCAGGGAGGCACGAGGTACAGCTTCGTCTATGTCGATCAAGAGAGCTTCGAGCATCACAAGCCCACATCCTTTGCAGGGCTGGTGAGTGCCTTCCGCGAATACCAAGATCAAGAACACGGGGCCTGACCGATGGCACGGCAAGACAAGAAGACCTATGACCTGAGCGAGGCCGAGCAACGCGACCTCTTCAACTTGATCCAGCAGGGCAAGGCCCTGCCCGAGAAGTACCGATTCATCCTCTTCGAGGACAAGCGGGAGGTCGAGTTGTTATGGAACGGCAAGAGTCGGGACGTATGCACGACGATCCTTCCCTTCCAGAGCCTGGAACACATCGACGAGCCCCGCACGGAAACCAAGACACAGGCCGATCTGTTCGATAGTCGCGGGCGGCAGATGAAAGGATGGTCTAACAAGCTGATTTGGGGCGACAACAAGCTCATCTTGTCGTCGTTGAAGGCGGGCCCACTACGCCAGCAGATCGAGGATGCCGGCGGCTTGAAGCTGATCTACATCGACCCGCCTTTCGACGTGGGAGCCGACTTCTCCTTGGACATAGAGATCGGCGGCGAGACGTTCCACAAAGACCCAAACTTGTTGGAGCAGATAGCCTATCGCGACACATGGGGTAGGGGCGCAGATAGCTTCATTTCGATGCTGTACGAGCGACTGATCCTCATGCGAGACCTGCTTGCGACAGACGGCTCCATATATGTCCACATGGGCTGGGGTGTGTCTCACTACGTTCGTGCGGTTCTTGATGAGGTGTTCGGGAAGGACCGAACTGTCAATCAGATCATATGGAAGCGGCAGACCGCGCACAGCGACAGTGGGCAAGGTTCGCAGCACCTTGGCCGCCTCCACGATGTGCTACTTCATTACAGCAAGTCTGAGACGTACGCCTGGGACATGCAGTATTCGCCTTATGACGACAGCTATATCAAGTCGCACTATGGGCGAGTGGACGAGCAAGGACGCCGTTACCGTCTCGACAACCTAACCGCGCCAGGTGGTGCAGGCAAAGGCAACCCAGGCTACGAGTTCCTCGGAATAACGCGGTTCTGGCGATATGGCCGTGAACGTATGGAGGCGTTGTATCGGGAAGGCCGCGTGGTGCAGACGAGGCCTGGCACCGTGCCGCAGTACAAACGCTTTCTCGATGAGATGCCAGGTGTGCCCGTTCAAGACATCTGGGACGACATCAACTCGATCAACTCGCAGGCTAAGGAGGCTGAGGGCTACGCGACGCAAAAGCCTGAGGCCTTATTGGAGCGGATAATCAAGTCCAGCAGCCATGTCGGCGATCTCGTCGCTGACTTCTTCTGTGGCAGCGGTACCACGGCGGCAGTCGCTGAGAAGTTGGGCAGAAAATGGATCGCGACCGACCTTGGTAAGTTCGGAATCCACACGACGCGTAAGCGTCTCATCGGCGTTCAGCGGCAGCAGAAGGCAGTTGAAAAGAACTTTCGAGCCTTTGAGGTCTTGAACTTGGGCCGCTATGAGCGGCAGGCTTACCTCAACCTCGGTGGACGCCTGACTGCTGAACAAAGGTCAGCAGCCCTGACTCAGAAAGAACGCGAATTCCGCGACCTGATCTTGCGTGCCTACAAGGCAAGTCCGCTTGGGGCAGAAGGTGCCGCCCAGGACGGCTTCTTCCACGGCGCCCGCAACGGCCGCTTGGTGGTCATCGGGCCGATCAACTTGCCCGTTGGCCGCCTGTTCGTCGAGGAGGTCATCACTGAATGCCGCAAGCGGGGGGCCTCACGGGTTGACATCCTGGCCTTCGAGTTTGAGATGGGACTGTTCCCGGCGGTGCTGGAAGAGGCCCGCAGCAAGGGCATCGAACTCAGCCCGAAGTACATCCCCGTAGAGGTCTTCGACAAGCGGGCGGTGGACAAGGGCCACGTGGTCTTTCACGACATCAGTTTTGTCGAGGCCAGCCCCCGCTACGACAAGAAGAACAAGCTTGCCGTAAGCATCGAGCTGACTGACTTCTCCGTGTATTACACGCAAGGTGCCGCAGAGGCCGCGATTACCGCGTTGAAGGAGGGCAAGAGCGACGTGATCTGCGAGCAAGGCCAGCTATACAAGATCAGCAAGAGCAAGGACAGCGTGGTCAAGCGGGAGCGGCTGACCAAGCACTGGACTGACTGGGTGGACTACTGGGCTGTGGACTTCGACTACCTGCAACGCAAGGAGATCATCCAGGTGCCCGTGGGCACAGGCATCGGCGGCGTCGCAACTCTGGAGGGTTTTGAACCCCCTCAGGGGACTCTGAATTTGCCCGAGTTCGAAGAGCGTTGGACGGGCGGCTATATCTTCGAAAACGAGTGGCAGAGCTTCCGGACGCGTCAGAGTCGCGACCTTGACCTGACCACTGCCGTGCACACTTACGACCGTCCGGGCCGCTACACCGTGGCGGTGAAGGTCATCGACATCTTCGGTAACGATACGATGACGCTGATTCCCGTGAACGTCGGCTGACCCTGACTACTTGGACGAGACCATGAATCCGCTGACCGATGACGAACTGCTGGCCCTGATCCACGATCTGGAAAGCGATCGCGCGGAACGCAAGCAGACATGGCGAGGAGACGCTCCTGAGAAGGGCCGTCAGGCTGTTTGCGCGTTTGCCAACGACTTGCCTAATCACCGCGTACCGGGCGTGCTGTTCGTGGGGGTGAAAGACGACGGAACCCCCATGGGACCCGAGTTTGTTGTGAGCGACGAGTTGCTGCTGACCCTTGCCGATATCAAGACCGACGGAAAGATCACGCCCCCGCCGACAATGACGGTGGCCAAGCGCACGTTGTTGGGACGTGAGGTGGCGGTTGTGACGGTTTGGCCTGCTGATGCGCCACCGGTTCGGCTCGACGGTCGGATCTGGATTCGCACTGGGCCGAGGCGGGGCCAAGCCTCGGCGCAGGATGAGCGGGTGCTCAACGAAAAGCGGCGTCACCGCGATCAGAGCTTTGACACCCATCCGGTGGGCGGTAGTTCGCTGGATGACCTGAGTCGCGGTTACTTCGAGAGCGAATATCTACCCCAAGCCGTGGCGCGCGACGTCCTGGAGGTTAATGGGCGCAGCTACGAAGAGCGGTTGGCTTCCCTGGGAATGATCGCCAGCGTGGACGATCCCACTCCAACGGTTGTGGGGCTGCTGACATTGGGGAAAAGCCCGCGCACTTGGGTTCCGTCCGCCTACGTGCAGTTCTTGCGCATTCGCGGCACCGAGTGGGGGGATCCGGTGGTGGATGAGGCAGAAATTGACGGTAATCTGGACACGATGTTGCGCAGGCTCGATGACAAGCTCAAAGCAACGCTGGCAATTTCGGTGGACTTCACCTCGGGGTCGACCACCGAGGTGCGTGCGTCTGCCTACCCGTTGTCAGCGCTGCAGCAACTCGTGCGAAATGCGGTGATGCACCGCACTTACGAAAGCACTAACGCACCTGTCAGGATCTACTGGTTTGACGATCGCATCGAGATTGCGAACCCGGGTGGGCCCTATGGCTCGGTGACGCAGGCGAACTTTGGCCGACCCGGAGCGAGCGACTACAGAAATCCGGTGCTCGCAGCCGTTCTAAAGAACATGGGTTTTGTGCAGCGCTTCGGGTTTGGTATTGCGGAGGCGCGCCGATCGATGGCCGCGAACGGCAACCCGCCCCCTGAGTTCCAGGTTGAGCTGACCAACGTGCTGGCTACGTTGAGGCTCGGACTACCAGGTACCGTGTCATGAGTGTTCCCGTTCTGACTTTCTTCAACAACAAAGGCGGCGTGGGTAAGACATCGCTGGTGTTTCATCTGGCATGGATGTTTGCCGAAATGGGCAAACGTGTGGTCGCCATAGATTTGGACCCGCAAGCTAATCTGACGTCGGCTTTTCTTCCAGAAGAAGCGCTGGAAGAGCTTTGGGACCCGCAAGTGCCGCCCAAGGTGGGTACAACCATCTTCAGATGCATCCAGCCGCTGACCAAGGTCGGAGACATCCTGCCGCCAGTTGTGCAGCGCATAAACCCCCGCCTGCATTTGGTCCCGGGGGATCTCGCTCTGGCTGGGTTTGAAGATCAGTTATCAGGTGCGTGGACGGATGCCATGGGCTCCACGCAAGACAATCTGTTTCGCCCATTCCGGCTTCTGACCTCGTTTTGGCAAGTGGCGCAAATGGCGGCAGAAGAGCAGGACGCCGACTTGATTCTTGCCGACGTTGGTCCCAATTTAGGTGCCATCAATCGCTCGGCGTTGATCGGAAGTGATCACGTGGTCATTCCGCTGGCCGCTGACTTGTTTTCACTGCAAGGTTTGCGAAACCTGGGGCCTACGCTGAATGCGTGGCGGGCAGACTGGAAAAAGAGAGTTGCCAATTGGGAGCAGCCGGATTTCGATCTTCCTGCAGGAACCATGAAGCCGGAGGGCTACATCTTGATGCAGCACATGGAACGATTGTCCCGCGCAGTGAAGGCCTACAAGAAGTGGGCTGATCGAATCCCGAGCACTTACCGTGAAAGCGTCACGGGCCAGCCTAAGGCATCGCAGTCAAGTAATTCGAATGATGGCAACTGTCTGGCTCGGCTGAAGCACTATCGCAGTTTGATCCCCATGGCGCAGGAGGTCCGCAAGCCGATCTTCCATCTCAACTCAGCGGACGGAGCGATTGGCAACCACTCGCAAGCCGTTCGTGATGCTTGGAGTGATTTCAAAGCTTTGGCCGTTGCGATTGACAGTCGTCTTGATGGTTCGTTTTGAGCTAGCGGCGGTAGGGTGTCAGTTGTCAACGATTTGTTGATAACTGACTTGCATGAAAACAGCGCAATCCAAGCTGCGGCGGCGACTCCCGTTTCCGGCAGGACGGCATCCCTCGCGCGAGTTCGAATGAGGCCGGTTACAGCACGGTACAGCTGATATTCGGTACACCCACGGTACAGTCATCAGCTTGGCGCTATTTCGTGAAACACCGCTAAGTTGTTGTCGGCCAAGTACTTTCTGCTCGCATGCGCTCCGCAAGGCTTCGCTACACTTCCCTCTGCACCCACCGCCCCGACCAAACTCATAATCCTTTGGTCGACAGTTCAAGTCTGTCACGGCCTACCAAATTTCTTTGATGCGACGAGCACGTCGCTTGTCGCTTTGCATCAGATTTGGCCGCGTGGCCACGTTTAAGTAGAAACACGCGCGGCAAAACCGAAGTAGAAGTCTTGGGTCAGAGTCTCCGAATAATTGCGTTGCATCTCACGGCGACCGCCGATCGCCTTCTCCTTGCCATCCTTCTCGACGGCGGCGGCATGCGCGGCATCAAGCAAGTCCGCCAAGTCCGAGGCGCTTCCAGCGCAAAAGCATGTAGTCGACCTCATGTTGAGCGCAGAACTGGCCGAACGAACACGGCATGACACGTTTGCGCTCGTCCTTGAGGAGCTTGATCAGTTCAGGCCAGTCGTCGGCGGTACGGCGCCTTGGGACGGCAACCTGCTGACTGGGCAGAACCCGAAGTCCAGCCACGCGATCGCGAAGGCGATGGAGCAGGCGTTGTCGATCGCTCATGCGCGTTGAGCTTCACGTTGGAGTTCCGCGAGGTCAGTCGCAACGGATGCCGCCTCGGCGGCGCTCGCGCACGGCCGCGTGGCGGGTACGGCGTTGCGCGAGGTGCCGCCCCATGAAGAACACCCGCCGCGCGGATGGGCCGCCCCATCCCGTCACCCCGGACGGCCGCTACTTCGTCGTGCGCGGACGCTTGTGGCGCATGGCCAATCCGCACTTGAGCGAGTCCAAACGTGCAGAGCTCGTGGGGCAGCTCATGGCGGCTCGGCGCAATCTCCGACGCGATGCCCCCGTGGCGGGTCGTGAAGTCGCACGCAGGAACGTGGACGAGGCCAAGCAGGCGCTGGGGGAGCGCGGTGTCGTCTGGTGGGCGGATGGCGCCCCGGACTACAACCGCAAGCTCGTACGAAACACGCCTTATGCAACGTGGTTCGCGAGCCTCGAGGATGAGGCCTGACCTGTAGACGCGGCTACTTGCAGACAACAGCAATCGCTTTCGGCACTCGCACCCGTCCCGGCCTCGGTATGTCGATGCCAAAGGCGGCTTGCAACGACGATTGCAACGGGTCGCGAATCCTTGATCTTGGGCAGTCCGACCAATGGATGTACTGCTGGACGGCAAAGCCAGGCCGCATTTCGGCAATGCAAGCCTTCCGGTGTCCGCGCAGGCGAAGAAGCAGTCCACGATCGACGGTGAACGTTTTCATCGGGAACGGGCCGCGGTCTGCTCGTCCAGCAATCCAGTCACGTGCGCTCACGCGACGTCGTCCGGCTGTCCCACGATGGATTGCAAGGATGCGCGCCATCAATTGGGGTAGCTGCGGAGGCGGCGGCGGTGTTCAGGCCTCGCAATCCCTGTGCTGAACGTGCGTCCGGGATTCGCCATTGCCTTGCGAGGGGGCGCTGTTGATGGCGCGCGACGGCCGGAGGCCTCCATGCTTACGCGCGTTTTCTACATCAGCGAGGTCGCCGAGGGCGTCACCGAGCTGGATGTGCAAATCGTCCTGGGTGTCGCCCAGGTCAACAATCGGCGCCTCGACGTCACCGGCATGCTCGCGCAGAGCGACGGTCACTTCGCGCAATTGCTCGAGGGCCGATCCGACGTGATGCGGCAACTCGTCGCCAGGATCGCCACCGATCAACGGCATCGAAGCGTGCCAACGCTGCTGCAGGACGCCATCACAACCAGGCAGTTTCCGCGATGGGCGATGGGCCTCATCCGTCGTGACGACATGGCGCAGGAGATGCTCGAACTGCATCGCGACGGCTGCGAGCACAACGGGCAGGCGCGCTGGATGATCCAGCAATTGATGGCCTTCCAACCGGCGCAAGAAGCGCGTGGGGCCGGAAGCCGGGCGTAGGGATTGCCGAAAAAGCACATGACCCCATGGAAACTTCCGGCGACCAACGTCGTCGGCAACGAGCCCCGTTCGTTTCGCCCCGCACCTGACGCACTTCGAGCCTCGGCGCGGGGGCGACATGGCTTGCGGCTTCAGCGACTTCCGCGACAACGTCGACAGGGCCTTCCGCTTCGTCATCGACACGTCGACGTTGACCAGGAGACGGGACAGGCAGGCACTTGCAAGTCATGAAAATATCCTCAACGCTGCCGCAGGCGCTGGCCGCCTCGCCCCCATTCGACTCGGACGACGTGCACGCGCGCGGGTCGCTGCTTCGCGCGCTCGTCCGCGATGGCCTCGCGTCGTTGCCGTTGCCGGGAGGCGGCGGCACCCTGGCGCGCTGGCAGGCGCT
>OUNM010057394.1_pt1 | contig 15234 bp, 11 predicted proteins | sample 1769961 | NCBI WGS metagenome assembly OUNM01 (sample SAMEA3914820, study PRJEB12502) | metagenome | biome: forest; material: soil | place: USA | collected 2012-03-12 | depth 0.3 m | reverse complement strand
GCGTAGGCCCGCAGGGTGATGCCGTCATAGAGGTCGTCGGCGGCCTTGTAGAGGGCCTCGCCCATGCCGTGCAGGCGCTGGTGCTCGATCTTCACGCCGGCGTTCTTGGCCATGCGGACCACGGCCGCCAGGGTATGGGCGTTGTGGGTGGCGAACTGGGCGTAGAGGTGCGGCGCGCCGTCGATCAAAGCCTTGGCGTTGACCAGGTACGACAGGTCGGTGGCCGGCTTGGTCGTATAGACCGGATAGTCCGGACGGCCGGCGACCTGGGCGCGCTTGATCTCGCTGTCCCAGTAGGCGCCCTTGACCAGGCGCACCATCAGGCGACGGCCGGTCTCCTTCGAGAGGGCGGCCAGGCGGGCGATGACCTCGCCGCAACGCTTCTGGTAGGCCTGGACGGCGAGGCCGAGGCCTTGCCAGTCGCCCAGCTCCGGCTCGCGACACAGACGGTCCAGCAGCTTCAGCGACAGCGCCAGGCGGTCGGCCTCTTCGGCGTCGATCGTGAAGTTGATGTTGTGGCGGGCGGCGATCAGAGCCAGGCGCAGGGTGCGGGGATAGAGTTCCTCCCACACGCGATCCTCGTGCGTGGCCTCGTAGCGCGGGCACAGGGCCGACAGCTTGACCGAGACGCCGTGGCCCTTCTCGGGACCGGCGCCGTTCGACAGCTTGCCGACCGTCTGGATGGCGTCGGCATAGGCCTTCTCGTAGCGCTCGGCGTCGGCGGCGGTGCGGGCGCCTTCGCCCAGCATGTCGAACGAGCACATGGTGTCTTCGTTGGCCGCGCGCTTGATGGCGGCCTCGATCGTGCGGCCCAGGACGAACTGCTCGCCCATGATGCGGATGGCCTGGCCGACGGCGGCGCGGATCACCGGCTCGCCGATGCGGCCGGCCAGCTTCTTGATGAAGCCCGACACGTCGTTCTTGGCCTCGTCGTCGGGCTCGACGATCTTGCCCGTCAGCATCAGGCCCCAGGTCGAGGCATTGACGAACAGGCTGTCGCTGCCGCCCAGGTGCGAGGCCCAGTCGGCCGAGCCGATCTTCTCGGCGATCAGCTTGTCGCGGGTGTCGTCGTCAGGCGTGCGGAGCAGCGCCTCGGCCAGGCACATCAGGGCCAGGCCTTCGCGGGTGCCCAGGCTGAACTCCTGCAGGAAGCTCTCGACCACGCCCTGCTTGCGGACGCTGCGGCGGGCGCCGCGGACCAGGGCCTCGGCCTCGGCGCGGACGGCGGCGCGGTCTTCGCTCGACAGGGGCTTGGCGGCCAGCAGGTCGGCGATCACGGCGGCCTCGTCGCGATACTTGCCGTTGTCCAGAGAGTCCCAGTCAGCCCAGTTGGTCATCGTCGGTTCCTGTTAGAATATCGTCGGTCTAACTCGCCTTCGATCAAAGGTGCTTCGTTTGTTGGGTGGCGGGTCCGGATCTTCTTCGGTGAAATTGGCGAAATCTGTCGTCCGCTCCAGCGGGGCGTCAGGCGCGCGGCATGACATCGCGGGCGTGCGTGGCGACGGGGACAGGATGCTCTGGAAGTGGGGAGGCCGAAAGGGGGAGGGAGGAAGGGGCGCGCGCTGGGGGAGTGCTGCGCCCCTTCCTCTCTTGCGCGACGCCCTAGGGGGAGAGGGTCGGGCGTCGCGTAGGTTCCGGCCCAACAGCGGCTGGCCGTATACCGGGCGCCAATTTGAGGGGGGAGGCGCCGGGCGGGCTGGAACGATTGGAGGTGTACCGCTAAGCTCTCCGAATGTGTTCCGTTTGTGAGCGCTAAAATTCGAAGCTTCTTCGGCGAAAGTTCGATATGGCCATTTCTGCTCTAGATGACACCGATCGCCGACTGTTGAAGGTTCTGCAGGCCGATGGCCGCATCACCAACGCCGAGCTGGCCAAGCGCTGCAACCTGTCGCCGGCCGCAACCTTCGACCGCGTGCGCCGTCTGCGCGAGCGCGGCTACATCCTGGGCTATGCGGCCCTGCTGGACCCCGCCAAGGTCGATCGGGCGCTGCTGATCTTCGTCGAGGTGGTGCTGGACCGCACGACCGGCGACGTCTTCGAGGAGTTCGGCGCGGCCGTGCGCCGCGCGCCCGAGATCCTGGAATGTCACATGGTGGCTGGCGGCTTCGACTACCTGATCAAGGCCCGCGTGCGCGACATGGAGGCCTATCGCAACTTCTTGGGCGATATCCTGGTCAAGATGCCCGGCGTGCGCGAGACGCGGACCTATGCGGTGCTGGAAGAGGTGAAGAGCACGGTGCAGCTGCCGCTCTGAATCCCTCTCTCTCAGAGAGAGGGATTCTAAAAGGGTGGAACGGGCGGCTCCAGGGATGGGGGGAGGAGCACGCCCGTTCCGTTCGCGAGACCATCGGGGGTGGGGGATGATGGCCAGCGAACTTCCCCGACCGTCGCCGGGGAAGGCTTGAAGACCCCGGTCAGGCGGCGGGGGCGCCGCCGCCGAGGGTCTTGTAGAGGGTGACGAGGTTGGTCGCCTTGGCCAGGCGCGCGGTGATCAGGCTCTGTTGCGCCGTGTAGAGCGAGCGCTGGGCGTCCAGCAGGGTCAGGGCGCTGTCCAGGCCGGCGTCGCGGCGCTGTTGCGACAGGCGCTGGGTGTCGGTCGCCGCCGCCACCAGGCGCTCCTGGGCCGAGACGCGATCGGTGATCGTGTCGCGCACCGACAGGGCGTCGGAGACCTCGCGGAAGGCCGTCTGCACGGTCTTCTCGTAGGTCGCCACGGCGATGTCGCGGCTGGCCTTGGCGCCCCTCAGATTGGCGACGTTCGCGCCGCCAGCGAAGATCGGCAGGCTGATCTGGGGCACGAAGCTCCAGGTCCCCGTGCCGCCCTTGAACAGGCCGTCCAGGTCGGTGCTGGTCGTGCCCGTCGAGCCGGTCAGGCTGATGCGCGGGAAGAAGGCCGCGCGGGCCGCGCCGATATTGGCGTTGGCGCCCTGCAGCTGGTGCTCGGCCGACAGGACGTCGGGTCGGCGCGTCAGCACGTCGGACGGCAGGCCCGCCGGCAGGTCGGCCAGGATGTTGGCCGTCTGGATCCCGCCCGAAGGCAGGAGATTGGCGGGCACATCGCCGCCGGCCAGCAGCACCAGGGCGTTGCGGTCCTGGGCCACCTGGGCGGTGTAGGTCGCCACGTCCGAGCGGGCGGTCTCGGCCAGGGTCTGGGCGTTGCGCACATCCAGGGCCGAGCCCGCTCCGCCGTCGAAGCGTTGCTGCGTCAGGCGCAGCGACTCGTCGCGGGAGGCGACGGTGACCTTGGCCAGGTCCAGGCGATCCTGGTCGGCGGCCAGGGTCAGCCAGGCGTTGGCGGTCTCGGCGATCAGGCTGATGCGCACCGAGCGGCTGGTCTCCTGGGTGGCCAAGTAGCTCTGCAGCGCGGTGGCGTTCAGACTGCGGATGCGGCCGAACAGGTCCAGCTCATACGCGGTGAAGCCGATCGAGGCGGTATAGACCTCGGTGTCGTAGGCCGCGCCGGTCTGGGAGACCGAGGCGGGCGTACGGCTGCGGGTCTCGCTGCCCGTGGCGTTGACGCCCGGGAACAGTTCCGAGCGCTGGACGCCGTACTGGGCGCGGGCCTTCTCGATGTTCAGCACCGCCACGCGCAGGTCGCGGTTCTGCTTGAGGGCCAGATCGACCACGCCTTGCAGGCGCGGATCGACCAGCACCTGGCGCCAGTCGAGGTCGGCGGCCGTGACCGAGCCCGTGGGCTCGGGCGCCGGCGTGGACCAGGTGGTGGCCACCGGCAGCGTGGGCCGGTTGTAGGCCGGCGCCAGGGTGCAGGCGCTGACCGCGGTGGAGGCCAGCAGGATCAGGGTGAGGTTACGCAGCATGATCAGTGGGCCTCCGTCGACGAGATCTCACCACCATGGGCGGCGACGGCCTCGTCATGGCCTTTGTGCTTGGGTTTGAAGACCTTCTCGACCACCACGAAGAACAGCGGGACGAAGAAGATCGCCAGGAGCGTGGCCGACAGCATGCCGCCGATCACGCCGGTGCCGATGGCGTGCTGGGCGCCCGAGCCGGCCCCGTTGGAGATCGCCAGCGGCAGCACGCCGAAGACGAAGGCCAGCGAGGTCATGATGATCGGACGCAGACGGATGCGCACCGCCTCCAGCGTCGCCTCGACCAGGCCCATGCCCTTCTCGTACAGGTCCTTGGCGAACTCGACGATCAGGATGGCGTTCTTGGCCGCCAGGCCCATGGTCGTCAGCAGGCCGACCTGGAAGTAGATGTCGTTGCTGAGGCCGCGAACGAAGGTGGCCAGCAGGGCGCCGACGATCCCCAAGGGGACCACCATGATGACGGCCAGCGGGATTGACCAGCTCTCGTAGAGGGCGGCCAGCAGCAGGAACACCACCAGGATCGAGATGGCGTAGAGGGCCGGGGCCTGGTTGCCGGACTCGCGTTCCTGAGCCGACAGGCCGGTCCATTCGAAGCCGATGCCCGGGGGCAGCTGGGCGGCCAGCTTCTCCATGGCGGCCAGCGCCTGGCCCGAGCTCTTGCCCGGGGCGGGCGAGCCCTGGATGTTCATCGACGACAGGCCGTTATAGCGCTCCAGACGCGGCGAGCCGTAGGTCCAGCTGGCCGAGGCGAAGGCGGGGAAGGCCACCATCTGGCCGCTGCCGTTGCGCACGTACCAGCGGTTCAGGTCCTCCGGCGTCATGCGGTAGGGGGCGTCGGCCTGCATGTAGACCTTCTTCACGCGACCGCGGTCGATGAAGTCGTTCACATAGGTCCCGCCCCAGGCCGAGCTGAGCGCGCTGTTGATGTCGGCGGTGGTCAGGCCCATGGCGCCGGCCTTGGCCTGGTCGACCTCGATCTTCAGCTGCGGGGTGTCGTCCTGACCGTTGGGGCGCACGCCCGCCAGGTCGGGGTTCTTGGACGCCATGCCCAGCATCATGTTCCGGGCCTGCATCAGGGCGTCGTGGCCGACCCCGCCGATGTCCTGCAGCTGGAAGTCGAAGCCGGACGAGGTGCCCAGTTCCGGCACGGCCGGCGGGATCACCGCGAACACCAGGGCGTCGCGGATCTGGCCGAAGGCCCCCATGGCGCGGCCGGCCACGGCTTGCGCCTTCAACTTGCCGGCCTTGCGCTCGTCGAAGTCCTTGAGGCGGACGAAGGCGAGGCCGGCGTTCTGGCCCGCGCCGCTGAAGCTGAAGCCCGAGACGGTGAACACCGATTGCACGGCGTCCTTCTCACCTTCCAGGAAGTGCTTCCGCACCGTGTCCAGGACGGCCAGGGTCTTCTGTTCGGGCGCGCCGGCCGGCAGCTGGACGAGGGTGATCATGATCCCCTGGTCTTCTTCCGGCAGGAAGGCGCTGGGCAGGCGGACGAACAGCAGGGCCATGACCACGATGATGGCGGCGTAGATCGCCATCCAGCGGCCGCTCTTGCCCAGGATGCCCCGGACCGAGCCTTGGTAACGGCCCGACAGGTCGTTGAAGCTGCGGTTGAACCAGCCGAAGAAGCCGGTCTTCTCGTCGTGATGACCCTTTTCGACCGGCTTCAGCAGCGTGGCGCAGAGGGCGGGGGTCAGGATCAGGGCCACGATGACCGAGAGGCCCATGGCCGAGACGATGGTGATCGAGAACTGGCGATAGATCACGCCCTGCGAGCCGCCGAAGAAGGCCATGGGCACGAACACCGCCGACAGGACCAGCGCGATGCCGATCAAGGCGCCGGTGATCTCGCTCATCGACTTGCGGGTGGCCTCGACGGGACTGAGCCCCTCCTCGGACATCACGCGCTCGACGTTCTCGACCACGACGATGGCGTCGTCGACCAGCAGGCCGATGGCCAGCACCAGGCCGAACATGGTCAGGGTGTTGATCGAATAGCCGAACAGCGCCAGCACGCCGAAGGTGCCTAGGAGGACGACCGGGACGGCGATGGTCGGGATCAGGGTCGCGCGCCAGTTCTGCAGGAACAGGAACATGACGATGAAGACCAGCATGATCGCTTCGATCAGCGTCTTGACCACTTCCTCGATCGACAGCTTCACGAACGGCGTCGAGTCATAGGGGACGACGTACTTGTAGCTGGCCGGGAAGTTCTTCTCGAGCTCGGCCATGCGGGTCTTGACCGCCTTGGCGGTGTCCAGCGCGTTGGCGCCGGGGGCCAGCTTGATGGCCAGGCCGGCGGCCGGGTGGCCGTTGAACTTGGCGACCGAGGTGTAGTTCTCGGCGCCGAGCTCGACGCGGGCGACGTCGCTCAGGTGGACGATGGCGCCGCCGGGGCTGTTCTTCAGGATGATGGCGCGGAACTGGTCCGGGGTCTGCAGGCGCGACTGGGCCGTGATCGTGGCGTTCAGGCCCGTGCCCGGCAGGTTCGGCGAGCCGCCGATCTGGCCGGCCGAGACCTGGGCGTTCTGGGCCTTGATCGCGGTGGCGACGTCAGCCGGCGTCAGGCTGAAGCTGGCCAGCTTCTGCGGGTCCAGCCAGATGCGCATGGCGTATTGCGCGCCGAACAGCTGGATGTCGCCGACGCCGTCGACGCGGCTCAGCGGGTCCTGGATGTTGGAGGCTAGGTAGTCGGCGAGGTCGGTGTTGGTGGTCTTGGGATCCTCGGAATAGAGGCCCACCACCATCATGAAGTTACGCGCCGACTTGGCGACCGTCAGGCCTTGCTGCTGGACCTCTTGCGGCAGCAGCGCGGTGGCCGTCTGCAGCTTGTTCTGGACCTGCACCTGGGCGATGTCGATGTTGGTGCCGGCCTTGAAGGTCAGGGTCACCGTGGCCGCGCCCGAGCTGTCGCTGGTCGAGGCCATGTAGTCCAGGCCGTCCAGGCCCTTCATCTTCTGTTCGATGACCTGGGTGACGCTGTCTTCGACCGTCTTGGCGGAGGCGCCGGGATAGACGGCCGAGACCGCGACCTGCGGCAGGGCGATGTCGGGATACTGCGCGATCGGCAGGGACCGGATGGCGAGCGCCCCGGCCAGCATGATCACGATGGCGATGACCCACGCGAAGATGGGTCTGTCGATGAAGAAACGGGAAAGCATTGCGGGCGCGCCTTAGTGCTTAGCTTGGGCGGCGGGAGGCGCGGACACGGAGCCGGCCGGGACGGGCTTGATCGGCGCGCCGGGGCGCACCTTCTGCAGGCCTTCGGTGATGACCTTGTCGCCCGGCTGGAGACCGCCGATGACCAGCCACTTGTCGCCGACCGTCTGGCCCAGCGTGACCGGACGCGGCTCGGCGCCCTTGGCCCCGACGACGCTGACCATGGCGTTGCCCTTCGGGTCGCGCTGGATCGCGGTCTGCGGCACCAGCACCCCGCCCGCGGCGACGCCCTGGGTCAGGACGGCGTGGACGTACATGCCCGGCAGCAGCGTGCCGTTCGGATTGGCGAAGACGGCGCGCAGGCCGACCGCGCCGGTGCCCGGATCGACGGTGATGTCCGAGAACTCCAGCGTGCCCGGCGTCGGATAGGTCGAGCCGTCTTCCAGCTTCAGGGTCACCTGGGCAGAGCCGGTCTTGCCCAGCTTGCCGGTGGCGAACTGTTCCTTGAGCTTCAAGAGCTCGGCCGAGGTCTGGGTGACGTCGACATAGATCTTCGACAGGTCCTGCACGGTGGCCAGGGCCGTTGCCTGGCTGGCGGTGACCAGGGCGCCGGGGGTGACCGAGCTCTTGCCGATGCGGCCGGTGATCGGGGCGGCGACGCGGGTGTAGTTCAGGTTGATGCGGGCGTTGTCGACGGCGGCCTTCTGCACCGCGACGGCGGCGGCCGTCTGCAGGGCGGCGGCCTGGGCGTCGTCATTATCCTGCTTGGACACTGCGCCGGTCTCGACCAGACCCTTGTAGCGATCGGCCTTCAGCTTGGCGGCGGTGGCCTGCGCCTGGGCTTGGGCCAGGGCGGCGACGGCGCTGTTGACCGTCGCTTGATAGGTGGCCGGATCGATCTGGTACAGCGACTGGCCGGCGCGGACGATCGCGCCTTCCTGGAACAGCCGCGACTTGATCACGCCGCCCACCTGGGGACGCACGTCCGAGACCAGATAGGCCGAGGTGCGGCCCGACAGCTCGGTGGTCAGGCCCACGTTCTGGGACTGGACGACGATGTAGCCGACCTCGGTCGGACCACCCATGCCCATGCCGGCCCCGCCGGCGCCCTTGCCTTGTCCGCAGGCGGCGAGCGTGAGCGCGATAGCGGCGAGTCCGACGGCCGTCGTCACGGCCGAGCGTTGGAATTGCATGTTTGACCCCGGAATGCGGCGGTCGCGGGGGCTGTTACCCTTGACGCGACCAGCATGATAAACGGAATGAGAATGAACGTTCATTCTCAAGCGGGCTGCACATAGGTGCGGCGCCGTTCGGAGTCAACCTCCGCCCGGTCCGCTTTTCGCTGACCTAACGGAAATGTAATCCCGGACGGGAATTTCAACCGGCGTTCGGTGAAATGGCGGAGAGACGCCGTCGATGACCGCCTACAGCGCGCTGGCCGCCGGGCTCGAAGCGATGGCCAGGCCACCGGCCCGTTCGCGCCACCGCTGCGGATCTACGCCGAACACCAGCAGCCACGCCGTCATCGACAGCTCGCCGATCCCGTCCAGGCTCCAGGCGATCGTGGAAAGCACGTGAGGGCGGGCCGGCCAAAGCAGGGGCGCCAGCGCGTTGGTCAGCAATCCCAGGCCGGCCAGCATCATCAGGACGCCAACGGCGCGCGGCATGAAGGTCGACGCGAAAATGAGATAGCCCGTCACCAGGCAGAAGGGCCCGAAGAACGCCAGGCTGTCATGCTGGTGGGCTATGCCCTCCAGGCACAGAAAGGCTGCCAGCAGCGCCAGGGTCCTGCTGACCGGCTCGAATAGGCGGTAGAAGAGGGCCGACACCACGACATAGGCCACGGCGGCCAACAGCGTCGCGGCATGGCCCAGGTCCGTGCCGCTCGCCAGGGCGGTGCTGTAGATCGTCGCCACGATGACGATCAGGTAGAAGCCCCCGGCCCATCGGCCGAGCTGTCGTGGCGTCATCTCCGAAAGAGAACTCATCACGCCACCCCCGCCGTCCATCGGTGAACGGCCGACCTTGCGGCGTATCCAGGCGAATGTCCAACAGTTCGCGGCAGGGTGGAATTGACCCGTGAATTACGGACGGCGAAGGGGCGCCGCCCAGTCCTCAGGTCAGCAGATGCCGCATCGTCGAGCGCAACACCTCGGTCAGGGCCTTGCGGTCGATGTCGGGGTGGTTGATGGCGCGCACCAGCAGGCCGTCGAAGATCAGGCCGATCACTTCGCAGCGGGCCTGGAACTCCTCGTCGGTCCATTCGGGCAGGCGGTTGCGCTCCATCATGGTCTTGGCCAGCGCGCGCTCCTGGGCGTCGGCGGCGCGGACGATGGTGGCGACCTTGGGATTGCGGGCGGCCTCGGCCACCACTTCCAGCGCTAGGGCCGCGCGGCCGGCGTCGAAGCACTTGTCGACGCCGTCGGGCAGGTGGTCTTCCAGCGCGTCCAGCAGCGTGCCGGGCCCGCTTTCCATCTCGGCGAACTTGTCGCGCATCTCGGCCAGGTCCTGGGCGACGATGGCGGCGATGATCGCCTCCTTGTTCTCGAAGTAGCGGTAGATCTGGCCGACGCTCAGGCCCGCGGCCTTTGCGATGTCGGCCATGCTGGCGCCGTGGAAGCCCCGCTGGCGCACCTGGTCGCAGGCGGCGTCCAGGATCTGCTGCCGGCGCGATTCCGGCGAGGGACGGCCCGTGGGGGCTTCCGGCGGGGTCTCATCGGTCATGGCGGATCCCCGAAAGGACGAGGTGCGGCATTGGGTTTCCGTAAGGTCAGAGCGCGAGGCCACGGTGAAGCTTGACTTGCGATAGTCCGCGGCTTAAGTCCAGCCTCATTGAGAATGAACGTTCATTCTCAAATCGTGCATCGTGACGCCGACGTCAAGTGCGGCGTTCTCTCTATTTCGGGGTTCGCCCATGCAATTCCAACACGCGGCGGTCGAAGAAGCGGTCGTCCGGGCCAAGACGATGCTCGAGACCAACCGCAAGCCCGAGTGGAGCGAGGCCGAACTGCAGGCCCGCAGCGATGTGGTCGGCCTGCTGTTCGAGGGCCTGCTGGTCCACGAGGCCGACGCGCCGGAGGTCGACCGCTCGGCCCTGACCCAGGTGCTGGCCTCGACCATGCGCCACCTGCTGGGCTGAATTTCTCCAGTCAGATCAAAGCTTAAGCTTGAGAAAGCAGCGACCAACGGCCGCACGGGCCGGTCCTGGCGGGCCGCGCCGTTAACCAATACATGGTGACGACCGCGAGGCGAGGGGGCTCCCGCCAAAGCAGAAAGTCGCTTGATGACGTCATTGACCGTGAAGACCGCCATGCCCGTGGCGCGTTGCGTACTGGGTCTGGCCACGGTCTTCGCGCCGATGGTGGTGGCCGCCATGGAGCGGCCCGTCTCCACCCGTCCTGGCCCCGCGCCGATCGTCCGGCTGCTGGCCAATCTGAACGACAACAAGCAGGCCAAGCCGGCGACCGTCATGGAGCTGGTCTGGAAGGGCGCCGACATCGACGGCGACGGCGCGCCCGACTTCGCCAATCCCACCGGCGGCCAGCCGCGCGGCCATGACGCGTTCGGCGACGGCTGGTTCGGCGCCCGCCGCGACGCCGGCTCACGCGACCACGAGGGCGTCGACTATACCGCCACGGCCGGCCAGGACGTGCATGCGCCGGTCTCGGGCTACGTCACCAAGATCGGCTACGCCTATGCCGGCGACACCTCGCTGAAGTTCGTCGAGATCACCAACCCGGCCCTGCACTACGCCGCCCGCGCCTTCTACGTCACCCCGACCGTCGAGGTCGGCGACGCCGTGCGCCTGGGCCAGAGCGTCGGCAAGGTCGAGAGCCTGCAGAGCCATTATCCGGGCATCACCAACCACGTGCACCTGGAGATCCTGGCGCCCGGCGGCGACCGCGTGAACGCGGCGGGACTGATCAAGCCGACGATGGTGGCCAAGGTCGAGACGCCGGATACGGCGGCGGACTGACGGCGGTCGACATGAGGATTGTCGGAAACGCTGCGTTGAGCTCAGCGAGGGCGTCGAAGTCGTCTGGCGAGGCCTAGCAGGTCTTTCCGGTGTCTTGGCCGCGTCTCGAACCCCGCGAGCGAGAACCCGACATGACATCGCCCCTGACCATCCGCGATCCCCTGGCCGACGATCTGCTGACCCCGCAGAACGCCGCGCTTCTGATCATCGACTTCCAGCCGGTCCAGGTGTCGTCCATCGTCACGATGGAAAAGCGCCTGCTGATCGCCAATGTCGTCAACCTGGCCAAGACGGCCAAGCTCTACGACCTGCCGGTGGTGCTGACCACGGTCAACGTGGCCACGGGCCTCAACAGTCCGACCATCACGCCGATCACCGACGTTCTGCCGGGCGTGGCGCCGATCGACCGCACGGCCATCAACGCCTGGGAAGACGAGGATTTCGTCGCCGCCGTGAAGGCGACCGGCCGCAAGAAGCTGATCATGGTCGCCCTATGGACCGAGGTCTGCCTGGCGTTTCCGGCGCTCGACGCGCTGCGCGAGGGCTTCGACGTGTTCGCGGTGGTGGACGCGGTGGGCGGGACGTCGGACCTGGCCCATCGCGCCGGTATCGACCGCGTCGTTCAGGCCGGCGGCAAGCCGGTCAGCTGGATCCAGGTGGCCTGCGAACTGCAGCGCGACTGGAACCGCACCGCCACGGCCCCGGGTTTCGCCGAGATCGTCCTGCGCTCCGTCGGTCACTGATCGGTCGCACCGGTTACGGCAGCAGCTGCCGCCCCAACTCCGGAACCGCCTGCGCCAGAGCCTTGGCCACCATGGCCGAGAACACGTCCGCGCCCTCGGGCCCCAGGTGCGTGTAGTCGAACACCGGCTTGAACGTCGCCATCGGGCCGGGCGGCGAGGGCGGGGCGGTTTCCGGACGCGGCGGAACCACGGCGCCGGGGATGGCCGGCTCGTAGAACATCGCGCCGGTGGTCGTGCCGGACTTGGCGGCCGCCGCGACCTCGGGCGGCGGGGGCAGCTCGCCCAAACGCAGAGCCGCGACCGGTCCCATGGCCTGCACCGCGTCGAGTGACAGGGCGTGTAGGTCGACCAGCGGCGTTTGGGTGTCTTTCGCCACCTTGGCCACCGCGTCGGCCCAGGGCGCCAGGTCGTCGAACACCTGGCCGTCCTTGAACTGCCGGCGGATCAGCGGTGTCACCAGCACCGGGACGCCCCCCGCCGAACGGACCTCGTCCACGAACCGCTTCATGTTCGCCGGGAACTCGGTCGCCAGATCCGTTGAACGCTCGGGGCGGCCGGGCTGGTCGTTGTGGCCCAGCTGGATCAGGACGTAGGTCTTCTCGAACCCGCCGGATTGGATCTCCTTCAGCGCCAGGGCCCAGGAGCCTTCCTCGCGATAGGTCCGGCTGGAGCGGCCGCCGCGGCCCAGGTTCACGCAAGCGAGGTTGGAGGTCACGTGCCGGGCGCAAAAGGTCCCGCCCCAACCGCTGCCGACGGCGGTGGTGGAGTCGCCGACCAGGACGATCTTGGAGGCCTTGAAGATGGGCGTCTGGGCGTGGGCCGTCAGGGGGAAGGCGAGGAGGGCGGCGGCAGTCGCTAAGGCTTTCAATATCTCAAGCTCCAAAACCAGCGCGTCATCCCGGCCGCACCCCGGCGAAGGCCGGGGGGGAGAGCAGGGACCCAGGGGCGGCCGCGCTGCGCCGGCCCCTGGGTCCCGGATAGCGCTCCGCGCTTCCGGGATGACACGGGTGTGTAATTGCTAATCCAGCGCCCGATACTGAAAGTTCCGGAACCGCGCCGAGCCCCTGCCGGCCGCGTACAGTCCCGGCTTCAGCATCAGGAACCCGCCGCGCACATTGTGGTGGTAGCCGGAAACCTCCATCCCCCGGTCAAAGCGATGCCAGGTCTTCCCGCCGTCGCCCGACGTATGGAAGGCCACGATGTGGCGGGTGTTTCGCACCCGCATCAGCATCTTAGACCCGTGCGGATTGGCCGGCCGGCCGCGCTCGATGCCGTACTGGTGGGTGACGAAGTTCTTCTGGTCGAACCCCAGGCCGCAATAGAGCTGGCGGTCGTAGAACAGGATCAGGCCGGCGCGGGTGTCGGGATCGACCTCGATCTCGCATTCGATCTCATAGGCCTGGTCGCCATTGACGAAGATCAGCGGCGCGCCGGTCGAGGGGGCCTCGCCCGCGCCCTTCAGGGTCATCACGCCGCCGGCGCGGCTGATGCGCTGGGCCTCGTTCGGCCTGGGATCGAAGAAGGCCCACTGGACGCCCAGCTTGTCGGTGGTGAAGTCGTCCGACAGCGCCTTGCCGTGCGGGCCGGCCTTGCCGCCTTTGGGCTTGGGGAGGGGCTTGGACAGATCCCCGCCGCCCACCTCGAACCAGCCGTCGGCGGTCCAGGTCACCGGAGCCAGCAGGGTCTGGCGGCCCAAGGTGTAGAAGCCGTTTTCATAGCCGTGATAGACGGTCCACCAGTCGCCGCCGGGGCCTTCGACCAGGGTGGCGTGGCCGCGCGACCACCATTTCTCGCTGTTGTCGACCGTGCGCACGACCGGATTGCGCGGATGGTTCTCCCACGGGCCGCCCAGCGACTTCGACCGCGCGACGATGACCATGTGACCGGTCGGCGGGCCGGCCGTGCCGCCCACGGCGGTGACCAGATAGAACCAGTCGCCCTTGCGCATCACCTTGGGGCCTTCGGGCGAAAAGCCCTCGACGTCCCAGTCCTCCGGATAATGCCAGGGATCATAGACGTGCTGCGGCTCGCCCACCGTCGACAGGCCGTCGGGGGCCAGCTTGATGCGGTCGCCGCCCGACAGGAACAGCCACCGGTCGCCATGCTCGTCGACGATGTGGCCGGGGTCGATATAGCGGGGCAGCTTCAGGTCGATCGGCTCGGACCACGGGCCTTCGATCTTGTCGGCCCAGATCACGAAGCTGGTGTTGTCGTTGGGCCGCTTGGCCGGCAGGTAGATGTAGAAGCGGCCCTTGTGCTTGCACAGCTCGGGCGCCCAGATCGACCCGACATTGGTCTTCAGCGTCGTGACGACCGGCGTCCAGTTCACCAGGTCCTTCGAATGCCAGACCAGCAGGCCCGGATAGGCGTCGAACGACGAGTGGGTCATGTAGTAGTCGTCGCCGTCCTTCAGGATCGACGGGTCGGGATGGTCGCCGGCCAGGATCGGGTTGAGGAAGGTCCCGTCCCCCAGGTCGGCCTTGCGCTGGCCCTCGACGCCCTTGGCCCAGGTCGGACCCGTCGTGGTCTTGGCGGGGAGGGCGCCCATCTGGGCCGCCTCGCCGACCGTGGGCAGGGCGGCGATGCCGGCTCCGGTGAGCAGAGAGCCCAGGGCGCCGCGACGACTGACGTCGACCATTCTCGTTTCCTTCCCTCGCCGACCGTCGGGTCGTGCGACCCGCAGCTAGCGTTAAGCCGTGAACTTTGTCCACCGGTGTCATTCCGGCAAGACCAAGACGTTCGGGAGGGACGGAACCGCACAAGAAAAACGCCCGGGAGGCGGACCTCCCGGGCGTCAAACCTGCTTCCCTGCTGGGGGAGCTGTCGCCCCCGGGTCCGACCGAAGGTCGGCCCGAGGATAAACTCCGCGACTGAGGGGGCATCGCCGGCATAGGCCGAGCTGCCCCCTCCGGCCCTCCGGGCCACCTCCCCCAGCAGGGGAGGAGAAAGGGTGTTACCCCTCCATCGCCTCCAGCTCGCGACCACGGGTCTCGTGGATCAGCTTCTGGACCAGGAAGAACGAGACCAGCGCGCTGACGGCGTAGAAGCCGTAGGTCAGCGGCAGGCTCTTGGCCGCCATCGACGGGAAGCTGACCGAGATCGCGAAGTTGGCGATCCACTGGGCGAAGCCGCAGACGGCCAGGGCCGAGCCGCGCATCTGGTTGGGGAACATCTCGCCCAGCATGACCCACATCACCGGGCCCCAGCTGAGGTTGAAGAACACCACATAGGCGTTGGCGGCGAAGAGCGCGATGACGCCGGTGTTGCCCGCCAGGTGCAGCGCGCCGTTCACCGTGGTGGCGGTCGAGAAGCACCAGGTCAGGACGCCCAGCGTGATGGCCATGCCGGCCGAGCCGATCAGCAGCAGCGGCTTGCGGCCGATCTTGTCGATCACGGCGATCGTGGCCAGGCAGGCCAGGATCGACAGCGCGCCCGACAGGATGTTGATCTTCAGGCTGTCGTCCTCGGTGAAGCCCACCGACTGCCACAGCACCGAGCCGTAGTAGAAGACGATGTTGATGCCGACCAG
>OUNM010969212.1_pt1 | contig 15239 bp, 12 predicted proteins | sample 1769961 | NCBI WGS metagenome assembly OUNM01 (sample SAMEA3914820, study PRJEB12502) | metagenome | biome: forest; material: soil | place: USA | collected 2012-03-12 | depth 0.3 m | reverse complement strand
GCAGGGTAGACATGTGGAGGGGGGGGGCGGTAGGCTTTGGGGTATTTAGTAGGAAGGAGATTTCTGCTTGGTCTTTTCTCTTCTCTTTTGGTATTTCCAGTCCTTAGTACTATGCTGCTGTAGGCATGTAAATGATAAGTCGCCTTGCCCTCCATCTGGAGACAGAGACATTCTATCCCAGCGATTTCGTAACAGACGTATCTACCAACCATCCGCCTTTGTTGTGACGGCATGGCGCGGCCTTGCGCCGCGCCGCCTGGGTTGCGTGGCGCGGAGGGTTGCGGAAGGTTGCGGAAGGTTGTGGAAGGTTGCGGAAACCAACGGAATAACGTTGAGTTGTTCCGTTGGTTGGATAGAACAAACAGAGCCTTGCAGTCTGGAAGCCCGGGCAGGGCCCGGCCTTCCTTCCTTTTATTCTCTTTCTCTTCTTTTTCTTCCTTTTTCCTCTCTTCTTTTAGTACCTTTAGAGGTCCTTCGTCAAATCGGACCCAGTTTTACAGTGTTTCCCCTGATGGCTGCGCCCCGCCGTGACATTTGTCGCCTAGGCCTGTTCCTCCAAAATCCTATCCTCGGCCCGCAGCTCCGACGTGCTGCAATGGAATGACCGTTCTTCCAAAATGATGTACTTGTTCTACTCCTTGTCGATGTCGTCGAACTGCGAGATGGATTTCTTGCCTTTCTTTCGCTTTGCCCCAGTGGGATATGATCCAATTATTGCAATAGGGTTGGTCCTTTCGCCCACCCTGCCTCCCCTCCCGGATATGCCCGCGGGCTTGGTGCCACCGAAAATTCCTGCACCGAAGAGCTTCTTGACGAGGGGGAAGAGCGTCGGAATGCAGGCGCCGATGAGAACACAGTTCGCTTCGATACTGCAGAGCGGTTGTGGTTGTCAGCGGGCTGCAAAGGAGTAACCGGTGGCGAGCCCAAGAGTCTTACTTGGTCCAAAGCACGAGGGTGCTAAGGGCGTACGTAAAGTCTTGAAGATCGATGAGGCCCTTGAACGTCGTGCATTTGTAAATGGTAACAGCGCCGGCGCTTTTACCAGCTGCCTGGGTCAGAGCCTTCCCGTCTAGCATAAGGTTGGAAGGAAACGCTAACCAGTATCCAAAGCCAAGAGCGGAGGAGATGGCCAATTTCTTCTTCCGGTTTATCTGAAGCTGCCACAGAACAATGGTCGGGTAGATGGCCAATAAAGGTCGAAAAACACCGACACGATGCCAACTGTGAGGGCGTAATCGACCGTGATGCGGCGGTCCCAGCAAGTGCCTTCAGCACCGCCCCATTGAGCGGCCGCGGGGTTGCATTGGGCAAAGTTGATGGTAAGCATACCAACCGTCAAGAGAAGGTAAATGACCGACATCATCCACATACACACGACGGGTATTCGCGAGGGGTTGAGAAGCTTGGCAAGGAGGATGATGACAGCGAATTTCGGCGCGACGAACGAAGTGACGCCTGGCACGAAGGAGATGACGGTTAGCTTAACGACGTTTGTGACCTCCTATGGCTCGAGAGTTGCAATATGCCTGCCGCCGCCATAATAAACGGCGGCACCGCCCATGCCGACGTAGGTGATGCCGAGGGCCTGGAGAGTGACGGAACCAGTCAGTTGTTTTCTGTGCGAACTTGGAGGAGCGGGTCAACGATTGTCAGCCTACGATGGACAAGATCACGATGTAATCATCGACCGCTAGTGTTCGCGCCGCGAGGAGCCGGCTGTAAACCCGAGCAACGACGACGGACGAACAGAAGAGCGAGCGAGCGCCGTCAGGGTCGCTGTGACCACAACGATGAGCGGCCCTTTATTCTCGTCAGAAAAGCCCAGATACGGCTCTACAAACGGATGCGGTGGTGATGCCGACATTTTGGCGAGGTGTTCGACGATCGCGCTGGTCCTTGTTATCGTCTCGCTCGGCGAGGACCCAAGTCGGTTTCGTGAACTTGTATAACGTTACTATATACTGTATCACCCCCGTGACACAAGACACTCGATTCAACCGATCCGCTCCCGGGCCGCCCCCATATCAAAGGGCGTCAATGTGGCGTATCGGACCCAGGCTTTGCCCCCAGAGGCTTTCTGGGGAGCGAGGGCAGCTTTTTATGCGGTGAGTAACAAGCACTTCCAACAGCACAATCTAGGCTTGCCCTGCTGGCCAAAGGCCACCCAGGAGGGCAGCCCCCGTTGACATCTGTAGTCAGTGCTACCGAAGAACAGAGCTTATTTGGGCGCACACACCCCATCAACCCCTGATACATAAGGTTGATTGGATGCTGCAGATCGGTTCGGAGTTGCTGACCACCCACCTGTCATCATGCACTATCCCAGATCCGTTCTGGTCTCGCTGCCTTGTGCTTGGACACCCCAGTCGAAGGGAGCAGAGCTCCGCTTGAACAGGCTGATCTATTTGCTGCGTGAGGCGGGCGTCGCTAGTCCCAAAGCGGTATGTACTTCATGATTCTGAGAAACTTTAACAACCCTGATCCCACTGCCCTGGTTCCCCCCCATCTTTCCCGTGCCAGTTTCCCATTCATCAGTGCAATGCGGAGGATCACTTTGAATCTTTCAATCTTGCGCGGGAGTCCGTGCGCTCTGCCGCTGTGTCTTATGCAATCGAACTGTTGAAGATAAGGGTACTACCCGCACTCCGGTTGCAACAGACGATCGGAGAGATCCAGTCTTAACACGAACCGGCCTGTGACGACGATGTTGTGCTATGGTGAGGGCTAAAGGAGGCACCGTGCGATACTGCATGGCTGTGGCAAAGCACCCGCGACAACGACAAGCACTTCACAGTATGCACGGAATATGACTGAGGAATTTAGAATGAGGAGAGAATGTTCAACTGGATGGTGCTGGATGGTCCCCGGGCTACTCAGGTGCAAGACGAACCCTCAGGGCCCCAATACTCCTGGGGCTTAGGGATATTCACCTCAGACCGCCTGACGGGATTCTGTGCAATTATGAACAACCAACCTAAAAATTCCAACCGCTAAAATGCAGCCGGCTTACGCAACAGGCCCCCCCTCCCCCAACAACGCCGTCACGCTCTCCACACTCAAACTCACACCCCCAAACCCATTCCCATTGTATGTATCCCCACCTAACACCATCAGCAGATCCGGCTTCTTCTCAAACACATGTAACGCTCTGCTGTACGCGGCCGGCTGCCCAGACTCCTTCGCCACCCACGCGTCCGGATCGCCGCCCTTCGTGTTCACATACACCTGACTAACATCGGCATCCGACACAATGATCGTTCCGTTTGGCCCGCCGGACGGCGACCACACCACGTAGGGCGAGGCATTGGGCGCGATCTGCGTTCCGTTGGCGAGCCGGATAAGAATTCCCGTGGGTGGAGCCGAGTCAAAGGTCAGCGGGGAGTCGGAAAGCCGATAAGTGACCGGATAGTTGGCGCCGTGTGAGGAGGAGTCGCCGACGGGCAGCTCGTAGGTGACAATCCACTTCTTGATGGGGGGGATGTATGCGACCGTGGTCATCCCTGGGCGGGCGAGGTATTCGGTGTAGGCTGCGTCGTTGACGACGGGGCCCCAGGTGACGAGGTCGGAAGAGGTCTGGTGGGCGAGCTTTTGGCCGTGGAGAGGGTCACGTTGGTCTGAGTAGTAGACGACAAGTTGGTTGTCGTAGGTGCTGTTGCGAAGGTCAACGAGATGCAAAATGTATCGGTGATTCGGGGGCGAAGCAACTGATTCTTACAGGAGGAACGGCTCCCAAACGGGCGTGGCACCATTTGTAGTGTTCGGCGGGCCGCCTTGGGCGACGTGGCTCACAAATTCCCAGGTTCGGGCCTTATCTGTGCTGGCATACAGGTCGATACGTGTGCCCGTGGAACTCCAGCTGTTTCCCGAGGCAAAGATGGTACCGGGCTTGTACTTGCCCAGAGGCTCGCGCAGCTCCAGGAGAGCCGGCTGGGCGCTCATTCCCCAGCCGTTGGCCTGGTCAGTAATGTTGGAGATCCATGTCCAACTGGCGCCGCCGTCCTTACTCTCCCACACAGGAAAGGCTTGCTGTGGGCCGCCTCCGAAGAAATTCCCGCCTGCGACAGTTGCTGTCACAAGAAGAGCGCCATCTTGGAGCTCGGCAACCCGTGCATATAGGGCCCTTGCTGACTTTGGGGGCGTGTATATGGTACGGTTGAAGAAGGGGTCAAACACGGGACCTGGCGGGGGTGGCGGTGGAGGTGGTTTCGAAGGAGGAGGGCATCCTGCCACCAGTGCCAACGCACTGCCAGCTTGAATGGTCAAGCCCAGAAGTGCTGTGAGCTCGGAACGCATGGTTGCCTCGAGCTCAGTCGTCGTAGGAGTCACCAGTGTGTATTCGGGAAGGCTGCGGGCACTTTGACAAAAATAGCGTGCACTCAGGCCACATTCCTCGCTCTTGTACTCTCATGAATATGTACTTCACTGCTCTTGGTGGTTTTCCAGTATCTCAATCCCTTGCGGGGCCATGACCCGAGCATTCCGACATCAGGTTTTATCCGACCGTGTTTAGGTCTCAACGGAACCAGAATCCGGGGGCTGAATGGATCGACCGCATGATAAAATTGCAGCTTGATGTGTTGGAGAAGCGCCCCAATTGGATTCTTTCATACCTGGATAACGTCGATGTCTGTCAACTGAGATCCGGTATCCGAGGTGGTCAGAGCGGTCGTGTCCCATTTGCCGTGTTCAAGAGCCGATGTAGGATTTGGATAAATTACCCCCTTGACATATTAAGCGGCTCTGGAATCAAGGTTGCAGTGTCAGCAGGGTTGCAACTCGCCGAAACTGGAGGCGAGCTGAGGAACGTCTGTCCAGGAACTGCCAACAGCGGCCGCCTCCGCACCAACCCCCAAAGGGGCGGGGAGCAACAATTCGGCACAGGCCGAAAGACCCTGTCATCTGCAAGTCTGTCACAGTGCTACCATCCACTACTGTGGTTACAATGCCATGACTCCATGTGTCAGCCACCATCGACCCAACTTTGTGTCGTACTCAAAAAGTCTGCGGGGACTCCGCAACCTGGACGACCCTGGGGAAAAGGTCTAATTATTGAGATTTATGAATTTATGACACGATCCGGCCGCTGGACTCTCCGCTTATTGCCCCCAGTCGTTCAGCGGGATCGGCTGAACATCTTCGACCACCCTCAAGCGTATACAGGCAGGATTGCAGCTTTCCTGATGAGAGGCCCCAGCCCCCCCCATGTGGGTTTGATTCCGCCGAGCCCAGGCGAGACGACTATCGGAACGACGGAAACCGAGCCCGTCCTTCCTTACACTTGACCGAGAGCGTAAGGTAGGATTGATGCCGGAGTATCTGGTGGGTAAAAGACTCGTACTGACGCTCGACGCTGCGTCATATGTTGCTTTTGGTGATCCGGCAAGATTGGGGCCGCGGATATTGTTGGAGATGCGCCCCAATCGGGTAGCTTGATGCTCATCTCTCAGCACTACACCCGGAGCCCAGGATGGCAAGTTTGACGGGAGATCAGAGCCGCAATTTGCATGTCTCTCCCAACCTTTTGCTTCAGATACTTATGTTGCAAATATGTGGCGAAATTCGGACCTTAAGAGTCTCGAGACAGTATGCTAGCCAGGAGTGTGTGCCACAGATCATCTCGCCATGAAAGCTATGCGGGTTTTATTAGGCCTGAGCGCCACCGGCTGGGCGCTCGACGCCCCTTTTCAAACGTATCCCGATTGCAACAATGGACCCTTGGTCAACAACAAGGTGTGTGATCGCACCCTCTCGCCGGTCCAGCGAGCAGCAGCCCTCGTAGCTGCCATGACCAATGCGGAGAAGCTGCAAAACCTGATCAGGTGGGTATAGGCGCTGCCTTCATGACACAAGAGCATATGTCTGATCATCTTCTCAGCCATTCCGCAGGAGCACCTCGCATTGGCCTGCCAGCTTACAACTGGTGGAGCGAAGCTCTTCACGGCGTGGCTTACGCACCGGGTACCCAGTTCCGGAAAGGCAGCGGGACATTCAACTCGTCGACCTCGTTTCCGATGCCTCTTCTCATGGCCGCCGCATTTGACGATGACCTGGTCGAACAGGTCGGCACAGTCGTGGGCACCGAGGGGCGCGCGTTTGGGAACGCCGGTTGGTCGGGCATGGACTACTGGACCCCCAACGTCAACCCCTTCAGGGACCCTCGCTGGGGCCGCGGCTCCGAAACGCCTGGGGAAGACGTGCTGCGAGTCAAGCGGTACGCTGCCTCCTTTGTCCGCGGGCTAGAGGGCCCCGGCCCAGAGCGGCGCATCGTAGCCACCTGCAAGCATTATGCCGGCAACGATCTGGAAGATTGGAACGGCACAACCAGGCACGACTTCAACGCTAAAATCACTGCTCAGGACCTGGCCGAGTATTATCTTGCCCCCTTCCAGCAATGTGCGCGGGACTCCAAGGTTGGCTCCATCATGTGCTCCTACAACGCCGTCAATGGCGTGCCGGCTTGCGCGGACCCCTATTTGCTGCAGACCATCCTTCGTGGCCACTGGAACTGGACCCAGGATAACAACTACGTGACGAGTGACTGCGAGGCTGTCTTGGATGTATCGGCCAACCACCACTACGCGTCGACAAATGCCAATGGGACGGCGATGTCCTTTGAAGCCGGCATGGACAACAGCTGTGAGTACGCGTCGTCGTCAGACATTCCAGGTGCCTCGTCTCAAGGGCTTTTGAAATGGGACACGGTTGACCGAGCTCTACGCCGGTTGTACCAGGGCCTAGTCCGCGTGGGATATTTCGACGGCGACAAGGGGCAGTACGCAGCACTTGACTGGCCAGACGTCAACAAGCCTGAGGCCCAACAGCTGGCTTTAAAGGCTGCCGTCGAAGGCATCGTCCTGCTCAAGAACGATGGCACGCTACCCATCGGTCAGAAGAGGTCGAATCTCTCTCCAACAGTGGCCATGGTTGGTTTCTGGGCCGATGCCACTGACCAACTGACTGGTGGATATAGTGGGACGCCAGCATTTCTGCACTCACCCGCGTTCGCCGCTCGGCAAATGGGCTGGGACGTCAAGACCGCTACAGGCCCAGTTATGGAGAGCAGTTCGACAAACGACACATGGACAGCCAACGCCCTTTCGGTCGCGCGGGCTGCTGATTTCATCCTGTACTTCGGCGGGCTGAGCACCTCTTCAGCAGGCGAGGGCCGGGATAGGACGACCATTGACTGGCCATCATCCCAACTGAGCCTAATCAAGAGGCTTGGGCAGCTCGGAAAGCCCCTTGTCGTGGTCCAGCTCGGCGACCAGGTTGATGACACGCCAGTGCTGCAAAACGAGCAGGTCAACGCAGTCATGTGGGCCGGCTTTCCGGGGATGGATGGCGGGACGGCCGTCATGCAGCTCATCAGCGGTGTCAAAAGCCCAGCCGGACGCCTCCCGGTAACACAGTACCCAGCCAAGTACGTCAATCAAGTCCCCATGACCGACATGAACCTGCGCCCATCCGGCTCCAATCCTGGTCGCACATATCGCTGGTACTCGACACCCATCCAGCCCTTCGGCTTCGGCCAGCACTACACGACCTTCAAAACGAACGTCGCCCCTCCGTTCCCACTCACCATAACCACCAAAGACCTCCTCCGCGATTGTCGTGACACCTACCTTGACACATGCGCCTTACCTCCCCTGAAAGTCAACATCGCCAACACGGGCACCCGCGTTTCCGACTATGTCGTGCTGGCCTTCCTGTCGGGCCAGTACGGGCCCAAACCATACCCGCTGAAGACATTAGCGGCGTACACCAGGCTGCGAAACCTTAAACCGGGGCCGGAGATGACGGCACGGCTAGAGTGGACGCTGGGAAATCTGGCACGGCAGGATGAGCAGGGCAATACGGTATTGTATCCCGGCAGGTATACCGTTGCGATAGATGTTGATGGACCGGCGCAAGCCACTGTGGAGTTTACCCTTGGAGGGGACCCGGTGTTGCTGGATACGTGGCCTGCTTTGCCGAAGTAGTTAAGGGGGGGTTAAGTTGGTGTTGCGGGGGGGGTTGACCTCTGTGTTCCCTGAGGGGCCAACCCCTATTTATGTTTTGCAGCCGACCCGCCACAGCCTTTTCTCCTTTCCTTCTAAACATACATCCCACAGCAATACCATCACTTCGTTGCTATTCTTGCTTCCCACCAAGCAATATGACAGTTATGGCGTCTGGGATTGTTGGATAATTGGAGTCCCAGGGAATCATTCTGCAAGTGTCTCAGCGCAAGACCAGAATACACATTGTTCCAAAGATCTTTCCACCAACACGCGATGCCGATGAGCGGGAGACAACCCACCGTAACGGCACAACGACACTCGATAAGGACGCGAGACTGAGAAGACCACAGCCATGGGTGGTGTGAACATGCCGATCATGCTTGATAATAAAACTGGATCTCTCCAATTGCCTGTTGCAAGCAGAGTGTGTGAAGTACCCTTATCTTCAACAATAGTTTCCAAGAAGAAGATACATTCGCATGAGCCACACTCCCAGCTCTTTCCTAAAGCCACCGGAAAAACCCATGTGTCGCCCGAAAAAGGACTCTTGGTCAAGCCAGCACTCGGGACCAACCCACTCCCTCCCACTCAGCGCACCGTCGTGTTGAAATGCTAGGCAGCGCCGGAAACGGCTGCGTTGAAGAAGTTCCACGTCTCGCCGGGTGCAAACTTCAGACCGTTGGTGCCGGAAGGATCGGGGACGTGGCCGCCTCCGTGGGCGATCCAGGTCACGGGTGCCTTTGAGCAGCTGTATGTGGTCTTCATATGGCTCTGCTGCCCGGCCGATGGCTCAGGTGCGTTTTTGGAGGTACAGCCGTTGGTCTGAATCCACTTATTGCGAAGCTGGCGGCCCATATCAATGCGCAGGACGTCATCAGCTGAACCGTGAATCCCGAGGTATGCAACTGGGGTGTTGCCGCCAGAGCACCCCGAGAGCTGGGCTCCGGCAATAACAGACACCGCTTTAAAGACATCTGTACAAAGGCACGCATCCTTTTTGTCAACAATGTTTCTTCCTGACTATGACCAATCTAGAGAATAGGAAAAGAGCCATGAACTTACCCGGCCGAGAACATGCCACGCTATGGCTCATAGACCCGCCGTAGCTCCAGCCCGTCGCAAAAAATTGGCCCTCGTCAACGCAGAGGTTGTTTTTAAGCAGAGCCACAATCTGATCCGTGAAGGTGATGTCTTCACCGCCGTTGTTGGCCCATCCGGAATTCAAGCCGTTGGGGGCAACAAAGATGGTGCTGTCGCCGGCCAGAGACCGCAAGCCGTAGAAACCGCCGCTCGCCACGTCGTTCATGGATCCGTCACGCCAGTGGTATCCGAAGACAATCCTATGGGTCTTGTTGGCGTCGTAGTTACTCGGCAGTTGGAGAATGTACTGGCGCTGCTTGCCATTGACTGTCATCGACTTAGTGCCTGACGACGAAGGCGACTTGCCGCAACCGGCTGAGGCAGCGTCAACTGCTTGAAGGGTGCCCAGAAGGGCTAGGGCGAGAGCGTTAACGAGGATCATGGTTTCTTGATATGAAGCAGGTGATATTCGAAGGCAGCGGTAAAGAGAAATAGAGAACAGCCTGCATCTCCCTCCCCTCCCCTTATATAGGGAGAAACCAGCGTTCACTTGGACGCAAATAAACAAGTTGGACTGCTTGCGGGAAGTATACGGCTATCCCCGTCCGCCGATCTGCCGGTCTCTCCCTATCCGAGAGGATTGTCTTGGCTACAACTACACTATGACAGCTAGATTGCTGGGCTGTTGTTGAGGAAAGCTTAAAGAAAAACACAGAGCCGAGCCAAAAGTCGAGGAATACTGGCAAGGATTGCCTGCCGCGTTCAAAGTGTCACCGTGCTAGAGCGGGGTGCATAACCGAGTGCTTATTGGCGTGGTTGTAAGGCCGGGCCGCCCGTTCTTCCACTCATAAAAGCGCCCCAATCGGGTGATTGACCAAGTTCTCTTTTCACCCGAGTTCAAGTTGGAACCAAGACGCCAAGATGACACTTGGAGAAGCTCAAATATCACCACAGAAATTGTCTTTCGGTAATGCTTTGGAATGCTGGGAGCGATTGGGTCTGTGACGGGTTGATGTGGTGGTGAGGCATAGCTGTTTGTGTCGTTCTCCTGCACTCTCGCCCCCTCTGGAGAGTAGCTAAACTATGGGGATTGGCATCGTGAAGAAGACACCATTGATCCGGTAGTTTGCTTCAGGTATCTTGGGGGATGCCCATCTGGGGAGCTTATCTCGCAGTTCTCGGGTACCGAATTTCTCCATTTCAAGTTCCAGGTCATTACGTGCCCTTCATCGCCCGTCCCTCACCCTTCATGCCCACGCCCTGTCCGTTGAGCTAAAACTCATGCAAAACCCCTGATTTTGGGCCGGCACCGACAAAACATAGTTGTGGACACGAAGTGTGTGTTATTGAGCCAACAAGCCAATAGTTTTGAAGTTGAGTGAAATGTTGCAAGCACTTCATCCCTTGTGGTCACTGTATGTAATTGCTGACCATGCAACATCCTAACTTGCCCCTGAATGCACTCTTACTACAGTACATAGTATGCACTTGTCTGTTTGTGTCAACAAGTACGGAGTATGCTCTCCTGTTTATTATGGTGCATTTCGTCTTTAGGCAGAAGAGAGGCGGCGAGCCGAACCTACCTAGCGCAGTGGGGAGGGTGGAGGGGAAGGGAGGATCGGGCTTGATAGCGCCCTGGCTACTGCGGCGAGCTTCGACAAGGTGTGTTCGCAGTGGATACTTACAGTAAGGTACCTAAGTGAGCTAAGGTACAGGAGGCGTTTGCTGTCATGGCCCCACTGCGTTTGGTCAGGAGACGTCAGATGGAGGGGTTGTGGGACATTGGGTAGTTCAATTTTCCCAGCGGAAACCTCGATGTCTCCAAGCAGACAGCCTTTGGTTCATGTTGAGCGTATCCATCATCTTACGTAGAACGCTTCGTCGAGCGTCAACACACTACCCAATCATGATTCTCAATTCCACAAGCCAAGCTCCTGCTGCACCCTCGTTTCCAACATAAACTTCAGACTACCTACCAAGCTCTCTGTATCATAAGCACGAGGAGAGAGCCTGCAAGGGTCGGCACATGTGAAGCACCTCGGCAAGTGCCGAGCCTGGTTTTCGGCCGCTTGACCGTTGTTCTCTTGGTCTTACCGTCCTCCCGATTTGGTACCGATTCCGAAACGGTCTCATTGCCCCTCCCAAACTTGTTGAGCCCTCGAGCGACCCACTCCACTTGCACACCACCCTACCGAGCTCTCCCAGCAAATCGGAATGTGAGTGGTTCCCAGGTTTCAATCATATTGGATAAGCTAAGCTTTCCCGGTCCGCTTTGCCCTGTCGCGGCACGGACGTCAAGGTCTCCTATTCCGGATTGCTAGATTGGGTTGGAACCGTCCGAGCACTCACTCCGCCTGCCCTCTGCTTTTGTTGATCGGATCGTAGCATCCGGAGGTGATACGGCTTTGCCAACCGACGGCGGTACACAACATGGGCTGGCCGGTGACGCTGGAGTCCGACAATGGACCGAGAATACTGCCGTGCCGTTGAGAGCAGTGGGAAGACCGGAACGGATCCCGTTCGGCGTTACCGCCGTGATGCCGCCGGCCCACAGGAGCAAGCGCTCAAATATCTTGTTCTTTCCGTACGTTTATCTCATGCCGCATCACCTTTCCTCTTCTTCTTTATTCTTCAGGTTGTGTGTCTAAGATGCCTTCTGCCGTCCTCTCTCTTGCTTTTCTGGCGGGCAGTGCCCTTGCCCAGCAGACTGTCTATGGACAATGCGGCGGGATAGGATACACTGGACCAAAGAGCTGCGTGAGTGGTAGCTGCTGCTATACCCAGAACGACTGGTATGCACAATGCACCCCGGGGGCGGGATGCGGTGGCGGCGGTAGTAGCACGACCCTGACGACCATGACGACTCGGACCACGGTTTCCACCCAGACCACGACCACTACAAAGGCTACGTCGACCACGACGACGGCGACGGCGACCCCCAGCAACACCGGCAAGACCCGTTTTGCCGGTGTCAACATTGCTGGCTTCGACTTTGGATGTGGGACCGATGGCACTTGCAACACCGCGAAGGTGTGGCCGCCGGTGAAGAACTACCCCCCAGATTACAATCACCCCGACGGCGCAGGCCAGATGCAGCACTTTTACAAGGACGACCACATGAACATCTTCCGTCTGCCCGTCGGCTGGCAGTACCTGGTCAACAACAACCTCGGCGGCAACCTGGACAGCACCAACATTGGGTATTACGATCAGTTGGTCCAGGCCTGCCTCAACACGGGCGCATACTGCATCGTCGACATCCACAACTACGCGCGGTGGAACGGGGCCATCATCGGCCAGGGCGGCCCCACGAACGACCAATTCGTCAGCGTCTGGAAGCAGCTGGCGAGCAAGTACGCCAGCCAGTCGCGCATCTGGTTCGGCATCATGAACGAGCCCCATGACGTGCCCAACATCAACACTTGGGCAGCCACGGTCCAGGCTGTCGTCACGGCCATCCGCAACGCCGGCGCCACCAGCCAGTTTATCTCGCTGCCCGGCAACGGCTGGCAGTCCGCGGGCACCTTCATCAGCGACGGGAGCGCCGCGGCGCTGTCGACCGTCAAGAACCCGGACGGCTCGACGACGAACCTCATCTTCGACGTGCACAAGTACCTCGACTCGGACAACTCGGGCACGCACACCGAGTGCGTCAAAAACAACATCGACGACGCCTTCGCGCCGCTGGCCACCTGGCTCCGGCAAAACAGCAGGCAGGCGATCCTCACCGAGACGGGAGGTGGCAACACGGCTTCGTGCCAGACTTATGTGTGCCAGCAGATTGCGTACCTGAAGTGAGTGACTGCGGCCTTCTGTTCTTTTCTTGCTAGGCGGTTGGCTGACCCGAAATGCTTTAGCCAAAACTCGGATGTCTATCTTGGATATGTCGGCTGGGCTGCTGGCTCGTTCGACAACACGTACGAGCTGGTCGAGACGCCGACGTGGAATGGTAACTCGTTCACTGACACCTCTCTTGTCAAGGCTTGCCTTGCTCGTTAAGGGCTGTTGTGTTTTAATGCCGTTGAGGACAGAGATGACTGAAAGATACGAAGGCGGAGGGGAAATTCAGCTTCAAAGTTGTGCATGCGAATGTTTATCCTTCTGTGTCCATATTTAGCAACATATCATTGTTATTTCCTCGGAGGTCCTAGCATTTAAAGAGCATCAAACCTTTGACCCAACCAAAACTCAAAGCAGCGCGGCGCCTGCCAAAATCATCATTGCCATGGTTGCAAATCCCGCAACCGGCAACCCACCGTCGCGGAGCAGTAATGATGAAGCGCCCGAGGTGCCGCTGGTGCCGTTGGTGTTGCTCGTGCCGTTCGTGCCGTTGGTGTTGCTGGTGCCGTTGGTGTTGCCGGGAGCGTTACCTAGCAGACTCGACAGTTTCGGATCACTGGTGAAGCTCGCGCTGACTCCGGTTCCGTTGGTGCAAGTCGAGCTGACTGCCTTGCTGGCGCCCGAAACGAAGTTGACGGCAGCACACTGCGCAAGCTACAGTTAGCAACCACATAAGCCGACGTCAGATTCGGCCAGAACCTGCCTGGAACAGCACCTCCGCCCCATTGAGTACGATGCCGATGTAGCCCGTCTTCCCGATATACTCCTTCGGAGCTGTGACGGACGGCTGGCAAAAGTTGCCCTCGCCGGTCTGCTGCACGATGGGGAACAGCTGGATCCAGTCGGCGGTCGCTTTCGGATTGAGCGAGGCCCCGATCATGATATTGCCCTGTTTCTGGCCAAGCATAATCGCCACCGAGTCTCCGTCGACGTGGAAGTCAGCCGTGGGGCTGGAGGGGTCGGGCGAGCGGGCCCCGCCGCAAGGTGCGAAGATTTGGGACTCGAGTTCCGGCTTGTTGCCCTCGAGCGGGGGCGGTTGCAAGAGGTAGAAGTAGGCATTTGCTGTGGAGAAGAAGAGGAGCGTGGCGGCGGTGAGAGAGCGTAGCGGCATCATGGTGTCGATTGTCGGACTGGGTGCGCGGCGGCGTTCGGGTTGAGGCCTGAAGGGGGGTGGGGGCGTGAGCGCCGGAGCGGCGGGGTTCCCTTCGGTTGACTTTGTGGTTAAACAAGACTGAAATTCGGGGACTGGTCGTTTGAGGTGCTTGGAGAGGGCATTACTTGCTCTCAAGAGTAAGGGGGAAAGAACCCGAAATCGCGGACCTTTGAAATATAAAACATGCGGGAGTCAGGATTTACAAAGCACTCGTGAGGTTCCTGAACCTTGCTCGTCACTAGCTTGACCCTGTCCCTGCTGCCCGTGCGCGCCAGTTCATTTACGCTACCCCTGACTCTCGATTAGTTGGTTACCGATTCCGGATTTCTGGGGAAGCCCATTTCATGCGCGGCAGCTTTAAGCTTCCTTGGCAATGCCCACCTCTCGCCAATCAAGCAACTCCAGGCCGGATGTTTCGGCCGTTTGTCGCCACCTGCGGGTCTTTGGGCTTTTGAGGCAGATGGAACGGTGCCAGGATCACGACGACCGCGCTAGCTTCATTCATCTCGGCCAGCAGGTCTGGCCGGCGCCAGCACACCCGGCGCGCAGCCACAGTCAATGTGAGGTGGGAGTTGTGACAGCACATCCTTGCCTGAATCGCCATCCAAAGGCTCCAAGAATACAAGCCTCGAGGACCTTCTCCATTGATACGTGGTACTGGCTTAGCAGGCAGTGATATGAGTGCACCAAGCCATCGATGTAACACAACAAGACCGGGCGGGTGTTGGTTCGTGTCCTCTGACAATCAAAGTTAGAACGCTCCCAGGAGAGGCAGACTGGCAGAGATGCATTGGCAGGGTGGGCGCAGGAAAAGCGTTGTTCCTAACCCGAAGGGATACTTAGCATCCAATCGTTTCTTTCCGACGCCACCCCGACGCTATGTTCACCACGGCGGTCATCTAGACCGGCGATGTGTGCTGGAAGCACGCTCGATGCTTGGATGAACAGGTTTGGTTCTACAGTACGCTGCCATAATTTGCGAAACACAAGACGTTGCATCAAAACCCGAAAGCCGAAACAGAAAAATTGAACATGGTAACAACTTTAGAAACAAATCCACGAAACAGATAACGTACTTTATAAGCGAGCTGCGCATATAAGCGAGCTGCGCATCCCCCACCACAACGCGTCTTCTTTACACTCAACATCAATTTTTTCCACAACCG
>OUNM010299543.1_pt1 | contig 15239 bp, 10 predicted proteins | sample 1769961 | NCBI WGS metagenome assembly OUNM01 (sample SAMEA3914820, study PRJEB12502) | metagenome | biome: forest; material: soil | place: USA | collected 2012-03-12 | depth 0.3 m | reverse complement strand
TTAGATGCCAAGCGGTCAAGCCGTTTTCCGACGACAGTAACGCCGTCGGCAGACACAGAATACTGCCTACGCGGCACTAGTTCATCTGGACCTAGCAGCTCCTGGCCCCCTGGTCCTTGCTCGGTGACGCGCTCCTCACGCGGTTCTTCCCGCGCTCCGGCCCGGGCTGGCGGACGAGACGCACCTGGGCATCCTCACGCTTGTTGCCGGAGGGGTGTGGGGATACAAGCTGCGCGCGGCGCCGTAATCTCCTGGGGTAATCTTGTGGCCGGAGGTGGGCTTGGTGGTGCATGAGAGATTTTAGGCGCACGCAAGGTTCGTGCTGCAGCTGGATAATGTGTGCACTGTGTGCACGTTTAGCGCGTCTATTTTGTGGTTGGCGTCTTGTTCTTCAACGACGCCGATGCCAATAACTAGAACCTCAAAGGTGTTTGGGACATGTCAATCGCACCTCATCGACACAGCAGGTACTTGACAAGGGAACACAGTATCACCCTCGACATTGTCGACAGTACCTAGGTACGCTGCCTCTGCCCCTAAACCACCCGTCTCTCTTCTCCATGAACCCGAGATCTCCATGCGCACATTTGGATCCCAGGCCCGCCCTACTACGGTTCGGACGGCATCATCTTCCATTGCAAACCCCCATCTGAACATCCCACGCCCTGTCCTCGCAGGCGCACTTCACGAGGTCCTCGGCCCCGACGCCCCTGTCACATCGGTCCTCGGGCCGGACTACAAGCTGATCCCCGAGAATGGGAGCCGACAGCTGGCGGCCTTGCCTGGATGCAGGTCGATGGTGTAAGCGTCGGCGACAAAGAGACCGCGTTTAACCTAGAGACCGGTTATTGGGGGGGCAGCTGCGGGAGGGAGGGGTACGGGATTGATGCGTACTTTGAGTACGAGGACAGTGATGATGTGTTCGTTGTGCAGTGGATTGTTTCTCATATCGAGTGGCATGTGGGCGAGGCAGGCGGCGGTATGTACCCGCCAATTGTTCAGCTGAAGGCTCAGGCAGGGCTGGGGGGCGGCGGGGTCTCGTTTCACGTTTCCGCGCATCCTCAGCGGTCTTGGAAGTACCTATCTTCGCGGTATGGAACCGTCCTGTCTTTACGATGACCTTCGAAGACGTCTGGAAAGCAGATATACCCCTGAAGATGGCTGGAAATGAGGTTGGAGAGCCCTGATTTAGATTGCGAGGGTCCAGTGGCTAGAAGAACTACGGAACACAAGAAGCTACGCGACGACGGAGGCAAAATGGCTGTGCAAGAAGCGAATAAAACTTGGAGCATGTTGAATCTCCCAAACTAAGGTAGGTACTCAGAAACAGCCCAGAGTCGATGTAGGGCTTTGAAAGGCCACAGACACGAGCAGCAGAGCAACGAATAAAAACAGGGATTGTGGCCCCGGCGGCGCCATGTTCCTTGAAATCTTCAGTGCATCACCATTTCCACCCCGAGATTCGTCAAGCCCCAGACCCAACCACCCCCAGTCGGGCAAATAACATCAGCGCAGTCGCTTAGGTGCAGAACCAGTCATAGAGCCCGCCCTTGTTGTTGACGGCGATGGAGCCGCTGCCGTACAGGTGCGCGCAGTACGTGTTCAAATCGATGCCGCCGGTGGCCCCGGTGACCGAGTTGACGCAGTACCAGTCGTATTTGCCGTTGCCTGCGTGCGCAGCGGCCCATTGGCTGCCGTATTGCTGGTTGCAGGCGTCATTGATGCTCAGTCCGCCGCCGCGGGCAGCCACTTCAGCGGGCTCGGTAGGGGCAGCGAGCGCAGCCGGGACAAAGCCGGCGGCGACGACGGTGAGAATGGCAGCGGTGGCAAGCATGGTGACTGGCTGCTAACCGCACAAGTTAGCGATGGCTGGGAGGGCGCTGCGGTGACAACTGGACAACTCTTACTGGGATGCGATGATCAACGGCGAGAGAATCGAGAGGCAAGAGAGGCTGATGAGAGTGTTTGACTGATGGGGAAAAGGAATTCGATCTTGGGGTGGTGTCTGATGGCATATTTATACAGAATTTCACAACGTCGAACTCATCGATGTCCCGTGCCACCTCATCTTGCCCACAACGCTGAGTCCGGAGGGTAAGATGCTGTTGGTCCTCAGCCTCTGAAGGGTAGCAACGTCACTTATCCCATGTCATTCCCGCTTTAGACAGAATATTCCAATATCAAACTCATCAATGTCGGCATGTGCCCTCAATGCTGACAGCTCCGGAGTCCGGAGAGCCAAGTGCTGTTGGTTCGCAGCCCCAGAAGTAAAGTAACGTCCCACGCATGCCTCACGCCTCAGAGGTGCATGGGTCTGCCATTTTGGAAACAACTTTTAGCTAATCGATGGTTTGTTGGCGAGGGACGTGCGGCAGCATTCGTGGTGTTGCGGCCAGGCGGCTAGGAGCCGATCCTGCCTTGACTGTTTTCAAGTTGGTGGCGACGATTGCAATGTGCCTCCCATGGCCCTCAGTATGTCTCAAAGGATGTCTGTCCCAAGATGACTGGTGTATTAAAGCTACCTAGGTCCCTCGTTGATTGGTTATTTCCATAGCCCTTTAGATCGAGTCACTGCACAAAGAGAGCAAATTCTCGCAACATAAACGGTGCCTGTACTGATCCGGAATCTTGCGCGGCGCTCGTGCCCAGAACGTTAATGAGCCGTAAGGGCCGCATGTGGCTATGGCCAGGAGGAGAGCATGTGTGGTTTACTTCCCATCCCATTGGACGGCGGGGGAAACCGAAGATCACTAACTGGCCTGGCAAAGCGTCTTCGCTGTCTCGTGACACACAGCCGAGCCGTTGGTGATCTGGTTGCTTCCTGACACTCGGCTCAGTACCTGCAGGTCAGCAAGCCAACCAATGAGCCCAGTAGCTCTTTCAGATGGCGCAGAAGTGAGAAGCTGCATTACAGCAGTGGTCCAACGGAATGCAATGGCTCGAGCAGCGCATGTCACCTAGCTGGGGTCGTTATGAGCGATACGACTTCTCTTATGCAAGGGCCTTCTTTCCTATCCGCTTTCGCAGAAGACAGTCCCATTTAGACAAGGGTCAGCATGATGAGAGCTGACAATTTGAGAGAAAGCCGGCGTCATTGGTAACGGGAGCTCGTTGGCTCGGTTTGCTCAATGCTGTCTCACCTGGCCGATAGACAAGGGGCTGGTTGGCGATGTTGGTGGCTGTGTTGCTGTGTTTTGGAGTCTCGATATCACTTGAAGGATCCGTGTTCCCTGGAACGGCACGATTCGGCAGACAGGGAAACCGGAATTAGCCAGCAATGCAAAAGCCGAACCACGGAGAACGCCTACATAACCCCGAGGCAGGGACCTTGTGCTGGTTGCAACGCATCTTGGCTGAGCCTTGTCCGCGCTCTCAAACGCCACCAACCTGCTGTTCATCTTGCTGGTCCTTCCCTGCATGTGGCGGAGTCTCACCAGAATCAGACCCTAGTTTAGAGTACACTTGGTACTCGTCTTCACTGCAGCAGGCGCACCTTGAAACAGTTCCCAAGCGAGCGCTCGGCCGCGAGTGTATGACGGTTGCAATTTCAAGACCGCGCCAACAGCACCAACAGCATGAAATTCTCACACCGCGCCGCTCTCTGCGGAGCTCCCGCCATGCGGCCCGGAAAAGTGGCAATGAGCGCGAGATCACCAGCTAGCGGAAGCGGTGAGGGGGGCCAACAGGGTCGAACCTAACCTGGAGCAGGATGTGGGAGGAAAGTTTTCTCGACGGCATATCGAGACATCCGAGCAGGACATCCCGCTTTGCCGACCTTACACCCGAGCTTTACGTACCCATCAACCTTCTCGCCACAGCCGAAAGCTTCATCGACCAGGGGGACAGCATTCGTCGACGACGGCGGCGGTAGCTCTGGAAAAAAGCCGATGAGAAAGCACATCGTGAGCGTGGAAATCGACATGGAAATCCCATCAGGGCCAAACGACGTGTTCAAAGGGACAAAGGTGGATCGAGGGAGGCTGCAGGGCTCGGGCTTCCGGCTTGCTGACCGTGTCGCATGTCAACCCTCTTTTCTACCGTGAACCCTGCCCCGAGATCACTGTTCTGCGTGACGATGTCTCGTGTGTCCCTTAACATCATCCCGCGAAGACAGCCTATATGCTCTTCCACGCACAATCGTTAATCGGCCACCATGCACTTGACACAAGCTGCAGGCTCCCCAGCCGATGCTTCGCAACAACAACTTGTTTCTTCAACGACGCCGATGCCAACAACTAGAACCTCTAACGTGTTTGGGACACGTCAAATGCACCTCATCGACACACATCAGGTACTTGACAAGGGAAAATATCAACCTCGACATTGTCGGCAGTAACTTGGTGGCAAGGATTGACTAGGCGGGGCGACAAGGTCAGCCATCAGTCATTCTGCCGCCGACGGCCACTTGAACGGACAACAGCAACAGTATCCAAGCAAGCTGACCAACATTGTTCAGTACAAGTACCAGCAGCGGCGGGAGCTGGGATGTGGTGTTGTGGAGACTCCATATCCGCAAGCAGCCAGCAGCCTTACCGTGTCGCTTGACCTCGGAGCTCGTTAACGGGCACAGGTGAACGTGATTGGAAGCAGCTGGACATGTCTCCGCCCTGTGCTACCGTGCGGCTGTGGCGACAAACTCGGCACTGGGAGTTTCACACGTGGCCCTGCTGCCTCTCCAATGTCACGGGTCGGGGCTGTTGTCTGGGAGGCAGAGAAATACGAAGGGGGAGATTGCCGGTATCAGGGTGCGGGCCCTGGTTGGATGTCTCAAGCCCTCCGTGCCAGCCCTCGCACGAAAGGGTGCAATCACGCTGGGATGGCTGTGAGGACCCCGAAAGTCGGCATGATTACGACGGCTTGATTACGACCAACAGCCCGCCGCGGATCCAGTTTTAGCAACGAAGTGGCCCCGATTGGTCGAGCACACGGGCCTTGCATACGTATGTACAAAGTATCCCGGTCGACCGCCGGCCGGTCGTGAGGGAAAGAAAAACAGGGAAAAAGGGCAGAGGGAGAAAGGGGGAAATTTGTCCGCGTCGGCGCGTCGTCACCCAAAGCGCGGGCGCACAAGGTGCGCCATTTCGTCAGTTTTCCAGACATCTTCTCCGGACCCGGGCAGACGATTCTGTTTCTCGACCGCGACATGGCCGTATAGTGTTGCCCTAAAGGGTCCCTTCTGCTATTTTCACTCCCCCCCACGAACCGGCTACCCCATGCAACATGGCCCCCCTCAGGCGCATTCCACGAAGCCTTGTCGCTGTTGCCGCCATCGCCTCTGTCCTCTTGATCGCCGGCTGGTACCGCCGTGAACTCAGCGTCGAGTCGTGGTCTGGCGTCGTGGACGGTTTCACCCATTCCGACAATGTCCACGGCGAAGGCTTTGATCTCGCCCATCGGTTTACCTCGGCCGAGTCTTTCAGGGGCAAGCACTTCGAGAAGGTAGTTGCCCTACCGAGCCTGGGCGTCAGCGAGACGAGAAAAACGTGCAACTGGACCTCCGACGAAAAGGTCAATTTCATGTTCGATGGCGCCAAAGACTGGAACGTCAAGGAGCGCCCCGACAGCGAGATGGACCTTCGACGGCGCCAATGGCAGGAGTTTGTTCGCAACAGCCCCCCTTACAAGGACGTCGCGTCTCGCTTTTCCGGCCGAGGCATTGTCCTTCTCGCGGGCAACGGCGACACCCTCATGCGCACCAAGGCCCTCCTCCGCGCCCTCCATCGCCTGAACTCGAAGGTCCCCGTCGAAGTCCACTACTACGGCGACGAGCTGGACAACGACAAGAAGCAGCAACTCACCAGGATATACCCCCATACCGTGTTCAACGACCTGGCAAGCAAGGACAACCTCATGGAATCCGTCTTTCACACCACCCTCATCAACTACCAGCTGAAGACGGCTGCCATTGTGAATTCCCGCTTCGCCGAAGTCCTGCTGCTCGACAGCGACAACATCCCCGTCATCGACCCCGCGGAACTGTGGGAGTCGCCCACGTACAAGGAGTACAGGACCATCTTCTGGCCCGACATGGCGCGCACCCGCCCGGCCAATCCAGTCTGGGCCATCACCAACACGCAATGCCGGATGGACGAGTTTGAGCTCGAGAGTGGCCAGCTGCTGGTCGACAAGTCGCGATTCTGGTACCACGTCAAGCTGGCTGCCTTCATGAACAACGATCCCAACCGCTATTATGACGAATTTCTCCTCGGCGACAAGGACACCTTCCGCTTTGCTTGGCACGCGCTCAAGACGCGCTATGGCCGGCCTAAACGCTGGCTGACCAGCATCGGCACCGTCTACGAAGGCAGCTATTGCGGCCACTCCTTTGCCCAGCACCACCCGGACGACGGCCGCATCGCCTTCCTCCACGGGGGGCTGCTCAAGACCATGACCTCTCCGGTCATGCGCTGGAACCGTGAGGCGCAAGGCGGTGTCTTCCGCAACTACAAGCGGGCCCCGAATGACCAAGACTCCTCTGGCATCAACGACATTGGCATCCGGTGGATCCACAACGAACAAATCCCGAATCTTCCCAAAGACACCCCTGCGCAGTGGTGTACCGACATGCCCGACGTCGAGGCGGGTAGACTGGACGACTTGCTGCCTGGATTTGAGCAGATCTTTGAGGAGATTGGAGGGTACTGGCCGGTGGAAAATGGTGCAAAGTGAAGGGCTTATGTACTTTTATACCCCTGATTCTGTCATAATGTCTACTTTCGTTTGATCCTCGACACTCAAGATGGCTGTGTGAAGTTCTGTGTGAGGTCCGCATTGCATGGGCTGGGTTTTGGTGATGGGATTGAGACAATGAAGGCACGTGTGTTGAGTTGACTCAAGTGAACTAAGCGGTTCGTATATTGCAAGCTTTAACCTCCTCAGAGCGACGGCTTTGAGGGATCGAAGTGTAGGTACCCGGTTCCAAGCCATCCTGCTTCTCCATCACCAAGATACTGAGCACTAATCACTCTAGGAAATATTGTTGGGAAGATTCATTAATGGCATCCATCCAAGTGCCACGGCATTCTCATGTCCCAGACCATCCTCGACCATACTCGACCCCCAGAACTTTCGAAACCTTCACGCCCTGAATCACCTCTCCTTCAATATCGCCAGCAGGACATCCTCTAGATCGCCTTGGAGCAGATCCTTAACGTCCTTGCCGATAGCGTGACCAAACCGCTTCCGGTACGCCGCCTTGGCCGCCTCCAACCGCGGCACGTCCCAGTACAGCGTCACGGCCCGGTTGATCAGCAGTTTATTCTTCCCCTTGTTCAGCGCGTCCCGCAGCCGGATGGCATCGTCAGCGGCGCGGTCCCGGCCGGCAGCCAGCATGCGCAGGAGTGCGTCTTCCATGTCCCCGCGGAACTCCTTCTCGATGACGTCGCGCAGCGCGCGGTGGTACTTCCGCTGGTACGCCTCGGCCATGGCGTTGAGCTGCGCGGCGTTGCTGCTGGCAAAGATTTGCGCGACCGACACGGCGTTGGCGCCAATCATGCCCTCGGTCGCCCTCTGCAGCTCCGTGATCTTGTGGTCGATCTCGTGCGCCAACACCGGCGCCGCCGCCTCAGCCCGTGTGCCCGCCAGCACCATGCTGCACAGCCGGAACAGCGCGTCGTCGACGTCCTCCTTGATGTCCGTGGCCAGGTCCTTGCGCGTGACGCGCTTGTACTCGGCCACAATCGCCCGGATGTCCGCGTTGGAACGGTCTAGCAGCACGTCCATGAGCGCCTCCTCATCCGTGCCGAGCCGGTTGAGCGCCTTGTCGAGCGTGTTGACGTCGTTGCCGAGCGGGCCGCGCAGGAGCGCCATCAGGGCGATCTCGAGCCCGCTGCGCGTCTCGCTCTTGATGTCCTCCTCCAGGTTGCGGATGAACCGCGCGTTGTAATCGTTCACCAGCTGCGCCATCGCCCAGGGGTTGGAGTACTGTGGGCTGGTGAGCACCCGGATCAGCGCCTTCTCGTCGCACCCCATGCCCTTCATGGCTTTGCGGAGGGACTCGGCGTCGCTCGACGTGTTGACCGGCTGCGCCCACGCCTTCTGAGCCGGGTCGTACCCTGGCGAAGCTGGCGTGGGCGGGACCGGCGGGCCCACGGCTCCGGGTGCGCCGTGCGGAGGCGGCTGCTGCCATTGCTGCTGACCCTGCGGCTGCAGTCGGAAATGGTTAGGATTCGTAAATCGGGGAAACATGTAATGACGTTGCCTCTTTCTCCGGAGTGGATGATGCTTACAGGATAACCCTGAGACGGCGGCTGGCCATACCCGGGCTGGGGTTGGCCATACGGAGGTTGTGCGCCGTACTGGCCGGGGGTAGGAGGGGCCTGTTGGCCATATGGCGCATTCTGAGGGGGGTGCTGTCCGTAAGGGACATTGGCGGGGGGCTGCTGTCCATACGGGGCGTTCGCAGGGGGGGGTTGCCCGTATGATGCATTCGGCTGGGGCTGGCCATAGCCCTGAGCTGGGGGTTGCTGTCCATAGGGTGCGCCCTGAGCTGGGGGGTGCTGTCCATAGGGTGCGCCCTGAGCGGGAGGCTGCTGTCCGTATGGCGCGCCTTGAGCCGGAGGCTGCTGTCCGTATGGTGCGCCTTGGTAAGGGGGCTGGTTCTGGTATTGGCCTGGCTGCCCCGGCGGCGGAGGTTGATACTGGCCCGGAGGTGGCGACTGATAGCCCTGATACGGCGGATATGGTGCCTGGCCGGGAGCTTGTCCGGGAGCTTGTCCGGGCTGTGGATAATACGGGAGCCCGCCGGGGTTCGGGGGGCCCTGGGCGTACCCACCAGGCGGCGGGGCGCCGTAGCCCTGCTGGGGGGGCTGCTGGCCGTAGTACGGCGATTGCGAACTCATGATGCGGCGGGGAATGAAGGGGAACGGTTGCCGTGAGAGGGGGCACAAGAAGAAGCTTGCGAGATGCTCAGCGGGAGGATGGAGAGCAGGAGATGCGTTCAGCTTCAATCTTGGCGGTTGGTTTACCTTTTCATGCATTTACCAACGTCGCATTCCAGACAGAGGCCTCCGCCAAGCTTTCGATGGGCTCTTTGGGAGTCCCTGGGCAGCCCTCCAACGGCCTCTGGCGGGGGTGGCTGTGCCGCGAAGCTTGCACCCCTCCATGCCATCGGCTGAGCACAGCCCAAGCCAAGGCCAGCCCCTTTTCGGGTTGGCGGGTCACACAACGGCAAGCAACCGCCATTCTGATTTGCTCCATCACCCTTTCAGGCTGTGGCGAAGCTGCCCCCCTGCGGAGCCAGGTGCCAACAAAGAGGGAGAAGTCGATGTCACGTTGCCGAGCTTGCCAAATCGAGGCGCCGGACACAGGGCTGATGCCCCGCGACAACATTAGTGATTAGATCAACTTGAGGGTTTTACCTACGCTTAAAGGTATCGCGCTGAACGAATCAAGTGGCCTTCCATGCCATTGGGCTTCACACGTTGTGTGGGCCGCACCTACTGTGCATGTGTTTTGTGCTTGGTTGAACTCCAGTGCCGTACTCCGTACAGACAGAAGATTCACTGGCTCGCTCAGGTCCGGCAAGAGGCGGGCTCTCGCAGCGCACGCGGCATATGACAACGAAACCCCTTCCTCGCCATCTCGCACATCGATGGGTTCAGGTGACTTATTGAGAAGATCAATGGATGATATCCAATCCTCTAACTTACATTGCGTCTTCTTTTCTCATGAGAGCAACTCTACCTCTGCCAAGCCAGTATTCCAAGAACCGAAGGATGGATGCTAACCAGGCTCGAGCCCCTCTGCAGACCCCTGCCCGATGTCACCAGCATCTGATAGTCCGTCCGCTCTTCCCGCTTCCATTGGGCGAGACATTTTAGGTCTTACTGGCATGGTGCCATACGTCTTGCTCTGTATTCGCAGCCCTATCGGCCGCGGTTCCGGCTCTCCTTGCCGAGCAGCTGCAGGGAAAGTCAGGCACCAGGGGCTCGGCACTCGCATCATCTCACTCCCAGAGTCCGAGGTCGCCCCACGGGTCCCGATTTCCATACCTTTTCTTGCAGAGTTCTGCAGAGCTTCTGCAAAACTTCCCTGCTGAGAGAATCACTAGTCCCGCTAGCGTACCATTGACTTGTTTCTATGGCGGACTCCAAGTTCACGACATTGCCGGCCGGCAATGCGCCATACAACACCATAAGAAGCTCGCCCTCATCTCACCAGTTGCTGTGATGTGTGTTCTTCTGCAGCACCCTGAAGTCTCAACACACCGCCTCCACAATGAGAGCCTCCCTCTACCTCACAGCGCTCGTCGCAGCGGCATGCGGTGCCGACGCAACGGGCGGCGGGGCCACCAACCCGCCCATCCGCAACGTCTACACCTTTCCCATCAACACCTTCATTGAGAACATCGCGGTCCGCGCCAACAGCAAGCTCCTCGTCACCTCGATGAGCGTTCCTGACCTCTTCTTGATCGACCCAACCGTCGCCACTGCCACCGCCTCCATCGTCCACACCTTCCCCAACGCAACCGGCATCTCCGGCATCGCCGAGATCACCCCGGACCTCTTTGCCCTCGTCACAGCCACCTGGGACCTGGCCAATACCCGCGCCCTGCCGGGAACCCTGGGCATCTGGACCATCAACCTCAATCACTCCCCCCCGGTTGTCAAATTCATCACCGACGTCCCCGACTCCCTCATCCTCAACGGCCTGACCCGCCACCCGCTCAACCCCCGCCTCCTGCTTGCCGCCGACTCGGATATCGGCGCCATCCGCCGCATCGACCTGCTCACGGGCGCCCACGATATCGCCTTCTCCAGCCCCCTGCTGACGCCCACCGGCACCGCGCCGGGCACCAACCTCGGCATCAACGGCCTGCGTGCCGCGCACGGCGGGCTGCACGTGTACTTCACCAACTCGGCGCAGAAGTTCCTGGGCCGGGTGAAGCTCGACTTTGCGGGGAATGCGATCGGCGGGGTGGAGACGCTAGCGTCCAGCACGGCGGCGGGGGCGGATGTGGTGTATGACGATATTGCGCTGGATCTGCTGAAGGGGAAGCTATGGATTGCGTCACATCCGAGCTATGCTGTGCAGGTGCCGCTGGTTGGAGGGGGGGCGCAGAGGGTGGTGAGTGATGCGGCGAAGCTGTTGAACCCGACGAGTGCCGCGTTTGGGAGGGGGAGCTTGAAGGAGAGGAACACGTTGTATGTGACGAATGGGGGGGAGTTTGTGGGCTGGGATTTGGTGAATGAAGGAGTTGTTGCCCTGGATCTGACGGGGTCTGGTTGGTAACTAGAGTGGTAGCTAAGGTAACGTAGCAGATGTAAGTCAGGGAGTAGATGCCGGGTCTTATCTTTGCTCGTGTTACTCTGTGGTACACACCTAGAACAAAGTCATGGGCTACAAACTCTTCTTCTTAATCCGCCTGACAGAATATCTTGAAATGAAAGCGGTGATTGAACACGGGTCCTGTGTCTCTGAGCCCGAGTCCTGCCTGATGGTGGACGAAAACAGCCCCTCCCTCCGCCCGTCTGCAGTCCGCGACTTCAAAAGTTCAAAAATTGCCTTTCATCAAAACCGTCGCCTCCGGAAACCTAGCCGGCTGCCCCTCTTGTAGTAAAGACCCTCCTGCCTTCATATCCCCCGCAAACACCCCTTGCATCCACGCAACCGTATAAGCCGTCAAAATGCGTTGCATCTCAGCGGGTAAAATGGTGCCCAACAAATCTGCCAACGGCGCGGCACTCTGTCCGGCGGCGTGAAGCAGCGTGGGCACGTCCGAGAAGGTGTAGTGCGTTGTATTCTCAATGAAGACGCCCATCTTGGGCCCCTTGAGCTGCTCCCACGTTGCCAGCCAGGTGTCCTCAAACCAGTTCTGGTGAGACATGAAGAGCACTGGCTGGGACATGGGTAGCACCGGCGGCTCTTGTCCCGCGGCGGGAGGCATTCCGAATATACTCCCGTCCCAGTTGATCGCGCCGCGGATGCGGGGGTCCCGGCAGGTGGCGACGACGGCGGCAACGCCGCCTACCGAATGTCCAAATGCCGCGACGCGGTCGGTGCGGAACGGTCGGCGCCCGCGTAGGGGCAGCAGCTCGGCCATGGCGGTTGCGTTGCTCAGCTGGTCAACCACGAAGGATGTGTCGGCGGCGAGGGGGAAATAATCCCAAGTCAGAGTGTCCAAGATGGTGGCGTTGTTGTAGACTGCGTGACCGTCGGGGTAAACAATGATGTTGGCGTCTCCGGGGTGGTCGATGGTGATGACTGTGAAGCCCTCGCTGGCAATGGAAGAGGCGATGACATTGTAGTAAAACCGAGGGATGCTGTAACCAGGAGAGAAGAGAAGAATGGGACTGTCGTCCAGGGGTGAGCAGCCGCGGGGACGGCGCGACGAACACACTGGCAGGCGAGCCTCTCGGAAAAGGGGCGTGAGATTGGTCGAGATGTTGAACAGGTTTTGAATAAACGGGCCCTGGTAGTCGGCGATTTCGTCCGGCATGTAGGAAACGGGCACGGTAGATGCGCACCTGGCAGGCTGGAAGACGGACAGCATCAAGGCCCGAGGCGTTGGCGTTGGGGCATAGGGGTCGTCACGGCTGTAGTCGATGAGGGGCCCGGTGGTCAGTGTGACATTGTATTTGCCGGGCGGGTTTGGAGTCAGATATCCTGCTGCCGTGTTGGCCAGCAAGAGGAGAAGAACAGAGGACGTAGACTGCATTTCTGCAACTCTCGTGATCCTCCAACTTTGGTGTTGTGTAAGTCACTCCGGCGTAAGAGGAGGGATTCGAGGGAGACAGCTGAAGAAGAAACCTCAAAGACCTGATGAGCACTGCTTCATACCTACCCTTTGTCTTGAGATTTTCTGTGGTTTAAGTAGCCATGGCTTCCACCTGATGAGCGTCTGGCTCTTCCCTGTGATCATTGATGCCGTTACTCCTGTTCTAAGAGACCCTGCATTCTGATTCGCTAATCGCGGTGAGTGGAGCTCGTCTCGGTGTTTGGAGCTCCTTGTCAGCTCGGTGTTTGTGGAGCTAAGCCAGACTCGGCAAGTCGAATTCATGTGTGGGCTGTGCCGTGGAAAGGAGACAAGGTTCGCCCCATCCACATACTGTGGAGATCATCTCGGTCTCTGACACGAGGCAATGCCTGGGTCATGCTGCTGCGCCCCGTGTCCGCGCCGACCATCTCTAAATTTTCGCTTTCTCATCTCAGACACTTTCTCGGGTGTGACCTCGAGATATCAACACGAGTTGCGGAGCGGCTGTGCATGCAACATCCACACTCAAAAAGAGTCGGTGCGTTCAGTGGGAGACCGGGGGATAACAGACGCAATAAGAGCCCCTTAAACCGGTGGCGAGAGAGTGTCGGTCCCAAAGGTACGGTACTTTGGTAAGTTCGGCCCCGGCTGATAAATCTCGACTGGCGACTCAGCGGCTGACACCCGATGGACCTCCTCGTTCATCACATCGCCACGTTAACTTACGGCCGCAATGGAGTCAACATCAGCTCATATATCGAAGCGATCTCGCGTTGTTGTTTCGCAGTCCAAAGGAGGCTGCATGACTTGCAAGTACGAGTCCTCACCTTGCTTCGTTGGCGCGCCTCTGATTGCATTCGATTGACGCGATGGATGAAGGACACGCCGGGTCAAATGTGACGAGCAAAAGCCTCTCTGTCAACGCTGCGTCCGAGCAGGTCGATTATGCTGCGGTTACGCGTACAACCACGACAGATCATCAACCGCAATACAGCCTGCTTTCAAGACCGGCGTCATAGCAGACCGCCAAACAGAGAGACTTAGCCACCTCGCAGCCCACGTGCTCTCTCTGGACATCAACGGCCGTCCTCTACAAGACGACGGCGTCTGGGGACGCATATTTCTCCAACTATCCAACCAGGTCGAATGTGTGAAAGCCGCCGCTGCTGCGTTTGGCGCTGCGTACGAATCTTCGCTTGACAACACTGTCGAAAAACGCCCCTGTTCTTCGTCCTGGCGGTACTACGGCAATGCTCTCGCAAGGCTCCAGTTGGATCTCAGCAACAAGAATGCCGGCCCAGAGTCCCTGGCTCTCGCGTCAATGATCCTGGCTTGCGCTGAGATCCTGAGCCAACATGAGCAAAATGCATTCATCCACTTTATGGGGGCAGTGCAAATGCTTACCGAGACGTACCAGCGTCACCGAGACTCCTCGTCTGATGGTCTGCTCGGCCAGATCAAAGAGGAGCTGGTCAAAATAAACCTGTCGATTGGCAGCTATGCCTTGGCCCAGACTCCAGCAGTCATGCACCTGGCATTCCAAGGGGCAAGCGCTGGGGACGACCACGATGCGTTCTTTGAGCCGAAGCTTGCTCTCAATGCCGCGATGCTCTGCCTTCACCGAGCATATCGATTCATCCAGTCGGCTGCCCAGTTGCGGTACACGTATCCAAGCTGGAAAGAGCATGATCCCATCATGTTCCAGGACCATTCTGATGCCGTAGCTCAGTGTCGGTCGGTTCTCGAGGGCCTTACGACGCTTGCAACGAGGCTGCAAGTCCAGCATTCGACCGCGACGTCTTCTCTGAAGGAGTCGGAGACACTGGCAGAGATCTACTCCATGCGCACGCAGCTGACGGCGGCTCTGCTCTTCCTCCTGTGCATCCACAGTCCATTTCAAGCGGTGTACGATGGACACCAGGACCACTTTCAAAGCATCGTGAGCGATGCCGCAGCGTCAGCGCGGTTGAGGCGGCGGACCAAGCCCGGCGCTCTCAAACGCTTCTCAACGCGTCCCGGCATTGCCGGCCCTCTCTTCATTGTGTGTGCCAAGTGCAGAGATCCGGCGCTGCGTGCGCTTGCGACGACGATGCTCAAGGAGCAAGGCCGCGAAGGGCCGACCGATGGACGAATCTTGGCGGCCATTGGTGCTCGGATGGCAGCCCTGGAGACATCTACCAGCGTGCCGTCATCCCCCGGCGTTCCCTTGGCTGCTTGTGACGTTCTCGAAGGGCAGAGGATTCACGGTTATGGGGTGTCCCCTCCAAGATGGAATGGCGAGGGCCGCCGCGTCGTAGACGTTGAGTTCAGCCGGCCAAGCGTGCCTCTCGTGCAGGGATGGAGTCAAGTTGACTACTCAGGCCGGGATAACTGGATGCTCTGGTCAGAACCTATTGAGATAACGTACATGATAAGCGAGCGCCCCGGATAAGCGAGCGCCTCGCTTTTCCACGCGACGCGTTACCTCTACACTCAATACTATTTTTCTCATCAACTCAATATGCCTCCTACTTTGAAGGAAGCTAGGGTAATCCTAGCCATT
>OUNM010216472.1_pt1 | contig 15243 bp, 13 predicted proteins | sample 1769961 | NCBI WGS metagenome assembly OUNM01 (sample SAMEA3914820, study PRJEB12502) | metagenome | biome: forest; material: soil | place: USA | collected 2012-03-12 | depth 0.3 m | reverse complement strand
CTGCTATCTGATCCGCTGTTTCTTGGGCGAATCTGGATCTGTGATCTCGGCGATTGTTTTGGCACAGTCACGGCTGCAAGCAAAAGGACCGGCAGGGGATTCCGTGCCGCATCCGACTCGGCTTGCGCCATTGTCCAAGCTGCCGATGCAGCGTTTCGAGGAAATCATGGATTGGGTTCCCGTCGTATTCATTGCATTCAAGCTGCTCGTGCTGGGCGCGGCCATGTTCTTCTCCATCAAGTCTCATCGCGACAAGCAGAGGGAAGAGCAAGAAGAAGAAAGGCAGCGGCAGAACAGGATCAACGGTCGCAGCGCCCGCATGCCGGATAGTGGCTCATCGGGCGTGGAGGCCATCGCCGTCCAACCGGCGCGCGACCCCTTCATCGGCTGACGGATGCCATGTCGGCATGAAACCATGCCGCAATATCTCGACGGTGGTCGGCGGCGTGAGCAGGCGCAGAGGTCGTCCCTTCAGGCCCTCGAAGGCCACCGGTGGCGCGTAGCCTGCAAACGACCATTCGAGCGCCTGGCCGTTTCGCAGCGCATGGACCTTGTCCCCGTCGTCGATCATGACGCCATCAGGAAGGCTCGCCAGATCGCGCAGGTTCACGGCACGCTGCTGGCCGCCGGACGCCACCCGCTCCTTGTGCAAGCGCCGGTCGACCATCGGGGCGCGCGGCGCGTCGATGTCGAACGCCTGACCAAACCGCCTCACGAAGTCCTTCGCCTGCTCACGCCGGCAGAAAAAGCACGGGCGATGCCCCGCGGCCAGGCTGGTCACCTCGTCCAGGAAGAACAACTCCGTCCAGCCGGCGCTGCCGAGGCGGCTGTTCCGGCCCATCGGCTCTCGCCGGCGGTTGCCGAGCTGGAGCGTGCAGACGATCCAGGCCTGCAGCGTCCAGCGCCTTTTCAGCAGCGTCCTTGTCTCCGGATCGTGGATGACGCCGCGGTTGCCGGTGAAAAGGCCGCGTTCCGGCACGGCATGAATTGCGCCGCTGGGAGCGACCCGATTCTGTAGTGGCATGGGGTCATGGTACGCCTCACTCCACCGCTCGCCCTCGAGATGGCCGCCGGCATGGCAGAGCGCCCGGGCTTGCTGGCCGAGTCGCGCGAGATCCTGGAGCGGACCCTGGCCCGCGCCGAGACCGATGCCGCGCGCTTCGACATCCTGCCGCGAGCTTCGCGTGCCTCAAGCGAAGCGGCCCGCGCGGGCCGCTCCTCAGCGCGCCGGCGGCAGCGCCAGCTTGCAGCGGATACCCCCGGGGAGTTCCGCCCGCGCATTCGGCAGCTCCACCACCACGCCGAACGTGCCGGCCGCCGAGTCGATGACGCGGTCGACCGTCTTCACGTGCGAATTGAGCGTGCGCCCGAACGGCGCCTCGGGAACGATGGCCACCGCATCGCCCGCGTGCACGTTCGGGAACACCTTGAACGGCAGGATCGCCTGCACCACCAGCGGGCTGGTCTGCGCGATCTTGATGATGGGCTTCTTGTTGTCGCCGGCGTCGACGAGGGCGCCCGGGTAGAGGTACTGGTCCATCACGACGCCGTCGAACGGGCTGCGGATGATGCGGCGATTGAGCTGGTCGACGGCCTCCTGGTGCTGCAGGCGCGCCAGCTCCATGTTCTCTTCGGCCGTCTTGAGTTCGGCCTGGGCCTGGGCGAGTTCGGCGGCGGCGTCGTCGCGGGCCTGGGCCGAGACGAACTCCTCCTTGACGAGTTCGTCCATGCGGCGCGACTTCTCGCGCGCCGCGTCGGTCTTGCTGCGCGCCTGCATCACCGCACCCTGCGCCTGCGCGCGAAAGCTCGCGGTGTCGGCCTGGCTCTTCTCGACGCTGGACTCGATGACCACCAGCACGTCGCCCTTGTGGATCGCCTGGCCGCGGCGCACGGGCACCTGCTGCAGCAGGCCCACGACCGGGCTGCGCACCTCGACCACCTGCGCGGGCTCGATCATGCAGTCGTATCCCGTCGCGGACGGCGCCGCGACGGCGCGCGCGCCGGCCAACAACGCCACTGCCAGCACGCCGTACGTGCGCTTGCCTGCCACTCTCATGTCACCCATCCTGCAAATCCGATCAACCGGTGAAGCTCGCGGTCCTGCCGCAAGGTGTTCATCCGGCCCTTGTATGAATGCCCTTCCGCGCGGCGCTGCGCCCAGCGCACCGCCAGGCGCAGCGCACGCAGCGCGACGTCCGGCTGGCTCGAGCGCATCGCCGTCCTGAGCCAGGCGGGCAGCGGCGCGAACAGCGCGTCGTCCACGCACACGATGGCGCGCACGGAGCCGGCCTGGCCCTGGCGGCCGCTGCGTCCGAACAGCTGGCGGTCGACGCGCGGCGACTCGTGGAACTCCGTCAGGATCACGTGCAGCCCGCCGGCCGCCTTCGCCTCGGCATCGGGCTTGATGTCGGTGCCGCGGCCGGCCATGTTGGTGGCCACGGTGATGCGGCCATGGCCGCCGGCCTGGGCCACGATGGCGGCCTCGTCGGCGTCCTGGCGCGCGTTGAGCACGACGTGCGTGACGCCGCGGCGCTCGAGTTCCGCGGCGATCTGCTCGGAGGCCTCGACGCTGCGCGTGCCCACCAGCACCGGCTGGCCGCGCGCGGCCGCGTCGCAGGCGTCGTCGGCCACCGCGAGCCACTTGGACGCGAGGTCGGCGGTGCAGACGTCGGCCAGCCGCACGCGCTGGATCGTGCGGTTCGGCGGCACGCGCCGCACCGGCAGCCGATACACCGACCACAGCTCGCGCGAGGCTTCCGCGCCGGTGCCGGTGAGTCCGGCCAGCAGGAAATAGCGCCGGAAGAAGCGCTGGAACGTCATGCGCGTGAGGGTCTCGCGGCCGCTGGTGCGTTCGACGCCCTCCTTGGTCTCGATCATCTGGTGCAGGCCCTGCTCCCACGAGCGGTCGGCCATCACGCGGCCGCTGGACTCGTCGACGATCTGCACCTTGCCCTCGGCGATGATGTAGTGCTGGTCGCGCAGGTACAGGTGCAGCGCCGACAGCGCCTGGCGCAGCACCAGCTCGCGCCACGACGGCGCGCGCCAGACCGCGGGCAGGCCCTCGGGCACCGCGCCGGCATGCGCCAGCGCCGCCGGCAGCAGCTCGATGTCGCGCCGCTTGCCGATGCGGAAATGCTCGCCGGCCTCCAGCTTGCGCGCGGCGGCCATGGCCCAGTCGAGGATGCCTTCGTCGAACACGCCCGGCGCGTCGCGCGACAGGATCATCGGCGTGCTGGCCTCGTCGATCAGCACGCTGTCGGCCTCGTCGACGATGGCGAAGTGCAGCGCCGGGATCAGCGGCTCGGCGTCGCCGCCGGCGCGCGCCGAATCGGGCGTCCAGAGTTCGCGCAGCCGGCTGACGCGGCCGGGCAGCATGCCGTGGCCGGCGAGGCGATCCTTGAGGTAGTCGAACACCACCTCCTTGCCCGCCACGTAGCAGACCTCCTGCCGATAGGCCGCGCGCCGCTCGTCGGGCTCCATGCCGTCGCGCACGCAGGCGCCGCGCAGGCCGAAGAAGTCGAACAGCGGCGACATCTCCTCGCAGTCGCGATGCGCCAGGTAGTCGTTGGTGCTGATCACGTGCACCGACGCGCCCGAGCCGGCCATCGCCGTGGCGGCCAGCGCGGCCACCAGCGTCTTGCCCTCGCCGGTCTGCATCTCGGCCAGGCGCCCGCACAGCAGCAGGCGCGCGCCGGCGAACTGCACCGGGTGCGGCCACATGCCCAGGCGGCGCTGGCTGGCCTCGCCGATGCAGGCGAACAGCTCGACGAGGTTGGCCGCCTTGCTCCAGCCGGAGGCCAGGCCCTTCAAGTGGCGCTGGGCGGCGCGGAAGCGCTCGGCGACGTCGGCGTCTGGCAGCACGCGCAGGGTCTCGGCGCAGCGCCGCACCTCGGCGTCGAACGCCGCGATCTCGCGTGCGCGCTCGCGCCCCGGCGGCAGCCAGCCGGGCACGTTGCGCAGGAACTCCTCGACCTTGTCGAGACGTTCGGCGTCGCGCTCGTCGCGCAAGGTGTCGGCGCGCCGGAACGCGAGGCCGGCGAGCGCGCGGGGCAGTGCGGGATCAGACATCGAGGCGGGCCAGGAACAGCTGGCGCAGGCGCAGGAACCACTGGCGCGCCAGCGGCGTCCAGCCGAGGTCGAAGCGCACGTAGGCGCGGTCGCCGAACACGCCGCTGGAGGACGGGTGCGCCATCTCCAGCTCGAGGTCGAACACGCGGCGCAGCGCATGCGTGCCGCCCTTCTGCGCGGGGTCGACCGGGATCGCGCCGCCGCCTTCGCTGCCGAGGGCCTGCGACACGAGCTCCTGCTCGCCGCCGGGCACGTTGCGGCGCAGGCGCGCGGGAATCTCGACGGCCGGGTCGTTGGCCAGGCGCACCGCCGCGACGACGGCGCCGCGCTGCGAGATCAGCGCCATGTCCTCCTGCGGGATCGCGGCGCGCACGCGGCGCGACGGGCCGTCGATGACCCAGCCCACGATCTCGCCGCGCTTGACGTAGCGGCCCGGCAGCTCGGTCGGCGCGGCCGGCATCCAGCGTCCGGCGGCGGCAGGCGCGATCGTCAACGCCTGCATCCGGCGCTGCGCCTCGTCCAGCCGGGCGTCGTCGGAGGCCAGCTGGGCCTTCAGGCCGTCGGTCTTGGCGGGCGTCTCGACCTCGGCCTGGCGCAACTGCGCCTCGGTCAGGGCGACGGCCGCGGCCGCGTTGCCGAGATCGGCGACGATCGTCGGGTTGTCCAGCGCCATCAGCGTCTGGCCCGGGGCGACGCGCTCGCCCGGACGGCGCGCCGCCTCGCGCACCTGGCCGGCCGCGTCGGCGCGCACGATGTCCTCGTCCGGCAGCCAGACGACGGCCTCCTGCACCGAGCGGAACGGCATCGGCACCAGGCACACGAACGCCAGCGCGCCGCCGAAGATCAGCACCGCGCGGCGCAGCGCGACGTCGCGCCGGCGCGCCAGCGAACCGGCGCCGCGCAGGTGCTTCCAGCCGCGAAACAGCGGCATCAGCAGCGAGCTCCACGCACTCACCAGCGCCATCAGCACGCCGATGAAGAAATACTTGCCGGCGACGAACCAGATCATGCCCAGCGTGATGCTGACGCGGTAGATCGGCGCCACCGCGCCGTAGATCGTCAGCAGCGTGCGCTCGCCCGGCGACTCCATCGGCGCGACGGCGTCGCGCGAGCCCATGATCCAGCGGTCGAACAGGTACGTCAGGTAGCGGTTCGCGCGCTGCGACAGGTTGGGCATCTCCAGCAGGTCGCAGGCGATGAAGTAGCCGTCGTAGCGCATCAGCGGGTTGCCGTTGACCAGCACGGTCGACACGCCCGCGATCAGGATCACGTTGAAGGCGAAGGCCTGGGCCAGCCCGGACTGCGCGCCGAGCCAGACGTAGACGGCGATCGAGCCGAGCACCAGTTCGGCCATGATGCCCGCCGCGGCCACCGTGGCGCGCGCCCATTTCGACGGGAAGCGGTACGACGAGGTGGCGTCGACATAGGGCACCGGCGAGAACAGGATCACCATGAAGCCGACCTCGCGCACCGTGCCGCCCCAGGCCTTCACCGCCAGGCCGTGGGCCCATTCGTGCACCGCCTTGACCAGCGGGTAGGTGAACCACAGCAAGGCCACGTTGCTGGCGGCCAGCACGCGGTCGGACAGGTTGTCCGTCAGCTCGTGCCAGTGCTGCACGCCCAGCACGCCGGCCGGGACGACGATGGCCAGCCACAGCAGCAGCACCGGCAAGGTGAACACCCTGCGCGCGAACGCGGCGTGGCGCTCGAACCAGGCGTCGGGATGCAGCAGCGGCAGGCGAAGGCTCATCGGGTTCATGAAGCTCTGCTTGATCTGCGACTTGCGCTGGCGCTGGTAGCGCTCGAAGACCTCGCCGGCGTCGGGCGCGACCTGCGTCTGCAGCAGGTCGTTGGCGTGCAGCGAGGACATCAGCTGCACCAGCTCGTGCTGCGAGATCGCGGTGCCGCCGTCCGGCGCGTCGATCGCGCCGTCGCAGGCCGCGGTCCACACCTCGTCGAGGGTGCGCCGGCCGTCCAGCAGCTGCAGCACGCCGTACACCTGCGGGCTGACGCGGTGGAAGCGCTGGGTCAGCGGATCCATCAGCAGCACCCACGGGCGGCCGCGCAGGCGCCGGTGCAGCGGCCGCACGCCATCGCGCAGCCGCGCGCGCAGGTGGCGCACGGCGTGCCAGTGTTCGGACAGCAGGGTCTGCATCTCAGGCCGCCGTCGTCAGAGCCACAGGCCCCAGATCTTGAGGCGCAGCCAGTCGATGCTGGAGCGCGTCCACACGGTCAACAGGTTGGTGTCGCCGACCTCGATCTTGCCCACGCCCTGCATGCCGGGGCTCAGCGCCGGCACCGGGCCGAGCCAGGCCGCCTCGACGCGGAAGCCGTTGGCGCCCTCCTCCACCGACGCGGTCGCCGTGACGTTGGTGACCTTGAAGCGGCGGCTCTCGCCGGGCTCGCCGGTCAGGCGCAGCAGGCCGTGCTGGCCGTCGTGCACGCGCGCGATGTCGCGGTCGGGCACGTGCAGCACCACGCGGTAGGCGTCGGTGGCGGCGATCTCGAACATCTCCTTGCCGGCCTCGACCGGGCCGCCGATCTGCTGCGTCCAGTCGCCGGTGACGACCAGGCCGTCCATCGGCGCGAGGATCACCGAGCGTGCCAGCTTGGCCTCGACCAGCGCGACCTGCGCCTCGGACTGCTGCAGTTCGGCCGACGCCTGCGTCAGCGCCGCGGCGTCGCGGTCGGCCATCGCCTGGCGCACCTTGCCGGTAGCCTGCTCGCGCTCGCCCAGGTGCTTGCTCTGTTCCAGCAGCAGGTCGCGATCGTCCAGGCGCGCCAGCACCTGCCCGCGCGTGACGCGCTCGCCCGGGCGCACCAGCGCCTGCGCGACGAAGCCCTCGAACGGCGCCGTCACCACCTGGCGCACGCGGCCCTCGATCACGACGTCGGCCGTGACGCGGTCGGTGACCGGCCACAGCAGCAGCACGCCCAGCACCAGCACGATCGCTGCGGCCGCGGCCTTCCAGGTGAGATGGCCGGCGCGCGAGAAGCGTTGCCACAACGTGCGCGTGGCGTCGACCGCGTGCCCCGGCAGCGAGCGCTCGGCGACGCGCCAGTGGCGCAGCAGCGGCTCGCTGACGGCCACGCTGGCGCGCAGGATCGCCAGCGTCGCGGGACGCAGCTCGCCCTCCAGGCGCGCCACGAGCACCGCGACCGGCTCGCCGTCGTCCATCACCGGCACCGCCCACCAGCCGGCGCGCTGGTGCTCCTGCGCCTCCACCGTGGCGCGCGTGGCGACCTCGGCGGCCTCCTGCAGCGCCACCGCGGCGCGCTCGGCCCAGGCGGTGTCCGACGCCACCCACCAGTGCGGCGTGTGGTCGCGCACCTCGAACAGCGTCAGCGACAACCCCTGCGCGACGTCCCTCTCGCTGCGCGCCCAGGCCGCGGTGCGGTTGATCCACTCCTGCGCCGCGGCGCGCGCATCGCGCTGCGACACCACGTAGCCCAGCTTCTCGAGCAGGCGCGCGGCGCGCTGGTTGTGTTCGAAGCTGGTGGCCAGCAGGCCCAGCTGCAGCCAGCCGAGCGACAGCAGCACCAGTTGGATCACGCGCTCGTTGTGCGGCGGCGCGATCGCGGCGCAGACCACGCCCGGCCGCCCGTCGGGCAGTTGCACCGTGGTGGCGACCAGCATGTCGGCGGCGGCCGTCGTGTCGGTGCGCGCGAGCGCCACCGGATTCGTCGGCGACACCCGCAGGCGCAGCGCGCTCCAGGATTCCTTGAGCACCGGCAGCGTGAACTCCAGGCTCCAGCGCGCCTCGGGGCCGGCGAAGGCCACCTCGCGGCAGGTGAGACCGCCGGCGACCAGGCGCTGGCGCCAGCTCTCGAGCGCGCCGGTTAGCAGGCTGTCCGTGCCGGCGCCGGGCGCCAGGCGCAGCGGCGCCTGTTCGGTCGAGGCAACCTTCAACTGCGCGCTCATCGACCCACCGCCTTCTGCCCGCGCAGCGGCGCGGTCTCGAGCGGCGCCGCGTTGACCTGGCTCACGAGCACCGCATCGAGCAGCGCGATCTGCATCTCGTCGAGCCGGCCGGTGACCGCATCGAGCTTGATGAAGTTGAGCCACGCGTCGTAGCGCGCCTTGGACAGGTCGCGCCGCGCCTCGAACAGCTTCTGCTGGGCGTCCAGCACCTCGGCGTTGATCTTCATGCCCACCTGGTAGCCTCGTTTGTTCGCCGCGAGCGCGACTTCGTTGGACTTCACCGCGCTCGCCAGTCCCTCGGCCTCCTGCGTGGCCGACAGCGACGCGATGAAGTCCTGGCGCACCGCGATCGACACCGTGCGCCGCGCGGCCTCCAGGTCGCTGCGCGCCTTGTCGCGCAGCGCCATCACCTCGACCACGTGGGCCTGCGTCGCGCCGCCGGCATACAGCGGCACGTTCAGGGTGATCGTCGCGGTGATGCCTTGCCAGATACGGGGGAACGTACTGGTTTCGCTGCCCGTCTCGTTGCCCTTCGTGTAGTTGCCCGAGGCCTCGACCGTCGGCGCATGCCCCTGGCCGGCCTTGAGCGCGTCGGCCTCGGCGGCGTCGAGCGCGGATTGCGCCTGCCTGATCTGCGGGCTGATCGCCGCGGCATCGGCCAGCCATTCGAGCATCGAGGCGCGATCGAGCATGGGCATGCGCGTGCCGTCCAGCCCGCGCGTGACCAGCGCGGGCACCGGGCCGCCGGCGAGCTCCTCCAGCACCTGCTGGCGCATCTGCAGGTCGAACTGGGCGGCCAGCAACTGCGACGCCACCGTGTCGGCCTTGGCCTGCGCCTCGCGCACGTCGGGAATGGCGACGGTGCCGGTCTTGAAGCTGTGCTGCGCCGTGGCGAGTTGCTCCGCGGTGGCCGCCTTCTCGCTCTCCAGGAAGCGCACGTCGTCGCGCGACTTGAGCACCTCGAAGCAGGCCTCGACGAACTTCTCCTGCGAGTCGGCCCGCGCCTGCTCCAGCGCGCCACGGGCCTGCTCGACCTGCGCCTGCGCGGACTGGTAGGCATAGAAGAGCGCGGTGTTGACCAGCGACTGCTTCACCTCGAGGCCGTACGTCCGGGAGTGGTACGCGCGCACGCCGCGGCCGGTCTCCGGATCGACGTTGAGGTAGTCGGTGTAGCGCGTGCGCGAGGTCGACGCCGTGCCGTTGATGGTCGGCCCGAAGCCCGCCTTCGCCTGCGTCAGGCGCTGCTCCGCCGCCGTCACCTGCGCCTCGGCCGCCGTCACCGCCGGATCGATGGTCACGGCGTTGCGGACGAGCTCGGTCAGCGTTTGGGCGTGCAGGACGACGGGCGCGAACAACAGCGCGAAGAGCAGTTTTCTCATTGGGACGCGTTCGAGAGGACGGCCAGCCGGCGAAGCCAGGCCGTACGGACGAGGTTCGCGAGCGAGTGAGAACCGCTGCAACCGATGTCAGGGCCGCCAGTTTAGGGGAGCTGACACGAACCTGGGCAGACGCTTGTGCCTAACTTGCGCCAGTTTGTGAAGTGTTGCTGGTTTATGGCGTCGTTGAGAGGTCCAAGCGCGTGCAATACCCCTGGCCGCATGCCCAAACGTGAAATGCTGCGCAGGTCGTCCGGCTCCGGCGCGGCTCGGGTTCGGTATCAATTCGGACAGAATCGGGCATGAACCCTTCGCCCTGGAGCCTCGTTCGCGCCGTCTTCCTGGCTTGGTGCGCCATGGCCTGCGGCCATGCGCGCGGCGGCGCGCTAGACTGGCAGGCGCTTGGACGGGTGCACGCGCAGGCCCTGGACCACTATCGCGCCACGCCTGCAAGCCAACGCGGCGCCGCGCGCACCGCGACATGCCGCATGCTCAAGGCCGCCGGGGCCGATCGCGCCGTGACGGCACCGGTCGCCGGCATCACGCCGACCCAGGCGGCGGCCATCCTCAACGACTTCGGCTTCCTGGCGACACCGCATTGCGTGCCCTGGCCGCTGCCGGAACGTGCCGTCCGGCGCGCGCTGGCGCTCGACCCGCATCGCAACGTGGCGCACCTGAACCTGGGCGATGTGCTGCGCCTGCGCCTGCAGACCGTCCTGAGCGGCGGCGTCGACCCCGACGTGCAACGCGCCGAGATCCGCCGCGAGTACCAGGCCTTCCTCCAAGGCGGCGGCGCCAGGACACTCGACATGGGCCAGTGGTCCGACCCGCCGCCGCCGCACGCCGGGCCACCGGGCGACGTCTGCCGCGTCATCAAGGGGTACCTGGATGCCGACCGTGTGATGGAACTCATGTCCGCCAGCGCCGAGCATCTGCGCATCGCGACGGGAATGGTCAACGTCGCCATCCATTCCGAAGGCACCGGGCTGGCGCCCAGGGTGGTCGCCGCGCACGAGGCCGACGGCGCGGAAGAAGTGCTGGCCGAGGGAGACCCGCGCGCGGACGCCGCGATCGTTGGAACCGGTGACGATGTCCAGGTCCTGATCCTGGATCGTGGCTTGAAGACCGGCTTCACCGTTCCCCTGACTGGCCATCCCGGATGCGACCTCTCACGCGATGCCGGGAAAGTGGTCTCCGCGGACTGCGCCGAGCCCGCGGTCTGCCGCAGCCTCATGGCCTCCGACGACATCCACGAGGTCGCCTTCGACGATCCCCCGCAGATCCCGGACGACGCGCTCGCGACGCGTTGGTCCGGAGCGTTTTCGGGCGTGCACGCCGTGGCCAGCGCCCTGGTGGACATCGCCAACACGGGCCGGGCGGTTCGCGTGCTGCGGATGGAGACATCCCTGCGCCAGCCAGACCTGTGCACGGTCCGATTGCACGAGATTCTCGGCACGGATGGCCGCCGCCTGCCCGACGCGGCGGAGCAGGCCGCGCTCGAGAAGCTGCAAATCCATGCCGACGATCCGCTGAATCCCGGCGCCGATTGCTACGGCGAGACCCACTACCTGGTGCAAGGCCATCGCACCCTGGTCGAATCGCTGCAGCACTCCCAGAGCGACATGAACACGCCCGACGAGCGTCGGGTGGACATCAACGAACGCGGGCAGTGGCGCCAACTGTGCGCCACCAGATCGGTCTCGCACTGGCTCGTGGCCCCTGCGACGACTCCGCACTGATCGGAACCCGACATGCGCCGCCTGCCGACACTTGCCATCGCGCTCTGCTCCCTGGCGCACGCCGCGCCGCCGGAAGTCGATCGCCGGATCGACGCGGCGCTCGTCGCGGCCGCGGACGTGGGGTCGGGCGCGAAGGCGACCTATTCCGATGCGGGCGAATTCGTGCTGGGCGTCGTTCTCTCCGAAAGCCGAGGCCGGCTGGTCATCCTGCGCAGGCAGGCCGCCGGCCGCTACGCCATCGATTCGGAAAGCCACGTCTTCGAGAACGACTTCGGCCCGGGCTACGACATCGAGATGGTGGAGCACAACGGCCCGCGCCGCTTCTCCATCCAGGTCAACTCGCGCTCGGGCTGCGGCACGCAGGTGGAGACGTTCCGCCTCGCGCAGGCGGGCGGCGCCTGGCGGGTCGCCGGCTACGACAAGTCGGAGCCGGATGCTCCGCCAACCTGCGACGTCAACTCCCGCTCACGCGAGCTCTCGGCCGACCTGCTGACGGGCCAGGTGCACGTCGTGGACTACCGCGCCGGCAAGCCCGTGCGGCATGTGTCCAGAGTCACGAGGGCGCCGGCGCCCGAGGTCGCCGCGTTCGACTTCTCGATGTTCGACATCGAGCCCTGACTCAGCGCGCGCCGCGCAGCGGTCTCGACCCGACAGCGTCCCCGGCCGCGAACTTCATCGCGGTCGTCGCCGTGGCGGTGCTGCGATGCGACTCGACGCCGTCGACCCAGAAGTACTGGTCATACGTGTCCGAGACGCACAGGATCATGCCTACGAAGACACCGTCGGCGCTGCCGAGGTCGAGCTCCAGCGTTGTTCGACGCAACGGGGGCCGCGGTCCAGCGGGTCCCGCGCGGGGCGGCCCGACGGCGAACGAACTGCCTCCACGGACCGGCTCGGGCGCGACGCTCGCGACGACCCGCGTCACATGCCCATGCAAGGGCCTGGACAGCAGGCGAGCGCGGTATTCCGGCGGCAGCACGGAATCGGCATCGACCTGCACTTGTGGGCGGCTGTATTCCTCGCTGGGGAACAGCTCGTGGGCTCCGAAGCTGGCTTCGACACGCCGCTCGCCCTTGAGATTGACGTTGTTGACGATGCCGACCAAGCCGCGTTCATCGAGCAGGAAGCGGCGTCCCTCCGACACCCGCGGCAGGAATCGTTGTGGCTTCAGGAGTTCGCCCGGGAACTCGAGGCTCTCCTTGGGCTGCAAGGTGAGCGTGAGCCATTGCCCCTCCGCACGAAGCACACCCTCGGCTTGAAATCGGAGCCCCGCATCTCCGCCAAGGAACATGGCACCGCTGGTATGCACGCGGCCTTGGGTGTCGATGTCCATCACCTGATTGAAGCGCTCGTCGACGTAGCGGCCGGCCCAGCGCGCCACGGCCGGGGTGGCGCAGGGCGCAATCGGCGACACGAGGACCGCAAGCAGGATGGCGCAGAAGCGCGGCGCGACGGAGATCAGGGGCATGGAGAACGTCTGGCGATTGAACGGCGCCGGGCCGACGATGTCAGGAATCCAAGGCTCCCGTCGCAACCTCCGCACGCGGGCGTCTTGCGTTCCGGCAGAAGAGGCGCCGCCCCCGGCGTGGAACTCAGCATGAGAGAGTCGCGACAATCAGAAGGCGCAGCATGGTGTCCGGATTGTGAGGCCTGGGAGGCTCGGCGAGCCAATTCATCAGCGCAGACGCTCAGTCGATGAAAAACGTCCACGTGACGGACTGGAGACGATCCTGCCCGAAGCACAACGAGACGTCGTCGGGTGCATCGGCATAACGCCAGCAGCCCTCGCTGCGGTCGCTGGGCTCGCCGAGCGCACTCGACACCTTGGCCCGAGGATCACCGAGCCGCAGCCCTGACAGGAGCGGCCAACGCGGCGTCGTGATCTGGAGACGTTCGATCGACGGATGCGGCCGGCCGGGAAAGTCCTTCGTCGGCAACTCGAAAGTGACGTCGACGGAGACGCCCGGCCCGGACATCCTGGCCCAGTGCCTCGGCACGTCGTTGGCCTCGCCATCGCCGCTTTCGAGCACCCGCAGCCGCACTTCCTTGCACCGCCTGTGCCACAGGTCGCAGCCCCTGAGTGCGTGCGCCGGGCCGCTGCGCAAGAAACTGGAAGCCGCTGGGCCAAGAGGAGCGTCCCGCGCATGGACGCTGCACGCGATCGTGAGCCAGAGGGCCATCAGGAGCATCGTCTTGCGGAGGATCATGAAAGTTCCCGCATCAGGAAGGAAAGCTGACGGGCCAGCTCCCATGTCGTGGCATGGCGCCGGCAAGCCTGTTCGGCACGGGCGAAGAGTCGCGACGACGGCGGCCGCGTCAAGGAAGAGGCAACTACGGTGCGGGGGTCATCGTCGAACGAGGCGGCGCATCGAGTTCGAGCGGATATCCCAGCTCGAAGACCGGCGATGCGGGACGATCGAAATCGACCGCCGCAGGTCCGAGCCGGAAGTCGACGCCCTCCTCGGTTCCCGAGACAAGCTCGGCCACCTGCCTGCGCCCTGCAAAGGCGCGCACGATCACACCGCTGGCCATCACTGTCGCGATACCGACGTCGTACCGGACTGCGCCCACGGAGAACCCAATGATGTTCTCGGCGCTGTGCGGACTGGTCGACCTCGTCCAGAGTCGAAACCTTCGCGATGGAGATGCCGTCTGCTCCAACTCGATTCGGCCCGGCCGCCCGAAACGGTAGACGACCCGCCCGAACGGCTCGCGAGGCCTGTCGCCGCAAAGCGAGACGAAGCGGGCCCTGGACGCCGCCGCGGGGTCGGAAGGCGGGGCACCGAGCGGCCGCACGGCCGCATCCAGGATTGCGAATTCCCGCACGAGACACAACGACGGAAGCGTCAGGGGCGATGCCGCCACCGGCTTGTTCGCGCCCGTGACGGTCCTTGCCCACCCCGACACGGCGGCGATAGCCAGTGCGACGACGAGAAACGTCACACCACAGTACGAGTTCTTCCGCATCGCTTGCCTCTGCTCGATTGTCAGGCCGTTCCGTCCGATGGCCCATCGCCTGGTCAGGGTTGGAGACCCGAACGCGCGCGCCGTACTCCAGCAACTCGCCTGGGCTGCAAAGCTCGCACCGGCCAGTCGACGAAGAACTTGGGATTGTGGACCAGGTGCGACAGGTCGCTGTAGAACATCACATCGATCTGGCGCACGCGGCCCTCATAGCGAAGGGCCGCGATCTCGTACCACCGGGTGCGGTACCAAGTGGAGTTCTTGAACTCCACGGTCTGCGCATGCACCGGCGGTCGACAGTGCGAGATCAGGGCGAGATCCTCGTTCACCTCGAGAAGGATCTTCTGGTCGGCTGCTGACAAGGCGTGCCGTTGCTCGGGTGCGAGTTCGATTTGCACTTCCCCGCCCTGGCCGCGGAACAACGCGCCAGACAGCGCACTGCGCTGCAGCGTGGGCCAGATCGTCACATGAACCGCGGCAGCGAGGATGCCGGCCCAGATCTCGCGGGTTTCCCAGCGAGCAGGCGGCGTCTTCGTGGCTTCCTGCGGCTCCCGAGGCCGGCCTGCTGCCGGCCATGCCCTTGCTAGCAGCGCAAGGCCCCAGAGCTCGGTCAACGCCATCACTGCGTAGTGCACCGGCGCGGCGGTCGCATCGGTGGGCTGCGCGCTGGAACCGACGATTCCCGCCGGCGACAGCAGCATCAGCAAGCTCATGAAGCCCAGCGGCGACAGCGCGATCCAGGCCGGCACCGCCACCGTCCAGGCAAGAGCACACCACAGCAGAATCCTGGAAACCCAAGTCCGGCCCTGGAGCGAACCGACGACGCAGTCCAGCAGGATGACCTGCACGACCCCGAACAACGCGTACAGCGGGGTCGCCGCCAGCTGCTGCAGCGATGTCATCGGATTCCACATCCTCACCACGATGGGCGCGCCCAACCAGACGCAGCCGATCGCGGCGAGCAGCCGTCTCCAGACACGCCAGGACATCATGGGGCGTGCTGCGGGTGGACGTGCCGGCCATAGGCAACGTCACTCGCGTCATCGCTGGCCGCGCGGGACCTTTTCACGCTCATTGCCCCATCAACTTGCTCCAGTTCGCAATCGCCGCCGCCTCCAGCTCCGCCAGCCACTCCGTCGTCAGCACCGACGCCTCGGCCTGGTCGGCCGTGACG
>OUNM010007015.1_pt1 | contig 15247 bp, 14 predicted proteins | sample 1769961 | NCBI WGS metagenome assembly OUNM01 (sample SAMEA3914820, study PRJEB12502) | metagenome | biome: forest; material: soil | place: USA | collected 2012-03-12 | depth 0.3 m | reverse complement strand
CCGGCCTGGCCGACGGCGGCACGAACTTCTCCGGCATCGACAACAAGGACTACACCGACGGCGTGGCCGCGGCGAACGCGATGAACGGCACCGAGGGCTGCGACACCTGGCTCGACGCCGAGTCGAAGCTGGTGGCCGCGGCCGACATCGTGCCCTTCGCGAACAACGCGGTGAAGACCTACGGCAACGGCGCCGAGTTCGAGTACCCCGGCACGTTCTCGCCCACCAGCGTCCGGATGGTGGCGAAGTAGCAGATGTCCCTGGCGAGCTCGGTCGCCCCGGCGACCCCGCGGGTGGGAGTGACCTCCCACCCGTGGGTTCGGTTCGGGCTACGACGCCTCGGCCGGCTGCTGGTGTCCCTGTGGGTGCTGGTCACGGCGTCGTTCCTCATGATCCACCTGATCCCGGGGGACGCCGTGCGGGCTGCCCTCGGCCCCACCGCGCCGGCGTCCCTGGTCGCGGCGAAGCGCGCGGAGATGGGGCTCGACGACCCGCTCCTCGTGCAGTACTGGCACTACCTGCAGAGCCTGTTCACCGGTGACCTGGGCACCTCGCTGGTCTCGCAGCTGCCGGTCTCCGAGATCGTCGCGCAGCGGCTGCCCGCCACGCTCGAGCTGGCGGCGCTGGGGTTCCTGGTCGCGGTCGCGATCGCCGTCCCGCTGGGCGTCACCATGGGCGTCCTGACCCGGCGCGGCCACGGCCGGCGCACGGAGCTGGCGTTCACCACCAGCAGCGTGATGCTCGGGATCGTCCCCGACTTCCTGCTCGGCGTCGGCCTCGTCTACGTCTTCGGTGTCAAGCTCGGCTGGCTCCCGGTCGCAGGCAACGACACGCCCTCGGCGTACGTGCTGCCGGTGCTGGCCCTGGCGATCGGGCCGGCCGCGATCCTGTCCCGGATCATCCGGGTCGAGATGGTCGCAGTCCTGCAGGCGGACTTCGTCCGTACCGCGCGCGCCAAGCGGCTGCCGTCGCGGACCGTCTACCTCGGCCACGCCCTGCCCAACGCGCTGACCGCGTCGCTGACGCTGGGCGGCCTGATCCTCAGCTCGATGGTGGCGGGGACCGTGCTGGTCGAGAACGTCTTCGCCTGGCCCGGCCTCGGCAGCACCATCGTGTCCTCGATCCTCAACAAGGACTACCAGGTGGTGCAGGCGATCGTGCTCGTGTACGGCGTGGGCGTGCTGCTCGTGAACACCGTCGTCGACATCGCCCTCGCGCTGCTCGACCCCCGCTCGATGATCAGGGAGGACTGAGCGTTGAAGCGCTGGCTGAGCGTCCTCCGCACCCCGCTGGGGCTCACCGCGACCGTGCTGACGGTCGGGGTGCTGGTGCTGGCCGTGGTCGCCCCGATCCTCTGGACCGACGAGGCGAACGCCGTCGACACCAGCAACATCCTGGCCGGGCCGTCCGCCGACCACTGGGCCGGCACCGACAACCTGGGCCGCGACATCTTCTACCGCACCCTGGTCGCCACCCGGCTCTCGGTCGAGCTGGCCCTGGCCGCGACGGTGATCGCCGTCGTCGTCGGCCTGCTGCTCGGCACGGCGTCGTTCCTGCTGGGCCGGCGCTCCGGCCGGCTCGTGAACGCCGGCATCAACATCGCCGTCGCGTTCCCGGGCATCCTGCTCGCGCTGTTCTTCGCGGTCGTCTTCGGCGTCGGTGCCACCGGTGCGGTGCTCGCGATCGGGTTCGCCGGTGCCCCGGGGTTCGGCCGCCTCACCCAGACGCTGGTCGCGTCCGTGTCCTCCCGCGACTACGTCGACGCCGCGCGCGTCGCCGGCGTCGGCCGGCTGCGGATCCTGTTCCGGCACGTGCTCCCGAACATCTCCGAGCCGCTCGTCGTCAACGCCACCATCGGCGCCGGCGGTGCGCTGCTCTCCTTCGCCGGCCTGTCGTTCCTGGGCCTCGGCGTGCAGCAGCCGTCGTACGACTGGGGCCGCCTGCTCTTCGACGGCACCGGCTCGATCTACGTCAACCCGGCGGCCGCGCTCGCGCCCGGCATCGCTGTGCTCATCGCCGGCCTCGCCTTCAACCTGTTCGGCGAGTCGGTCGCCAAGGGCTTCGGCGTCGGCGTCGTCGGCGGCATCCCGGCCCTGCCGCCCGCGCCGGCGGCGCTGGAGGCCGAGGAGGTCACGGCCGAGGCGTCGCACCACCTCGACGACGACGTGGTGCTCGACGTCCGCGACCTCGAGGTCGCGTTCCCGGGTCCGCGTGGTCCGGTCCGCCCGGTCCGCGGCGTCTCCTTCGCCGTACGACGGGGCGAGGCGCTCGGCGTCGTGGGGGAGTCGGGCTCCGGCAAGTCCCTGACCGCGCTCGCCGTCTCCCGCCTGGTCGGCGACCCCGGCCGGGTCCAGGCGACCCGCCTCGAGCTGCTCGGCTCGGACCTTCGTGCCACGGGGGACACGAAGGCCCAGCGGCGGATGCTCGGCACCTCCCTGGCGATGGTGTTCCAGGACCCGATGACCTCGTTCAACCCGACCCGTCGGATGGGCGGCCAGCTCGCCGAGGTCGCCCGGCACCACCAGGGCATGGACCGCAGGTCCGCGCTCGGTCGCGCGGTGGACCGGATGCGGGCCGTGCGCATCACCGAGCCGGAGCGCCGGGCACACCAGTACCCGCACGAGTTCTCCGGCGGCATGCGCCAGCGCGCGATGATCGGCATGGGCCTGATGGGCACTCCGGCGCTGATCGTCGCGGACGAGCCGACGACCGCCCTGGACGTCACCGTGCAGCAGCAGGTGCTGGACCTGCTCGCGTCGATCCGTGCCGCGGATGACGTCGCACTGGTGCTGATCAGCCACGACGTCACCGTGGTCGGCGAGGTCTGCGACCGGGTGCTGGTCATGTACGCCGGCAAGATCGTCGAGGACCTGCCCGCGGCCGACCTCGCCGCCGGCGCGGCCCGCCACCCGTACACCCGCGCGCTGGTCGCCGCGGTGCCCGACATGGACACCGACCTCGACGAGCCGCTCGCCGTGATCCCGGGCCGGCCGGTCGACCCCGCCGACGTACCCTCCGGGTGCGCGTACGCCGCCCGCTGCCCGCTCGCCACCGCGCGCTGCACGGACGAGCCGCCGCTCCAGAGCGACGCCGACGGTCGCCGGGTCGCCTGCTGGCACGCCGGCCAGCCGATCCAGATCGAGGTTCGCGACCGCACCGATCACTGCGAGGAGGTCGAGGTCCGATGAGCGAGCTGCGCTTCGACGGCGTGAGCGTCCGGTACGGCGCGACCACCGTGGTCGACCGGGTCAGCCTGACCGTGCCGCCCGGCCAGGTGGTCGGGCTCGTGGGGGAGTCCGGGTCGGGCAAGTCCACGCTCGCCCGCGCCGCGGTCGGCCTCGCGCCGGTCTGCGACGGGACGATCACGCTCGACGGCCGACCGGTGCCCACCAAGGGGCGCAACCGGCCGCTGCAGATGGTGTTCCAGGACCCGTACTCCTCGCTCGACCCCCGCATGAGCATCGGCGAGAGCGTCGCGGAGGCGATGCCCCGCGGCGGCTCGCGGGCCGAGCGGCGGGCCGAGGTCGGGCGGCTGCTCGAGCTGGTCCACCTCGACCCGACCCGAGCCGACGCCCGTCCCGCAGAGCTCTCCGGCGGCCAGCGCCAGCGCGTCGCGCTCGCCCGGGCGCTCGCCGGCCGGCCGGCGCTCGTGATCGCCGACGAGATCACGTCCGCGCTCGACGTCTCGATCCAGGGCGCCGTCCTCAACCTGGTGCGCGAGCTCCAGCGCGAGCTCGGCCTCTCGATGCTGTTCATCTCCCACAACCTCGCGGTCGTGCGGTACGTCGCGACGCACGTCGCCGTCATGCACCAGGGCCGCATCGTCGAGGAGGGCCCGACCGCCCAGGTGCTGGCCGCCCCCGACCACGACTACACGCGCGAGCTGCTCGCCGCTGTACCCGGAACTCACACGAAGGGGAACCCCCGATGACCCGACGCCTCACGATCGACGACCTGACCGACCTCGCCGTCCCGTCCCAGCCGGCCGTGTCGCCGGACGGCGCGCAGGTCGTCTACGTGCTCCGCACCCTGGATGGGGAGCAGGACCGCAACGTCGACCAGCTCTGGACCGTCCCGGCCGCGGGAGGTACGCCGCGCCGCCTGACCTCGGGCACCAGCGACACCGCCCCGGCCTGGTCGCCGGACGGCACCCGGGTCGCGTTCCTGCGCGAGGGCCAGGTGCACGTGCTCCCGGCCGAGGGCGGCGAGCCCGAGAAGGTCACCGACCTGCCGCTCGGCGCCGGCGCCCCGGTGTGGAGCCCGGGCAGCGAACGCATCGCGTTCACGGCCGCGGTCGACCCGACCGACGGGACGGGCCCGCTGGTCACCCGGCGGGTGGACTACCAGGCCGACGGCGCCGGCATGTTCGGCGCGGTCCGCAACCAGCTGCACGTCGTCGACCTGGCGACCGGCGAGACCCGTCAGGTCACGCACGGCGACCACGCCGGCCAGCCCGCGTGGTCGCCCGACGGGCGGACCGTCGCGTTCACCCGCAAGGTCGGCGACGACAGCGACCTGAACTTCCGCACCGCCGTGCACCTGCTGGACGTCGACGACCCGAAGGCCGAGCCGCGCGTGGTCGCGCTCGAGGACGGCATCGCGGGCACCGTCTCGTTCAGCGCCGACGGCGCGAGCCTGCTGGTGGTCGGTCACGCGGGCCTCGAGCTCGGGCACGCCCACCTGTTCCGGGTCCCGCTCGACGGTGGCGAGGTCACCGATCTGAGCGGGCACCTGGACCGCAACGTGATGCCGGGCGGACCGGCGTACCCCGGTGCCCTCCCGGTCGAGACGGCCGACGGCCGGGTCCTGTTCGCGATCCGCGACCGCGGCTGCAGCCACCTGTGGGACGGGAACGGCCCGGTCCTCGCCGGGGCGGGCCGCGTCGTGTCCGGCCTCTCGGTCGCCGGCACGACCGCCGTGGTCGCGCTGGCCACCCCGACGTCGTACGGCGAGATCGTCGCGCTCGACCTCGCGACCGGCACCGAGACGGTGCTGACCGACCACGGCGTGGCCGACGTCGAGCTCTTCGTGCGCGAGGAGCGCACGTTCACGATCTCGGACGGCACCGAGGTGCAGGGCTGGCTGGTCCGCGACCCCGAGCGCGACGGCCCACTGCCGCTGCTGCTCGACATCCACGGCGGCCCGCACAACGCCTGGAACGCCGCCGCCGACGAGATGCACCTCTACCACCAGGCGCTCGCCGCACGGGGCTGGGCGGTGCTGCTGGTCAACCCGCGCGGCAGCGACGGCTACGGCCAGGAGTTCTACGACGGCGTCCGGGGCTCCTGGGGCGTCGCGGACGTCCACGACTTCCTGGAGCCGGTCGACGCGCTCGTCGCCGAGGGCCTCGCGGACGGGGACCGGCTCGCGGTCACCGGCTACAGCTACGGCGGCTTCATGACCTGCTGGCTGACGGGCCACGACGACCGGTTCAAGGCCGCCGTCGCCGGTGGTGTGGTCAGCGACCTGGTGAGCGCGTACGGCGCCAGCGACGACGGCCCGCTCCTGGGCCGGTACGAGCTGGGCGGGACACCCTGGGAGACGTCCGAGCAGTACGCCGCGATGTCGCCGCTCACCCACGTCGACAAGGTCACGACGCCGACGCTGGTCCTGCACGGCAAGGACGACCTGACCTGCCCGGTCGGCCAGGCGCAGCAGTGGTACACCTCGCTGCGCGAGCGCGGCGTCCCGACCGAGCTGGTCCTCTACCCGGGCGCCTCGCACGTGTTCATCCTGCTCGGCAAGCCGTCCGAGCGGATGGACTACAACCGCCGCGTGGTCGCCTGGCTGGATCGGTACGTCGAGCGCGACGGCCGCCCCCGCCTGGACCTCGCCCACTGGCAGCGCCGCCTCGAGGTGCTCGCCAAGAAGCACCACGTGCCCGGCGCCCAGCTCGGCATCCTCGACGGGGACGACCTCGTCGAGGCGGCGTACGGCGTCCTCAACAACCGCACCGGCCAGCCGGCGACCACCGACTCGGTGTTCCAGATCGGCTCGATCAGCAAGGTCTGGACGGCCACGGTCGTCATGCAGCTGGTCGACGAGGGGAGGATCGCCCTCGACACCCCGGTCGTCGAGGTCATCCCCGAGCTCCAGCTGTCCGACCCGGACGTCACCAAGCAGCTGACGATCTGGCACCTGCTCACGCACACCAGCGGCATCGACGGCGACGTCTTCACCGACACCGGCCGCGGCGACGACTGCCTCGAGAAGTACACCGAGCTGCTCGCCGAGGTCGCGCAGAACCACCCGCTCGGCGCGACCTGGTCGTACTGCAACTCCGGCTGGTCGCTGCTCGGTCGGGTGATCGAGAAGCTCACCGACCAGACCTGGGACCAGGCCATGAAGGAGCGACTGTTCACCCCGCTCGGCCTGGACCACACCGTGACGCTGCCCGAGGAGGCGATCCTGTTCGCCGCCGCGGTCGGCCACGTGGAGCACGAGGGCGAGCAGATCCCGACGCCCGTCTGGGACCTGCCGCGCTCGGTCGGCCCCGCCGGCCTGATCAAGTCGACGGTCCGCGACGTCCTCGGCTTCGCGAAGCTGCACCTGTCCGGCGGTCTCGCGCCTGACGGCACCCGCGTCCTGTCGGCGGAGTCGACCGAGGCGATGACCCGCCACGAGGCGGACCTGCCGGACAAGTTCATCCTCGGCGACTCGTGGGGCCTGGGCTGGATCCGGTTCGGCTGGGACGGCCACCGGCTGATCGGCCACGACGGCAACACCCTCGGGCAGGCCGGCTTCCTGCGGATCCTGCCCGGGCAGGACGTCGCGGTGGCGCTGCTCGCGAACGGCGGCAACACCCGCGACCTGTACCAGGACCTCTACCGCGAGATCTTCGCGGAGGTCGCCGGCATCGAGATGGCGCACCCGTTCCCCCCGCCGGCCGAGCCGGTCGAGGTCGACATCACGCCGTACGTCGGGACGTACGCCCGCTCGTCGGTGCGCATGGAGGTGCTCGCCGAGGGCCCGACGCTCCGCACCACGGTCCTCGGCCCGCTCGCCGAGATGGTGCCGGACCCGGTCGACGAGTACCCGCTGGTGCCGGTCGGTCCCGCGCTGTTCGCGGTCAAGCCGCCCGAGGCCGACACGTGGGCGCCCGTGACGTTCTACGAGCTGCCGACCGGCGAGCGCTACGTGCACTTCGGCGTGCGTGCGACACCGCGGGTGGACTGATGGACCTCACGGAGCTGATCGACGACACCCGCGAGCTGGTCGGGTGTGAATCGCCCTCGTCCGACCTGGCCGCCGTCGCCCGGTCGGCCGAGGTCGTGGCGCGGGTCGGCGAGCGCCGGCTCGGCGTCGCCCCCGAGCGGATCGTGATCGACGGGCGCACGCACCTGCGCTGGCGGCTCGGCTCCGGCCCGTCGCGGGTGCTGCTGGTCGGGCACCACGACACGGTGTGGCCGCTCGGCTCCCTCGAGACCCACCCGTGCACCGTCGAGGGGGGCGTGCTCCGCGGCCCGGGGTGCTTCGACATGAAGGCCGGCCTGGCGATGATGTTCCACGCCGTCGCCGGCCTCGAGCACCCGGAGGGCGTCACCCTGCTGGTCACCGGCGACGAGGAGCTCGGCTCGCCGAGCTCGCGCCAGCTGATCGAGGACGAGGCCCGCGCCGCCGAGGCCGCCCTCGTCCTCGAGGCGTCCGGCGACGGCGGCGCGCTCAAGACCGAGCGCAAGGGCGTGTCCCTGTACGACGTCCTCGTGCTCGGCAGGGCGGCGCACGCCGGCCTCGAGCCGGAGAACGGCGTCAACGCGACCGTCGAGCTCGCTCACCAGGTCCTCGTGGTGTCCGCCCTCGGACGCCAGGACACCGGCACCACCGTGACGCCGACGTCCTCCGGCTCCGGGACGACGACGAACACCGTCCCGGCCGACGGGTCGTTCGCGGTCGACGTCCGGGTCCGCACGATCGAGGAGCAGGTCCGGGTGGACCGGGCGATGCGGTCGCTGCAGCCGGTCCTGCCCGGGGCCGTGCTCGACGTCGACGGCGGGCCGAACCGTCCGCCGCTCGAGGCGGCCGCGTCGGCCGTGCTGTTCGACCGGGCTTGCGCGCTCGCCGTACGCCTCGGGCTGCCGGCGCCGACGTCCGCCGCGGTCGGTGGCGCCTCGGACGGCAACTTCACCGCCGGCGTGGGTACCCCCACCCTCGACGGCCTCGGCGCCGTCGGGGGAGGAGCGCACGCCGACGACGAGCACGTGCTGGTCGACGAGCTCCCCGGCCGCACGGTGCTGCTCGGGGCGCTGGTCGCCGACCTGCTGGCCCAGCCGACGAACCACCTCCTCACGACTGGTGCCGGACGACCATGACGAGCCCGGAGAACCTCAGCAGCATGAGACACGTGACCAACCTGACCTCCGTGGATGCGGACCTGGACCGTGCGGTGCAGGCCGCGGATGCGGCCGCGCTCGCGGCCGCTGTGACGGTTCGCGAGATCACCGACCTCGCCGAGCTGACCGCGGTCGTGGACCTGTACGCCACCATCTGGGGGCGCGGCGGGAACCCGCCCATGAACCTCGAGCTGCTGCGCGCGTTCGGCAAGGCCGGCAACTACGTGGGCGGTGCCTTCGAGGGCGACCGGCTCGTCGGCGCGTGTGTCGGCTTCTTCCACGCGCCCGCCGAGGACGCCCTGCACAGTCACATCGCCGGCGTCTCGGCCGAGATGGCCGGCCGGCACGTCGGCTTCGCCCTCAAGCTGCACCAGCGCGCGTGGGCGATGCTGCGCGGCGTCGCGGAGATCGCCTGGACGTTCGACCCGCTGGTCAGCCGCAACGCGTACTTCAACCTGGTCAAGCTGGCCGCCCGGCCGGACGAGTACCTGCCGAACTTCTACGGCGCGATGCTCGACACGCTCAACGGCGACGACGACTCCGACCGGCTGCTGGTCCGGTGGCGGCTGCGCGACCCCGCGGTGATCGCCGCGTGCTCGGGCAGCACCACGCCGGCGCTGGTCGCCGACGAGATCGCCCGCGGCGCGGTCGTCGCCCTCGGCATCTCCACCGGCGGCGCGCCCGAGCCCGGCCGCCTGGACGGGACGACCAGCCTGGTCGCCGTACCGAGGGACATCGGCGCACTCCGCGCGTCCGACCCGGCGCTCGCCCAGAAGTGGCGGCTCGCGGTCCGGGAGGCGCTCGCGGTGCTCGTCGCCGACGGTGGGCGGATCTCGGGCTTCGACAAGGCAGGTTGGTACGTCGTGGGAAGGGATCACTCGTGAAGCTCACCGGAGTCGAGCTGCGGCGGATCGCGATGCCGCTGGTGGCGCCGTTCCGGACGTCGTTCGGCACCCAGACCCAGCGCGACGTCCTGCTGCTGCGCGTCGTCACCGACGAGGCCGAGGGCTGGGGCGAGTGCGTGGCGATGTCCGACCCGCTGTACTCCTCGGAGTACGTCGACGCGGCCGCCGACGTGCTGCGCCGGTTCCTCGTCCCCGCGCTCGCCGCTGCCGGTCCGCTCGAGGCGCTGGCCGTGGCGCGGGTGCTCGAGCCGTTCAAGGGCCACCGGATGGCCAAGGCCGCGCTGGAGATGGGCGTGCTCGACGCCGAGCTCCGGGCGCAGGGTCGGTCGTTCGGCCAGCAGCTCGGCGCCGTGCACGAGCGGGTGCCGTGCGGCGTCTCGGTCGGGATCATGGACAGCGTCCCGGCGCTGCTCGACGCGGTCGGCGGCTACCTCGACGAGGGGTACGTCCGCATCAAGCTGAAGATCGAGCCCGGCTGGGACCTCGAGCCGGTCCGCGCGGTCCGGGAGCGGTTCGGCGACGACGTGCTGCTCCAGGTCGACGCGAACACGGCGTACACGCTCGCCGACGCGCGGCACCTCGCGAAGCTCGACCCGTTCGACCTGCTGCTCATCGAGCAGCCGCTCGAGGAGGAGGACGTCCTCGGGCACGCCGACCTCGCGAAGCAGATCCGTACGCCGGTCTGCCTCGACGAGTCGATCGTGTCCGCGCAGTCGGCCGCGGCCGCGATCCGTCTGGGTGCGGCCGCGATCGTGAACATCAAGCCCGGCCGGGTGGGCGGCTACCTCGAGGCCCGGAGGATCCACGACGTCTGCGTCGCGAACGGCGTCCCGGTGTGGTGTGGCGGCATGCTCGAGACCGGTCTCGGCCGGGCGGCGAACGTCGCCCTGGCCGCGCTGCCCGGCTTCACGCTGCCCGGTGACACCTCGGGATCGGGGCGGTACTACCACCGCGACATCACCGAGCCGTTCGTGCTCGACGGCGGCCACCTCGCCGTACCCACGGGACCGGGGCTGGGCGTCGTACCACTGGAGGACGAGCTCACCGCGGTCACGACGAGCAGGGAGTGGCTGCCCGTCTGAGCGGTCGTAGGCTGACGCCAGCCATGACCTCGGTTCCCAACCCACGTCCGCGCGCCAGCCTCGGCCGCGTCCTCGACGACCTCGGGGCGACGCTGCTCGACCTCGTGCACGGGGACGCCGAGCTGGTGGGCGAGATCAGCGGCGTGGTCATCCACGACCCGGTCGACGCCCCGGTGCTGCCCAGGAACGCGCTCGTGCTCGGCGTCGGCGTGGACGACCCCGATGACGTCGTCGCGCTCCTGCTCCAGCTGGGCGCGGCGGGCGCGGCGGGACTGGTGCTCCGCGTACCGGTCCCGGCCACGCCGGAGGTGCGGGCGGCGTCCGACTCCGCCCGGGTCGCGCTGCTGGGACTCAGCCGCGGTGCCCCCTGGGCACACCTCGCGGCGATGCTGCGCTCCCTGCTGGCCGAGGGCGACGTGGGGGTGTCCGGGCAGGAGTCCCTGGGCGGGCTGCCGTCCGGCGACCTGTTCGCCGTCGCGAACGCGATCGCGTCGCTGCTCGACGCCCCGATCACCATCGAGGACCGCAGCTCTCGCGTGCTCGCCTTCTCCGGTCGCCAGGACGAGGCCGACCCGTCCCGGGTCGAGACGATCCTGGGCCGCCAGGTGCCCGAGCGGTACTCCCGGATCCTCAACGAGCGCGGGGTGTTCCGGGAGCTGCACCGGACCGACCAGCCGGTCTACATCAGCCCCGCGCCGGACGAGGGCGATGCGTTCACGATGCCGCGCGTGGCCATCGCCGTACGCGCCGGTGACGAGGTGCTCGGGTCGATCTGGGCCGCCGTACCCGGACCGCTGAGCGAGGAGCGGGCGGACGCGTTCTGCGAGGCAGCCAAGCTGGTCGCGCTGCACCTGCTCCGGGTGCGTGCGGGTGCCGACGTGCAGCGCCGGCTGCGTGCCGACCTGCTCAGCTCCGCGCTCGAGGGCGGCGCCGGTGCCCGGGAGGCCCTCGCGCGGCTGGGCCTCGCCCGCCAGCCGCTCCTGGTCCTCGGCGTGGCGGTGGCCGGTGGTACGTCGGGCACCGAGGAGGACACCGCCACGATCGCCCACGAGCGGCAGCGGCTGAGCGATGCGTTCGCGCTGCACCTCTCTGCCGTGCACCCGCGGTCCGCGGCCGCGCTCGTCGGTGGGGTCACCTACGGGCTCGTGCCGCTCACCGGTCCGGTGGCGGAGGGCGAGGAGCGCGCCGTACGGATCGCCGACGACTTCATCGAGCGGGTGGGGGAGCGGATGCGCCCGGTCGTCGCGATCGGCCCGGTCGCCCGCGACCTCGCCGGCCTGACCCATGCGCGCACGAGCACCGACCGCACCCTGCGGGTGCTCCGCGAGGTCAGGGGCGACCGCCGGGTCGCGCGGCTCGACGACATCCAGGTCGAGGCGCTGATGCTCGAGCTCCGCGACATGGTCGCGGTCCGTGGCGACAAGCCGACCGGCTCGATCGCCCGGCTGCTGGAGTACGACCGCCGGCACCAGAGCAACCTGGTCGAGACCCTCGCGGCCTGGCTGGACGCGTTCGGCGACGTCACCGCCGCCGCGGAGTCGCTCTACGTCCACCCGAACACGTTCCGCTACCGTCTCCGCCGCCTGGCCGAGGTCGGCGAGATCGACCTCACCGACCCCGACCAGCGCTTCGTGGCGATGCTCCAGCTGCGCGTGTTGGCACCGCAGTCGGAGGGGTAGTCCCCGACCTTGCGGCCCCGCGCACGGCGTTCTGAAGGCCGAAACGTCAGTGAGTACCCGAGATCAAAGCCCCTCGGCCGCAGCCGCGTACCGCTCCATCGTCCGGGTCCAGGCGTCCGGGGCCTCGAAGATCTTCCGCATCGTCTCGCCGTCCTCGCCGAACGCCGCGAGGTCGCGGTGCTCGAGCTCGACCCGGGTGCGGTCCGGGCCCTCGGCCTCGAAGCGCACCTCGATCGTGGTGACCAGGTCCTCGTGGTACGTCCAGTCGGCGCCGATCTGCCACGTGACGACCAGGCGGTGCGGGCGGTCGTGCACGACGACGTACCCGGTCGAGGTCTCGGTGCCGTCCTCGTGCTTCGTGAACCACCGGCCGCCGGTGCGCGGCTCGATGACGATCTCGGCGATCGGGGTGGCGCCGATGTGGTGCTCGGCGGGCCACCACGAGGTCATGTCGGCGGTGAAGATGTCGAAGGCGCGCTCCTGCGGGACCGCAACCGTCACGCCCCGCGTGATCGGGGCCAGCTGGCCGGTCTGCCCAGTCTGCCCAGTCTGCTCAGTCATCGGTGTCTCCTCGGGTTCGTTGCTCGAACGCACCGAGCGAGCGCTTCCAGAAGTCGTCGAGGTGGCGGCGGAGTACGGCGAGGCCGTCCGGGTCGACCCGGTACAGCCGGCGCGTCCCCTGCTGCTCGTCGAGCACCAGGCCGACCTCCTTGAGCACCTTGAGGTGCTGGGAGACGGCCGGCCGGCTCACCGGGAGGTCGGCGGCCAGCTCGCCCACGGCCCGGGGGCCGTCGGAGAGCTGGTCGAGGATCGCCTGGCGGGTCGGGTCCCCGAGGGCGGTCAGCATCGCTTGTGCGTTCGTCATGGCTAACCGTAAGTAGACACTAACGGTAAGTGGGTGTCAACCGTTACGCGTGCCCAACCACCGCGTGCGGGAGGTACCCGGCCGTCAGCTGCTCGAGCTCGTCATCCGAGAGCTCCAGGTCGACCGCGGCCACGGCGTCGGCGAGGTGGTGCGGCTTGGTCACGCCGACGATCGGGGACGTGACGACCGGCTGGTGCAGCAGCCAGGCGAGCGCCACCTGGGCCCGCGACACCCCACGGTGCGAGGCGACCCGGGCCACGGCCTCGACGATCGCGCGGTCCTCGTCGCGGTAGAGCGACTTCCCGAACTGGTCGGTCTCCGACCGCGTCGTCTCCTCGTCCCAGTCGCGGGTCAGCCTGCCGCGCGCGAGCGGGCTCCACGGGATCACGCCGACCCCCTGGTCCGCGCACAGCGGCAGCATCTCCCGCTCCTCCTCGCGGTAGAGCAGGTTGTAGTGGTCCTGCATGGAGACGAACGGCGTCCACCCGTTCGCCTCGGCGACGTGCTGCGCGGTGGCGAACTGCCACGCCCACATCGACGACGCACCGAGGTACCTCGCCTTCCCGGCCCGCACCACGTCGTGCAGCGCCTCCATCGTCTCCTCGATCGGCACGTCCGGGTCCCAGCGATGGATCTGGTACAGGTCGACGTAGTCGGTGCCGAGCCGGCGCAGGGACTCGTCGATCTCGTGCAGGATCGCCTTGCGGGACAGGCCCGCGCCGTACGGTCCCGGGCGCATCCGCCCGTGCACCTTGGTCGCGATGACGACGTCCTCCCGGCGGGTGAGGTCGCGGAGCGCTCGGCCGGTGTACTCCTCGCTGCTGCCGCCGGAGTAGACGTTCGCGGTGTCGAACGTCGTGACGCCCGCCTCCAGCGCGTCCTTGATGATCGCGCGCGCGGACTCCTCGTCGAGCACCCACGGGTGTCCGCCGCGGGTCGGGTCGCCCCAGCTCATGCAGCCGAGGGTGATGACGGAGACGTCGAGGCCGGTCCGACCGAGCTTGGCGTAGCGCATGGGCTCAGCCTTGCACCTTTGTGGTGATGACCAGCTCGCCGTCGCGCCCTAGCGTCGACGCATGGGTAGGACGACGCGTCGGCTGACCCTGCGGGCCGGCGTCGTGATGATGGTCGTCGCCGCCGTCGCGATCGGCGGCAGCATCGTCGTGTGGCTCGCGCTCGCGGGTCCGAGCGACCAGGACGCGGTGGTGTTCGACATGCCCGGTGCCGTGACCACCGACCTGACCGCAGGGGAGTGGGCGCTGTACAGCAGGGAGGTCGACGGCCGGCAGAAGGTCGCGTACGGCGACCAGGTCGCGATCGACGGGCCCGGGTCGGTCGCCACCGAGGAGAGGTTCGGCCCCACCGGCGACCCGACCACCATCGGGGTCGACGGCACGACGTACCACGTCTTCCTGCGCCTGGACGTCCCGGCCGACGGCAGCTACCGGATCGCCGTCGCGGACGGCTCGCGCGGCCGCGAGACGCCGGTCGTCGTCGGGCACTACGACGACGACGGCACCCTCGCGGCCGGCGTGATCGCCGGTGTCCTCGGTGGGTCGCTGCTCGGCGCGGTCGGGTTGCTGACCGTGGTCATCGCGCTCCTGCTGAGCGGCCACGGGCGGCGACCGGTGCCCGCGTAGCGTCGGAGCCATGGCTGCAGGAACCGAGCGCCGTACCCGGCACCGTCGCTACTTCTGGCTGATGGGCACGTGCGTCGTGCTGATCCTGCTGGCCTGGAACGTCGTGCGGTTCTGGTCCGTGCCGGCGGCTGTCGTGATGAGCGTGGTCGCCGCGCTCATCCCACCGGTCGCGGCGTTCGTCGGCAACCAGGGCGCGCTCGACGAGTCGGCGCCGCCGACGATGGACGAGGACCGCTGATCGCGTCGCGGTCACGGGCTCGTCACTGCGACGGCTGGGGTACGTCGACCTTGCAGTCGACGGTCGGGTTCACGCCCATGTAGTTGAGCGGACCGGCGACGATGGTCAGGGCGGTGTCGCCCGCGGTCTTGCAGTTGACGTCCTGGTCGTCGCCGAAGTAGCCGCGCTGCCAGGCCGCAGCCACGCCGATGACCAGCCAGATCACGACGACGAGGCCGATGATGGTCTTCATGGGCGGTTCCATACCCGGTCAGGACCGGGAGTACGCCGCCTGGTACGCGCGCAGCGCCGTCCGGCCCTGCTCGAGCGCCTCCTCGAGGAGGGGGAGCAGGGCCACCGCGCCGTCGGTCGAGCCGGTGTCAGCGGCCAGCTCGATCTGCTGTGCAGTGCGCCCGGCCGCGGTCACCCCGAGGTTGAGCGCCCCACCGGCGAGCTTGTGCGCGACCTGCTTCAGCGTCGGCGCGTCACCGCTCTCCACCGCCTCCCGGATCGACAGCAACGTCCCGGG
>OUNM010399621.1_pt1 | contig 15248 bp, 16 predicted proteins | sample 1769961 | NCBI WGS metagenome assembly OUNM01 (sample SAMEA3914820, study PRJEB12502) | metagenome | biome: forest; material: soil | place: USA | collected 2012-03-12 | depth 0.3 m | reverse complement strand
CTACCAGGGCGAGAAGGTCGGCGTGTCCAAGGACCGCTTCGTCATCGGCCGCGGCAAGCAGTCGAGCGACCTCACGCTGAAGGACCCGAACGTCTCGCGCCAGCACGCGATGATCGAGTACCAGAACGGCGTCTACTTCATGGTCGACATGGGCTCGACGAACGGCGTCGAGTACAACGGCCAGCGCATCGCCCGGAAGCAGATCGCCGAGGGCGACGTCTTCCGCATCTGCGATCACGACCTGCGCTTCACGTACCGCTGAAGGTCTTCGCGTGCACGTCGCTGTCCATGGCGCAGGGGCGCTCGGCAGCGTGTACGGCGTGCGCCTCGCTGCGCGAACGCATGCGAGCGTGACGTTCGTGGTGCGTCCGTCACGCGTCCGCGAGCGAACGCCGATCGTGATCGAACGCGTCAAGGAGGTGCGCGATCGCCGTGAAGAGCTCGCTTCTCCGGTGCGCGCGGCAGAGGTGCCCGGCGACGCCGACGTCATTCTGCTCGCCGTCGGCACCGAGGATCTCGATGCGATCCGCCCGGTTCTCGACGGATCCAGCGCGCCGATCGTGGTGCTCACGCCGATGCTTCCCGCCGACTACGCGCGCATGCGCGCGGCGTTCGGATCGCGCGTGCTGGCAGCGATGCCCGGCATCGTCGCGTACGCGCGTGAGGACGGCGTCGTGCGCTACTGGATCCCGCCCGCGCCGACACGCATCGACGAGCCGCGCGCCGGAGAGCATGCGCTGGTCGTTCGCGCGCTGGTCACGGCGCTGAACGAGGCCGCGCTCGCCGCTCACCTCGAGCTCGCCGTGCACGAGATCAACCCGGCGACGACGGTGTGCATGATCCCGATCGGCATGGCGGTGGGGCTGGCCGGAGGCATGGAGGCGCTCGCGGCCGATCCGCTCCTGCTCGCGCTCACCTCGCGCGCGTGCCGCGAAGGCGTCGAGCTCTCGCATCGAATCGGTCGCGCGGAGGCGGGCGCGCGGCTCGGATCGATCCTCGCAACACCGCTTCCGATGCGCGTCATCGTGGCCGCGCTCCGGCGCCTCTCGCCCGAGGCGCTGCTCTACGTCGACGAGCATTTCGGCCGTAAATTACGGGCTCAGCACCGGGTCATGGCGCACGCGATGGTGGAGCTCGCGAAGGACAAGGACGTCGGACATGCGGCGCTCTCCGAGCTCGCGCTCAGGCTCGACGAGGCCGCGGTCACGTACGCGTAGCCGGAACGTGCGTTGCAACTTCGCTCTGCGCGGACGCGTTGCAACGGAGGTGGTCCATGGCGAGGGCGACGAGGCGAACGGCACGACAGAAAGAGACGCTCGACAGCGGACGCGATCGCGCCACGCTCCCGCGGCCGACGGCGACCGCGGAGCGCCGCAGACGGCCGACCTCGAAGCGGATCGAAGTGGAGACACCCGCAGAGCGACGCCCCAGCAAGGGCGCCATCGGGCGCGGCAGCAAACGTGCGCTCGCGGAAAAGGCACGCACGCGGCCCGAGGACAAGCGTGAGAGCTACGCCGACGTCGTCACCGGCGCCGCGCCGAAGAACGTGAAGGCCGACAAGAACGACAAGAGGAGCAAGGGCAAGTCGACGCACGAGCTCGAAGCGCACGCGCCGGGCAAGCGTCCCTCACGCAAGTCGACCCGTCGCGGCGCAAACCACATCAAGCCCGACGCGCAGCAGCGCCGGCAGAGGATGCGCGACGTGCGAAGCCCGGAGAACCGTCACGACATGCGCAACGCGTGAGCTCGCTCGTCACGAGTCGTCAGGTGGACGTTGCTCGGCGAGCACGCCCCGAGACGAGTCGTCGTCCTGCTCGGGCTCGTCTTCGTCAGGGCGCGCGTCGCTGCGTGCGCCGCTGGGGGCTGCCTCACCCTTGCCGGTGCTCGCGCTCGTCGTTGCGGCGGCGTCTTTGTTCGATCGCTCCTTTTTGTCCTGCTCCGGGTCAATGTTGCTCATCACGCTCTCCTCGCGATCGCGGCGATCGCCGCGCAATGACAGGCGACAGGCAATTCATCGGCCGCGCCTCGGGCCGTGATGTCGGGCATAATCCCGGGCGCATGTCCCGCCCCGACGATCGCCCGCTGAAGAAGCTCCCGCAGCTCGCGCCGCGGAAGGCGACGCTCGAGCGCTGCGTCTTCTGCCCGAAGCTGTGTCGCACGGCGTGCCCGGTGTCGAACGCCGAGGAGCGCGAGACGCTCACGCCGTGGGGCAAGATGAGCATGGCGTACTTCGTCGCGAACGAGAGCGTGTCGCTCTCGCCTTCGTTTGCCGAGCCGGCGTGGGCCTGCACCGGATGCTTCGGGTGTCGCGAGCACTGCGACCACAAGAACGACGTGACCGGCACGCTGTTCGATGCGCGGAGCGCGCTCGTCGAGACCGACAGCAGCGCCGTGCCCGCCGGCGCGAAGCGCGTGCTCGCCGAGTTCGCCGACAAAACGGCAGTGCTAGGGAAGAGCGCCCGCGACCTCTCGGTTCTTCCCGAAGTGGACGATGGTGCCGGAACGGCCGTGCTGCTCGGATGCGCGTATGCCCGGAGCGCCCCCGCCGAGGCGCGTGACGCGGTTCGGGCGACGGCCGCGCTGGTCGGCGGAAAGGTGGCGCTCGTCGACGTCTGCTGCGGGTCGCCGCTCCTCCACGCCGGCGACAAGAAGCGCTTCATCGCGCAGGGCGAGATGATGGCCCAGGCGATCAAGCATCGCGAGCGCGTGGTCGTGATCGACGCGGGATGCGCCTCGACGATTCGCGTGCATCATGCAGCTAATGGCGTGGGCATGATCGTTCCCGTCGAGCACTTCGCCGAATTGGCGGCGCGCGAGCTCGGTCGCATGAAGAAGGTGCCCGGCCTCGGCGACGGTCCCGTGCGCTATCACGACCCGTGTCAGCTCGGTCGTGGGCTCGGCGTCTACGAGCAGCCGCGTGCGCTTCTGTCGATCGCGCTCGGCCGTGCGCCCGAAGAGTTCGAGCGACGCCGCGAGGACGCTCGCTGCTCCGGCGCCGGTGGTCTCCTGCCGGTCACCATGCCGGAGGTCTCGAAGAACATCGCCAAGCAGCGCCTCGCCGATCACGAGGCACATGGCGGAGGCACCGTCGTCACCGCGTGCGCGTCGAGCCTCCAGACGTTTCGCAAGCAGGGCGCCGAGGCCGTCGACCTCGTCACCGTGGTCGCCCGAGCCCTCGGGCGCGGTTCGGGGTGAGCGCGCGCGTCTCCATCCCTCCGGCCGGTCCTCCGCGCCGAACCGTGGCGACACGCATCCTCGTGTCGTTCGCAGTGACCCTCCTCGCATTCGCCATCACGGCGGGCGTGTCGGTCCTCTCGCAGAAGCGCACCGCCGACGACAGCGAAGAGCTCGCGAAGGGCTACGTGCCCGTGGCGCTGAAGCTCGGTCAGCTCCGCGCGGTGCAGTCGACGCTGGCGTCGCTGGTCGACGGCATTCCGGACGAGAAGAACCCGCTCTCGATGCGCATCCTGCTCGAGACGCTCACGAGCGTGCGGCGCGCGATGCTCGACGAGACACGCGCAGCGATGCAGAGCCTCCGCGAGCTCGGCAGCGAGGAGACGCGCCAGGACGCGCTCACGCTCACCGGAGAGCTCGACGCCGCGCAGGCGGCGTTCAACGGCGATCGTCCGTCGATCGATCGCCTCTTCGCCGCGTTCGACACCGGCGATCGCGACGCCGTCAATCGCGAGCTGGTGGGCCTCGGTGGCATGGAGCACGACGGCGTGAAGCGCCTCAAGACGCTCGGCGAGCACGTCGATCGCGGAATGACCGCGCTGTCGGCTGCGGCGCGCGCCCGAGAGCGGCGCGCGATCATCCAGCTCGTGCTCCTCGCCGCGCTCACGCTCGGGGTCGGAGTCGCGGTGTCGACGTACACGCGGCGGCTCCTCCGGCCGCTCGAGCGCGTGACCGAGCGCGCGCGCGCAGTGGCGCGAGGCGATCTCACGCCGGAGCCGGTCGCGGAGAGCGACGACGAGATCGGCCAGCTGTCGGCGGCGTTCGAGCGAATGGTCGGCGCCGTCGGCCGTGCGCAGAGCCGTGCCGTCGCCAACGAGCGGCTCGCGGCGATCGGCAAGATGGCGGCGCACGTCACGCACGAGATCCGCAATCCGCTCTCGTCGATCGGCCTGAACATCGAGCTGCTCGACGAGGAGCTCGCGGCGAGCGCGGTGAGCGGCGAGGCGAAGACGCTGCTCACGTCGATCACGCGCGAGGTTCAGCGCCTCGAGAACCTCTCCGAGGAATACCTGCGCGTCGCGCGGCTCCCGCAGCCTCGCATGGAGGCCGACGATCTCGCGGCGACCGTGCGCGACATCGTGAGCTTCGCAAAACCGGAGATGGACCGCGCAGGCCTGGAAATAGGGCTCGAAATCGCCGACGAGGTCCCGCCGGCGCTCTTCGACGAGAGCCAGATCCGCCAGGCGCTCCTCAACATGATGCGCAACGCGCGCGAGGCCATGCCGGACGGCGGCCGCATCGACGTCTCGGTGCGCGCCGACGGCATGAGCGTGGTGGTGGGCGTCGACGATCGCGGCGCGGGCATCCCCGACGACGTGCGATCGCGCATCTTCGATCCGTTCTTCTCGACGAAGGGCGAGGGCACGGGCCTCGGCCTCGCGATCACGCGCCAGATCGTGGAGGCGCACGGCGGCTCGATCGCGTGCGAGGCGCGTGAAGGCGGCGGAACGTCGTTCCGCATCTTGCTGCCGATCGCCCCGCAGAGGCTGTCCGGACCGTCGAGCGTGGCGAGCGTGCGCATGCCGCGTGCGCGCGCCTAGCGAATCCGTCTCAGTCCGTGTCGCGCGGTCCCAGGTCGACCTCGGCTTCGAAGACGAAGCGCAGATCCGGTGTCCGTTTCAGCTCGATCGAGTCGGCGAGCCTCCGGCGCAGGAACGGCGTCGCTCGCACCAGCGCGCGCTCGATCCTGTCGCGCGGCGCGCCACGCCCGATGACGAAGTGCACCCGCGCGTTCTTGTAATCCGGCGAGAGGGCCACGGCGGTGACACCGACGCCCTCGAGATCGGGATCGGAGACGTCGTCGCGAAGCAGCAGACGCAGCTCGTCGGCGATGGACACCTCGAGCCGCTGGTGCCGATACCCCGCGCCTTCCTTGTCGTGCTTCACGTCGCAGAACCTCGCCGCTGTCTTGCCCCGCGAAACCTGGTAACACAAGGCGCAATGGCAGCCACTGAACGTCCTGATGGTCGACCCTTCGATGCGCTTCGCCCCGTCGAGATGACGGTGGGATTCCAGCGCATGGCGGAGGGATCGGTCCTCTATCGCGCCGGATCCACGGTCGTGCTCGCAACGGCCTCCGTCGACGAGAAGGTCCCGCCGTGGATGGAGGGCAAGGGCAAGGGCTGGGTCACCGCCGAGTACCAGATGCACCCGCGCTCCAATCCGAAGTCGCGCGAGAACCGCGACGGTCGCGGCAAGGCGCCGAGCGGGCGCACGCAGGAGATCCAGCGTCTCGTCGGACGCGCCCTCCGCGCCGCCGTCGACATGAAGAAGCTCGGCGAACGCCAGATCACCATCGACTGCGACATCCTCGAGGCCGACGGCGGCACGCGCACCGCGTCGATCACCGCGGGCTTCGTCGCGCTCTGCCTCGCGCTCGACAAGATCACGAAGTCCGGCAAGCTCAAGGACGCGTGCGTGCGCGAGCCCGTCGCCGCCATCAGCGTCGGTTACCTCGACGACGATCTCGCGCTCGACCTCGTTTACCTCGAGGACTCGCGCGCCGAGGTCGACCTCAACCTCGTCGCTACGCGCGGCGGCTCCGTCATCGAAGTGCAGGGCACCGCCGAGGGCGCGCCCGTCCCGCGCAAGGACATCGATCGCATGATCGATCTCGGCATCATCGGCATCGAGCGCCTCACGCAGATCCAGGAGAAGGTCCTCGCCGGCGCCGGCGTCGACCTCGCCTCGCTCATGATGAAGAGGAACGACAAGTGACGCACGCGCTCGTCGTCGCGACGCAGAACCGCGGCAAGCTCGACGAGCTCCGCGCGCTCCTCGCGCCGCTCGGCGTGCAGGTGCTCTCCGTCCAGGACGTCACGAAGCGCGAGATCGTCGTGATCGAGGACGGCGACACGTTCGAGGACAACGCAAAGAAGAAGGCGCGCACCATCGCCGCCGCCACGCTCATGCTCACCATCGCGGACGACTCCGGCCTCGAGGTCGACGCGCTGGGCGGCGCGCCCGGTGTTCGCTCGGCACGCTTCGCCGGCGAACGCGCGACCGACGCCGAGAACAACGCGGCGCTGCTCGCGGCGCTCGACACGCTCGACGCCGATCCCGGGGGCACGCGCGCGGACGAGACGTTTCCGGCGCGATTTCGCTGCGTGCTGGCGCTGATCGATCCGTTCGTGAACGACGGCGAGCCCATCGTCGTCGAGGGCAAGTGCGAGGGAAAGATCACGCGCACGCCGCGTGGCTCGGGCGGCTTCGGCTACGACCCGCTCTTCCTCGTGGACGGCACCGACAAGACGATGGCGGAGCTCGACGAGGCCGAGAAGAACCGCGTCTCGCATCGCGGCCGCGCGTTCGACAAGCTGCGTCTCGTCCTCGAGAAGCTGCTCGCCGAGCGCGACGCGATGACCCGTCGAGTCTGCGGGTGAGTCTGCGGCTAACGGCTACTTGCCGAACACGTCGAAGTGAACGCCGACGCCGATCCCGAGCATCACGTACGGACGTGAGTCGTCGAGCGTCTTGCCGTTCGTGAACGGAGGCTTCGTGTTCCCGTCGCCCTGGTTCGGCGCGAACGTGATGCTGCCGGACGTGTCGTTGAGCGAGCCGCCCGAGATCGAGGCGACCGGCTCGATGGTCACGAGGGTCGAGACGCGGATCTCGGCGCCGAGCCCGAGACGGAAGTACTCGAGCCCGCTCATCGAATAGGTTTCACTGCCGTTCGACACGGTCACGACGCGCTTGCCGATCGCGAGGTCACTGAGGAACGCGACCGAGTCGATGTCGCCGCTGAGGATGCGGATGCCGAGCCCGTAGAAATCGGTCGACGCCGATGCGCCCGCGACGCCGTCGAAGCGGTGACCGGGGAGCATGAAGCCGTGCTCCCAGAACAAGTACGGGATGTAGCGATGCGAGATGCGCGCACCGAGGTCGAACTGCGGGCCGAAGCCGTTGCCGACGAGGTTGCCCGTCGTCTCCGCGTCACCTGTCGGGTAACGATAGAAGTCGAAGCCGAACCCCATGTAGCTGAGACGCGGGCCGACCCAGAACGAGAACTTCGGCGCGTGCGTCGGCGGCTCCGGCTCGACGTAGTCGGGCGGCGGCGGCGCGGCTCGCGGAGGCGGCGGCTGCTGCGGGTAGTAATACGGCTGCTGCGGCGGCGGGTAGTAACCCGGCGGAGGCTGCTGCTGGTAGTAGCCGGGCGGAGGCTGCTGTTGCTGGTAGTAGCCGGGCGGAGGCTGCTGACCGTAGCCGGGCGGAGGCTGCTGGTACTGCTGCGGCGGCGGTTGGTACTGCTGCGGCGGCGGCTGGTTCGGCGTGCCTGCCGGCGGAAGCTGCGGCGGAGGCGGCGGAGGCGACTGGCCGAACGCGGGCGACGCGAAGGCGAGCACGCAAGCGACGCCGGCGAGGCCTGCGAAGGAGGAGGATGCGAGAGCGGTGAAACGGCGCATGAAGGACTCCTTGGGGAGCGAGCCTCCATCATAGCGCCAGCGGGTGCCATTTGACGGACCGTCGCGCCGGTGCGAAGAACGCCGGAGAGAGTCGGACGTGGTCGCATCGATGAAGGGAATGAAGTCGTTCGGCAGGTACGGGTCGCTCGGATTCGAGCTGCTCGGATCGATCGCCGCCGGTTATTACCTGGGCGTCTGGCTCGACAAGAAATTCGGCACGCACTGGATCGCGTTCGCGGGATTTCTCCTCGGTTGCTACGCCGGTTTTCGTGCGCTCTTCAAGGCCGCGAAGACGATGCAGCGCGACATCGAGAACGATGAACGCCTCGCACGCGGCGAGGATCCCTGGGCGCCGAAATCGCCCGACGACGACGACGAGAACGACCACCATGACGTCAAACGCTGACGCGCCCGAGACCGACACGGCGAAGGTCGCATCGATCGCCGCGGCTGTGCTCGGTGTGCTCTTCACGCTGGTGGCGCTCGCGTTCTTCGGCTCGCGCGCTGCACTGTCGGTCGCGCTCGGCGCGGGGATCGCGGTCGCGAATCTCGTGATGATGAGCGCGATCGTGAGGGCCATGCTGCGGCCCGAGGACGCGGACGCGAGCGCGAGCGCGGATGCGAGCGCGAGCGCGAGCGCGAGCGCGGATGCGGGCGCGGACGGGAAGGCGGACGAGGTCGAGGCTGTCGACCACGCGGCCGAGGGAAAGCGCGGGGCCGCGGCCTGGGGCGCGTTCGGCGTCTTGAAGATCGTCGTGCTTTTCGGCGGAATCTACGTCCTTTTGACGAAGGGCCTCGTCGACCCTATGCCGCTGGTCGTCGGATACGGCGTCCTGCCCCTCGGAATCGCTGCGAGCAGCCTCACCACGGCGCTGGCGCCGCGACGCCGTCGGGGCCGGACCAAATAACGAAAATCCTGCGCGATCCAGGCGAGTTTCAAGAGATGGACGACTTTTTCTCGCCGATCGTGTTATCGAGCGTCCCGCGACAATGCCGGAGCACACGTCGTTCCTCAGCTACCTGATTGCCATGTTCCCCGCCCTCGGGGAGAACATGCACAATTTCGGGACCACGTTCCTCGGCGGTAAGCCGGTGGATGCGCATGGCGCAGAGCCGCTCGTCGCGAGCCTGCTGGTCGTGCTGATCCTCGCCGGCCTCGCGTTCAAGGTGAAGAAGGACGTCGCGAACTACGAGCAGTCGGTCATCCCCGACGACAAGCTCACGCTGCGCACGTTCTTCGAGATCTTCATCGGCTACTTCTACGGAATGATGAAGGACATGATGGGCCCGACGCGGGCCAAGAAGTTCTTCCCCGTCGTCGGCACCGCGGCGTGCTTCATCCTGTTCTCGAACTTCCTCGGCATGATCCCGGGCTTTCTGCCGCCCACGTCGAGCTGGAACGTCACCGCGGGCTGCGCGCTCGTCGTCCTCTTCGCCTTCACCTACTACGGGCTGAAGGAGCAGGGCTTCGAGTCGATCAAGCACCTCGCCGGTCCCTGGATGGGCTGGCCGATGCTGCCGATCAACATCTTGATCTTCTCGATCGAGCTCTTGTCGACGTTCATCATCCGTCCCATCACCTTGAGCATCCGCTTGATGCTCAACATCGCGGTCGACCACCTCCTCCTGTCGATCATGCTCGGGATCTTCGCGCTGTTCCTGCCGATCCCCATCATGATCCTCGGCACCCTGGTCGCCGTGGTGCAGGTCCTCGTGTTCTGCCTGCTGACCTCGATCTACATCGCGCTCGCCACCGAGGGTCACGGCGACCACGGCGGCGATCACGGAGCCCACAAGCACGGCGACGGCCACGAGCACGGCGACGCCCACGCGTAAGTCTTTCCCTTCGATACGAAACCAACTAAGACGCCCGCACCAACCACCCCGCGCAGCGTCCACGATAGAAAGCTAAGGAGTCAGTCACGATGAGCACTCGTAAGTTTGGACCCGCGGCCCTCGCGTTCATCGCCGCGTTCCTCGTTCCCCTCGCTGCGTTCGCGCAGGAAGCCGGGAAGCCGGGCGCCAACATCAACGACGTGAAGATGTGGGCCGGTGCGGGCGCTGGCTTCGCTATCGGTCTCGGCGTTCTCGGTGGCGCGCTCGGTCAGGGCAAGGCCGCTGCCGCCGCGCTCGAGGGCATCTCGCGTAACCCCGGCGCCGCCGCGCGCATCCAGACGCCGATGATTCTCGGCCTCGCGCTCATCGAGTCGCTCGTGCTCCTGAGCTTCGTCATCGCGTTCTTCCTCCAGGGCTTCGCCGCCAAGTGAGCTCGTTCTCCGTGCGCTGAAGAGCGCGGCGGAGAAGGCGGGAGAGAAAAGCAAAACGCCCGTGTCGCTTCGCGCGACGCGGGCGTTTTGCTTTTCGAAGCTGAGAGCTCTTAGTTCTTTTCTTCGAAGGTCTCGTCCTGCCACGACACGCCCTTGTCGCCGACGCCGGAGGTGAGCCCGTAGCACGAGGCCTGATCGATATCCCCGCCGGAGGCGTCCCAGATCACGAGCGACAGCTTGATCGAGTCGCCGACGACGTCGCAGCTCACCGCGAAGGTGTCCTGACCGCTGACCGTGACCTTGTAGCTCTTCACGGCGGAACAGTTCGTCTGCTTGCTCCACGTCTGGAATTGCTTCTTCGCTGCGGCAGGAAGCTCGCTCTCGGCGACGTCGTGCGCGCTGTCCATCTTGTCGCCGTTGGCGAAGAGGATCTTGTCGTACGCGGTATGTGCCGCGTCGCGGAGCGGGTGCGGGAAGAACGGCACCTCGGTCACCTTCGGCGTCGACGAGCAGCCGCTCGCGAAGTCGACGTAGTAATCGTGCGGACCGTCCTCGGGGTTACGGATGCCGACCGTGACGAGGTACCTCTTGCCTTTCGTCAGCGCCTTGACCTTCGTACCGTCCGGCGCGTTTCCGTATTCGGTCTCGGCGGCGGCGAGCGCGGGCTTGGAGCACGCGTCTTTCGTGAGGTCCATCTCGTCCGCGGAGAGGTCCGGGGCGCTCGACGATGACGACGTACCTCCGCACGCGACGAGAGCGAGGGCGGTGGCTGCGGCGAGGCTGAGGGCGGTCTTCACGGGCATTCTCCTTGGAAGGACGAGGCCGTGGCTTAGCGCCTAAACACCCACACGCAACCACAATGTGACCCTTGCGCGCTAACCGCTGGTATTCGCGTGCTTTCTTGCGCGGCGACGATCTCGGAGCACGTGAAGCAACAGCGCCGCTGCTGCGACCCCGAACAGGATCGCGCCCGCGACGAGCTGGTGCGGCAGAACGAGCGCGCCGCCGAGGATCATCGAAGCGATCACGACGCTCGAGAAGACGCGACGCCCGAGGCGATCGGCGGCCATCGGCAGGCCGGGGTCGGCGGTCTTGACGACGAGGCGCCCGAGCCGGAGGTCGTCGAGGATCTCGCGCGCTTGGAGCGGCACGTCGTAGCCGGCGCGCGAGAGCTGCTCGACGACGCGAATGAGCTCGTTGCCGAGGCGCTGCGGCGAATAGCGCTTCTTGAGGATCGAGATGAAGTAGGGCTGCGCCTCACCGAACACGTCGAGATCGGGATCGAGCTGCTTGCCGATGCCTTCGAGCGTCATGAGCGCCTTGCCCACGAGGAGGAAGTCGGTCGGGATCTCGATGCCGTACTTCATCGCGCCTTGCACGAGGTCGCGGAGCATCGCGGAGAGATCGATCTCCTTGAGCGGCTTGCCGAGATATTTCTCGGCGAGGAGAGCGACCTCTGCGCGGTACTCGCGCATGTCGACCTTCTTGGTCGGGCGGCCGATCGTGTAGAGCGCGTCGGCGACGGCGTACGAGTCCTTGCGAACGGCGGCGACCATGAGATCGACGGTGCGATCGCGGAGCTCGGGGCTGAGGCGCCCGACCATTCCGAGATCGATGAGGCCGATGACCGGGCTCGCCCAGTCCGGGTTGCCCATGATGATGATGTTGCCGGGATGGGGATCGGCGTGGAAGAAGCCGTCCTCGAAGATCATCTTGATGACGACGCCAACTGCGTTCTTCGCGACCTGCTTGCCGTCGACGCCGGCGGCGACCGCCTTGTCGACTTTGAGGCCGTCGAAGAACTCGAGCGCGAGCACGTGCTTGCTCGACGCCTGCTTGTAGACCTTCGGGAAGCGCGCCAGCTCGCCGAGCGGCGTGCCTTCGAAGTTCTTGGCGAAGCGCTCGCCGTTCTCGCCCTCGATCGTGAAGTTGAGCTCGGCGGTGATCGAGCGATCGAACTGCTGCACGAGGCCGATGGGCGAGTAGAGGCGCGTCTCCGGGATGGCGCGCTCGAGGGCGGCGGCCATGATGTGGAGCAGCTCGAGATCGCGCTGCACGGTGACGCCGACGTTGGGGCGCTGCACCTTCACGACGACCGCCTGCTCACCGTCCGGCGTGGAGAGCACGGCGCGGTGGACCTGGCCGATCGACGCGGCGGCGAGCGGCGTCTCCTCGAACGACACGAACGCCTGCTCGAGACTCACGCCGAGGCTCGTCTCGATGACCTTCTTCACGTCCTCGAACGGCACCGGCGGGACGTTCTCTTGCAGCTTCTTGAGCTCCACGATGACGTCGGCGGGGAGGAGATCGGGGCGCGTCGACGCGATCTGGCCGAGCTTGATGAACGAAGGGCCGAGGTCCTGGAGCACGAGGCGAATGCGCTCCGCGGTCGAAGTCCTGGTCTTCTCTTCCTCGCCTCTTGCGAGCTCGTCGGTGGAGATCTCCGGGGCGTCGTCGCCGCCGCGGCCGGACGGAGGCGGATCGCTGGCGGTGCCGCGGCGCGGCTTCCGGCCGAAGCCGATGCGCGTGACGACCTCGCCGAAGCCATGACGCACGAGCACGCTGGTGATCTCGCGCAATCGTCCGAGATCGCGCACGGCCGAGACGACGGAAATCACGCCGGCAGCCTACCTCGTTCGAGTCAGCCCGTCAGTCTCGCTCAGCCGCACGCGGATTCGAGCTGAGTCAGCGCACGCAGCGCAACGACCCGCGCGCTGCCGCTCGTCTCGGAGAGAGCGGCGCAAGCGGCGGTGCGGATGTCGGCCGAGCTCGTCGAGCGGGCGGCGAAAGCGATCTTCGTCACCGCGTATTCGTCGACCGCGCGTAGCTCCCGCAGGCCGTTGATCGCGGCGAGGCTGACGCCGTCGTCGTGAGAGTTGAGCAGCCCGAGCAGGAGCGGCGTCGCGCGCGGTCCCCAGAAGCCAACGAGCGCCTCGGCCGCGACGCTGGTGAGGCCGGGCGCCGAGCCCTGGACGTATCGCGCCGTTACTTCGCCGGCCTCGTCGTCACGAACGCGCGGGCTGGCAAGCAAGAGATCGGCGGCGAGCGCCGCGGCAACCAGGACCTCACGCCTCGTCTCGAGGCGAGCGAGCCCCGCGCGGATCATGGGCAGCGCATCCAGGCCCAGCTCGCGAACGAGGAGCACGAAACGCCGGCGCACGGGCTGTTGATCGCTGAGCTTCAGGCGCGACGAATAGAGCGCATACGCGGCGGGACCTCCGATGCGCAGCACGAGCTCGAGGATCTCGCGCGGCGGTCGATCGGTCGACAGCGCCGCCTCGGCCAGGGCCGTCATGAAGGCGGGCTCGGCGAACATCTGCTGGAGATGCCGAGCGCGCGCGACGCGCCATCCCGGCTGCTGCGGACCGTCGGCGGCGAGCTCGTCGAGCGTGCACCGCACCGCGAAGAGCGAGCGCACGTTGCGTTCGGCAAGGAGGACCGGCAGCGCTGCCTCGAGACGGCTCGCGAGCGCTTCGAACTGATCGGCGCGCTGCGCCTCCGCGAATGCGGAGAGCCACGCCGCCGGTCGCGCGGCCAGCTCGCCGGCAAGCACGCGACCGTTGACGCTCGCGACGTCGACCTCCTCGAGCGAATCGTGCCGGTAGCTCCCTCCTCGTTCGAGCCAATCCGGCTCGGTGGTCTGCCGGTCACTCGACAGCGTCGCCGCCGTCTCGCGGTGCGAGGGAGGCGCTGACCTCGCGTCTCCTCGTGGTGCCGAATGCGCGAGGAGCGCGCCGAGCTCGCGGCGGAGATCGCGCATCGATTGCTGGCGCTCGCTCGGCTCCTTCGCGAGCGCCTTCATGATGATCGCCTCGAGGCGACGATCGACATTCGGCGCCACCAGACTCGGCGGCGGTGCGTCGACGTTCATGTGCCGGTTCAAGATGCCGACCGGCGTGGGCGCGGTGAACGGCAGCTGTCCGGTCGCGAGCTCGTACAGCATGACGCCGCACGAATAGACGTCGCTGCGCCCGTCGAGCGCCGCGCCGCGGCATTGCTCCGGGGACATGTAATCAGGCGTTCCGACCACCGCGTTCGTCGCGCGGTCGTCGGCTTGCTGCACGGCAATACCGAAGTCGCAGACCTTGACGAGCTCGTCGGGCCGCTCGTCGTCATCGATGTTCGCGACGAGCACGATGTTGTCGGGCTTGACGTCGCGATGGACGATCCCGCGCGAGTGGGCATGCGCGAGCCCGGCGCAGATCTGCATCATCACGTCGATGATGCGCGGCAGCGGCAGCGCCACGCCTTGATGGAGGATGTCGGCGAAGCACGTGCCGTCGAGATGCTCCATCGCGAGATAGAGCAGCCCGTCCGGCTCCTGACCGAAGTCGAGGACGCGCATCAAGTTCGGGTGATCGAGCCGACTCGCGGCGAGCGCCTCGGCGTGGAAGCGCCTGCAGAACTCGAGATCCTGCTGGAAGTGATGATGCAGGACCTTGACGGCAACCGGGATGCGCAGGTCGCGATGCGATGCGCGATACACGGATCCGACACCGCCGGCGCCGATCAACCGCTCGATGCGTAGCTTGCCGCCGCTGATGGCGCGCCCGACGAGCGCTTCGGGCTCGACCTCGAGGAGCTCGCCGCTGAGATCACGCGTGTGGCGCTCCGTGAGCGTGATGCTCGTCGGGACGCGCGGGCGCAGCTCGCTGTCCGGCGACGGCGTCGGGGGTTGCTCGATCTTCGACGAGATGCGCTTCTCGCTCGAACGCGCGACGCGCAGCGGCTCGTTCGGATCGAAGATGCGGAGCTGGAGCGGGAAGCCGACGCGCGTGGGAACACCGAGCGGCTCGGCGAAGAGAACGAGCGGCTCGGTCGAATCGGGCGTGTAGACCTCGAGGAGATGCGTCGACGTCGTCGCCGGCGCGCTCATGAGGGGGAGGTATGCCTTGCCGTGCGCGAGCGCGAGACCGATGAGGAAATCTCGCGCTGCGGCATCGGCCAGATCGGCGACGAGGACGGGCCAGAGGTGGCGGCGCTCGCCGGCGGATGAAGAGGAAGGAGATCCCACGCGACCATCAAACGTGTCACCGCGATCGCGAATGGGTCAACGATGCATAACGTCTCAAACCGCTGCAAGAGCCCTGGATTCTCGGCGAAAAACTCCACGATTATCCGCGTAGGGACAGGTGACGCAGAACTGCCCCGCGACACCTCGTCGCAGTCGATTCGTCGTATGGAGTGCGTCGTTTGCCCACGAAAAACGACGTGGAACGCGCGCTCAACGGACGCGGACGACCGTGCCTTGCTCGGCCTTCGTCGGATACACCGCGGTCCAACCGACCGGCAGATGCGGCGACGTGAACGCGTAGAGCCAGCGCGCGTCGATGGGTGCAAGGTT
>OUNM010716410.1_pt1 | contig 15258 bp, 17 predicted proteins | sample 1769961 | NCBI WGS metagenome assembly OUNM01 (sample SAMEA3914820, study PRJEB12502) | metagenome | biome: forest; material: soil | place: USA | collected 2012-03-12 | depth 0.3 m | reverse complement strand
GTCAATCCCGGCTCGGGGGGATACCCGTCACCGTATCTCCTCGATTCACCTATGAGCGCCGCATGCCGCTCCGCAACATTTCATAGTTGCAACAACTCGTGACTTACAGGTCATTCAGGTTCGGTACAGCTTCAAACAAGAAGACGTCTGTAAGCAGACGTTCGCGTCAAAATTCACTGAAATAGTGAGTTATGGCGTATTTGCCGTTCTGTATGATCCATTTGCACAACTAGAATTTCCACGGATAAACCAAGACGCCCGCAGGGAGGGAGTTGAAAATGAGCCAAGTTCGGCAGTCGCGCGCGGCGCGACGGTGCCAGGGTGCGCTGCGCCATGCGGCCCGCCCGGCTGCGCGAGGGATGCCCCGTGCACGCTGACATCGCCTTGCGGATGATGGGCGACATGTTCTGGACGGCCTTCATCGTGTCGGCCCCCATCCTGGGCATCACGCTGCTGGTGGGCTCGCTCATCAGCATCCTCCAGGTCGTCACCCAGGTCCAGGAGAACGCGCTCACGTTCGTTCCCAAGCTGATGGCCGCCGGCCTGGCGCTCGCCGTGTTCGGGTCGTGGATGCTGCGCCAGATCGTGCAGTTCGCCGCTCACCTGTGGTCGAGCATCCCGTCGCTGACCTAGCCGCCGCCCCCCCCCAAACCGCATCACCTTGCCACGCCGGCGACGGCCGAGGCGCGGCCACGCCCAGCCCGTCCCTTTTTCCGATGAACGCCTTGCTCGACCTCGTACCGATGGAGTGGATGACCGCAGTCCTGCTGCTGTCGTCGCGCGTCGGTGCCATGCTGCTGGCCACGCCGCTGTTCTCGGCGGCCGACGTGCCGGCGCGGGTGCGCGTGCTCGTGGTGCTGGGGCTGTCGATCGCGTTGTGCGCGGGCCTCGGCCTGGTGCCGGATGCAGCCGGCGCGCCGCGTGACGCGCTGCGGGCGCTGGCCGCGCATCCGCTGCAGCTGTTCCGCGCGGCGATCACCGAGGTCGCGCTGGGCATGACGATGGCGTTGGCCATCCACGTGGCCTTCAGCGCGTTCGCGCTGGCCGGCGGCATCCTGGACGTGCAACTGGGCTTCGGCCTCAGCCAGGTGTTCGACCCCACCTCCAGCACGCAGGCACCGGTGCTGACGATCGTCTTCAACCGCATCGGCGTGATCGTCTTCTTCCTGGTCAACGGCCACCACGCGCTCGTGCGCGCGATCGCGTTCAGCCTGCAGCGCTTCCCGCTCGGCGCTCCATGGCCGATCTCGGCGGTGGCGCCGGTGCTGCTGGCGCACGTGGCGGTGCTGTTCGGGCTGTGCGTGGCGCTGGTGGCGCCCATCCTGTTCTGCATCCTGCTCACCGAGATGGTGCTGGGCGTGCTCGCCCGCAACCTGCCGCAGGTCAACATGCTCACCATGGGCATGCCGGTCAAGATCGTCGTCGGCCTGACGGCGCTGTGCCTGTGGTTCTCGGGCATCGGCAGCGCGATGGACCGCGTCTACCGCGGCCTGTACCAGGCGCTCGACGCGGTGTTCGTCGCCGACGCTCGCGGGCTGTCGTCCACGCTGGGGGTCGCCTGATGGCCGAGCAGCAGGACCAGGACCGCAACCACGCGGCCACGCCCTACAAGCTCGAGAAGGCCCGCGAGCGCGGGCAGGCGCCCAAGAGCCAGGTCGTGGTGTCGACGGTGGTCTTCACCGTGGCGATGGCCTTCCTCGGCGCGCAGGGCTGGGCCACGTGGCAGCGCGCGTTCGTCGTCGACCGCAATTTGATCGCCGGGGCCGGCGTGCTCGCCGCCAACCCGCAGGGCCTGTGGCCCCTGGTGTCGGGCCTGCTGACCCACCTGCTGTGGCTGGGCGCGCCGTTCTTCCTGGCGATCGCCATCGCGGCGGTGGTGGCCAACCTGATGCAGACCGGCGCCATCCTGAGCGTCGCGCCGATCAAGCCCGACTGGAACCGGCTCAACCCGGTCGACGGCCTCAAGCGCATCCTGTCCCCGCGCAGCCTGTTCGTGCTGTTGCGTTCGCTGCTCAAGCTGGCGCTGCTCGGCACGGTGGGCTACCTGTCGCTCAAGGCACTGGCGCCGCAGTTCTACCTGCTGTCGTCGCTGCCCCCGCGCGCGCTCGTGCGCGAGCTGCTCGAGGACTTCGGCTCGCTGGGCCTGCGCATGGCCGGCATGCTGGTGCTCATCGCGCTGCTCGACCTGCTGTTCACGCGGCGCGAGTTCGCCAAGAAGATGCGCATGAGCCGGCGCGAGCTCAAGGACGAGGTCAAGAACCGCGACGGCGACCCGCGCGTGCGCTCGCGCATCCGCCAGCTGCGCCGCGAGATGCTCAAGCGCTCGCAGACGCTGCGGAACACCGCCACCGCCGACGTGCTCATCACCAACCCGATCCACGTGGCCGTGGCGCTGCGCTACGTGCATGGCGAGATGGCGTCGCCGCAGGTGGTGGCCAAGGGCCGCGGCTTCATGGCCGCCGTCATGCGCGGCATCGCGGCGCGCCATCGCATTCCCGTCGTGCCCAGCCCCAGCCTCGCGCGCCGGCTGTTCAAGGACCTCGCGGTCGACCAGCACGTCACGCCCAACCTCTATGCGCCGGTCGCCCGCATCATCGTGTGGGTGTTCGCGCGCCGCGATGCCGCGCGCGGCCGCCGCCGTCCGCACACTGCCCGAGCCGCCTGATGGAAAGCCTCAAGAAGATTCTCGGCCGGCACGGCGACCTCGGCATGGTGGCGCTGGTCATCGGCGTCCTGGTGGTGCTGTTCGTGCCCATCCCGGCGCCGCTGCTCGATTTCCTGATCCTCACCAACTTCAGCTTCGCGCTGCTGGTGCTGCTGCTCACGTTCTACATGGCGCGGCCGGTGCAGTTCTCCACCTTCCCGTCGCTGCTGCTGGTGGCCACGCTGTTCCGCCTGTCGCTCAACGTCGGCGCCACGCGGCTGATCCTGTCCGACGGCAACGCGGGCCGCGTGATCGCCTCCATCGGCTCGTTCGCGGTGAACGGCAACTACGTCATCGGCCTGATCGTCTTCCTCATCCTGATCGTGGTGCAGTACGTCGTCGTCACCAACGGCGCGCAGCGCGTCAGCGAGGTGGCCGCGCGCTTCACGCTGGACAGCATGCCCGGCCAGCAGATGAGCATCGACGCCGACCTCAACATGGGCTTCATCGACCAGGCCCAGGCCCAGGCGCGCCGCAAGAACCTCGAGAAGGAAGCGGGCTTCTACGGCGCGATGGACGGGGCGAGCAAGTTCGTCAAGGGTGACGCCATCGCCGGCATCATCATCATGCTCATCAACATCGTCGGCGGACTGGTGATCGGCGTGATGCAGCACGGCATGTCGTGGGCCGAGTCGCTGCAGACCTACACGCTGCTGACCATCGGCGACGGCATCGTCACGCAGGTGCCGGCGCTGGTCATCTCGGTGGGCACCGGCATCATCGTCACGCGGTCGTCGTCGGACGAGAACCTCAGCCTCGAGGTGCTGCGCCAGATGACCGCGTTCCCCAAGACGCTGGTGCTGGTGGGCGTGGCGCTGGGCGGGCTGATGCTGCTGCCCGGCCTGCCCGCGGTGCCGGCGCTGGTGCTGATGGCCGGCGTGCTGGCCGCGGCCTTCTTCGCGGCACGCGCGCGCGCGGCGCAGCCCGAGGACGCCGTCATCGCCGAGGCCGGCGTCACACCCGAGCCCGAGGCCGCGGCCGAGGCCGATCCGTACGCCGCGCTGGCGGTCGAGCCGATCGAGGTCAACCTCGGCAGCCGCTGGGCGCCACTGGTCAACATGGCGGGCAGCCCGGTGATGGAGCGCATCGCGGCGTTCCGCAAGCAGCACGCGCAGGAACTCGGCGTGGTGCTGCCGCGGGTGCTGTTCAAGGAAGTGGCGCGGCTCGCGCCCGATCGCTACGAGATCGTCATCGACGCCACGGTGTGCGCGCGCACCGAGGTCAAGCCCGATCGCCTGCTGGCCATCCATCCGGCCGGCGACGTGCGCAGCGTGCCCGGCGAGGTCACCCGCGATCCCACGTACGGCCTGCCGGCGCTGTGGATCGAGGAGGTGCAGCGCGACGCCGCGATGGCCGCCAAGTTCACGCTGGTCGACGGCCCGACGGTGTTCGTCACGCACCTGACCGAAGTGCTGCGGCGCGAGTCGGCCCGCCTGCTGAGCCGCGCCGAGACCGAGAAGCTGCTCGCACGCGTGCGCCAGTCGCAGCCGACGCTGGTGGAGGAAGTCATTCCCACGCTGCTGTCCGTCAGCGACGTCCAGAAGGTGCTGCAGAACCTGCTGCGCGAGAAGGTGTCGGTGCGCAACCTCGAGGCCATCCTCGAGACGCTGGCCGACGCCGGCCGCCAGACCAAGGACGCCGCGGTGCTGACCGAGCTCGTGCGCCAGCGCCTCGCGCATTCCATCTGCCAGTCGCTGCTGGGCGAGGCCAGCGCGCTGCAGGTGATGACGCTCGATCCGGCCGTCGAGAGCCAGCTCCTGCACAGCGCCCATGCGCGCGGCGCCGACGGCTCGGCGCAGCACTTCGTGCTCGATCCCAAGCTCGCCGAGACGCTCACCTCGCGCCTCGTGCAGCAGGCCGAACGCATGATGAAGAGCAACCTGCTGCCGGTGCTGCTGTGCGCGCCGGAGCTGCGCCGGCACCTGCGTGCGCTGTCCGAGCGCGTGATGCCGCACCTGCGGATCCTGTCGATGACGGAGATCCCCAACAACGTCGAACTCAAGTCCTGGAGCATCGTCTCGCTCTGACGCGAACGCTCCATCCCACCCAGCGACCCTACCCATGCAACCCACTCTCGCCATCGCCCTCACCGGCATGCAGGACGACATGAACCACCTGGACCGCGTGGCCCAGAACATGGTCAACATGGCCACGCCGGGCTACAAGCGCGAGGTCGTGCTCGCGCGCCCGTTCACCGACGTGCTGGACGCCGTCTCGGCCGCGGCCGACGGCGCCGTCACGTCCGACGTGGGGGCGTCGCTGACCCGTCCGCTGCTGCTGGTCGACACGAGCGCCGGCAGCCTCAAGGCCACCGGCCAGCCGCTCGACCTCGCGTTGTCGGGCGACGGCTGGTTCGAGGTCTCCACCGACCACGGCCTGGCCTACACGCGCCAGGGCGACTTCCAGGTGGACGGCAAGGGCCGCCTCGTCACGTCCGCGGGAGATCCCGTGATGGGCAAGTCCGGCGAGATCCACCTGCTCACGCGCACGCCCGTCATCGACGCCGCCGGCAACATCACCGAGCCCAACGCGCCCGCGAACGCCGGCGCCCCGATCGACGGCCAGCCCACGGCGCAGGTGAAGGTGGTGCGCTTCGAGAGCACCCGCGACATGCGCCACCTCGGCGCAGGCCTGCAGTCGGCCGGCAGCACGCCCACGGTGGTGGCCGACGCCACCGCGCGCGTGCACCAGGGCCAGCTCGAGTCCTCCAACACGAACACGATGCAGGAGATGGTGCAGGTCATGCAGACGATGCGCCATTTCGAATCCATGCAGAAGGCGGTGCAGGGCTATGACGACCTGATGGGCACCGCCATCCAGAAACTGGGAGACCTCTCTTGAACCAATTCCTTCGCAGCGTCGCCACCCTGAACGAGGTCCACCATGCTTGATGCCCTGTACATCGGCGCCACCGGCATGCAGGCCCAGCAGCTGAACGTCGACACCATCGCCAACAACCTGGCCAACGTCAACACTACGGCGTTCAAGAAGGGCCGCATCAGCTTCACCGACCTGATGGCGCTCGAGGCCGCGCGCCTGGGCCCGCAGGATTCCACGCAGGGCGCCGACGCGCCGGCCGCGGCCATGTCGGGCAACGGCGTGGGCATCGCCACGCAGTCCAAGGTGTTCGACGCGGGCACCACCAGCGCCACCGGCTCGGCCTGGGACGTGGCCATCCAGGGCGACGGCTTCTTCAAGGTGGCGCTCGCCGACGGCAGCACGGCCTATACCCGGGGCGGTACGCTCAAGGTCACCACCGACGGCCAGCTGGCCACGCAATCGGGCCTGGTGCTGCAGCCGTCCATCAGCGTGCCGGCCAACGCCAGCTTGCTCAGCATCTCGGCCGACGGCATCGTGTCGGCCACGCTGCCGAACCAGTCGCACGCCACGCAGCTGGGCCAGCTCCAGATCACGCGTTTCACCAACCCCACCGCGCTCCAGGCGCAGGGCGACGACGTCTATGTGGCCTCCGAGGCCGCCGGCGACCCGACGGTGGGCACGCCCGGCCAGGACGGCCTGGGCTCGCTGCAGCAGGGCTATCTCGAAGGCTCCAACGTGAAGATGGTCGACGAGATGGTCAACCTGATCGTCGCCCAGCGCGCGTACGAGGCCAGCTCGAAGATCGTGCAGGCCTCGGACGAGATGATGCAGATGGTCAACAACCTGCGCCGCTGAACGCCATGACGTCCCTCCAACGCGTCCGGCCCGCGGGCCGGTTCCTCGCCGGCGCCGCGCTCGCGCTGCTGGCGCAGTCCGCGTGCGCCGGCCCGCACGCCGCGCTGCGCGTGCAGCTGCGCGCGGCCTCCGACGTCGATGCGCCGCATGTCCGCCTGGGCGACATCGCCACCGTGGCCGGCGACGACGCCGAGCTCGTGGCGCGCGTGTCGGCGCTCGAGGTCGGCGACGTGGCGCCGGACGGTGCGCCGAGCGTGGTCGAGCGCGCGTCGCTGGCGCGCTGGGTGCGCGCGCGCGCCGGCGTGGCGCCGCAGGACATCGCCTGGAGCGGCGCCGAGCGATGCAGCGTGCGCCACGCCGCGGCCGAGACTGCGCCGCTGCAGGCCGTCGCGGCGGTCGACACTTCCGACGCCGCGCATGCGCGCCCGGTGCGCGCGCTCGTCACGCGCGGGCGCGCGGCCACGCTGCGCTCCGTGGACGGCGTCATCGCGGTCGAGAGCAAGGTCGAAGTGCGCGAAGACGGCGCCGCCGGCCAGGACGTGCGCGTGCGCCTGCCCGGCGCCACGGCCGACATCCTCGCCCGCGTGTCGGGCCCCGATCGCGTGGAGGTGGTGCGATGAACGCGCGCCGTCATCTTTTGGCCGCGGCGCTCGCGCTGGCCGTCGCGCTGCCCGCTTGCGCGCAGAAGCTGTACGACGAGCAGACGTACCGCGGCCTGGCCGAGGACCGCAAGGCCCTCCACGTGGGCGACATCCTCACCGTGCAGGTGTTCGAGCAGTCGTCCGCCACCACCAGCACCGACACGAGCACGCAGCGCACCAACGCGCTGGGCGCGGGGCTGTCCATCACGGCCGGCGGCATCCAGCGCGGCGGATCCATCTCGCAGAGCGGCTCGTTCGACGGCGGCGGCACCACGCAGCGCGCCAACAAGCTGCTCGTCACCCTCAGCGTGAGCGTGCGCGAGATCGCGCCCAACGGCGACCTGGTGCTGCACGGCGAGCAGAGCCTCACCGTCAACAAGGAGCAGCACAAGGTGGCGCTCGACGGCCGCGTGCGGCCGCAGGACGTCGCCAGCGACAACACCGTGCTGTCCACCCGGCTCGCCGACGCGCACATCGAATACCTGGGCGACGGCGACCTGTCCGACCGCCAGACGCGCGCCTGGTGGCGCCACCTGCTCGACCTGTTGGGACTGTGATGACCATCCCCCGCAACCCCACTGCGCGCATCGCGCTGGCCGCCATGCTCCTGGCGACCCTGCTGGCGATCGCGTGCCCGCGCGCGGCGCACGCCTCGGCGGAGCCGGCCAACGTGCGCGTCAAGGACCTGGGCCGCATCCAGGGCTGGAGCGAGAACGCGCTGGTCGGCTACGGCATCGTCACCGGGCTGGCCGGCACGGGCGATTCGTCGGGCAACGTCGCCACCAAGCAGGCGCTGTCCAACGTGCTGTCGCAGTTCAACCTCACCGTGCCCGCGGCGCAGATCCAGAGCCGCAACGTGGCGGTGGTGATGGTCTCGGCCGCGCTGCCGGCATTCGCGCGCGAGGGCGACACGGTCGACGTCACCGTCACTTCGGTGGGCGATGCGCGCAGCCTTGTCGGCGGCAACCTGCTGCTCGCGCCGCTGCGCGCGCCCAACGGCCGCACCTACGCGCTGGCCGAGGGGCCGCTGTCGGTGGGCGGCTACCGTTACGACGCCAACGGCAACGTGGTGCAGAAGAACCATCCCACCGTGGGCTCGGTGCCCAACGGCGCGCGGGTGGAGGTCGACATGCACGTCGACCTGCCGGCCACGCGCACCTCGCTCACCTTCGTGCTGAGCGATCCCGACTACACCACCGCCAGCCGCATGGCCGCGGCCATCAACCGCCAGTTCGGCGGCACGCTGGCCAACGCGCGCGACGCCGAGGGCGTGGACATCGAGATCCCGGCCGACCAGCGCGCCAAGCTGGTGGACTTCATCTCGCGCATCGAGGGCGTCGAGATCGCCCCCGACCAGCGCGCCCGCGTGGTCATCAACGAGAAGACCGGCACCGTCGTGGCCGGCGGCGGCGTGCGCATCGCGCCGGTGGCCATCTCGCAAGGCGACCTGAAGATCAACATCTCCACGGTCAACAGCGTGTCGCAGCCCGAGGCCATCGTGGGCGGTGGCAGCGGCATCCGCACCGCGCTGGTGTCCAACAGCACGGTCGACGTCGCCGAGAGCGGCGGCTCGGGCTACATCCCGCCGGGCAGCACCACGGTCGCCGAGCTGGTGCAGTCGCTGGCGCGGCTGAAGGCCAACACGCGCGACGTCATCTCCATCCTGCGCGCCGTCAAGGCCGCCGGCGCACTGCACGCCGAGCTGGTCGTGCAGTGACGCGCATCGCAATTTCCGAGGAACGACCATGACCCAAGGCATCGAAGGCATCACGAACGCGGCGCTCGCGCTGGCGCTCGACGCGGCCAGCATGCGCCAGCAGGCGATCGCGGCCAACATCGCCAACGCCGACGTCCCCGACTACCAGCCGATGGCCGTCGACTTCGAGTCGCAGCTGGCCACCGCGCAGCGCGACCTGGGCGACGGCCGCGCGCTCACGCTGGCCGACCTCGACGGCGTCGCGCCGCGCATGACCGCCGACACCACGCTGCAGCCCGCGGGCATGTCGCCCAAGGTCGCCATCGACCTGCAGATGGCGGCGCTCGCGCAGAACGGCGTGCAGTTCCAGGCGCTCACCACCGCGCTGAACAAGCAGTTCGCAATGCTGTCGCTGGCCGTCAACGACGGCCGCAAGTAAACACGAGGACGAGCCATGGACTATTCGAGAGCCTTCGCCATCAGCGCCGCCGGCATGACGCTGGAGCGCACGCGCGTGGAAGTCGCCACGATGAACCTCGCCAACGCCAATACGGTGCAGGGTGTCGACGGCGTCAGCTACCAGCCGATGCGCGTGGTGGCGCGTCCCGCCACGTCGGCCCAGCCCACGGGCTTCAGCCAGGCGCTGGCCGTGCAGTCGGACGATGCCGCGGAGCTCGGCTTCGTGGTGCCGCAGGTCACCGTCGAGCCCGACAACGTGCCGCCGCGCCAGGTCTACGAGCCCGGCAATCCGTACGCCGACAGCAAGGGCTACGTGAACTACGCCGGCGTCAACAACGCCGCCGAGATGATCACCATGATGAGCGCGATGCGCTCCTACGAGGCCAACGTGGCCGCCATGAACATGACCAAGACGCTCGCCATGAAGGCGCTGGCCATCGGAGGGAACGGATCGTGACCCCGCAAGCACTCGCCGCCATCGCCCCCGTCGGCATCGACGCCCCCATCCAGCCGCTGGCCATGCCCGCGCCGCTCGCGCCCGCGGGCGCCGCGGACGCGCCCGCCAGCTTCGGCCAGCTCGTCACGCAGGGCATCGACAAGGTCAACGGCGACCTCGTCGCCTCGCAGGTGGACATGCAGCGCCTGGCCGCCGGCGATGCGCCCGACCTGCACCGGATCATGATCCACCTCGAGGAGACGCAGCTGTCCTTCCAGCTGATGATGCAGGTGCGCAGCCGCCTGCTCGAGTCCTACCAGGACGTGATGAAGATGTCGGTCTGAGACCGGCGCCCCTTGCACCTGAACCGGCGGCCGCGCCCGCGGCCGCGCTCTTGAATCTGAATCGTTGCGGGATATCGGCGGCATGAATCGTCTCAACAGCTTTCTCTCCGGCCAGCGCGCCGGCGCGCGCATCGGCCTGGTGGTCGGCGCGCTGGCGATCGTCGCCGGCACGGCCGTGGCCGGCTATTTCCTGATGCGCACCGACTACCAGGTGCTGTTCTCCGACCTGTCGCCGCAGGACGTGGCCGCCATGACCGGCGAGCTCGACAAGCTCAAGGTGCCCTACGTCATCGGCGACAGCGGCGACGCGCACGGCGACGCCGCCGGCGGCACCATCCTGGTCGACCGCAACGACGTCTATCGCACGCGCATCAAGCTCATGTCCAAGGACATCCCGCTGCACGGCGCGATCGGCTTCGAGCTGTTCAACAACAGCGACCTGGGCATGACCGAGTTCGCGCAGAAGATCAACTTCCAGCGCGCGCTGCAGGGCGAGCTCACGCGCACCATCCTGTCGCTGCAGGAAGTGCGCGACGTGCGCGTGCTGCTGGCGCTGCCCGAGCAAGGCCTGTTCAAGCAGGCCGCCACCAAGCCCACCGCGTCGATCACGCTGGCGCTCAAGCCGAACCAGCGCCTGCGCGCCGAGCAGGTGAGCGGCATCCAGCGCCTCGTGGCGTCGGCGGTGCCCAACATCCACGCCGAGGACGTCACCATCGTCGACCAGAGCGGCGTGGCGCTGTCGCGCGCGGCCGCCGATGGCGTCGACACCGACGCGGCGTCCAGCTCGCACCTCGACCTCAAGCAGGACACCGAGAACTACCTCGCCCGCAAGGCCAACGCGGTGCTCGAGCGCGCGCTGGGCCCCGGCGCGGTCACCACCAGCGTCGACGTGACGCTCAACATGGACCGCGTGCAGACCAACACCGACGAGGTGCTGGGCGTGCCGGGCAAGGCCGGCGGTGGCGTGACGGGCGTCGTGGCCAAGGAGCGCGAGTCCGAGCACGACAGCGGCGCGCCGCTGAAGCCGGCCGGCGCCACCGGCGCCAGCGGCAGCAACCAGCACGAGGTCGAATACGCACTGGGCCGGCGCGTCGAGCAGGTCGTCCACCAGCCCGGCACCATCAAGCACCTGCAGGTGGCGGTGGTGGTGCGGCGCACGCTCACGCAGGCGCAGCTGGAGCAGCTGCGCGAGACCGTCGGCGCCGCTGTCGGCGCGTCGTTCGAGCGCGGCGACACCGTCGTCGTGCAGTCCACCGACGGCTTCCAGGGCAGCACGCACGCCGCCGCCGTCGTCGCGGGCAACCCGATGCCCGACGCGACCGCGGTCGAACCGGTCATTGCATCGGACAAGGCGTCGCAGCCGGCCCTGGCCACTGCGCGCAACGCGTCCGGCAACTGGCTGCTGCTGCTCGCCGCGTTCGCGGGGATCATGCTGCTGGCGCTGCTGGCGGGCGCGCTGATGCGGCGCGGCCCCGCGGACACGCGCGCGCGCCTGTCGCCGCGCGAACGCCAGGAGGCCTTGCTCAAGCTGCGCGGCTGGCTGGCCGAGGGCGACAGCACCGCCGACGCGATGCCGGGAGCACGTCGATGAACGCGCGCGCCGATTCGTTCGCGATGGCGATGGCCGCCGCGGCGCCGCAGGCGGCCGCCAGGCCGCCGGCCAGCTCGCGCCGCGCGGCGCTGCTGCTGCACGCGGTGGGCGCGGACGACCGCGCGTGGCTGCTGGCCCAACTGCCCGCTCAGGAACGCCACCTGATGGAGACGCTGCTGGCCGACCTGCGCGAGCTGGAGATCCCGGCCGATCGTGAGCTGCTGGGCGAGATCGCCGAAACGGCCCAGGCGTTGCCGGCGCCCGCGGGCGCGCTCGTCGAGGCCGCGCCGGCCGTGGTCGCCCGCGTGCTGGCGGCCGAGCCGCTGGACCTGCTGGTGCGCGTGTTCGCGCTCGGTCCGTGGCCCTGGGGCGGTGCCGTGCTCGCGGCGTTGTCCCCGCTGCGCCGCGAGCAGCTGCAGGATCGCCTGAAGACCGCGCGCCGGCCCGCCGCCGCGACGGCTCGCTCGCTGCTGGACGCGCGCCTGCTCGACCTGCTGGAGGCGCGCGTCGCCCGCGCGGCGCAGGACATGCCGCGCGGCGCCGCGGCGTCGCCCGCCGTGCGCGGGCCCCGCTTCATGCCGGTGTGGATGCGGCGCTGGCTCATCACCACGCCCGCCTCCGCCAGGAACGCCGGATGACGCCGCTCGTGCCCACCGACAACGTCATCCGCAACGCGACGCTCGGCGCGCAGGCGCGCCTGGTCGGCCGCCCGCCCGCGCCCGCGCCGGTGCCGGTGCCGGCCGCCGACGCGGTCGCGTCCGCGCTGTCGCGCCTGGGCGTGCCCGCGAGCGTCACGCCCACGCCCACGCCCGCGCCGCTGGCGGCGCCCGCCGTCGACGACGCCGAGGCGCTGCGGGCCGCGCGCGCCCAGGCGTTCGAGGAAGGGCGCCGTGCCGGGCTCGAGGAACAACGGCACGCGATCTTCGAGGAAGCCTTGCGCGAGGGCCTGGCCGAGGGCCGCGCCGCCGGCGAGCTGGAGGCCCAGCGCCGGCTCGTCTCGCTCAATGACCAGGCCCTGGAACGCCTGCGCCGCATCGACGACCTCGGCGCCGCGTTGCCGGCGCAGTGGCGCGAGCTGCTCGCGCGGCGCCTGGGCGCGGCCGAGGACGACATGGTCGGCCTGTGCCACGGCGTGATCTGCCGCTTCGTCGGCGACGCGCTCGCCACGCGCGCGGGCGTCGGGCAGCTGGTGCGCCACGCCATCGAGCAGTGGCTGCAGACGAGCGACAAGCAGGTGCGCGGCGCCGCGGTGGCGGTGCGCGTGCACCCGGCCGACCTCGACGCCATGAAATCCGACGAGACCCTCGCGCGCTGGCTGGTGCAGCAGGGCGTGCGCGGCCTCGAGTGGCAGGCCGGCGACGATGTCGCGCTCGGCGGGTGCGTCATCCACGGCAGCGACGGCGATCTGGACGCGCGGCTGGAGACGCAGCTCGCGAACCTGCAGGACCAGCTGCTGCGCGGCCGCACGCGCGCCGCCAGCGACGCCACGGAGTCGCCACTCGCATGAACGCGCCCCTGCACGCCGCCTCGCTGTCGCCGTCCGCCGGCGCGCCGCGCCTGGCCGCGCTCGCGCAACGCATCGCCGCCACGGAGCTCACGCGCCGCGTGGGCGTGGTGCACACGCTGCGCGGGCTGGCGATGGAGGCGCGCGGGCCGCAGTGCCACGTGGGCGAGCTGTGCGCCATCGTGCCCGCCGGCAGCGCCATCGATCCCGATTTCATCGAGCGCCTGCTGCGCGACGGCCAGGCCGGCCAGGCCACGCTGGCCGAGGTGGTGGCCATCGAATCGGGCCGCGTCACGCTGATGCCGTTCGGCGGCATGCACGGGCTGAGCGCCGGCAGCACGGTGGTGGCGCTGGGCGACCGCTCGCGCATCGTGGCGGGCGATGCACTGCTGGGCCGCGTCATCGACGGCTTCGGCCGGCCGCTCGACGGCCGTCCCGCGCCGGCCACCACGCGCTCGATCGCCATCAAGGGCCGTCCGGCCAATCCGATGCAGCGGCCGCGCATCGACACCGTGCTCGAGACCGGCATCCGCAGCATCGACACGCTGCTCACGCTGGGGCAGGGCCAGCGCGTGGGCATCTTCGCGGGCTCGGGCGTGGGCAAGAGCACGCTGCTGGGCATGATCGCGCGCCACGTGCGCGCCGACGTCAACGTGATCGCGCTGATCGGCGAACGCGGCCGCGAGGTGCGCGAGTTCGTCGAGAAGCAGCTGGGCGCCGAAGGGCTCGCGCGCTCGGTGGTGGTGGTGGCCTCGGCCGACCAGCCCGCGCCGGCGCGCATCCGCGCGGCCCACGCGGCGCTGGCCATCGCGGAGGATTTCCGCGAGCAGGGCCTGCAGGTGCTGCTCACGATGGACTCCATCACGCGCCTGGCGATGGCGCGCCGCGAGGTGGGGCTGTCGGCCGGCGAGCCGCCGACGGCGCGCGGCTATCCGCCGTCGGTGTTCGCCGAGCTGCCCGAGCTGTGCGAGCGCTGCGGCACCGCGCCGTCGGGCGGCGCCATCACGGCGCTGCTCACCGTGCTGGTGGAGGGCGACGACTTCAACGAGCCGATCTCCGACGCGCTGCGCGCCATCCTGGACGGCCACGTCGTGCTGTCGCGCCAGATCGCGCACCAGGGCCAGTACCCGGCCATCGACGCGCTCAAGAGCGCCAGCCGGCTGCTGCAGGACCTCACCACGCCCGACGAGCGCGAGCTGGTGCACGAGGCCATCCGCGTGCTGGCGCTGCTCGATCGCAACCGCCAGATGGTGGAGCTGGGCGCGTACGAGCGGGGCAGCAACCCCGAGCTCGACGCCGCGCTCGCCTGCCGCGCGCTGCTGGTCGACTGGTTGCGCCAGTCGGAGGGCGGCGTGCCGCGTGCCGAGGCGATCGCACAGCTGCGCACCTGGCAGGCTGCCTTGCGCGCCGCCTCGAACAAGGGCGCCGCGGCATGAGCGTCGACCTGCGCGGATTCCATTACGAGGCCGACGCCATCCTGGCCCGCCGCCGCTGGGAGCTCGACGCCGCGATCGCCGAGCTCGGCCGGCTGCAGGGCGAGCTGCGCGTGCTGCGCCTGGGGCTGGCCGAGCTGCGCGAGCAACTGCAGTCGCATTGCCTCACCTTCACCGACGCGCGGGTCGCGCACATCGACCCGGCCGCGCACGCGGCCTCGCTGCACTGGCTGGCGCGCCTGCAGGGCCGCATCGCGGCGCAGGCCGTGCGCGTGGAAGGCGTCGAGCGCGCGCGCGACGAGACCGCGCAACGGCTGCGCGAGCTGCAGTCCAAGGTCGATGCGCTGGACGCGCACCGCGACGACGCGAAGGCCGACTACGCCACCGCGCAGCTCGCGCGCGACGCGGCCGAGGCCGACCGCACCTGGCTGTCGCGCCGCGCCACCGATCCCAGGCCCGCCGCCTCTTCCGAGGAAACGACTTCATGACGACGACGATCCATCCGTCGCTGGCCAACGTGCTCGCCGAGCGCGCGCCGGCCGCGCCCGACCCCCGTCCGCCGGCCGCGGGCGACGCCTGGCGCGCCGCGTTCGAGCAGGCCGGCGGCGAGCAGTTCGGCGGCTGGTTCCAGGCGCCCACCGAGCAGCCCGACGCCGGCCGTTCGCCGGGCGCCGCCGCGTTGCCGGGCGGCCGCGTGGCCACTGGCCATGCATCGACGGCGAGCTGGCGTCCGGCGCTCGCCACGTCCGGCGAGCACGCGGCCGATGCGGCCGGC
>OUNM010331195.1_pt1 | contig 15263 bp, 20 predicted proteins | sample 1769961 | NCBI WGS metagenome assembly OUNM01 (sample SAMEA3914820, study PRJEB12502) | metagenome | biome: forest; material: soil | place: USA | collected 2012-03-12 | depth 0.3 m | reverse complement strand
GGGTGGGGGGGGGGGGGGGGGTTTTTTTTTTTTTTTTTTTTTTTTTTTTTTGTGTGTCTGGGCTGGGTCGGTGGTGTTTCCTTTTCAGGGGCGTTTTGATCGGGGGGCATTTGAAGTTTGTATGGGGTGTTATGAAAGGGGTCACTGTGGCTTTTTGTGCATGGTGCTTTGCTTTGCTGTTGGCAGTTCAAGGGGCAGGTGTAGAGAGTGGGGAGGCGGAGCTGGGGGGGGAGGTGGGGGTGTATGTACACTCTTTTTCTTTCGGGGTTCTCGTCTGAGATTTTCTCCTCTTAAGATATTTGCTACCTAGCTAGCTTGGGATTTATTGAGTATGTAGCATTGCTGTGCTGTGCTGGCTGTGCTGTGCTGGGCACGGGGTATCATTAGGTATCAATTGCATCACATTACATATCATATATCGCGTGGGGGAGGGGTATGGCTGAGCTGGGTTGGCGGTGGTGGTGGTGTTTGTTGGTGTTGAGTTGGAGAGATTTGTTCTGGGTTTTGTTACCTACTATGAGGAGTAGAAGGGCAATATGGAGTCCTAAAACTGTGGTAAGACTTGTTCATTTTGTTTACATTGCAAAAGTTCCTCCTCTCTTTCCCTTCTGCCGCTCTCCCTCTCCCTCTCCCTCTCTTCTTGAACAAGAAAGGCCTTACTTTCGCCCTCTTATCCCAGATACTTCTTATTCTGGCCCCGCTCTCACCAGGTCTGCCGCCCTCAGGCTCATCCTTGAACCAGATCTCCTGTCTTCCACACAAGGGCGCTGTTTATGTACCACGGCCAGTTTACCCCTGAAGGACACGAGGACCGGAAACATTGTATTCCTTGGAACTCCCACGACAGCACAGGCGTGCAGAGAAACCTAGCACAAGCCCCTCGCAGTGTTTCTGATCGAGTCGTGCTCGGTTTGACTGCGAGAGGAAGGCAGGTTGACGATGTCATGAGGAGAACATGGAATGCTGGGCGGGCTCTCTTGTGCCGTACACACTACGTCGGCGGCTTACCATGAAGTGGGCGGTGAAGACAAGGTTCTTACACGCAGACAAGCCTGCTGTTTATTTTCACAGGCGGCGGAGGCGGGAGCAGCGGACTGACTCGTGGACATCGTGGCGCTGGAAAGGCAGCCGGCCAGTCGGGTGGCACGGGTTGTGTGCCGGTGGCGCCGTCTACCATCCACGAGAGCCGGGAGGAGGTCGCACACGGCGTCTCGCAATCAGGTAATTTCTGGATCCGGGACACCCGCCAGGCGGCGGCTGGGAGCATCTGCAGCGGCGGGTTGCGCAGCATGCCCTGTATCCTCTTTGGACATGCCTGCCGCCCAAAGGGGCCTCCCGCGGCGGACATGGACGGCATCGGCGGCGCGGCGGGCGCACGGGATGCGTGGCCTGTAGCACCATCCTCTTGGGACCAGATCCGATGCAAGCCGGGGCCCGAGACTTTCAGATCGTCTTCTCCACGTTGAATGTCGTCGGGGCATGGGGGTTATCATGTACTATGTAGTGGAAGAGGCCGGCCGCAGGTTGGCCGCCGCACGGGAGAAATACGATTTCCAGATGCATGCAGGCGAAGGCGGGGGAGGCGAGGACCAGGCTTTGTTTGGTCGACTGGGCGTACAGACCATGGAGCAAGCTTGCGTATGGCCCCCCACCGATGCAGAAGCTGGCCTGCGTATGGACATTGGTCCCTCCATACAGGGGACAAACATGGTCGTCGCAACCGTTTCCCAGCGGCGGGGACCGGGTATGACCACAGTTGCAGTCGCCAAGGGGTCATGGCGAGAATATGGGCGGACGGGCGGGCCAATGGTAGACTGGCGGCGGAACGGCGGATGCGGACGAGGTGGGATGTGATGGCCATCGCAGCTGACCGCTCGCAGCAGTGGTGGCCTTAGCAAGTCGAGCTGAACAGTGTGTGTCCTGACAAACAGGGCTAGAGAGAGCAAGATACTGTGTTCTGTAGATAGGGCCGTGCTCTCGGAAGACGAAGCGGGCGTGGGATGGCGCAAGACGGGGCCGGGCATGAAGCGGGGTCGGTCGACTCCGAGGAAGACAGGAAAAAAAAAGAAAGAAAAAAAGTGGTGATTCTGCTGTGGCACTGTGAAGGATCATGCCAACTCCCGGGCTCTGAATGACCGGGGCCGGGCCACGACGACGACCGTCGCCAGTCTGATCTGATGAAAATGGTGAGGTTGGGGAGACGCAGCAACATGCAGACCAGGGTTGTTCAGGGACTGGTGGATGGGAATTAAGCACAGATCAGAGGGCGGCCAGGGCCAATCGCGGAGGCGGGGCGAGCTGCTGCAGAGCGCCAGAGCTGCACGCGGGGCAGCGACCCCACGCAAGCGCAACTGCGCAACCTGGAACTGGAAGCGGGCAGAAGAGGAAAACAGCGTTTTTGTGGGACTGAAACACGCAACTGGGGAATGCAACCGTCGCTGGAATGCTGGAATGGGATGGGACCTGGAGTCTGTTCTCATTCGGCTGCCCGCGCTCAGTCGGGACGTGGGAAAGCACCGTCAGAGGAGCGTTGGATCAATAATCAGGGCGGGGCAGGACAGGACAGACAGACAGCTCGGGGCCATCGAGGTTGCCGCATCGCAGAGGACTGCCATTGCTGTGGCCGGCTTTGACTTTGATGGTGTTGACGACGGCGAGGCGGGCGCATCTGTCTCTCTCGCAGATGCCTTGCTGTCTAGGGCAGAGTGAGCTGGAACACAGCACCGGGCAGGCAGATCGAAGGGAGGCTCTGAACCCAGGCGGCAGCCAGAATGACGTCCAACTTCGGGAGGCAAACAGCGCTGGCCGTGGGCTGCGGTGACGCTTTCGCCGTTTCTTGAAACTGCCCGGTGCTGCGGTGCTGCTGTGCGCTGTGGGCTCGTCGCCGCCCGTCCACAAGGGACTGACGGGACTGACCTGACCTGACCCAAAGCTCTGCACAGCCTGCGCTCTGCACTGCTGCAGTGCCAAACCCGGTGACCCCTCTTTTTTTTTCTTTTTTCAACTCCCGCCCTTCTTTCCTTCCACCGCATCTTCCATGTGGTAAACTCACACCTTACCTACCCTGCCTCTCTCCATCTCCTTCTCCCCAATCACCCTCCCTCATCCCCTTTCTCCCTCTCCATCCTCCATCCCCCGTCCTTCATCCTCCGCCCTCCCTCGCATCCCGAATCCCCATCGACTCCGCACCCTCCGCCGTGCGCCGCCTTATCTGGTCCCATTCCATTCCGGGTTTGCGCACAGTCCAGAACCCCCGCCCACCAGCTCGACACCAATTGGCCCCGTCGACGCCCTCCTACTGCAACAGGTATGTATGTGTGTATTTGTGCCCCGCCATCGGCCCCCCAAGGGCAATCTTGCGATGCCACCGCCGCACCGTTCCCTTCCCCGTTCCTGCATCCGCCTTTTCTTTGACGCAAACGAGCAAGTCGGAAACTGGTCGGTAGCTCCGATTGTATGCCAGTCCCTGGCCTTCTGTGGCGACGCGTGTTGATTTCTTTGTTTGAAGCTCCGTGGCGCAATCGCTCGAGCTCGCCCATTTGCGGCACCAGCTAATTCTCCATAGCCAAACCACCCACCACTATACCCTCCTCTTCCTATCGCCGTTTCTCACGTCTCCGACTTTAGACAGGCATTCCATCGCCGTCTACATCCCAGTGACCGGTCAAACTTGCGTTCCGAAACTCGTCGTCCTCAATCAAAATGTCGGCGCCCCAAGACATCGGCCACAATGGGTCTGACCTCCCCGAGTTGGACCAGCTCAACCTCGGTGACGAGCCTCGCCTGGGCCCGGACGGAGAGCCCGCCCCGAAGACGGACGAGGAGTATGCCCAGACACAGCTGACTCTGCGGGCGATTGTCTCGTCAAAGGAGGCTGGCGTGATCATCGGGAAAGGCGGAAAGAACGTGGCCGACCTGCGCGACGAGACGGGCGTCAAGGCTGGCGTCAGCAAGGTCGTCCAGGGCGTTTATGACCGGGTCTTGACCATCACCGGCGGCTGCGAGGCCATCTCGAGAGCCTACGCCGTCGTGGCCCGCGCGCTGTTGGAAGGCGCCCCCACTGTCGGCATGGGCGGCGTTGTCCAGAGCAATGGCACCCACCGTACGGCCTCCACCCCTCAACGTGCGTTTCCATGACACGCTGCTGACCTCTGACCAGCAATCAAACTGCTCATCTCCCACAACCAGATGGGCACCATCATCGGCCGCCAAGGCCTCAAGATCAAGCACATCCAGGATGTGTCGGGCGTGCGCATGGTGGCGCAGAAGGAGATGCTGCCGCAATCCACCGAGCGGATAGTCGAGGTCCAAGGCACCCCCGAGGGCATCCAGCGCGCCATCTGGGAGATCTGCAAGTGCCTTGTGGACGATTGGCAGCGCGGCACCGGCACCGTCCTGTACAACCCCGTCGTTCGCACGCAGGGCGTTGGCGCGCCGCCCGCCACCGGGGGCAGCAGCTACGTACAGGACAGGGTCCCTTACAGCGGCTCCCGCGTGACGCGGACAGGCAACGGCGCCGACTTTAGCAACGGTGGGGCTCGGCCTTATAACCGCCGTTCGGACTCGGACGCCGCCGCTCGTGGCCCGCCGACCCACGACGAGAACGGAGAGGAGATCCAGACGCAGAACATCAGCATCCCGGCCGACATGGTCGGTTGCATCATTGGCCGTGCAGGCTCCAAAATCAGCGAGATCCGCAAGACCTCAGGAGCTCGGATTTCCATTGCCAAGGTGAGCGATAGCCGGAGTCTCCCGCATAGAACTGTGGCGTGCTAACCAGGAATGACAGGCGCCTCATGATGAGACTGGTGAGCGCATGTTCACCATCATGGGCTCCGCCAAGGCCAACGAGACGGCGCTCTTCCTCCTCTACGAGAACCTCGAGGCGGAGAAGATGCGCCGGCAGCAACAGGCTGCCCAGACGTCCGAGTAGAGCGCGGACGAAAACCGGCGGAGCCACAGGCTGTAAAAACGATCACCAAAAAATCGGTCATGTGTTGTAACCGTTAGAGTTGTGCGAGTGGGATTCTTAACTGCCCAGCCACGCCATCCACTTGGCTTCCTGGGCTGGGTCGGATTTGGCGGCCCCTCGTGACGAGGCATCAACCAGATCTGACTGCCGCAAGGCGTTGTTATTCGATGGGGGAACGATGCGACGACATTTCTCTTACCCAAAAAGCATCCCGCCGGGTTCTTCTCTCTTCTTTCCTTTTTCTTGGACCGGATTCTCTCCCTCACCCTACTCTCTTTATTCGGCGACGAACGGCCGACCGGCACCCGACAAGCTCCAAACGATACGATAACGCGGTCATTGCTCGAGATTCGAGGCTACCCGGAGGGCGCGAAGCTAAATGGCACGGATACGGGGCGGTTCTGAACCGTCGCCCTCCTGCTCGTGGCTTCGTCCATTTCCTGGCAGTCATTCAGCGGACTCGGCACTCAGACACGTCGACCTCTCCACCACATGCTCCCGGTCATCCAAGTTCCTCCACCACTCGATATATCCCCTCACGCGATGGTTGGACCTCGCCAGCATCCTCATACCGACCACGACCGCAGTCTATCCCACCCGTTTCTACCCGGCCCTCTCCCCCTGGCGGCTACAGCACATTTGCGGCCGCCCGGGCACCCCATCATTACATCCGGGTTGATATCAGCAGATTTTAGGGGAGATGTCTAGGGGAGGCATTTAGCTGAAGCAGAGGCAGATTAAATACATGAGTATCATGGATGTGTGAGTGTTGCTGCTGGTGTTGTGTGATTGGTTTTGCATCTCGTGATGATTGTCTGTGAACCGGTCCGATTGATAGATCTAGGGAATCCTGGGTGGCCTTTTGCAACATGCTGTGTTGACGAGCTGGCGGAAACCCAGAAGCTGGCACGCACATGGCACCCCACCACCAGCAGCGGACGGAACCAGCCCTAACGGCACGGAACCGCTAAGCGGGCCACTAAAACGGGCAGGCGGCTAGCGCGGTGGGGGCTCGCCGGCTCGGGGGCGATGCTGTGGGGAAACCTGGAACGGTCAGCTCCGAAAAGCCAGGCTGGCCGAATGCCATTCTCAGGGTCCTGTCCCTCCAATTGGCCCTGGAAATTAATTATTAGTTGGGGCTGGAGCATCCCTCCGACCACCACTGATCGGATCGACCACCACCACCACCACCACCACCCTCGTTTGGTGTTTTCTTCGGGTAGACTTCTGCCTTTCCGCCTCTCTGCCTCTCTGCCTTCCTGCCCTTTGGTCGGTTGCAGAAGGCCGTTGTCGTTGATTTCCCATTTCCCCTTCGCATTTGGAAGCGCATTGCATCGCGCGAGACGAGTCGTCAAGGTTCTCGCTTCACGGCTTCGCTTCTCTCCCGCGCATCCGTCACAACCTAAGCCACAAGCCAAACCCACCGCGACCCGCCATGGCTCGCACCAAGCAGGCCACGCCGCTCCGGCGCGAGCCCTCCTCCGAGTACGCCAGCAAGCTGGACCGCTCGCCCCTCAACAGGGAACCCAGCGCGACCCTCGAGCCGGCCAAGTCCAACGGCCACGCGTCGCCGTCCCGCGACACCTCCGAGCCCGCCGCCGCGCCCGTCGCGAAGAAGGATCCCGGGGTTGTTACCCTCGTCATCTGCGTCGCTGGCATCTACGCCTCCTTGTGAGCCCCCGTCCTCCACACCCACCCACCAGCTAGCGACTCCCACTAACAACCCCCCCCGTTCACAGCCTAACATGGGCCTACCTCCAAGAAAAACTCACCACCACCGCCTACGGCCCCCCCTCCTCCCCGGAACGCTTCAAGTTCCCCGTCTTCCTCCTCACAATCCAATCCCTCTTCGCCTTCCTCGGCGGCAAGCTCTTCTCCATCCTCACCACCCCGCGCGGCGCCCCCGTCCCACCCCTCATCCCCTCCCGCCAAATCCTCGCCCCGCTCTGCCTCGTGGCCTTCACCAACGCGCTGGCCGCGCCGTTCGGCTACGCCGCGCTGGGACACATCGATTATATCACGTATATCCTGGCCAAGAGCTGTAAGCTCCTGCCCGTGATGGCGCTGCACGTGGCGGTGTTTCGGAAGCGGTATCCGCTGTATAAGTATTTGGTTGTTGCTGCGGTGACGTGTGGGGTGGCGGTGTTTACGCTGCATTCGGGGAGTCGGAAGCATAAGGCGGGCGGGGGGAATAGCGGGCAGACGGGGTGGGGGATGTTGTTGTTGGGGATTAATTTGCTGTTTGATGGGTTGACGAATAGCACGCAGGATTATATCTTTGGGACGTATAGGGGGTATACGGGGCCGCAGATGATGGCGGCGAATAATGCGCTGGGGTCGCTGGTGACGGGGGGGTATCTTGTGGTGAGTCCGTGGTTGGTTGGGACGGCGGTGGGGGAGTGGTTTGGTATGGATGGGGTTGGGGGTGGGGGGGAGTTGCAGGCGGCGTTGGCGTTTTTGGGGAGGAATCCTGCGGTGTGGAGGGATGTGCTTGGGTTTGCGGTTTGTGGGTGTGTTGGGCAGGTGTTTATCTGTGAGTGTTTCCCCCTTTTTCCGTTTCTCTCCCTCTCTCTCTCTCTCTCTGGGGCAGCGCGGCTAACCAACCCCGACGCAGTCCACACCCTCTCGACCTTCTCCTCGGTCCTGCTCGTCACCGTGACGGTCACGCGCAAGATGTTCACCATGATCCTCAGCGTCGTCGCCTTCGGCCACCGCCTCTCGCACATGCAGTGGCTCGGCGTCGCGCTCGTCTTTGGCGGCATCGGCGTCGAGGCGCAGATTGCGCGCCGCGAGAAGATGGCCAAGGAGGCGGCGAAGAAGGCCAAGGCGCAATAACCCAACCTGGCTGACTTGTTGGTGAAGTGGGTGGGGGGTGTGCTTGTACTATAGAGGGTGGTTTTGGATGTTGGGTTTGTTCGTTCTGGTATATAGTTTTGGGTGGGCTGGTGGGTGTGGATAGACAGAGCCGCATTATTTACGTTGACTTCCATGGCATTAGGAGTGTTGGGCTTGGTATATCCCGCTGTTGCTTGGCCAGGGACGTCCATCCAAGTGTCTGCCCCCTTTCCCAGCCAGTTCGATATTGCCGCGACCTTGACTCGGCCAACCATCAAGTCCTGGGTTCGTTCCCCGGTATATCCAGCCCGGAATCAAACCCAACCCCTTTTCCATCCCAAGCAGCGCCACAAAAACACCAAACATCACAGCCCCACGGCGATATGCATATTGTACTTGTATTGTGCGTGTGTGGTGTATATGTAATGCCCAATCCCAACCCCCCAAAAACAAAAATTTACCAAACCCTCCCGTTTCACCCTTTACTCCTCCCAATCATCCCCCCTAATCAATCCATTCCCATTCCCATTCCCTCACCCCCCTCCCCCCCCAAATCAACTCCTAAAATCACATCTCTTGCATGCTCCTCCCCCAACCGCTCCACCACCCCCCTATTTTGCGTTACACACCCATCCCTTCTTCCCTCCCCTCCTCATGCCCCCATCCATGCCTGCCTGCCCTCATCTCATGAACCCCCCTCACCAACCCATTTCGTGTCTGTGGATATTATACATTTCGTTTAGATGACAGAAGAAAAAACAGAAGAAAAGAACGCGTTGTGGCTGTGCTGTGCTGTGCTGTGCTGTGCAGTTGACTCGCAATGAGCCAAGGCAAAAAACCAAAAACCTGAAGTAAAAAGTAAAAAACAAGCCAAGTTTGAAGTTGCCGCCGTCTGCCGTCCGCCGTCGCCGTCGCCACCTTCTTTCTCCTGTCCCCTTCCTCCTCTCCTTCAACCGATAATGACAATGCTGCCCGAGTAAAACGCCACCACAAAGCGAATCGATCATTGCTTTTGTTTTACCCAGGTATTTGGTATCGAAGCCCCCTCTCAAAGCATATCATCAATCGACCGAACAATCGGACTCTCCCCCTTAGTAGGCGGACTGCGCGGATCCGCCCGCTGCACAGGCCTCCCAAACGGATAGAACGGATCGCGCGGGAACATGGTCTCGCGCGGCGAGAACAGCCCCGCGCCGGGCGTCGGCGGCGCCTGCACGAACTGCAGGCCCGCCAGCTCGGCGAACGACGCGTGGATCGGGTTGTCCGTCATGGTCTCGGCGCGCGGCGACATGAGCGCCTCCTCTTCGTCCGGGTCCGGGAAGCTCGGCAGGACGGCCACGGCGCGGTCGGGGGTCGGTTCCGCGCTGGGGATGGGATTGGGGGGCGGCGCGAGGCTGAGGGAGGTGAAGCCGAATGCGCCGGGCTTGGAGCCGAAGCGGTGCGCGCCGAAGCCGGGAGAGGGAGGGGGGCGGGAGAAGGGATTGGGTGGCGGGAAGCCGGGCGACATGGGCGGTCGGGACAGGTCGAGCGGGGCGAACCCGGGGGATGGAGGGGGTCGCGAGATTGTCGGCCGTGAGAAATTGAGCGGGGCAAACCCCGGTGATGGCGGAGGTCTTGAGGCCGGCGGTCGTGACAGCTGGAGGGGGATGAGTCCGGGAGACGATGGAGATCTCGAGACCGGTGGCCGCGACAGCTGGAGGGGGACGAGTCCGGGAGACGGCGGAGGTCTTGAGATGGCCGGCCGTGAAAATCCGAGCGGTGCGAGGCCGGGAGACGGTGGTGCTCGCGCGATCTGCGGCGGCTGCGACAGTCTCGGGGGCGGGAGACCTGGCGACGGGGGGGATCTCGAGAGCCAAAACGATGAAAGCGCGGGCTCGTCTTGCTTGGGCGCAAGCATGGCATCGATGTTGAAGCGGCCGAATTTCCCGGGATCGGACTCGTCCTCCTTTTCCGACCACGTAAAGCTGGACGGCGCAGACGACGGGCCCGGCGAGATCGGGTCTCCGAGGTTGGGCGTCGAGTTCCCTCGCGCCCGGATCGGACTCCTGTCGGGGCTCACTCGCTTCGAGGCGGGGTCGTCGATCGGCAGCGGCGCGGTGAGGGGTTCCTTGGGTGGTGCCGCGGTAACGTCTGCCGACATGGTCGCTCGGTGCTTGGACGTAGGGCTTCTTCCCAACCGCGGCTTCAGCCCGGCGCTGGGCGAGAGCCTCCTCTTGGACACTTCCTTCTGGAAGTCCTGCAGGCAGTACATCAACTTCATGTTCGGGCTGATCCATCGGCTCTTTCCCTGGGCCGAGTAATAGGCGTCGTTGACGCTGAGCTCGGGGTTCTGGTAGAGGCCGTAGGCGATGATCAGACTGGCTGACCTGCTGGCGCCTTGTTGGCAATGCACCAGCACCTTTTTCCCTTCCTTTGTGCGCTTCTCGATGGTTTCGCAGAGCGTCATGAGGTCCGGCGAAATATCCGTGTTGTGGTCCCAAGGCATGTGGATGTACTCGGGCTCCTTGAATGGCTGGGCCTTGGGTGTTGTCGGAGTGTCGCCTGCCTCGTCTGGGAAGTACTCATACGCGGTGGCAAAGCTGGCGGCTGTCGCTGCGGTGTCGGGGATCGGAGAGTCCTCGGCAGGGTTCTCCTTGATCTCGGGGGTTTTCTGGGGTTTGGAGGTAGCCTTGAAGGGATTCAAAACTTCGCGAGCCACGTTGATGACCACGTCAAAGCGAGCCGCCTCTTCTGCGGTCGGCTCAAGATACAGATAGACCTCGTCGCCATAGATGGCAACCGGGCCATCTGGATACCCGGGGGATTTCTGGTCCTCGTTGTTCTCGACCTCGTGGCAGGACTCGGTGTCGTATGCAATGCGGTTCGCAAGCTGCGTCCGTATCGGCGAATCCTCTTCCCTGATGGTCGAGTTCAGCCTGGGAACCTCGGCCGGGCGTGACGGGCGGAAGAAAGACGAGAGGCCGGATTCATTTCGCTCCATCACCGTCGGTATCGTCATGCCCCCGACGGGGCCAAATGTTGCCGATCTCAGACCAGACAGCATCTGCGGCGTCGAGGCCGAGTGCTTGAGAGCGCGGCGCTGCAGAATAGGAGCGACAGTGGTTGGCGAGCTGGGAACCTCGAGTGTTGTCCGCGTGATGAGATCGTTGGAGTTCGTCTTGAGACTGAGTTGGCTGGGTTTTCGTTTCATGGGCGCGATCATGGGCTTGATAAAAGACGGCGACGCGGGTTCAGACACCAGCGACGAGGAGCCGGAGCTCGAGGGCGGCTGGATGGAAAGGCCCTTCATATTCTTGAGGCGCCTGGGTCCTGGTGAGGTCATGGGCCGATCTTGGGTTGGGCCAGAGAGGGTCAGGCGGGCCATGCTGGACAGGCCTCCGAAAGAGGCCGGGGCGAAACTCGGGAGGTGGCCAAGATTGACTGGAGAGTCGGGTGACGAAGAGGGAGAGGGATCAGAGAGATCCGAGCAGTCTGTGATGGAGACTGTTGTCGTCGGAGATGAGTCGGCCGACTCAGTCATTTGTGTTGATGTGCTGTCGTTGTGCCTATGGGCAGACTCGGAGGTCAAGGCACCGGGCCCTGCTCCCGGCTGCGAGTCGCCCGGCAGCTTTCCGTCCTCCATAACCAACTTGTGGTTGACAATCGTGATGGGGTTGGACTGGTCCATGTCGCTGATTCCGCTGTCTACTTCGTAGACGGACATAATCGAGGGTATTTGGTCCTCGAACAACCGCCGCACCACTGCTGAAGGCATATTCGGCTCCCCTGGTACGGCGACGGCTGGCGTGTCCTTCCGGCTTACCAGACGCACCCGGTCTGACCTTCTGGTACCTCAATCGGGCCACAGCCACAATCTGTCCGTCGCGGGCCGGCCACCGGGTCTCTGGCCTCCCCACCGTCTGATAGTCGACGAGGGGCAAAACCGGGAAGGCGTGATTCCACCCAGGCAACACTGTCGAGGCGGCCAAATAAAATGGCAAGAAATTAGGCAGAAAAAGCCGAAGCTCGGGTCGTAAAGGGCGCCAAAAACAAGGTCGGGCCAAGCGGGACAGCACTGCTGAATCCTGGCTGGAGTCCCTCGGTGCTCTCGGCAGAGAAAAGAGAAAAGAAATCCCCAAATATCCCACGAGGTCGTTGCGACCAGGTGTCTCTTTCCGATCCAGGTCACGCGTGACTGGGAGATGCGATCGAGCCAACAGCGGGCGGGAGCCTGTGATGGTTGTATGCCTGGCGGAGGCTGGGGTGGTGGGTGGCCTCAGTCGAGACGAAGCGCGGAGAGACTGCGGCGCAGCCGAGCGGGGGGATCCCAAGGTGAAGGAGTGGAATGGTAAGCGGCCGGCGACCAAGAGGCGTAGGCGTCAAAACATGATCTGGTTGTCTGGTGAATCGCAGGCGGGAGAGAAGGAGGATGGGGGCGTGCGGTTGTTGAGTGAAGAGGGTTGTGGTGTCGAGTCGAGTCGAGCGAGTCGGTCAAGTCGAACAGCGGGGTCCCTTTGTGTCGACAGCCGAGAGAGTGTGTCTCTCTCTCTTTCTCTCTCTTCTCTCGGCCAATGCCACGTTCCCGTCCGAGCTGCGTGCAGCGAACCGGCCCTTGTTTCGATAGTGATGCTGGGTGGGAAGAGGGTGGGCGGGAAGGGAGGTAAGCTGCAGGAAGGGAGGGGAGAAGGTGAGAAGGCAAGAAAGTGTGTGAAAGAAGAGAACTGGAATTGGCTGGTTGGAGAGCGCAAGGAAGCGCAAGGATGGGCGCGAGGCAGAACCTGAAGCGCTGAAGGGGTGCCGCTCTCCAGGGCCCAAATCCGGGCAGCACGGGGAGGGAGACCTGGAGGGACGGGCGGAGGCACGACGGGCCTGGGCGCAGAGGGCGGGCAGAACAGCCTGCAACGCCTGCAGCGAGAGCGCTGCAGTCGACCCCGGCACGATGCGCAGCGGGCATGGGGCATGGGGGGTCCCCCTTCGGGAGTGGGAACCACGCCAGCGAGCCCTCTGTCTGGCTCAGCGCAGGGGGGCTCTGGCTGGCTTGTGGGGCGCCAGGGCTGCCGCAGGCCAGTGGAGGGCCAATGACAGGGCGCGGTGGTGGCCCCCACTTTGCTGGTGCAGAACGCCGGCGGCTAGCGACCTGCTTGCTGCTTCCATGCTTTCAAACAATCCACGCTAAAAATAGCCTGTGCGACCCGTGAATCAAAAATGAACAGCGCTCCTGATTGGGAGGGCGGCCCAGCTCGAAGTCTGCCTCGGGCCAATCAGCCACGGGCTGCACTGGCTGGGCTGGCTGGGCTCGCTGGGCAAGCCCTTTCCCTTCCCCAGGAGCCCAGTTCCCTGTCTCCCCGCTGAATCCTTTGACCACGCACCGGAAGAGGCAACGCTGCGAGCAGCGGCCGCTGCGGTGTGTCTCTCATCGGAGTCTGTGTCTGGTTCTGACAAGACATGGATGGAAGACAGGATCGAGCAGGGCAGGCAGGGCAGGCACACAAAGCACACGCAGCGTCAACCATTCGTAATCACCAGGGAACTCAGTCACCAACAACCCAGGGATATCCTCGACTTGCCTTCCTGACACGCGCGCGCTCTGCTTGGCCGCATGGTTCGGGCTCACCCTCGCAATCCCTCACTTGACTCGCGTGCGGCTGTCGTCATTGGGCGCTTATGCCAGATCTGTCCGATCTGGGTGCATCAGATGGAGGGATGCCGCCCGACGGCAATGACGCCCGCCGTCTTCATTGACGTTATTAGCGCCAGACAACCGTTCAATCGGAGACGAGGCCGAGGATATTGGGCCACGGCCCACGGCCCAGCAGCCTCGCCGGTATGGGATGCGGCGTTGGCTCCAGACTCTCGAGCATGAATTTGCGGCGGCCTTCTTCGCCGGTCGTCCCATATGCGTTCGCGGGAGCCTCCCGTGTCTTGCCCTGCTGACCCAGGTGGTTCGGTCTGGGGAGGCAGGCCGTGCCGCTGCTTTGAGCGTGGGCGTGGGCCGGGCCTACTATGTCCAAGACGCCTGTCTGGAGGATTGTTTGTTTACATTCCATTCCGATACCAGGCTACCGCCTCGTCTATTCGGAACATTGTCGCCATTGTGCTATTGTTGGCTGGAAACTCGGCTGCCCGTGGCGGCTGACAGGAGTTGGACTATCGTCTCTCTTTGCAGACTCTCAAATAAGCTGCAGTCTCAGAGCCCGGGCAATGCTATTCTGGGACCGAGATTTGAGATTGGAGATGGGAAATTTGGTGTGTTATATTTAACCTCCAACTGTTGCTTTTCTGCCGTCTTACCAAGTTCGGACACACAAGACCCCTTCTGCGCTTCTGGCGATACCCTGAGCGCGGGTGGGGGCTTCGTGCTTCCACGACCCATGCTCGCCCATGTTCCCCAGCATTGGATGCTCTGCGCTGCGATTGGACGGCCCAGATCTGAAACGAACGGGGGTTCAAGAGGCGGGGGGGACAGGTGGAACCCCGGGCACGCGCACACGCATCATCACGGCCAGAAAATCTCGCTTGGTGGGTTTGGCCGCCAGGGGTGTTGGGGGTCTCGAGGGGGTGCTGGGTGTTCCTGGGGTTCCTTCGGCTACGATTGCCAGCGGATGCCAGCGAATTGCCCGTCCCGTCGCCAAAACAGGGCTGCCAAGCGCAGAGCCGCAGGTGAAGTGGAATCCATAAAAATAAAGGACCACTCCCTGGAGCCGCTGCTCCCCACAGTCGCGCCCCTGAAATCCGATGAACGAACCCACCGGCAGGCAGGTGAGGCAACACGAGAACGGAGAGGCCTGCCGTGTTTCCCAACACCTTGCAACAACACCTTGCGAGTGGTGGAGCACGACGAGAGACGATGATGATGATGACGACGACAACGACAACCGACGACAACAGCAACAGCAACGGCAACGGCGCCAAGCTCCCCGAGTGCTCAATGCGCCAGGCTTCTCAATCTTGTCAGTTTCGTCCCTGGGCGCTTGCGTCGTCCTGATGCCCGTGCTCGTGCTCGCGGTGCATAATGTGACTCACCAAGTTCATCATATTCTGTTTCCTATGCGTGCTATGTATGGTATGCTACAGGTCTACAGGTCAGACGGGCCGGGTCTGACATGGCGCGGAGAGCCTCTCCGAAGAGTATTTGTGGACTTGGTCTGCCGTGCCGTCATCAGGAGCGGCCCGGCATGAGGCTGGAGAGTGTTTGTCCGCAACTCTAGCCGCACATGCCCAAGGCGGCAACCCGGTGCTCTACCTCTTACATTTGGCAGCGTCGCAGGCTGTCCGCAACTCAGCGAGACTGCGAGAGTGGCGAGAAAGGCTCCGGTCTGATGGGGTCGTCCCACTACAACCCGGCATGCTGGTTTCAGCCAGCATCATGTTATGTTGTCCGTCTCAGAACAACACCAGCCTCCCAAAAGCTGACGACAATCAGCCTTGAACTTGCTCATTTTCTCCCCACCAGGCGGAGACATCGTCCAAGGGACAT
>OUNM011150361.1_pt1 | contig 15279 bp, 22 predicted proteins | sample 1769961 | NCBI WGS metagenome assembly OUNM01 (sample SAMEA3914820, study PRJEB12502) | metagenome | biome: forest; material: soil | place: USA | collected 2012-03-12 | depth 0.3 m | reverse complement strand
GCGGTGATGGGGATGACGCCGACGCCGCCGGACGGGGCGGTGGTGAAGTCGACCTGGGGCACGGTCATGGTGGTGCTGATGGTGACGCTGGTGCTGGAGCTCGGGATGACCTCGCCGGCGTCGTTGGTGCAGGGCACGACGGTGGTGACGTCGACGACGACGGTGGTGTAGACCGGGGCGACGGTGGGCGCGGCGGTCACGGTGATGTAGGTGGTGACGGTGGCGTCGGTGGCGATGGCGGGGTTCTGGTTGACCCACTTGCCGCAGATGCCCTGGAAGAAGGCGACGGCCTCGGCGATGACGGCGTCAGACGGGCCGTGGGCGTACAGGCAGTCGTAGACGTTCTTGACGAAGGTGGCATCCGGGCAGTAGCAGGCGGCGTCGGTGTTGTCAGAGCAGCCGACGTTGAACAGGAAGGTGTTCAGGCACGACGGGACGACGTCGGGGCAGGGGAGGGTCTGGACAGGCTTGGTGGAGCTGGTGACAGCGCTGCTGCCGCCAACGACGGTGGTGGCCGCAGTGGTGGCCGCGGTGGACGCCGGGGGAGTGCTCAGGACGGTGGTCAGGGTCTCGGTGACGGGGCAGATGGTGGTCGAGACGGCAACGGTGACGACGGTGGTGACGACGGAGTGGGCCGGGCAGTTGGTGACAGTGGGCGCGCACGAGGTGATGGTCTGGGTGCTGGTCGTGAAGATGGTCGACGTGCTGTCGTAGCTGGTCGTGATGGTCGTGGTCACGGCAGAGGTGGTGGTTGCGGCGGACTCGCTGGTGGTCTCGCTGGACTGCGCGGCCGAGCTGGTGGTGCCAGTCTCCCCGGTGGAGGCGGTGCTGGAGCTGCCTCCCGGAGTGCCGGTGCTGGAGCTGCCTCCCGGAGTGCCAGTGGAGGTGGTGGTCCCGGCAGGCGGGGTGCTGACGCTGGTGCTGGTCTCCTGCGCGGGGCCGGTGCTGGTGCTGCCGCCCGGGAGGACGCTGGAGGTGGTGGTCCCGGCGGGCGGGGTGCTGTCGCTGGACTGGCCACCCGGGGTGGTGGTCGACGAGGCCTGCACGGCAGAGGTGGTGGTGGTGGCATGGGCAGTGGAAGTGGTGGTCTTCTTGGTGGTGGTCTTGGGGGGCTTCGTGCTGGAGGCAGTGCTGCAGTCGAACGAGATGGTGGGCACCCTGATGCTGCAGCTCGGCTTGGGCTTGTTGGGCTGGGGAGGGAAGACGATGGTGACGTTCTTGGCACCGCCGCACTGGCTGTTGACCACGGTGGTACCCGAGGAGCGGCAGGAGCTGCGGTGCTTGCAAGACGAGCCGTCGGGCATGTCGTAGTGGAACTCGAGATCGCAGTCGAACTCGGGCTTCACGTGGATGGAGCCGAGCGAGAACTTGTCGATGGCCGCACCGCAGCCAAACGACGGCGACTTGCTCTTGTCGGAGGAGCATGTGCCACCAATGGCCTTCTGGCCGGTGCGGGGAGCAAAGCGGCCCTTCTTGCTGCCATCATCCTCGCACTTCCAGCCCTTGAAGTTGAAGTCCTTGTAGCTGGAGAAGTCGCCAATGTTGAGATCATCCCAGCTGAACCCGGGCTTCTGCTTGTCGGTACACTTGTTGTCGGTGTTGCCGGGGCAGGTGAAGGGGAGAGCCAGGTTGAACTGCAGGATCCGGTGTAAGCCATCTTGAGTAGTCGACCAGGAAAGGAGTAAGTAATACTTACAGTTGCCGACACGCCAGAGGCGAGGGCCAGAACGGGAACAAAAGACTTCATCTTGTGAAGTAGTGCTGCTCAGAGGCTATGTGGAAAAAACGATGGACTGGGTGGGTGTGGTTGGAATATGGGAGGAGCAGGAGCCCTCAAGTACGAACAGATCAGGAAGTGGCCTCGCCAACGAGAGTATGTGAACAATGAAGTGTCAGGAAAGAGAAAGGATGAGAGAGAGAGGCAAAGAAGCGAATGACTTTGCCACTGTTGGTCACAAGAAGAAAGGAAGAAAGGTTGAACACAGCAAAGCTTGAAGATCAGCAGGAGGGAAACATGACGGGCTGGCAGCTGCTGATATACCTCCTCCTGACGGAGCAGGGATGGCATCCAACCCACTCATCAACACCCCCCCCCCCCCCCCCCAGCGCTCTCTCTCACCCCATGTAAGTCACTCGACAGGGTGAGGGCCAAACAAAGAACGAGGGGGCCAAGACCCGGGACCGGGCGTGACCTTGGAGTCCAGGATGTGTCGGGCGGTGTCTTCGGCTTGCCCAGGAACAGCTCACTCAGGCAGACCGGAGCCAATGAGAAATCGCCGGAGTCGACGGCCACGCCTGGAACGGCAAAGCTCGATATTGCAGGGTAGCATGGCTCGCAACGTCAGGGAGGGAGTGGTTCTCAAGATGCGCTTCTGCTCGAGCCCGCGGCAGCGCGGTAGCATGGGGAGCACCCCCTTGCTCGGTCGACGGACGTTGTCGCCAGGCCGGGGTTTTTTGGTGGCGCGCGGTTATGGTTGGTTGGCTGACAGGGAGCGTTTGGTGGGCCGGGTCGACGAGGGTGGCGGCGAGACAGGGGTGCCGCCCGAGATCTGGTCCAGGGGTCGTTCGAGCCCGGCCAACACCACGGCCAATCGGTTACACACTTGTCTGGTCTTTCTCACGCCGGCCCTTCTCACTGGCAGACGGGTCATTGAAGGGCGAGATCAGGCCGGCTGTCAGGGCACCTGTCAGGACACCCGCCGGGACACCCGCCACGGCGCCGACGAGGCCGCAGAGCGCTGGCCGGCCTGCCCGAATCTCTTTTTCCTCCCGGGTCTGCAGAAACAGATCAAGCCGTGCATAGACACATGCATGGAGAGGGCGGGCACAAGATCCATGCGGAGATCGAGCGGTGCGTCTGTGAAACGGGTGGCGGTCTGCTCCGCCACATCGACGGCACTAATGCAGGTACAGAGCCATCTGTGCAACCGCACCGAAGCGCGAGCCTCCTTTTGGCGCAGAGTGCCTGTGAGTGCTTGTTCGCTTGTTCTCGTTGTTCGCGTGGTTGGCGAAGGGCCAGGGACTCCTGGAGCCCGCCAAGGCATTCCCCGCAACGCCAGCAGCCGGGAGCGATGCCCAAACGGCTTAGCCACCGCGGGGCCGACTGCTCGATCGAGTCGAGCTCCCTGGCGTGAGTGGCCATCCCTCCAGCGCGCGGAACGTGTGTTCGTCTGCCCATATTATTATTTCATTAATCTTAGGTAATGATGCTCGAGCAAGTCGAAGCGGCCCCGAAATGGTCCCGCGACCATCTGCGGCCGTCATTTCGCTGGGCCACACCGAATGCGAGCTGCTGAAAACGAAACCGGGACCAAGGACGCTGAGGGACGGTCCACGGAAGAAAAAGTCGGGTTCTGGATCGGCGGATCTGTGGAGCCCTGGGTCGGATGTTGGAACCAGGCAGGCAGGCAGGCGTTGAGTGCCGTGTTTCGCTGTGTGGGCAAGTGTGGCTCTGTTCGGGTGCGAACTGGGTTTTGGGCGTCTGAGAGTTGCGTGTTTCAGGTGAACGGGGAGAGGGTGAAAGCTTGGCGTTACGTCGTTGAGACGGGTCCACCAATCCACGCTGCCAGGGACCTGAACCGCGACTCGCTCTCTCACGCTTTTTTCCACTTGGCAACGGGAATCGGGCATCTGTCAACCAAAACCTGACTTGAGGCTCGACCGTTCATCCAAAAGCAAGAGTCAGTCAGCGGAAGCTGGCGGAAGCGGCGGCAGCAGCAGCGGCAGGAAGGGAACATGCCTCCAACCGCTTCTGCCTGACCTAACAGCCCACGCTGTAAAATACACTGTTGATTTCTGCACAGAATACAGAATACCGCAGTCGGGCATAGGACAAACAGACTCCATCAACCGCAAACTATCGCGTGGTCATTTCCAGCGCCGCATCGCTCATCACCGTCTTCAGCCGCCGTCAAAACCTAAAAGACTCGCCCTGTGCGCTTGGTCGTCTCAGGTGAGCCCAGAAGAAGTCGACGGTCGCGAGAGTCCCCACATGGTCGTGCCATTTTTAGCTGTGCCAGGAAAAGCCACAGGCAGCACCCCTGAAGGCAAGGAGAATTTCCATCGGGCGTTCGGATGGGCATTTGACCCTGCCTGTGCACAATCCACAGTGGGGCTGGCGAATCGCCATCTGTCAGACATTTGTGCTCGACCGGCGACTTGGAACATCTGGCGAGCGCCTTTTTCAGCCCAGCAAGCTTCTTCGATGTCTGCAACCGACGCCACTGCCGCCGGCTCCACTGTCGGCTCTGGCGCATAACCTTGGCTGCCACCCGCGGCCGCCATCGCCAGGTCAATGCCGGACGCGCGAGTCTTCAGGATGGAGCATGCACGGAGTCTTCGGACACCCACCCGAGCCACCTCGGCAGCTCTGTCAACGCCGTGCCTCGCTTCCGCTTTCTCCTTTTCTCGAAAAAGCGAGGAGGAATGACAGATCCAGGGTCGGAACGTTGCCCAGCGTTGGTAGTGCATCCTGCATGTGGACTTGCGCAGATGCAAAATACAGTGTTCGAACACAGAATTGCAGATCCTACTACCACCCGGGCTAGCCAGGCGCAACATGAGTGTCCACTGCACTACCACCACTGCGTCGACGGCACCGGGGAGATGCCACGCTCCGGAGAGCAACCCCACAGACCGTCTCGCTTGGCAACCCCCTTCTCCCAGAACGGTCAAAGTCAGGGGCGAGGCCGTTGCCCAGTTGAGCCAAGCGGTGGAACCGTCCGTGGAGAGTTTGCCCTCGTGCCTCGTTTCGGGTTGCCGCTTAGTCCGATTCAGGTGTTCGATGGCGAGCCCGCAACAGACCGACGACCCACGGCGCTGGAGCCTCCCCTTGCCGGATGCACCGTCAACGTGGCTGTGTCCTTGTGATGCCGGGATGCTGGGATGCCCTCGCTTGCGCCCGACGCTACCTTCCGAATCCCGTGGGTTGCTGCTCGTCGCGTCGCGGATCGCGGGAGCGTCCGACCTTCACAGTCTTGACATCACACAGCTTCGACCGAGAGACGAGGGTCGGGAAACCGGCATGGCAGCCATTGTCGGCCTAATCGGCCATACCAGGGACCCTCTGATGACAAGACTGACCTCCGACAACTGTTCCGCGGTGGGACCAACACTTCTGCCTTGCTGATGTGACGAAATATCCCGCGCAGGCCCAAAACCGGCACCAGCCTCGACGTTGCCGTCGCTTTGGGCGATTCGAGACCGCCACGCCCTCCAGATGCGTCTGAGACGCCGCAGCACCTACCAAATCGGCTCACCTCGCGCTCGCAAACCATACGATCAGACTCGTCAGAGCACAATACCAAAAGCCCGGCGTCAGCGCAATCCGGCGGGATTTCATTGAGAGGCGGGTTTCGGGGGTCATCGGCTTGTCGATCTCCCAAGTGCCGATGTCATCGGCCCTCATGCCACGAGGAGCCCAGGGGTGCCAGCACGGCGCAGCACTGATGATCTAGCTTCCAACTATGTAAGCAAGCCTGCGGAGCAGCAGCACAAGTCCAATCACGGGAAATAAACCTGCCCGTCTGCGGCGATCCGGCAGATCAACGCGGATGAGCCTCAGGTCCCCGGTCCTGGGACACCACCACCCGAATCGATCCCCACGGCAGCTCCGCAGATCTCGCGTGCACAACCCGGTTTATTCTCCGCGCGTGCTGCGCGCCGTCACCACACAGCAATGGACCGGCCGCCACCACATCCTACTACAATTAGCCTCACCCGATAGTGCAATCCGTGGTCACCGTCCGTTCTGTCCCTCACGCCCGCATCGTCGGACACGAGGCAGCGGCGCCCGAAAACGCGTGTGCCACCCCGTAAGCATGCAAGCAGTCGGAGCCGTCTATTAATACCTCCTCTCTCGGATATTACCTCGGGGGCACAGCACTCTAAAAAGCTCATCACCTCGCAATCTACATTTGTTGCCGATGTCATCTAAACAACAAGAGCGCAGCGGCAGGGTGGGCAGGAGCCGGCCGGAGCGGCGGCCGGCTCGCCGTAAAGGCCCCACCCACCTCCGGGCCGCAGACGGGGCCCCACCGGGTCCGGGCCTTGGCCCCGGCCTCCTGCAAGCGAGAAAGAGGTTGTGTTTCCTTCCCTTGTAAATGTTTCAGGAGATCTTGGGACGGGGCTAGTTTTTACTCTTTCGGTAAGCTAGCGGTTGCGAGTTTATATGGGGTTCCTTGAGTCGAAAGGATTGCGAAACTAGCTCGATTTTAGAGCACATACGTGACAAGAGTTGCGGCTAAAGCCGCCGTCGCCGCGAATATCTTGGTCTGTCGTGCTTTTGTAAAACGCCGACCCTGGTGGTAACAGGAACTGTGAAACTGGCGGTTGTTCTTAGCTGTGTGGTTTCTTCGTCGAGAAAACGCAGTATCACGATAGCCTCGTGCAACAGGATGGCGGCGACCATGGTGCTGATGACGGCTGGGACCTTAGAAGTGTGGTTCATTGCTATGATTATTTATCTATGTGCGTAGATTTTCCTGTCTTTAGGTTCACGACGGAGGTTCTCCCCCGCCATGGGCAAGCAGATCGCACATCTTTTCGTCTATGATTAAAAGGAAAAGTGTCTAATTACTCTCAAAAGACAAGGCCTCTATCCAGCACTGACAACACGACAGCGGCCAGCTCCCTCAGTCCAATCCTACCCACCCGCTCCCTCGGGCCTCTGTTCAGCAAAACCAGCTGGGCAGAGGCGAGGAGATGCCGCCGTCCGCCACCTCGACCGCCCCCCAGACTAACCATCGCTCTCCACGCGCTTCCGCTTCCGCGCTGGCATAGCAGATGCCGCATCAGATTCGTCGCCGGGATCCTCATCCGGCTTCTTGCCAGTACTGGCGTCCACTTCGGTGTCGAACGCATTCATGGTGCCGATGGCGAGCTGCAGATGGCGCCTGCTGACGGGGTCGCCATCGCCAACGGCGAGAGCATTGGCTATCTGCACGGCGTTCTTGATCTGGCGCCCGTTGAGTCCGCTGCCGTCGACCAAGCTGGAGAGATCAGAGTCAAGAAGGAGTGGGTCTCTCTTGATTTCCGGCCGCGAAAGGAGGTTCTTCCAGATCTGGCGGCGGCTGCTGGCATTGAGCGGGGGGTAGAAGAGCCCGAGATGGATCCTGGACTTGAAGGCGGGATCAAATACCTCGACTCGGTTGGTGGTGAGAAAGAGGATGCCTTGAAAATATTCGAGTGCCCTCAAGAAAACTGCATGTCTCTGTCAGCCACTGCACATGTGATTGCCCAAGTGTTATGGGGCTATCATGAAGTTTGTGGCGTTCTTCTCACCTGCGACGAGTCTGTTTCTCTCCACATCCGAACGCCTTCTCTTCTCAAGAAAGACATCCGCCTCATCCAGCAGAGTTATTGCACCCCACTTCTCTGCCGCTCGAAACACGGCATTGAGGGACTCTTCCAGATCACTGGCATTGGCGCCGAGGGTTCCAGCATCTATCCTCATGAGTGGCGCCCTGGTGAAATCCGCGATGCTTTCTGCAAGGTAAACCAGTTAGCCGTTTCTCAAAGGGCGGGAGAGATTAGCAAGTTCCACGAACCTGCTGTGAGCGTCTTGCCGGTGCCAGCCTCGCCATGCAGGAGAAAAATCAGGCCCTTGCCCTTCCCTTTGATCACATCATCAAGTCCTGCCGCGTCCGTGGCATGGGCCTTAACGAGAGACAGCAGCGTTTTCTTCTTTGCCTCCTCGAATATCAGCGCGTTGAAAGCGTCATCATTGAACTTGATCTTGCGGATTTCGGCATCGCTGAACCAACCCCACTTTTTGTCGTTCAACGAGTACCCGCCGACAACATCACTGCAAATCATGTATTCCTCGTCGTTCATCCTCAAGTGTTGGCCCAGCTGGGTACGGAAGATCTTTTCCGACTGGATAAGAGCAGGCTCGTGGGTCGGACGGGCTTCGGCGAGCGCCTTGCAATCGATCATGATCCGTCCGTCGACCTGCGGTCAAGCTCAGACTCAGTTGTGTTGTTTGTATCGAGCGTTCTTTGGAGTGACTCACGTAGGTAGACCGCAGGGGAAAGGTGTCCTCCTCGCCGGTCGAGCCGGAGTTTCGATCGTCACTCATCAACTCGGCGGTGCCTTTGTACGCCATGTAGTGCCGTCCGCTCAACTGGACGAACCTCTTCCCGCGAGCAATCAGCTCTCGTTGAAGGTTCTCGGAGTCCGGATGGTATCGGAGGGGCACTATACGCAGGTCTTGTAACGCCTTCATTCCGTCGTAATGCTCAATCTTGAGTGTGATGGCATCGTGGCCGAAGTTCTCGCCGTCGTAGTTGATGATGCGCCCGGTAAGCAACCAGGCGTACTGGGGACACCACGACCGTGTACAGGGACACCGCTCAATCGTTTTTAGTCGGAATATTCGTCCCCGTCCTTTCTGATGCCCGCATTTTGCCTCGGCGTATACCAGCTCTCCTGGGACGAAGGCCATCCAGAGATTGAGGAACTCTGTGGACGGCTGGAATACCGGGTTCTCCATGAAGCGAGTGAAGTGCTGTACCTCCCGGTCCAGGGTGCGAAACATGTAGTTTAGAAGGAAGGCCACATGGTCCCTGGCGTCTGTGTCGCCCTCCACAACACAGCGGTCATGGTAGCGGAACAGGTTGTGACGGTAGTAAAAGACACAGCGTGGCTCATCTTTGAGGATGATGGCCTGCCGATCAAGGTCGAAGTCGGAGAACTCGGGAACGCACGCCTTGAGGGCAGCCTTGATATGGCGAGATTGAACCTCGACTTCTGTGCGTATGCAGTCTCGGTCATCCGTATGCCGTGTCACGACAAGCGCGGCTGGTGCCGACCAGCTGTCTCGAGGTTGGGTTCCGAGGGCGGATCGGGCAGTCCCGGTTTTGAGCAGGACGGTCTCCCCCTTTGCATTCTTGATGCGCTCGTACTGCCGTATCTCGCACCTGCTGCCGACCTCGGGGTCTGGTGACAGCAGATTCGATTGGAACGGGGGGAGATACGTCTGCGACCCCGCCTGTGCCATGTAAATGTTGTCCATGTGTTCCAGGTTGCTTCTGGGGGCGAGGTACCTTGGGTAGGTAGGTAGGTAGGTACCTGTAGGTGTGCAATAGGAACAAAAGAAAATCCAGGAGTTGAGAAATTTATCCAAGGCAGGTAGGGAGGGAATCCATGAGGGACCTAAACCGTGGGTTTTGAGCGGTACACGGTCAGGCAGGTGGCGGTCAATCAGCTCGCGGGAAGCGGCGCCTTTAGTCATTGAGGGCCGGGTCCTGACCGCTCGTGGGTCGCGCACCATGAGATGAGGCAACCGAGGGCAACAACACCCGGCGGCGGCTAGGCGTATTCTACATATTACACACCGCCGACGACCATGCAGCCTTGACCAAAATTCCAAGGTTGGCTGCCCGTCAGCCCGCCCACTCGCCTTCTGTGAAACTTGAGACACAACAACAGCGGTGGAACTTTCTTTCGGTACGGTACCTAGGTACCAAGGCTACCTGGTAGGCAGGTGTGTACCTTAGGTACCTAGGTGCTGAACAGAACACATCTCTAGGTTGGTATGGCAAATATGGAAGGAACCGCCCATGCTGGTGCCTATTTGTTCAGGTGTTCCATGCTGGTGTGAGCGCTCAGCTTGGGCGCTCCCGAGACCGACCCTGCTGTCTGCGGCCCGTTTCCGCCTTTCGGCTCCCCAACAAAAATTTCCGCCACGGCATGGTACGGCGCGTGCCCTGACCCCGACTCAGCCAACCACCGCGCAACGGTCCACGGCTGAGCCCCGGCTGCTTCGAAGCCCACCCTGCCCTGTCGAGGGACCTTGATCGTTTGCTACTCATTGGGTCAGCGCAGCCACTCTGAACGCGTGTGGACCACATAATGAATTACACACCTTGGCGGGGTCCATGATTTGAGAATTTACAGGTTGTTTCGTCCCTTCTTATTCCAGGCACCGCTGCAGCTGCTGTCGGATGCCAACGGTCGAGCAGGAGAGATTGTGAGTCGAGGAAAGCTGCTGCTGTTCATCTTCGGCCCTGTTCTCGAGTCTATTCCCATGTCTACGAATTTATACATCAGGTATGTACGTGCCTGCGGTTCAACACTGCAACAGCTCCAACTTTGGTCATCTCTTTGCAAACTACCTACGTTCCATTGCAAACGACTTTGGGACCCTTGTTGTGTGATCCCTGCGCTTGCCACGTGCAGGTGCTGGAGACGTGGGCGAATGGTGTCGATGCAAAGCCGTCTTTTGCCAACTTGCTCATACCTTTGTCTTATTGGCTAGACTATGCAATATGGGCTCAGGGGGCGGCAGGCTGGATGGCGCAACTTGCCCGTGGTTTGAACCGGCTGCTTGTGTCTCTGCCGCTGTCCCTTGCCTGTGTCTCTGATCACCGTCTTTTCGTGCCTGCCCCATCTACCTACCCACAGTGCCTGCCTGACTGTGGTCGGTTTTCGGTCTCTCATCCTGGGTGCAGTGCAGTGCATATTGTGTAGTATGGACGATCAGCACTGGAGTCTGTTTGCCAGTTTCTTTGACAATGTTGATCAGCCAGACCCGTTCTGGCTTGCCGACGACATCCACACTGCAGCGCAGGCCGCAACCCTGCGTCCGGCTGCTGACGACATCGCTTCCTTCGTGCCACCAACCACCGCCGAGCAGTTAAATGCCCCCTCTCCCTTTTTTTGGAGCCCCGCACCTGCCGATGACTTTGACTTGGGGTTTGACCCTGGGGATCCCCTGATACACGGCGCCGGTTTCCCCGACGAGGCTTTCCAGGGCTTAGTGGACGGCCTCGGAGCCCAAGACATCGCGGTCGATCATGGCACCCCTGAGGCCCCGGCCCCGCCGGCGCTGCCTGCGCCCAGGAATCGCGGCCCCAGTGCGCAGAGCTGGACAGACAACAAACCAGAAATCCAACGGCTCTATATCGGTCAAAACCTCACCTTGGAAGAGACAAGAAGATGGATGAAGGAGAAGCGCGGCTTCGACGCATCGTGTGTGCCCCCTGCCCCTCAACGGCGAGTCTGCTTTTGCTTATCGTCTGGGATACCAGGAAACAGATGTACAAGGAGAAATTCCAAGAATGGGGGTTCGTCAAAAGACTACCCCGCAAGATAACCGGAAAGCTCTTGCGCATCGCCGACGAGAGGAAGCCCAAGGACACCGTATTCAGTCTCAACGGCAAGGACTGGACAGCCGGTCAGCTCAGGAAAAAGCACGGCAGGGGGGGCAAGAGGGTCGGTCATGCCTCATATGGTAGGCAGAACCATTGGAACGAACAGACATGGAAACCGGCCAGGCAGCTAACGTTGACCGCATTGTCAAGCGTCCCCCCCCGACCTTCCAATCGACTGGCGAACGCCAACTCCGAGTATATCCCCGGCCCCCGAGAGTGCACTCGGCCGGCAGCTGTCAAACAGGCCCGTGTTCAGCGTCAGCCCACCGCTACCAGTTCGCTCCGATCCTGCCTTGCTCGGGCACGGGTGGAATCCCGAAATGCCGTCAGCCAGCGGGATACCCAACCGCTCTCGGAGTCCCCTGGTAGCTGCCTCTTCCATGCCGCCCCCAAGAGCCGCCACGCCCCTGACCTCTCAGCGACTCACATTTGCCGGGCTCAGCATGCCTAGTTCTCCCTTGCAATCATCATCCGGGCGTCCTTGGAGCTTTGAGAGCTTGCCTCCCCCGACTGGCATCGGGCAAGACCCATTTCCGCTCCCGCCCCTTACGACGAGGCGGACTTGGAGAGGCAAAACACTCGAAGAACTTCGGTCAATGAGACGCGACGCCCTGTCCTCCTTAGAATTGGCGGGCCGGACACACGAGGCCGCTCGCAACCTCCGGAACGTCGTAGACGGGTTCCAGTACCTTCTCACACCGACGCACGGCCTTACAGTCACCGCTAGCTATGAGTTCGCAGAGACCCTTGGGAACAACAACGACATGGAGGAAGCGAACCGCGTCCTCGACTGGCTGGGCCAAAACCTCATCAAGAAGCACGGACTACATCACGTAAGTAGCATCAACCACTACGTCAAAGTTGTCGACCTTCTCCGTGCATGGTCGAGAGATGAAGATGCAAAGCTTCTCCTGTTCCGAATCGCTCATGCCTGGAACAACGACGATGGCACGGCCGAGTCTCACTCGCAGCTGAGAATCCCAGGCGCAGCTTCTGGCTTTGCCATGCCAGCGGACCAGGAGATGTTGGACTACTGCACGCTGTTCGGCAAGCCCAGCGACGCCGACGATGTCGAGATTCAACTTCAGCTAGCGCGCGCTCTCATGTCGTCGCGAAGCCACCCATACATGGATATGGAGCCAATCCTCAACACTCTCATCGCCTACAGCGAGGCAAACGAGCTCTTGACCCAGACCATCAATGCCCGCTGCTGTCTCGCAAAGTATTTCCGGGAAAAACACTCGGAGCATCGCGCGCTTCGAACCCTCGACCTGGCGCGGCCCGCGCTTGAAGACCACCTCCGCGGCACGGATGTGCTCGCGCAGCGCCTTCTCAAGGCCATCAGCGAGCTTGCCTTTCTGTTCAGCGAATGCCACAGCCCCGACAAGTGCGAGGACATCCTCGAGCTCACGACAGATTGCTTGGAAAGGCACGCAATGGCGACGCAGTATCTGACGGAGCGGGTTCAGCTGGATGTGGTCAACTTCCCCATCTCCGTGGGCAAAGAATACCAGAAGAGGTTCTCCTGGGCCGACGCGGCTCCTTGGTTCGAGCGCGCTCTGGCGAGCTCCTTGAGGATTTTTGGAAAGCAGCACGAAAAGACCAAGGCGTTGGAGAGGGCGCTGGAAGAAGAACGATTTCTGTGCAAGAGCGATGATCTCCTGTTTTCCCAGCTGGAGCACATATTCGCGGGATAGACTGGCTTGGGCGGGGCGGGAGTTGGGTTAGAAGGGCGAGCGTTTCAGTTGACACTTTCACGTAATCTGTTGTGTTTTATGAGCTTTCCAACGCACCTAATAACAGACCGCCCTTCTCAAATCTCGCTACGAGACACAGAAGTGGGATCGGCTCGCTACTCCAGACTTTGGGGGTTCTTAACCGCGGCGCCAACGTCAGCGCGGCTCCAGCGGCTGAGTACAGCGTCACAAGCTTCTGTGAGGGAGCATAGTTAGAACTGATACCCAAATATGGGTACATGTTTACTATCTGTTCTCCCTTGAACAAGCTGGTTAGAAAATTACCAGTCTTAACCAGGGGCAAAAACGTTGCGGCTGGGATTTGATTCCGGCGGGTGTAACACAGCGACTCAAGAATCTGACTGTTTTTCGGACGTCGATCGGAGACAAAAGAAGAATGGGCTGGTAATCTTAAGAGAAACCTTTTAGATCTCTGATTAACGTCATAACTCAGAGGCGGATCTGGAATCTATGTTGTGGAGTAGCACGCGCGAGGGACGAGTTCGAGTCATGGCACCGCGTCCGATCCCCCGCAGTTACGACTCCGCATGAGGCAACTAGTTCCAGGGAGCTCCTTGTTAGACCTCTAACTGATGGGTTAATCTTCCAATGAACCACATTTCGCCTCAAGCACTAACTGTATTCTATCGTCGGACCTAGCCGTCGTCAGGCTTCCCAACATGCCCATAGTTGCGTCTGCCAACATAAGGTATATCGTCAGGAGATGTTGCCCCAAACGGCCCCAAAACGCCGTACACAACGGATTGTTTGTTTGTCTGGCCACTTTACAACACTCGCTCAGCCGTGAAGGCGTTGAAGATCTTATTACAACCCAGACGCGGGATGAGACCGGGCGCTGGCCGTGGCCATGAGCCCTCCAGCATCGCCAATCCTCTAACCTTCCTCCTGACAATAATGGAAACGCTAGTCCTGCCCCGGTACGGGGACGCCCTATCATCACCACGAAGTCAGCTCATGGGCGCTGGCTTCTTCGGGGCGGCCATGACCGTCGCCGTGTTCGATTGTACCAAGGCCGGCCGGCAGTCACGCCGGATGTGGGGCCGGAGCCGGAGGGCAAACGGCTACATCGTCATGATCTGGGTCGACATCGTGACGGGCGTCACGGTGACAGTCTGCTCCTGGCTGTATCTGAACGGGGTAATCGCACCGAGTATCCAGTATCTTGTGAGCATTGGTGCGTCTTGTGATGAACCCTCGTTGGCTCTCCGTGGCATTCGCTGACGGCCGTGATGTAGTACTTATCTGGAGCATCCAGGTAGGCCATCACATGGGAAAGCAGCACAAGCTGGAGCTAATAGAAGGTTGTCTACCAGATCCAGTGCCTAATGCAGATCTTGGCCAACAGGCTATGCCTCATCATGTTCAGCCCAGCCAAGCAGTGGTGGCTACGGGTGAGCTTACTGATCGCCATCGGCATGATCAACATCAGCTTCTTCGCCATCGCGATTCCATCACGGCTGCATGTCAACAACACCTTCGCCCGAGCCAACCACGTCTGGAACCCCATGGAGAGATCACTCCTGGCAGCCATCGATCTGTGCCTGAACGGCTATTTCATGTGGCTCGTCAAGTCCAAGCTGGTGGCCTGCGGGTTGAGCCACTACAAGACAGTCTACAGATACAACCTCCTCATGGTCTCCTTTTCCATGTCCCTCGAGGTACGCCGCTACCGTTCAACTACACGTTTTACCATCCGCTAACACGCGCCCTCTTCACTCCCCAGATAGTCCTCATAGGCCTCATGTTCCTTCCAGACGGCGCAGTGTAAGCCTCTCCTCCGCCCAGACCCCCATACCACCCGTCACGTACTCACCGCTCTGCAAACAAAGCTTCCTCCAAGTCCAATGCCTCTCGATGCTGATCAAACTCAACATCGAAATGAGCATGGCCGAGCTTCTGGGGAAAGTGGTCAAGAGCTCCAACCAGCACCGGGCCGCGCTCGCCACGACCACCATCTCGCAGCCCCAGGTCGGAATCGATCTTGGTGACCGCCAGTGGCTGGGTAGCGCTAAGAATATTCTCCTGCCGCAGGCGCCATTTGACTGTCATATTCCCGGGGGTGACGGGAGGGATGCCTATGGCAGCCGGGTAAGCATTGGTGAGGGTTTAGGAACGGGAAGTACAGGAAGGCAATGATTATGAAGCAGCGGCATTCTGTTCACGTACAACCACAGGGTTACTAATTTCGCTGATCCCTCAAGGGATCTTGCGTTTAAGATATCCCGCTATGAAGGACAAGGTCAAGACTTGCCCTTAACAGTTCAACATTCGCTCAAGTAAACCACCCCCCCCACTCCAAACTCTTAACTTCCCTGCCCCCTCCTCAACCTCTCCTCAGCAGCCCTCGCCCTCCGCTCCCGCTCCAACCT
>OUNM010742511.1_pt1 | contig 15281 bp, 14 predicted proteins | sample 1769961 | NCBI WGS metagenome assembly OUNM01 (sample SAMEA3914820, study PRJEB12502) | metagenome | biome: forest; material: soil | place: USA | collected 2012-03-12 | depth 0.3 m | reverse complement strand
TGCTTCTGCTCGGGGCTGGTCGTGTTCAGCAGCCACATCAGCAGGAAGAAGGCCATCATGGCCGTCACGAAGTCGGCATAGGCGACCTTCCAGGCGCCGCCATGGTGCCCATGACCGCCGCCCTTCTTGATCTTCTTAATGATGATCGGCTGTTCGCTGCTGACCGCCATCGTGCTTAAGCCTATTTAACCTTACCGCCGCAACGTGACGCGAGGTCGTTAAGATGGTGTTGCCAGACAGGCGTGGCGGGCGGTCGCGGGGCTAGGGCAGGGACTAGTTGAGGAAGTCTCCAAAACCCGTGTCATCCCGGAAGTCTCGAAGAGGCTATCCGGGACCCAGGGGCCAAGCCTGCAGCGGCGGCCCCTGGGTCCCGGCTCTACGCTTCGCTTCGGCCGGGATGACACTGGCTTTGAGTTTGAAATCTCAAAGCTGCGACTGAGGCTCGCCCTAGCCCAGAACCAGCTCTGCCAGCGCGGCGGCGTCCCAGGCTTCATCCCTCGGCGCGACGACGATTGGCGCGCGGGTCTCGAAGCGAGCCAGCATCGCCGCCGTTTGCGCCAGATCCGGCGCGTCCAGGCTTTCGCTGACCACGATCGCGGCCACCGCCAGATCGCGGGCGCGCAGAACCTCCAGCGCCGTCAGCACGTGGCTGACCGTGCCCAGATAGCTGCCGGCCACCAACAGGACGGGAAGACCAAGGGCGCGCATCAGGTCGAGATTGGTCGCGTCGTCCGTCAGGGGGGACATGACGCCGCCCGCGCCCTCGACCAGGGCCAGGTCGACGTCCCGGCTGGCCAACCAGGCGCGGCTGTCGGCGATGAGGTCGGCCATCGCCAGAGTCTGACCCTCCAACTCCGCGGCGAGGTTCGGGGCCAGGGGCGCGCGGAAGCGACGCGGAGAGATCTCGGGCCAGGCGTCCGGCCGGCCCATCGCGACGGCCAAGCGGGCCGGGTCGCTGGTCTCCGGCGCATCGGGATCGAAGCCGCTGACTACCGGCTTGAAGGCGTCGATGCGGGCGCCTCGGGCCCGTGCGGCGCGCAGCAGGGCGCAGGCGATATGGGTCTTGCCGAGGTCGGTGCCGGTTCCGGCGACGAACAAGGCCTTCACGCGGCGGCCTTGAGCAGAGCAGCGACCGCGTCGGCCAGGCGGATGACGTCGGCGTCCGTGTGGGCCGCGCTGAACGCAAAGCGCAGGCGGGCCGTGCCTTCCGGCACCGTCGGCGGGCGGATGGCCACGACCAGGAAGCCCTGGTCTTCCAGCGCGGTCGAGGCGGCTAGGGCGGCGTCGGCGCTTCCGAACACCACCGGCACGATCGGGCTCTCGGCGCGGGGCAGGCCCAGATAGCGCGTGAAGAGGCGAGCCTTGGCCAGCGGCTCCTCGGTGAAGTCGGGATCGGCCTCGATGAGGTCCAGCGCCGCCAGGGCCGCGCCGGCCGAGGCGGGCGGCAGGCCGGTGGCGTAGACCAGGGTGCGGGCGCGGGTCTTCAGCAGGTCGACCACGGCCTGCGAGCCGCACAGATAGCCGCCGTACGAGCCCAGCGCCTTGGACAGCGTGCCCATCTGCAGCGGGATCTTCGCCTCCGGAAAAAGGGCGGCCGAGCCTCGTCCCTGCGCCAGTACGCCGACCCCATGGGCGTCGTCGCTGAGCAGCCAGGCGTCGTGCTGCAGACAAAGGTCCGAAAGGCGGTCCAGCGGCGCAATGTCGCCGTCCATCGAGAACACGCCGTCGGTGGCGACCAGGGCATGGCGGGCGGAGGAACGTTCGGCTGTCAGCAGGCGCTCCAGGTCCTCGACATCGTTGTGGGCGAACCGGACGATCTTGGCGCCTGAGAGCTGCGCGCCGGCCCAGATGCAGGCGTGGGCCAGGGCGTCGACGAAGATCACGTCTCCGGGGCCGACGAAGGTGGGGATCACGCCGGTATTGGCCAGGTAGCCCGAGCCGAAGACGCAGGCGGCCTCTGTTCCCTTCAGCTTGGCCAGGCGTCGCTCCAGGTCGCTCAGCAGCGGGTGATCGCCGGTGACGAGGCGCGAGGCCGCCGCGCCCGCGCCGTAGTTCAGCGCCGCTTCCGCCGCCGCCGCGCGGACCGACGGGTGATGCGAGAGGCCCAGATAGTCGTTGCACGAGAACGAGATCAGCCGCCGCCCGTCGCGCTCGACGATCGCGCCGTCGTAGCGGCGGGAGGGCTTCAGGCGCCGCCGCAGGCTCTTGGCGTCCAGGGCCGCCAGCTTCTCGTCGGCGAAGGCGTCGAGGCTGTGCATGTCGTTTCCCTTTGCGACCTTCGAGGCGCGGGCATAGGCAAGGCGCCCCGAGTCCGCAAACGGAAAGCGCCGTCATGTCCGATCCTGACTGGTTGACCGAAGGGACGTCCAACGTCTGGCGGCCCTATTGCCAGATGAAGACCGCGCTGCCGCCGCTGCCGGTGGTGGCGACGAAGGGCTCGCGCTTGGTGCTGGCCGACGGGCGCGAGCTGGTCGACGGCCTGGCCTCGTGGTGGACGGCTTGCCACGGCTACAACCACCCTCACATCGCGCAGGCCCTGCGCGAGCAGATCGACCGCATGCCGCACGTGATGTTCGGCGGCCTGGCGCACGAGCCGGCCTATCGGCTGGCGGCGCGACTGGCCCGGATGCTGCCGGGCGACCTTGATCACGTGTTCTTCGCCGAGAGCGGCTCGGTCTCGGTCGAGATCGCCATGAAGATGGCGCTGCAGTTCCAGATCAATCGCGGCGTGAAGGGGCGGACCAAGTTCCTGGCCTTCCGAGGCGGCTATCATGGCGACACTCTGGCGACCATGACGGTGTGCGACCCGGAGGAGGGCATGCACAGCCTGTTCGCCGGCGTCATGCCCGACCAGGTGATCGCCGACCTGCCGCGCGATGCGGATAGCGAAGCGGCGCTGGACGCGCTGCTGGCCCAGCGCGGCCACGAGATCGCGGCGATCCTGGTCGAGCCGCTGGTGCAGGGCGCGGGCGGCATGCTGCTGCATCCGCCGGAGGTCCTGAGGACCCTGCGCCGCCTGGCCGACAAGCACGGCGTGCTGCTGATCTTCGACGAGATCTTCACGGGCTTTGGCCGCACCGGAACCCTGTTCGCCATGCAGGCGGCGGGGATCGAGCCCGACATCGTCACCCTGTCCAAAGCCCTGACCGGCGGGACCCTGCCGCTGTCGGCGGCGGTCGCCTCGCGCAGGGTGTTCGAGGCCTTCTGGTCCGACGACGCGGGCGCGGCCCTGATGCACGGTCCGACCTATATGGCCAACCCCTTGGCCTGCGCGGCGGCCAATGCGTCGCTGGACCTGTTCGAGGACGGGACCTGGGCGGCGAACGTGGCGCGGGCCTCGGCGGCCCTGGCGCAGGGGCTGGAGCCATGTCGGGCAGGCAGGGGCGTCGTCGACGTCCGGACCCTGGGGGCGATCGGCGTCGTGGAGTTCGAGGCGCCGGTGGCCGTCAGCGACCTCTGCGCCCGCTTCGCCGACCTGGGCTCCTGGATCCGGCCGATGGGCAAGGTGGTCTATCTGACGCCGGCCTTCACGACGCCGGACACAGACCTGGACCTCCTGACCCGCGCCGTGCGGACGGTGATCGGCGTGAATTGACCGCAGGAACGGGGTCTGGTCCAAGCGTGGCCATGTCTGCCAAGTCCTCCCCTCTGACCGGTCTGGAATACCTCGCCATCCTGGGGATCATCCTGACGTGGGGGATCAATAACGCCGCCGCCAAGGTGGCGACGCACTACCTGCCGCCGATGCTGATGGGCGGCCTGCGCTTCGCCTCGGCGCTGGCGTTCCTGTTCCCGTTCATCAAGCCGCCGTTCCCCGAGCCCAGGCGGCTGCTGGCCATCGTGCTGCTGACCGGGCCGATCCATTTCGGCGTCATCTATGTGGCCTTCAGCATGGCTGGCGCGCTGAGCCCGCTGGTGGTGGCCAGCCAGCTGTGGATCCCGTTCACGGCCATCTTCGCCTGGCGGATGCTCGGCGAAAGCATGCGGCCCCCGGCGGTGGCGGGCCTGGCGGTGGCCTTCATCGGCGTGGCCTGGATGAGCCTGGACCCGCACGGAGCCGGCGACCTGCCGGCGATCGCGCTGATCGTGCTGGCCAGCGCCTGCTGGGCCGTGGCCACCGTGCTGGTGCGCAAGACGCCGGGCATCAAGCCGCTGAAGCTGCAGGGTATGACGGCGCTGGTGGCCGCGCCCGTGCTGCTGATCATGTCGAGCCTGTTCGAGAGCAATCAGGTCGCGAAGATGCAGGTCGCGCCGCCGATCGCCTGGGCCTGCGTGCTGTTCGCCGGCGTCGTCTCGACCATCGGGGCCAGCGCCCTGCTGTTCTGGTTGGTTCAGCGCCGCGAGGCCGGGCGCGTGACGCCCTACTTCCTGCTGACCCCGCTGGTTTCGTGCACGATCGGCGTGCTGTTCCTTGGCGACAGGCTGACGCCCCAGCTGCTGATCGGCGGCGGCGCGACCATGGCCGGCGTGGCGCTGGTGGCCCTGACGGAAAAGCGGGCCAAGGCGATGGAGGGCCTGGCGGAGACCGCCTAGGCCTTCGTCGGCGGGCACTGCTCCGCCGGCGTGCGGCTCAACACGTCGGGCGCCGCCGCGACCTGGCTTTGGTCGCCGCCATAGACGCCCGTCAGCAGTTTGCCGCTGACGCCGGACGGCTCGCCCGCGCGACCTCGGACCAGAAGGAGGCTTTCCAGATCGTTCAACTGGTCGACGCTGATGAACGCCGCGCCCACCGTGGCGTAGGCCTTGACGTCGACGACGCCGGCGCTCGGGCTGGTGGCCTTGACGATCCAGCCGACGGGCTTGTGGCATACCGAGACCAGATCCACGCCGGTCAGCCGCAGGTCGAAGGACTGGAGGTTCTGGTTGGCGTCCGCCGGCTTCCAAGCCAGCGAGACCAGTTCGGTGGCCGGCGCCGCGGGCGTGGCCTTCGCGGCCGGAGCCTTGGCGGGCGGCGCTTGCGTCTTGTCACCCTTGTCGTGGCAGGCGGTCGTCGCGAGCAGGGCTGCGGCGATGAGGGGCAGTCGCCAGGTACGCATGGAATCTCCCGCCACGATCGATGAACGTGGCGGGAGGCTAGTCGCCTACTTGATCACGCCGCAAGCGGCGCGCGCGCCGGCGCCGCCGATCGGCTGGGTCTTGTAGTCGTCGGCATTGGCGTGGACGACGATCGACGAGCCGTCGGCGTCCAGCAGGGCCGGGCGGCCGCCGGCGCCCTTCAGCGACACCAGGGCCGAAAAGGCCTCAGCCGTCACCGTGCCGTCGGCGGCGGCGAAGACGTTGGGCAGGTCGCCGCTGTCATTGGCGTCGGGGTTCAGCAGGCCGTGCACGGTAGTGGCGGCCGTGTGGACGTGGGCGCCGGCCGACTTGAAGTCCGGCGCGGCGCAATCGCCCTTCTCGTGGAAGTGGACGGCGTGCCAACCCGGCGTCAGGCCTTTCAGCTCCAGCTTCACCAGCACGCCGTGCGGGGCTTCGGTCAGCGTCGCCATGCCCATGTCCTTGCCGTCGGCGCCCTTGATCGGCGCGGTCGCGGTGGTCTGGGCCAGGGCCGGGGAGGCCGCGACCAGCGCGGCGAGGCTCAGCATGGTCGCCACGGAGAGCTTGGACATGCGTTTTTCCTTCTAAATCAACCGGAGGGTAGGGTTCGGCCCGCCGGAAAGGTGGCGCCGTCCGTGCCGGAATGCTAACAGTTTCCGACTGTTCCGTGTCCGATTCTGACGGCGAAAAATCCCCTTGAGCGACGATCAAAACACCGTTCCCCCTGACGCGCCGGGCGGGGATGTCGCCCCCATCAATATCGAGGACGAACTTCGCCGTTCGTATCTCGACTATGCGATGAGCGTGATCGTCAGCCGCGCCCTGCCGGACGCGCGCGATGGTCTCAAGCCGGTGCACCGCCGCGTGCTGTTCTCGATGCACGAGCAGGGCCAGACGCCCGAGCGTCCGTACGTCAAGTCGGCCCGCGTCGTCGGTGACGTCATGGGTAAGTATCACCCGCACGGCGACGCCTCGATCTACTTCACCCTGGTCCGCATGACCCAGTCGTTCTCGATGGGTCTTGTCCTCATCGACGGCCAGGGCAACTTCGGTTCGGTCGACGGCGATATGCCGGCCGCCATGCGCTATACGGAATGCCGCATGGCCCCGCCGGCCATGTCGCTGCTGGCCGACCTGGACAAGGATACGGTCGACTTCGCCGACAACTATGACGGCAAGGAGCAGGAACCCACCGTCCTGCCGTCGCGGATCCCCAACCTTCTGGTCAATGGCGCGGGCGGCATCGCCGTCGGCATGGCCACCAACATTCCGCCGCACAATCTGGGCGAAGTCATCGACGCCTGCCTGCTGCTGATCGACGACCCGAACGTCACCACCGACCAACTGCTGGACCTGGTGCCCGGTCCCGACTTCCCGACCGGCGGCGAGATCATCGGCCGCGCGGGTCCGCGCCAAGCGCTGCTGACGGGCCGCGGCTCGGTCATCATGCGCGGCGTGGCCAGCGTGGAAGAGCTGCGCGCTGGCCGCGAGGCCATCATCATCACCGAGATCCCGTATCAGGTGAACAAGGCCAACCTGGTCGAGTACATCGCCGAGCTGGTCCGTGATAAGAAGATCGAGGGCGTCGCCGACATTCGCGACGAGTCCAACCGCGACGGCATGCGCATCGTGGTCGAGCTGAAGCGCGACGCCTCGGGCGAGGTGATCCTCAACCAGCTCTATCGCTTCACGGCGCTGCAGAGTTCGTTCGGCGTCAACATGCTGGCTCTGAACCGGGGCCGCCCCGAGCAGATGGGCCTGCACCAACTGATCAAGTTGTTCGTCGATTTCCGCGAGGAAGTCGTCGTCCGCCGGACCAAGTTCGAGTTGGGCAAGGCCCGCGATCGCGGCCACGTGCTGGTCGGCCTGACCATCGCCGTCGCCAATATCGACGAATTCATCCACATCATCCGCTCGTCCAAGGATCCGACCGAGGCCCGCGAGCGCCTGGTGGCCAAGTCGTGGCCGGCCGGCGACATGCTGCCGCTGGTCGAGCTGATCGCCGACCCGCGCACCATCCAGGAAGACGGCGGCCTGATCCGCCTGACCGACGAGCAGGCCCGCGCCATTCTGGCCCTCACCCTGTCGCGCCTGACCGGCCTGGGCCGTGACGAGATCGGCAACGAAGCCGCCGCCCTGGCCGACGCCATCCGGGGCTATCTGGAACTGCTGTCCGACCGCGCCAACATCATGGCCGTGGTCCGCGAAGAGCTGGTCGAGGTCCGCGAGAAGTTCGCCATTCCGCGCCGCTGCCAGATCGTCGACGGCGACGCCGACATGGAAGACGAGGACCTGATCGTCCGCGAGGACATGGTTATCACCGTCACCATGGGCGGCTACGTCAAGCGCACGCCGCTGACCAACTACCGCACCCAGCATAGGGGCGGTAAAGGCAAGTCGGGCATGGCGACCAAGACCGAAGACGCGGTCACCCGCGTGTTCTCGGCCTCGACCCATGCGCCGCTGCTGTTCTTCACTTCGGGCGGCAAGGTCTACAAGCTGAAGGTCTGGAGGCTGCCGCTGGGCGCCGCCAACTCGCGCGGCAAGGCGTTCGTCAACCTGCTGCCGATCGAGCCGGGCGAGACCATCACCTCGATCCTGGCCTTGCCGGAGGACGAAGCGACCTGGGGCGGCCTGGACGTGATGTTCGCCACCCGGTCGGGCAGCGTGCGTCGCAACAAGCTTTCCGACTTTGTGGACGTGCGCCGCAACGGCAAGATCGCCATGAAGCTGGACGAAGGCGACGGCATCGTCGGCGTGGCCGTCTGCAACGCCGACCAAGACGTGCTGCTGACCACGGCGGCCGGCCGCTGCATCCGCTTCTCGGTCGACGAGGTGCGCGTGTTCGCCAGCCGCGATTCGACCGGCGTGCGCGGCGTGAAGCTGGCGGGCGAAGACACCGTCATCTCGATGGCCGTGCTGCGCAGCGTCGACGCCACCCCGGCCGAACGCGCCGCCTACCTCAAGCATCAACGCGCCATGCTGCGCGCCGCCGGCGAGGAGGGCGAAGACGCCCCGGTCGCGGCGGACGAGGGCGAAGAGGACGCTGACGAAACCACCCTGACGCCGGAACGCATCGCAGAACTGGGCGCGGCCGAGGAAATCCTGCTGACGGTCTCGTCGGAAGGCTTCGGCAAGCGCACCAGCGCCTATGATTTCCGTCGCACGGGCCGTGGCGGCCAAGGTCTTGCCGCGCAGGACCTCAGCAAGCGCGGCGGCCGTCTGGTGGGCTCGTTCCCGATCGACGAAAGCGACCAGATACTGCTGGTGACGGACCAGGGGCAGCTCATCCGCGTCCCGGTTTCGCAAATTCGTGTTGCAGCGCGGAATACTCAGGGCGTAACCATCTTCCGCACTGCGCAGGACGAGCATGTCGTCAGCGTCGAGCGTCTCGCCGATTCCGGCGGCGACGATAACCAGGGCGAGGACAGCGGGGCGGAAGAGACCCTGTAACCCTCGGGTCCCTTAGAGTCAGGGGGTTGCATGCGGGTCGGGCTTTATCCGGGAACCTTTGATCCCGTCACCAACGGTCACCTCGATATCATCGGGCGGGCCGTCAAGCTGGTCGACAAGCTGGTGATCGGCGTGGCGGTGAACATCGGCAAGGGGCCGCTGTTCTCGCTGGAGGAGCGGGTCGAGATCCTGGAAAAGGAGACGGCGCACCTGACCAAGGTGGCCGAGATCGAGGTCCGGCCGTTCGAGAGCCTCCTGATGCACTTCGCCCGCGAGGTGAACGCCCAGATGATCGTGCGCGGCCTGCGGGCCGTGGCCGACTTCGAATACGAATTCCAGATGACGGCGATGAACCAGCAGCTGGACCGCGAGATCGAGACCGTCTTCCTGATGGCCGACCCGCGCCACCAGGCCATCGCCTCGCGCCTGGTCAAGGAAATCGCCACCCTGGGCGGCGACATCGGCAAGTTCGTGCCGCAGGGCGTGGCTCAGCAGCTTTTGGCGAAAGTCGGCAAGGGCTGAGCGAGACGTCGCCCCGAAGCGGCCGGAATCGTGCGGTTCAACAGCCGCCGCACTTGTCGGGGAGGCCGTGTCGTTCTACGCCCGGCCGCGACTGTTCTGTTCGGGGAATTCGATGAAGCTCGCCATGACCGCCGCCGCGCTGGCGCTTGCCGCCACTACGGCCTCGGCCCAGACCGCCTCGGCGCAAACCTCGGCCGATTGGCGCACGCCCGATCCGAACAACGTCATCGTCGTCGAGACCAATAAGGGCCGGATCATCGCCGAGCTCTATCCGGAAGCCGCGCCCAATCATGTCGAGCGCATGCGCTCGCTGACCAAGAGCGGCTTCTTCGACGGCCTGACCTTCTTCCGGGTTATCGGCGACTTCATGGCCCAGACGGGCGATCCGAAGAACACGGGCGAGGGCGGTTCGGACCAGCCGAACGTAGCGGCCGAGTTCACCTTCCGCCGCGGCGCCGACATTCCGCTCGCCGATAGCTTCAAGGTCGGGACCAACGAGGCCGGCTGGGTGAAGAGTCTGCCGGTGACCAGCCAGCCGGCCGCCCTGGCCGCGCTGACCGCCGACCACAAGGTGGCCACCTGGGGCAACTTCTGTCCGGGCGTGCTGGGCGCGGCCCGCGCGGGGGATCCCGACAGCGCCAACAGCCAGTTCTTCTTCATGCGCCAGCACAATGAGGGCCTGGACAAGACCTACACCGCCTATGGCCGGGTGCTGAGCGGCCTGGATGTGGTGCGTGCGATCAAGACCGGCGAGCCGGTTCCCGATCCGCAGGACAAGATGATCAGCGTCAAGCTGCTGGCCGACCTGCCGGCTGACAAGCGCCCCTCGATCCAGGTGATGGACACCCGTTCGGCGGCCTTCAAGGCCTTGGTGACCAAGCGCCAGGGCGAGATGGGCGCGGGCTTCACCAACTGCGATGTCGACATTCCCGTCCAGGTGAAATGAGATGAACCGCACGCGCGCGCTCCTGGCTGGGCTCTGCCTGGCGGCCATGGCCACTCCGGTGCTGGCGGCCAAGTCTTCGACGCCCGCCAAGCCGACCGAGGCCGATTGGCGGACGCCGGCGCCGGAAACGGTGATGGTGATCGACACCAACAAGGGGCGCGTGCTGGTCGAGATGATCCCTGAGGTCGCGCCGAACCACGTGGCGCGCCTGCAGGACCTGACGCGCGCTGGCGTCTATGACGGCCGCACCTTCTTCCGGGTCATCGACCGCTTCATGGCCCAGACGGGCGATCCGCAGAACACCGGCGAGGGCGGGACCGACAAGCCCAACCTGAAGGCCGAGTTCACTTTCCGCCGCACCGCCGAGACGGACTTCGTGCCGATGGCCGCGCCGGCGGGCCTGGAGGTCGGCTATCTGAAGTCGCTGCCCGTCGTCAGCCAGGCCCGCAGCTGGAGCGAGATGACCAGCGACAAGAAGGTCTCGGCCTGGGGCACCTACTGCCCCGGCGTGTTGGGCATGGCCCGCGACGAGGACAACAACTCGGCCAACAGCCAGTTCTTCCTGATGCGTCAGCCGTATCCGTCGCTGGACAAGCGCTACACCGCTTTCGGGCGGGTCATCAGCGGCCTGGACGTCGTGCGGTCGATCAAGACCGGCGAGCCCGTGCCGCCGCCGCAGGACCTGATGCAGAAGGTTCGTCTGCTGTCGGACATTCCCGAAAGCGAGCGCCCCAAGGTGCGGGTGATCGACCCCAAGGGACCGTGGTTCGCGGCCGAGACCCAACGCCTGCGGGCGCTGAAGGGCGCCGATTTCTCGGTCTGCGATATCGACCTGCCGGTCGATATTCACTGACCCGATCACGCTTTCGGGTCTCTACTTGGTTCACAGGCGGGCGCGATCCAGGCTAGAAGCGCGGTCACACCTTATGTCACCCAAGGGAAGACCATGTCGGCCGACCTCGAAAACACCCTGATCCTGACCCTCGAGAGCGGTCCGGTCACCATCAAGCTGCGCCCCGACCTGGCGCCGGGCCACGTGGCTCGCATCAAGGAACTGGTGCGCGAAGGCTTCTATGACGGCGTCGTCTTCCACCGCGTGATCCCGGGCTTCATGGCCCAAGGCGGCGATCCGTCGGGCACCGGCCGCGGCGGTTCGGACAAGCCGGACCTGAAGGCCGAGTTCAACGACGAGCCGCACGTGCGCGGCGTGGTCTCGATGGCCCGCACCCCCAACCCGGACTCGGCCAACAGCCAGTTCTTCATCGTGTTCGACGACGCCACCTTCCTGGACAAGCAATATACGGTCTGGGGCCAAGTGACCGAAGGCATGGAAAACGTCGACGCCCTGCCCAAGGGCGAGCCGCCGCGCGCGCCGGGCAAGATCGTCAGCGCCAAGATCGCGGCCGACGCCTAAGCATCGCCGCAACGGTAGGGTAAGCGGCCTCGAACCTCTGGGTTCGGGGCCGTTTTTCTATGGCGCGCGCCTGAAAGTCACGACGACCGGGCGGTGGTCCGAGCCCAGCGACGGGCCGCGCTCGATCTTCACCGCCCGCCACTGGCTGCCGGCATAGACGTGGTCGATCGGCAGGAACGGGGCGGGGGCGAACAGCACGCGTGAGAACTGGCTGGCCGGCCACGAGGGCAGGGCGCGCGTCCAGCGATAGAGGCCCAGCGCCTTGTCCTGGCGCTTCAGCGAGAACGACCAGGGGGTCGAGTTGAAGTCTCCGGTGAGGATCGTGCTCTTCGGGTCGAATTGCCGGACGATCTCGACCAGCTTGCGGCTCTGCGCCTGCTGAGGGCCGGCCGGGATCGGCCAGGTGAAGTGCGTGGCCACCATCGTGAACGGACCTTTGGCGTCGGCCAGCGTGACCCAGGCGCCGGAGAGGTAGGGCGCGCCCGGGGGCATGCGGCCGCGCGCCAGCATCTTCTTTTTCGAGAAGATCCAGGTCTCGCAATAGGCGTCCTTGGCGCAGGATGTGAACGGGTACTCGGCTCGCAACGCCTTGATGATCGGCGTGGCGCTGCCGCCGCCTTCCTCGATCTGGACCACATCGGCGTCCTGGGCGCGGATCCAAGCCAGGCTGGCCTCCGGCGAGCGGGTGTCGTGCCAGACATTGAACTGCACGACCTTCAGATCGCTCTCAGCCGGTGTCGCGGGCTTGTAGCGCAGGGCGGCCCAGTACTCGGGCAGCATCAGCATGGCGCAGGCCAGCAGCGTCGCGCCGCCTAGACCCAACATCACCCAGCGCTCGCCGTCGCGCGCGAAGGCGCCGCCCAGGATCAGCGCGCCGACGCCCATCAGCAGCCACAGCGGGGCGGCGTGGGTGAAGGCGTCCAGCCGGTCGCTGAATGCGCCGCCCAGGCAGGCCACCGCCATGCCAAGACCGACCAGTCCCAGCATCAGGGCCGTGCCGCGGACGAGAAGACTCAGGAGCTGAACGATCAGGCGCATGGATCGCCCATAACACGCCTCGGTGACGGAGGGAGGACGTTCTACTCGCCCGGGAAATAGACGAAACTGAGGTTGCGTATCCGATCGGCGCCGATCTGCAGGTCGCCGGTCAAGACGGGGCGCGGACCGCCGCTAGGACCGTCGGTCTTGGCTGCCTGCAGCTTGGCCACGTCCATCACGCCCGACAGCACGACCTCGCCGATGCGGGCGTCCTTGGCATGGAAGACGACCTGGTGACCGTCGACGCGATAGCTGTCCGGCAGCAGGCGGAAGCTGACGGTGTGATTGGTCTGGCCCAGTTCGTTCACGGCCGTGGGGCTGGTGACGTCCTCGAACTCCAGGAAGATGGGGCCGTACTGGCTGGGGCGCTTGCCGTCCTCCCAGGCGGCGAAGTCGGACGGCGCGCCGATGTTCAGGGATTTCAGCTTCCAGTTCCCGGATTTCACCTCGGCGTCGGTGAAATAGAAGCCGGAGAGGTCCAGCGCCGCGTCGTGCTGGAAGTTGGCTGCGTCGGCGGGCGGCGTCGGCTTGGGGGGCGTCGGCGTCGCGACGGTTGCGGCCGGCGCTGGCGCGGGAGCGGCCGGCTTGCGGTCGCAGGCGGCCAGCAGCAACGGCGCCAAGGCCAGGACGAGCAGGCGTTTCATGGCGATCTTCTCTCTGAGAGCCGTCGTCGTGCGGATAGATGCGTCGGTGTCTTAGACCTTGTCCATGGCGCTTGCGTGGCGGCGTACGTCTTGACCTTCGCGGCCCATCGTGCGCTTGAAACCCGCCCATGCGCCTTTCCGACTTCGACTTCGACCTGCCCGAGGACCGCATCGCCCTGCGCCCGGCCGAGCCCCGCGACGCCGCGCGCTTCCTGGTGGTGCGCCCCGACCGGCCCCCTGGCTCCCAATTGGCCGACCACGTGGTCCGCGAGCTTCCCGACTTCCTGCGTCCCGGCGACGCTCTGGTCTTCAACGACACCCGCGTGATCCCCGCGCGCCTGTCCGGCCTGCGCGAAGGCCGGACCACCGGCGGCGCGGACGGCACGCCCGTGGCCGTCGAGGCGACCTTGCATCGCCGAGTCTCGCCCAACCGCTGGAGCGCCTTCATGCGCCCAGGCAAGCGACTGAAGGTCGGCGACCGCGTGGCTTTCGGCTCCGAGGCCGAGCGTCTGGACGCCACCATCGCCGAGAAGCATGAGGGCGGCGAGGTGGCGCTGGACTTCGACCTGTCGGGTCCTGACCTCGACATCGGCATCGCCCGCCACGGCGACATGCCGCTGCCGCCCTACATCGCCGCCAAGCGGGGCGAGGACGAGCGCGACCGCGCCGACTATCAGACCGTCTACGCCCGCGAGGACGGTTCGGTGGCCGCGCCGACCGCCGGTCTGCACTTCACGCCGGGCCTCCTGGACGCGCTGAAGGCCAAGGGCGTCTCGCTGCACTTCGTGACCCTGCATGTGGGCGCGGGCACCTTCCTGCCCGTGAAGACCGACGAGGTCTCCGAGCACAAGATGCACGCCGAGTTCGGCGAGGTGACGGCCGAGGTCGCCGACGTCTTGAACGCCGTCCACGCCGCTGGCGGCCGCATCGTCTGTGTCGGCACCACCAGCTTGCGCCTGCTGGAAAGCGCCACGGGCGAGGATCGCGTCATTCGACCGTTCGCCGACGAGACCGCCATCTTCATCACGCCGGGCTACCGCTTCCGCGCCGCCAACGTGCTGATGACCAACTTCCACCTGCCCAAGTCGACCCTGTTCATGCTGGTCAGCGCCTTCGCCGGCCAGGCGACGATGCGCGCGGCCTACGAGCACGCCATAGCGACGGGCTATCGCTTCTATTCCTACGGGGACGGCAGCCTGCTGTTCCGCGACGAGACCGTCTGATGGCCTTTCCGTTCGAGATCAAAGCCACCGAGGGCAAGGCCCGCACCGGCGTCCTGAAAACCCCGCGCGGCGACATCCGCACGCCGGCCTTCATGCCGGTAGGCACCGCCGCGACCGTCAAGGCCATGACCGTCGACCAGGTCAAGGACACCGGCGCCGACATCATCCTGGGCAACACCTATCACCTGATGCTGCGGCCCTCGGCCGAGCGGGTGGCGCGCCTGGGCGGCCTCCACAAGTTCATGCGCTGGGACAAGCCGATCCTGACCGACAGCGGCGGCTTCCAGGTCATGTCGCTGTCCGGGATCAGCAAGCTGACCGAGGAGGCCGTGACCTTCTCCAGCCACGTGGACGGCTCAAAGCATGTGCTGACCCCCGAGCGCTCGATCGAGATCCAGGCCGACCTCCTGGGCAGCGACATCGTCATGCAGCTGGACGAGTGCGTCGCCTGGCCGGCCGAGGAGGCGCGGGCGCGCAAGGGCATGGAGCTGTCCGCCCGCTGGGCCCAGCGTTCGAAAGACGCCTTCGGGGCGCGCGACAGCCAGGTGCTGTTCGGCATCCAGCAGGGGTCGACCTTCGAGAATCTGCGCCGCGAGTCCTCCGACCGCCTGCGCGAGATCGGCTTCGACGGCTACGCCATCGGCGGCTTGGCGGTCGGCGAGGGGCACGAGGCGATGTGCGAGGTGCTGGACTATGCGCCGGGCCTGCTGCCCGAAGACCGCCCGCGCTACCTGATGGGCGTCGGCAAGCCGATCGATCTGGTCGAGGCGGTGGCGCGGGGCGTCGACATGTTCGATTGCGTGCTGCCCACCCGCTCGGGCCGGCACGGCCAGGCCTGGACCTGGGATGGGCCGATCAATCTGAAGAACGCGAAATACGCCGAGGACGAGTCGCCGTTGGATCCCGATAGCGACTGCCCGGCCAGCCGCGACTATTCGAAGGCCTATCTGCGGCACCTCTTCAAGGCCGAGGAGATCCTGGGCCAGGTTCTGCTGTCCTGGCACAAC
>OUNM010047657.1_pt1 | contig 15287 bp, 14 predicted proteins | sample 1769961 | NCBI WGS metagenome assembly OUNM01 (sample SAMEA3914820, study PRJEB12502) | metagenome | biome: forest; material: soil | place: USA | collected 2012-03-12 | depth 0.3 m | reverse complement strand
TCCTGGCACTGCTGGCGTGCCTGGCCGCGGGCTGCGGCGCGCGGCACGAGGCGGCGCCCGCCCGGTCGACGAGCGACGGGTTCGCAATCGATCCGCCGACTCCAGCGCCGTCGTTCGTGCTCGCGGACCAGAACCGGAAGCCGACCGGGCCGCAGCAGTACCGGGGCACGTGGTCGGCCGTGACGTTCCTCTACACGCACTGCCCGGACGTGTGCCCGTTGATCGCCGACCAGCTCGCCGCCGCAGAGCGCCGGGACGCGAGCCTGCGCGTGATCGCCGTCAGCGTCGACCCCGCACGAGACACACCGGCCGCGGTGCGTCAGTTCGTGGCGCGCCACCACGCTGGGCCGCACTTCCACTTCGTGACCGGTTCGCGCCGGGCGCTGTCGCGCGTGTGGCGCGCGTACCACATCGCCGCACTTCCCGGTCCGAAGGGAACGATCAGCCACAGCGCCTTCACGGTGCTGATCGATCCGCAAGGCCGCGAGCGCGAGCTCTTCGATGCGCACGTCACCGCGCGCGCTGTTCTGAGTGCGATTCACTCGAACGAGTGAGTTCGGCTCGCAGCCGGCGCGGGAACCTCGTCAGTCGACACCGCCGTGAAGCGCGATGTCTCCTGAGAAGGGATGCCCGTGTTGCTTCCCCACCTGCGGGCGGCCTGTCGAAAGCAGGTCGCATTCGGTGCTGCGGTCATCTTCGCGACGCTCGCGCCGTGCGCGCACGCCTCGCAGCTCGTCGACCGGAACGCGACCCATGTCTCGCTCGCGGTGAACGACAAGGGCGAGGCGCTCGTCACGTACACGACGGGCACCGGGGTCCGGCACGTGCTCGCCTGGGGCGCTGTCAACGCGATCCCGCCGACGCGCGCGCGTCCCCAGGTCGCGTTCAGCCTCGATTACGCCGGCGGCTACGGCAAGTACCACAAGCAGTACTGGCGAACCTTCGCCGGCACGTGCGCGCCGTACGACGGACCTGCCCTCGCCTGGGAGGTGACAGCCTGCACGGCGCCCGACGGGTCGTACTGGGCGCTCCAGTCCTGGCAGCGCATGCTCCCCGACTACGGCGCGCGCCCGACGGCGGGCCAGGCGGCCTGGGAGCTGCGTCTATCGCACTGGACCGGCGACCTTCCTCAGCTCACCGTGATGACCGACTGGGCGTGGCGCACGTGGGATCACCTCTTCGGCACGTTCGCCTATGCGGGCCGTCCCGTCTTCGGGTTCAAGTCGACGAGCTCGGGGGCGCCGCTCGACAGCTTCGGACGGAACGTGTATCTCGACACCCTCGACTCCGCCTACGGCCCGGGCTGGAGGCGCGAGAACAGCTTCCTCACGCACACGAGCACCGGCGCGTTCTGTTACGCGTTCACGCCTCACGCACACCACCCGGCGGGGAGCGGCGTGCGCTACCGCGCCACCGTCGAAGGGCCGGGAGCGACACCGGACGTGATGTGGGAAGGCAGGGCGCCGGGGCGCTTCGATCCGCGCCTCGACGCCGCTGCCAACGAGCTCGAACGCGGGCTGCACGACCCGCGCTGCCGAGCCAACTGAGCGCTACGCCGCCTCGAGCTCCAGCTCGGGGGCGTCGACTGCTTCCACCTCAGCGGGGCGACCCTCGACCAGGACGGCCGAGAGCACCGCGCCGAGCGCTGCGAGTGCGGCCAGCACGTAGAAGGCGATCTCGAACCCGTGCGTCAACGCCGCCCCGCCGAGTGCGCTCGCCCCAACGTGGTCGGAGACGTAGTGGCTCGTGAACGTCGTCGCGATCGTGGTCGCGACGGCGACGCCGACCGCGCCGCCGATCTGCTGCGTCGTGTTGATCAGGCCAGAGGCCACGCCCGCTTCCGTCTCGCGCACGCCGGTGAGGGCGCCGATCGACATCGGCACGAACGCCAGCGCGAGACCGAGCCCGCTGATCAGGAACGCCGGGAACAGATCGGTGAAGTAGTGGCCGTGCACCGGCAGCCGGGCGAACAGGACGAGCGCGACGGTCGAGAGCGCCAGCCCCGACGGGAGGACCGGCCGGACGCCGAACCGCGTGACGAGCGCCTGCGCCACCGCCGAGAACGCGATGATCGTCAGCGTCAGACCGATATACGCAACGCCGGTCTTGAGCGCCGAGTAGTGCAGCACCTGCTGCATGTACAGGGTCAGCAGGAAGAACTGCGAGAAGATCGCGCCACCCATCAGCAGCCCCGCGACGTTGGACGCGGTCAGCGTCCGCAGCCGGAAGATGCCGAGCGGGAGCAGCGGCGCCTTGGAGCGCGCCTCGATCGCGAAGAAGGACGCGATCAGCACGCCCGACACGGTGAGCAGCGAGATCGTCTCCCACGTGCCCCAGCCGTGCTGCGACGCACGCGTCAGCGCGTAGACCAGAAGCATCAGGCCTCCGGTGATCGACGCCGCACCGGCGAAGTCGAAGTGACGATGCTGAAGGTTCGCGCGGCTCTCGCGGAGGAGGAACGGGCTGACGCCCATCACCAGCGCGCCCACCGGCACGTTGATGAAGAAGATCCACGACCAGCTGAGCCCGCTCGTCAGCGCACCGCCGAGCAGCACGCCCGCGGCACCCCCGCTCCCGGACGCTGCGCCCCAGATCCCGAGCGCCAGGTTGCGCTCGCGGCCCTCACGGAACGTCGTCGTCAGGATCGAGAGCGCGGCCGGCGACAGGAGCGCCGCGCCGAGGCCCTGGAGCGAGCGGAAGACGATCAGCGAGCCTTCTGACCACGCGAGCCCGTCGAGCAGCGAACTGACCGTGAAGAGGAGGAGCCCCGCGATGAACAACCGGCGCCGACCCAGCAGGTCGGCGAGCCGGCCGCCGAGCAGCAGCACGCCGCCGAAGAAGATCGAGTAGGCCGTGATCACCCACTGCAGGCCTTCCTGGCTGAAGTGGAGATCGGTCTTGATGGACGGGAGTGCGACGTTCACGATCGCGACGTCGAGCACCACCATGAACTGTGCGGCGACGATCACCGCCAGCGCGATCCACCGACGCTGATCCACCGCCTCCGCCTCTGAATCCCTCATTACTTGCCCCCTCCAATCGTTGTCTTATTCCACGATATGTGACGACAACGACCCTGCGACGGGGCTATTCCCGTCAGGCGACGTAACTGCTGCGAGTCGCGTGGCGTTCTGGTGAAAAAGGAGGTTCCAGATGGCCAACACCGATGAGACCAAGGGACGCATGAAGGAAGCAGCGGGCGCCTTGACCGACAACCCGACGCTCAAGCGCAAGGGCCAGGACGACCGGATCAAGGGCAAGGCGAAGAAGCACGTCGACCGGGCGGCCGACGCGATCAAGGACAAGCTCTAGGGGAGCGAGCGCGTGACGTGGTACGGCGGCGTGCGGGTCGGCGCCCGTACGCCGCCGGCACGCTCGAGCGTGACCGCGACGGTCGCGCCCTTCGGGACGAGCCGCGTCAACGCGATCACGTCGCGGCCGCGGCCGCCGACGAACTCGCCCGCGGCGAGCGCCCGCCTGCCGCGGGTCACCCACACCTCGTAGTGCGTGCCCGCAGTTGCCGGCGGCAGGCCGGAGCTGATCAGAATCGCGTGATCGCCACGGCCGACGACGGCCGTGAGCTCGCCGTGGGAGCCGGTGAGGGGCAGCCACGACGAGCTGTACTGCGAGAGGATCGCCAGCACCGACCGCGGCAGGCCGCGGGTGACGTGAAAGACCGGCGTCCGCCCAAGCGTCACCGCGACGGTGGCACCGGGCGGCACGGGGCGCGAGAGGGCGACTGCCACGTCGCCGCCCGGGAAGAGCGCTGCCCGGGTCGGTTCCCCGGCGCGGACCACCCAGGCCGCGTACGGCCGGCCGGTGGGAGCCGGCGCGAGGCCCGACCCGACGAGCGCAGCCCGGTCTGCCCGCCCGACGATCAGCGTCAGGACCGCGGTCGTGCCCCGTACGGGCAGTCGAGTCGCAGTGGGATCCGCGAGGAGGCTCGTGACCGCGCTGGGCGTCGCCGACGCGGCAGCAGCCGGCCCGGGACCCGGCGCCGCGCGACCCCAGAGCCGCCACGAGGCGGCCCCGGCAGCGACCAGGCCACAGACGACGGCCGCGATGGCGAAGACGAGGGCAAGCCTCCGCCGGCGGCGACGTGGCGGCTCGATCGGCGGCACGGAGAGCCGCTCGACGGCGACGACCCTGATCGGCGCCGGCGCGGGCGCGGGCTCGGCGACGGCGTCCGGCTCGCGTTCGGGCGCCGGAGGCGGCTCCGGCGCCGGCGTCCATGCTGCGGGCTCCGGGGCACCGTGCCGCAATGCGTCGGCGGCAGCGCGCGAGCGCGCCGCCGCCTCTTCGAAGAGGTCTTCGATGTGCTCGCGCTCGGCGCGTGCGATCCACCCGACGGCCGCGCCGCAGGCCAGCCCCACGAAGAAGCGCCCGTTCATCCCCTACAAGTTCTGCGGCCGCCGGATTAGTCTTACCCGGCTCGAAGCGCTTTCTCCACGACCGCCGGAGGCCCCGACCCCCCTCGTTGTCCGGCTCGACGCTCCTGATCATCGCCGTTGCAGCGGCAGCAGCAGCGCTGGTCTCCGCGGCCGCCGCGCTCCTGCTCGCCCGCAGCGCCCGGTCACGCGGCCCGGTGAGGCCCTCGCTCGAAGCACTCCAGGCGGAGCTCGAGCGCCTCCGCGCGGCGGCCGAGTTCGCGGGGATCGTGGACCCACCCGATCTCTGCGCCCGCATCCTCCAGGTGGCCGTCGCGGCGACGGGAGCAGAAGCGGGCGCGATCGCCCTGCTGGGCTCGATCGGCAACCCGCCCGTCGTCGCGTGCATGCACTTGAGCGACGACGAGCTCGGCTGGCTCGCCCCGTCGCTGTACGCGGTCAACGATGCCCCGATCATCGCGCGCTACCTCTACGACGACCGCACCGTCACGCCGAACAGCCGGTACAGCACGGTGACCTTCGTCCCGCTCCGCGACACACGCGGAACGCCGGTCGGGACCCTCGCCACGCTCTGGCGGTTCGACCTCCACGAGGAGGCCGACGCACACGTCCGGACGGTCGAGCAGGTCGCGGACGATGCGACGGCGGCGGTCACGAGCGCGCGCCGGTTCTCCGAGGCCGTCGGCTCGCCCACGGCCCTCGAGCTCGCGCAGGACGAGCTCGCACCGCCGAAGGTGAAGTTCACCCTCTGGTCGGGCGACGCCGCCTGAGCAGCGGGGGGCCTAGGTGAGTGCTCTCCTCTTCGAGAGCTACTTCGGGGCGGCAAGGAACTTGCAGACCGGGACGTGCTCCTCCGCGAGGCGGAGCAGCAGCGTGTGGAGCTGCTCGCGTTCCGCCGGTGACAGCGGTGCGAGGAACTCCTCCTCGATCCGGTCGGAGAGCGCGCGCGTCTTCGCGAGCGCCTTCCGGCCCGCGGCGGTCATGTGCACCACGTGGCGCCGGCGGTCGTGCTCGTCGCGCCGCCGCTCGATCAGCCCCGCCTCCTCGAGCTCGTCGAGCAGGCCGACGAGCTGTCCGCGGTCGTAGCCGAGCGAGTCGGCGATCGCACCCTGGGTCTCCCGCTGGCCCTCGTCGAGCACGGCGAGGATCGCGTAGTGGTACGGGTGCAGCCCGATCGCCTCGTAGGCATCGAACGAGCGCTCCTTGGCCGTCATTCCGAGCCGCTTGAGCAGGAAGAGCGTCGAGGAGAGGAGCTCCTCCGGCAGGCGGTGAACGATCGGCTTCTGATTGGTGAAGGTGTCGGTCACAAAAGAAGTGTAGCGCGCCTACCGTTGTTCATGTATATTGTTGATGTGTTCAACGGTAAAGGGGATCAATTAGTGAATACTCCCACAAACACGAGGCGCTGGAGCGCCTTGGCTCTGATCGTGACTGCACAGTTCATGGTCATCCTCGACGTCGCAATCGTGAACGTTGCGCTCCCCTCGATCAAGTCAGACCTCGATTTCTCGGCGACGAGCCTGCAGTGGGTCGTCTCCGCCTACGCCATCCTCTTCGGCGGCACCCTCCTCTTGGGCGGGCGCCTCGCCGACATCATCGGCCGCCGCCGGCTGTTCATCACCGGCCTCCTGGTCTTCGCGGCCAGCTCGCTCCTGTGCGGGCTCGCCTGGTCGGAGGCCTCGCTGATCGCGTTCCGTGGGCTCCAGGGCCTGGGCGGCGCGATGCTCGCGCCCGCGGCTCTGTCCCTGCTCATGACCTCGTTCGCCGAGGGCCGCGACCGGAACCTGGCGCTCGGCATCTACGGCGCCGCCTCGGGGAGCGGCGCGGCGGCGGGCGTCCTCCTCGGCGGCCTGCTCACGAGCTACCTCAACTGGTCGTGGATCTTCTTCATCAACGTCCCGGTCGGCATCGCCGCGGCGCTGCTCGCACCGGTGATCCTGCGCGAGAGCCGGGCCGACCTCGGCCACCGGCACTTCGACCTGGCCGGAGCGGTCACCGTCACCGGCGGGCTGATGCTGCTTGCCTACTCGCTCACCCGCGGGACGAATGTCGGCTGGGGAACACCGTCGACGATCGGCCTGCTCGCAGGCGCGGTCGCCCTCATCGGCGCCTTCCTGCTCATCGAGCTCCGCTCACCGTGGCCGCTCCTGCCGCTGCGGATCTTCCGCTCGCGGACGGTCTCCGTGGCGAACGTCGCCATGGCGATCGTCGGCGCGGTCGCATTCTCGGAGTTCTTCCTGCTCGCCCTCTATCTGCAGGAAGTCCTGCACTACAGCGCGATCGAGAGCGGCGTCGCATTCACCGCGTTCGCACTCACGGTCGTCGTCGTCTCGAACGTCGCACAGGTGGTCGTCGGCCGGGCCGGCGTCCGCGCCACGCTCACCGCCGGGCTTCTCGCTTCGGCAGTGTCCGTCGCGCTCCTGACGCGCCTGCCGGTGGACGGGCACTACTTCTGGGATCTCTTCCCGGCGTTCGTGCTCGGTGGTGCCGGCATGGGCCTCTCGTTCGTGCCCGTGACGATCGCCAGCCTCACCGGCATCAACCGCGCGGATGCGGGCGTCGCCTCGGGGCTCGTGAACACGAGCCGCCAGATCGGCGGCGCGATCGGCATCGCCGGCGCGACGGCGATCGCGTCGGCGTCGACCGCGCACTACACCGGTGCGCCGGTCGGCAGCGCCGCGGCGCTCGACCACGGCTACCAGACGGCGCTCTACGCCCTGACCGCGTTGCTGATCGGCGGCGCCGTGCTCGTCGCAACCCTCATTCGCACGCCGAAGCCGGCGCCCGTGACCGAGCTCCGCGAGCAGGACGTGCATGTCCTCGAGGAGGCCGCATGACCATCACCGACATCACCATCTCCGAGCGTCACGCGCACCAGCAGCGGGTCGCCTCCCTCCTCGACCAGCTCGAGGAAGGGCGGCGGCATCTGTACCGCCTGAAGGCGGGCGGTGCGCAGCGTGCCGGGCTGCGCGACCTCAAGTCCGACCTGGAGGAGACCCGCGGCGCGCTGCTCTCAGCGGTCGGGACCTAGGAACGACTCCGACGCTGGGAGAGCAACTCGCCGAGGTCGAGCTGCGAGTCGGCGAACACCCCGGCTCGCGGCCAGTCCTCCGGCGGGCGATCCCAGGCGAGCTCGAGGTCGTTCCCGTCGGGGTCGCTGAGATAGACCGCGAGGTGCGTGCCGTGGTCGGTCAGCTGCCGGAGCGGCACGCCTGCGTCCACGAGGCGGCCCACGGTCTCCGCGAGCTGCGCCTGCGACGAGAAGAGCAGCGCGACGTGGTGAAGCCCGGCGACGCCGTCGGGCTGCGGCGGCCCGTCCGCCGACTTCCAGGTGTTGAATCCGAGGTGGTGGTGATAGCCACCGGCCGACAGGAACAGGATGTCCCCGGTCGTTCCCCAGCCCGGCACGTCCCGCGCCTCGAACACCACGTCGAAGCCCATGATCCCTGCGTAGAAGTCGCGCACGCGGTCGATGTCGGCGGTGCGCAGGTGCACGTGGCCGATTCGCAGGTTCGGATCGATCGGGTGCTCCGCCCGGACGGCGGGGTCGGTCGGCCCCTGCGGGCCGCTCACGACGCCGCCTCGAAGACGGCCGCGGTCCCCCAGGGGTCACGCACTCGGAACCCGTTGTCCTGCGCGTCCACGGGCACGCCGGCTGCCTCGAGCCGCGCGCGCACCTCCTGGACGTCGTCGCTCGTGGGCAGCACGATCGTCCAGTGCCGAAGGCCGACCGCGTGCTCGGGCGGCGCGCCGACGCCGTGGCCCTTCCACACGTTGACCCCCAGGTGATGGTGGTAGCCGCCCGCCGACAGGAATGCGGCGCTGCCGAGGTTCGCCTTTTCCTCCAGGCCGATCAGCGCGCGGTAGAACGCAAGCGCCTCGTCGATGTCGCCGACGTGCAGGTGCAGGTGGCCGACGCGGATGCCCTCGTCGATGCGTTCGCGGGGCTCCTCGTCCTGAACGAGCTCCATCAGGTCGTCGAAATCGAGTGGCGCCGGCCCGCCGCTGTAGCCGAGGCCCTGCGGCCACTGCCCGCGCGGCCGGTCGGCGGCGAGCTCGATCCCGTTCCCGTCGGCGTCAGGCAGGTAGATCGCCTCGTGCGTGCCGTGATCGGACGCACCCTGGATCGGAGTGCCCGTTGCGACCAGCCGCTTCGCGGCGCGTGCGAGCGCCAGGCGGCTCGGATAGAGGAGCGCGTAGTGGTACAGCCCGGCGTGGCGACCCGCGGGAACCGCCTCGGGGTCCTCCTCGAGCACGACGACCGTGTCGACCCCGTCGCCGAGCTCGGCGATGCCGCCGTCCCGCGACTGGACGTGGAAGCCGAGCGCCCGCTGGTACCAGTCGAGCGCGCGATCGAGGTCACGGACGACGACATGGACCGGGCCGAGGCTGAGCGCGTCCGGCAGGACGGGGGCGGACGTCGACTGCGTCACGCCCCCATCTTTCCACGCCGGTTCAGATCTGCGCCGCGATCGACTTCGCGACCGCGTTGAACGCCTTCAGCGACGTCTGCGGCTTCTTCGAGAACCAGCTGAACGCAACCACCCGCTTCCCCTTCACGAAGTGGATGCTCGAAAGGGTTCCGCCGTTGCCGCCGGACTCGTAGGCGAGGCTCCCGATCCCGCTCACCTGCTTCGGATTGCCGGGGAGTGCCTTCAGCAGCTTCATGTTCTCCTGCCAGGCCGGGCTGGTCGTGCTGTTGAAGGTGGTCACCGTGAGCGCGAGCGCCGACGGGTCGCCGGCCGGGGTGCCCCAGTTCGCGAAGGCAACCGTGCCCGACAATCCCGGCCGCGTCGTGCCCTTGCACGACGCCTTGACCCCCAGCGAGGCGGCCCCCTTCGCACTGACGAGGCCGCACGCATCGACGCCGGCGGCATCGGCCGTCGCCGCGGGAACCGCGACCGCGAGCACGATCGCGACGAACCACTTACGCATCTGGGCTCCTTTGCTCTTCGGGTTTCGCGACCGTCGTCTCGAGCAGCCGCTCGAACGGCACATCGGCCCGCTCCGCGACGGCTCGGACGGCGTCCACAGCGCCCTCGAACTGGCACAGCACGACCTCGTCCTCGCGGATCAGCAGCGAGCCGAGATACCGCACGTCGCCCGCGAGCGCGGCGACGATCCGCGCGTCGAGGGCGCGGACGTCTTCCTCGGCCACGTCGGGCCAGAAGCATTCCGCCACGTAGCTCGCGGGGCCCGCATCCATCGCGATCGACGGTACGGCGCACCGTGGGTCCCGGAAACGGTGAGATCCCTACGAAATCGCGTCGAGGGCTCGCCCCAGCTGGGCGCGCGAGGTGATGCCGAGCTTGCGGTAGACACGGGCGAGGTTCGCCTCGACCGTCTTCCGTGACACGAACGCCTGTGCCGCGATCTCGGGATTCGACAGGCCGTCCGCGGCGAGCCGTGCGATCTGGAGCTCCGTCGCAGTCAACCCGTCGGAGGCGCGCCGCACCGTCAGCCGCCCGAGCTCCCCGTGCGCACGCTCGAGCCAGAGCGGGCTTCCGAGCCGCTCGAACTCGGCTGCGGCCTCTTCGAGCACCTCGCGCGCGCGCCGCTTCTGCTTCAGGCGTCGCAGGATCACGCCGTGCACGAGCAGCGTCCGCGCCCGTTCGAACGGCATCTCGAGCCGCTCGTGGTGCTCGAGGGCCTCCTCCGCCGCCGCCAGCGCGCTGTCGAGATCACCGTCGGCGGCGAGGATGAGCGCGCGACAGCGGGCACCGGTCGCGAGGATCCACGGACGGGGAAACACGACCGCCCGCTCCTCGAGCGACGCGAGCAGAGCGCGTGCGCGCGGCAGGTCGCCGAGCTCCACGACGGCCTCGATGTGGTCGGGTTGGAAGCGAAAACGTGCCGGCTCACGCTGTCGATAGAGGTCGACTGCCGCTTGCGCCTGCGTGTAGGCCGCGTCGGCAGCCGCCGCGTCCCCGACCGAGAGCGCGACGAACCCGAGGACCCAGTACCCGACCGCCGCGTGCTGCTTCAGATGCTCGGGAGACAACCGGACGATGCGCTCACCGGCGGCACGGGCGGCCTCGAGGCGCCCCAGGTGGGCGTCGATCAGCCCACGGGCGTACAGGGCGCCGCCGAGGAATGCGGTCGAGCCGATCTGATCGGCGAGCGCGATGCCTTCGGCGGCCAACCGGTCCGCCTGCGCCCAGTCGCCGGTCCAGCATGCGATCTCGACGAGTCGGAGCAGCGTGCCCTGCACCGACTGCTCGTCGCCCTCGGCGCGCGACCGGGCGATACCCGGGCCGTAGACCGCCCACGAGGCGGCGAAATCGTCGTGCACCAGCGGCCACATGCCGAGCACGGGGCAGGCGTCGTCCCAGTCGTCGGCGCGCTGCTGGAGGTCGACACCGCGCCGGTACGCATCTCCATCGGAGCCCTGACCGTCGAGCAGGCGCAGGTACGCACCGAGGAGCAGGGCATACGAATAGGTCCCGGGCGACTCCTCGGGATCGAGCAGCGCGACGGCGGCGGCGGCGTGCTCGATGGCCCTCTCCAAGGCGACGTCCTGCGAGACCCACGCCGCGGAGATGTGCGTTCTGGCGGCGACCTTCGGGTCCCGCGCGTGCTCGAGTGCTTCGCGCGCGAGCCGGTGACCGTGCTCGTGGTCGCCGTCGTGCCAGAGAATGTTGGCGAGCCTCAGCAGCAACTCGGCGCGCAGGTCACCGTCGACCGAGCGCTCGTCACAGGCCTCGAGCACCGCGCGTGCGCCGGCCGTGTCGCCGGAGCCGAGCAGATGGTGAGCGAGCGCGAGCGAGCGGCGAACCCGCGTCTCGCCGGTCGGCTCGGCCGTGAGCACGAGCGCGAGCCGGGCGAGCTGGCCGGCCGCGAGCGATGCGCCGCGTCCCGCCGCATGTTCGGCCGCCTCGTCGAGCACCGACGCGACCGACTCGTCGGGCGCGATCGTCGCCAGCGCGAGGTGGCGCGCGCGCTCCTCCTGGTCGCCCACGCGCGTCGCGAGCTCCCGGTGCATGCGCCGTCTCCGCGCATGCGACGCCGAGTCGTAGATGGCACTCGCGACGAGCGGATGGACGAAGGCGATCCGGCCGTCGGAGTCCACCGCAACGAGCTCGGCGTCCTCGGCGGCGAGCAGCGCATCCTCCGAGACGAGCGCTGTCGTCGGGGCGGCGAGGGCAGCCGCAGAGAGAAGCGCCTCGCGTGTCGCCGCCGGCAGCCGTGCGATCCTCGCCCGCACGAGGCTCTGCAGGCTCGGCGGCACGGGCAGGTCGTGACCGGCGTCGCGCCGCGCGAGCTCGCGGGCGATCTCCAGCGCGTAGTACACGTTGCCCGCGCTCGCCTGGACGATGCGTACGAGCGTCGGCCGCGTCGGCGTCCAGCCGAGCCGAGCCAGGATCACGTCATGCACGGCGGCCGTGCTGAGCGGCGCGAGCGACAGCTCTCGGACGTCGGGCTCGAGCACGGTCTCGAAGGTCAGGGGTCGCGCCCCGTCGACCCGCACGCCCGTCAGGACGGCGACATTCGCGCCTTCGAGTCGACGCAGCGCGAAGCGGAGCACGTCCGCCGTGGCGTCGTCGAGCCACTGCGCGTCATCGACGGCGACGAGCGTCGGCTGGTCGAGCGCCAGCGAGCGGAGTACGGAGTGCGTTGCCGTCGAGACCGCGCGGGGATCGACCCGCCCGCCGGCGGATTCGCGCAGCAGGGCGACGTCGAGCGCGCGGCGCTGCGGCGCGGGCAGCTCTGCCAGCAACGCGCCGTCGACCGAGCCGAGCAGGTCGCTCAACGCGGCGAACGACAGCGACGCCTCGGCGCCGGTCGGGCGCGCGGAGAGCACACGCCAGCCGCGCGCCGCGGCGTTCACGACCCCCGCCCGCCAGACCGTCGTCTTCCCGACCCCGGCCGGGCCGGTCAATGTAAGCGCCCGCGGGCCTTCGGCCACGTCCGCGAGGAAGCGCTCGACGGCCTCGAGCTCGGTGCGGCGACCGACGACGACCGCTTCGACGCGGCTCACGCCTCCAGGCTAGGTCGCGTGCACTCCCATGGCAACGGTCGCGGCGTAGCCGCTGCCGCTGCGCTTCAGGGCGAGCATCCCCTTGTCGCCGCCGTTCCGGAAGATCGCGTCGCTCGCGTTCGGCGTATCGGGCGTGCTGCCGTGGCTGCGGTACGGCGCCGTTCGATAGACGGCCGCCGTCACGGCGGCCGGGAAGAACAGCTGCCCGGTGTGCACGACCTGCCCTGCGACGTGAACCTTCACGTGGATGTGCACGGCCCGCCCGGGGTACCAGCCCGGGTAGATCGTCTGGAAGGTCGCGGTGCCGTTCGCGCTCGTCTTTTGCGCGCCGCGCAGGAAGTTCGTGCCCGGGTTGCCGGCGATCGCGCCCGAGTAGGCCCCGAGCGCGTCGCAGTGCCAGATCTCGACCGTCGCGTTCCCGATCGGCTTGCAGCTCGCGACGGAGAGCACCGCGAGCTCGAGCAGCAGCGGCGTGCCGTGCTTGCCCGCGGTGACGTTGCGCCGCAGCTTCTCGCCCGGCACGTAGTACGGCCCTTCGGTGAGCTCGGGCGTGAGGACGCATGCGACCGCTCCGGACGAGACAGCGAGCGGGCCGGCTCCGTCGGCGTCGCGGAGCTTCCACGCGGCGCCGCCGGTCGCGGCGGCGGCGAGCCCGGCGAGGCGGAGCAACGAGCGGCGGCGAGTGAGGCGGTCGTCCATGCCCCAAGGGTACGGACGCGACCTGGCAATCCGATCAGAGTTCGCGCGTCGGCTCGGGGCGCCCGTAATGGAAACCCTGCGCGTTCTGGATGCCGAGCTCGTGCATGACCTCATCCTGGGCCGGACGCTCGATGCCCTCCGCGACGAGACGGGTGCCGAGCGCCGTCCCGAAGCCGACGATCGCGTCGAGCAGCGCCTTCCCCGCCGCGTCGGTGTCGACCGCGCTCGTGAAGCTCTTGTCGATCTTCACGATGTCGATCGGCAACCGCTGCAGGTAGACGAGCGAGCCGTAGCCGGTGCCGAAGTCGTCGAGCGCGATCTTGACACCCTTGCACCGGAGCTCCGCGAGCCGCTCCTCCACGTCCGCGGTGTCGATGACGGTGCTCTCCGTCAGCTCGAGGACGAGCTGCTCGGCCGGCAGGTGCGACGCCGCGAGCGCCTCCTCGACATGACGCACGAAGTCCTCGTGCTGGAGCTGCCGCGCGGAGACGTTGACGGCGATCTCGAAGGCACGTCCCGTGCCCCGTGCGAGCCTCGCCGCGTACAGGCAGGCCTCGCCGAGCACCCAGCGGCCGATCGGCACGATCAGCCCGGAGCCCTCGGCGAGCGGGATGAACTCGTCCGGCGGCAGGATCCCGAGCTCCGGATGCTCCCAGCGCAGGAGCGCCTCGTACCCGCCGACCTCGCCCGTCCCGAGCTCGATGATCGGCTGGTAGTGCACGCGGAGCTGCTCCCGCGCGAGCGCCTCGCCCAGCTCGCCGATCCGGCGGAAGCGGATCAGCGCCGCGCGGTCGAGGTCGGGGTCGTAGAACGCGAAGCCGACGCCGGGGTTCCCCTTGGCGCGGTACATCGCCGCGTCGGCCTCCTTGAGGAGCTCCGTCGGTTCGTCGCCGATCGAGATGCCGATGCTGGTGCCGACGCTGAGCTGGTGCCCGTCGATCTCGAACGGCTGCGCGAGTGTCTCGTGCACGCGCTGCGCGACGATCGATACGTCGGCCGGGTTCGTGACGCGCTCGAGGATCACCGCGAACTCGTCGCCGCCGAGACGCGCTGCGGTATCCGCGGCGCGCAGCACCTTGTGCAGCCGGTCGGCGAGTGCACACAGCACGAGGTCGCCCACGTGGTGGCCGAAGCGGTCGTTCACGCCCTTGAAGCCGTCGACGTCGGCGAACAGGATCGCGGTCTGCTCCTCCTCGGTGCGGATCGAGGCAACCGCGCGCTGGAGCCGGTCGTTGAAATGTGCACGGTTCGCGAGGCCCGTCAGCGGGTCGTAGAGCGCCTGGCGCCGCAGCTGTTCCTCCGCCTCGCGCTCGGGCGAGATGTCGAGGAGGTACCCCTGGAGGTACAGCGGCATCCCGTCGCCGTCGTTGACGACCACGCCCTCGTCGCGGATCCAGACGTAGTGCCCTTCACGTGCACACAGGCGGTACTCGATGCTGAGCGGCTTGTGGGTGGCATGCGTGTGCTCGTGTGCCGCCAGCACGCGCTCGCGATCCTCTGGATGGAGCAGCTTGACGAACAGCTCGGGATCTTCGCGCCACTCGTCGACCGAATAGCCGAGCACGCCTTCGATCTGGCGGCTCGTGAAGATGTTCGAGCTGTTCGCGTCCAGTGCGTCGACGTAGATGACGAGAGGCAGCTGCTCGACGAGCGTGCGGTAGCGGCGCTCGAGCTCCTGACGATCCTCGACCGCCGCCTCGCGCTCGAAGACGATGCTCGCGATCCCGGCGGCCATCTCGACCACTTCGAGCTCGCGCTGGCTCGGACGCCGCGGCGAGCGGTAGTAGAGGGCAAACGTCCCGAGCACGTCACCCTCCGCGCCGAGGACGGGTGTCGACCAGCAGGCGCGCAGGCCGTGCTCCTCGGCGAGCTCCCGATAACTCTCCCAGAGCGGGTCGACCGAGATGTCCTCGACCACGACCGTGTGCTTGAGCGCCGCAGCCGTCCCGCACGAGCCGGCGGTCGGGTTGATCGGCACGCCGTCGACGGCCGCGTTGTAGTCGTCCGGCAGCCGCGGCGCCACGAAGGTCTGGAGCGTCTGAGTCTCGCGGTCGACGAGGAGCACCGACGCGATCGCCCCAGGAACCTGGGACTCGATCAGCTCGACGAGGAGCTCGAGCACCGAGCGCGCGTCGGCACCCGCGGCCGCCTCCGCGAGCAGCTCGCGCTGCATCTGGAGGAGCGTCAGAACGTGATCCGAGGGATCCGGGGCAGCCGCAAGC
>OUNM010034495.1_pt1 | contig 15292 bp, 18 predicted proteins | sample 1769961 | NCBI WGS metagenome assembly OUNM01 (sample SAMEA3914820, study PRJEB12502) | metagenome | biome: forest; material: soil | place: USA | collected 2012-03-12 | depth 0.3 m | reverse complement strand
GAGATCGGACACCAAATCGGACACCACTTTGGATGTATATAGCTATAAATCCTTTATATTCAAGAAAATATGGTACCCGCTGCCGGACTTGAACCGGCACGGCCTTGCGGCCTCAGGATTTTAAGTCCTGTATGTCTACCAATTCCATCAAGCGGGCACGACAGGGAGAGAGCGAAGGGTCAGTGGGCGAAGGAGGCGATCATCCCCGCTTCGACCCACACGCGTAAGAGGCCGGCGGCGCGCGCCATGGCCTGATCCTCGCCGACCAGCGGCACGATGCTCTCGCACAGTTCGGGGAAGGGGCGGCCCTCGATCAGGGCGTCGAGCAGGACGGCTTCGTCGGGCTCCAGCGAGCGGTAGTTGGTCAGGCGTTCGGGCCGCCAGATGACCCAGTCGGTGGGCTGCGCCGCCGCCTCGACCTCGAGATTACCGGGTTCCTCTTCCTCGCCATGGCGTTGCCAGGCCTGCGGCACGTCGAAGGCGAGGGTGAGGCGGTGCATCGACGGGATCACGGTGAGGCTGAGCGTCTCCCAGGCTTCCGGCGGCACGGCCATCAGCGCGTCGGCGGTGATGGGGGCGACATCCACCGAGTCGAAGGCCTCGCCCATCGACCATTCGAACAGCGCCATCTCGGCCGCGGCCAGCGAGCCGTTGAACGGCGGCGTGGTCGCCAGGAAGTCGGGAAGGCCCTTGCCGAACCAGCGCACCGACGGGTGGCGCGACGGGTGGGCGGCGATATAGGCGCGCGCCATGTAGTCGAAGTCGGCGGGGCCGGCCATCGCCATCAGGCCGGGATAGTCGACGGTCAGCGCCTCGATCAGGCGCAATGTATAGGCGTCGCGATAGACGCCCAAAAGGGTGACGCGGTCGATCTTCCGGGTGTCGCGCACGGCGGCCGCGAAGCCGTCGCTGCTCGCCAGCAGGTAATCCTGAAAGGCGCGCTGCAGGTCGCCAAGCGAGCCGGTGTTGGCGCTCATGCCACTTCCTTCTGGACGGTCTCGCGCTTGACCCGTTGGGCGATGCCGCGCGCCGTCTCGAGCTCGTCCAGGAGCTCGGCGTAGGGCGGGATGTTGGCGTCGCGCTCGATCATGGTCGGCACGTCGGGAAAGAGGCGGACGGCCTCGGCGTAGAGATCCCAGACGTCGGCCACGATCGGATGGTCGTGGGTATCGACGATGTGCGTGCCGCGATGTTCGTGGCCGGCCAGGTGGAACTGGCGCACCCGTTCCTTCGGCATGGCGCGCAGGAAGGCGCGGGGATCGAACTCGTGATTGAAGGCGCTGACGAAGACGTTGTTCACGTCGAGCAGGATCTCGCAATCCGAGCGCTTGGCGAGCTCGGCGATGAATTCCCATTCGGTGAGTTCGGAGGCGGCGTAGGTGACGTAGCTCGAGACGTTCTCCAGCACGAGGCGGCGGCCGAGATGGTCCTGGACCCGCATCACCCGGTCGGCCACGTGATCGAGCGCCTCCTCGGTGTAGGGCAGTGGCAGCAGGTCGTGCATGTTCGTGCCGCGCAGGCCGGTGAAGCAGAGATGGTCGGAGATCCACATCGGCTGCACGCGATCGGCCAGCGCCTTGAGCTCGTCGAGGTAGGTCCCGTCGAGCGGATCGATCGAGCCGATCGACAGCGACACGCCATGCATCGCCATCGGATAGTCGCGGCGAATCCGGTCGAGCCAGTACAGCGGGTTGCCGCCCGGCACCATGTAATTCTCCGACAGGACCTCGAACCAGCTCACCTTGCCGGGGCTGGCGGCAATCTCTTCAAAATGCTCGGGCCGGAGACCCAGGCCAAAATCGACTTTCTCGGCGACCATATGCTCACTCTAGCCCAGATTGCCCGCCCCCTCGAAAGAGAACGGGTGCCCAGTTTCCCGGACACCCGCCCTTTTATTCCGGAAGTAAGGCCCTTGTTAGAGGGTCTTGCCGCCTTTGGCCGCGCACTCAGCCGCGGTCTTGGCTTCCGACCAACCCTGGCCTTTGCAGGCATTCTGGCCCTTGCAGGCGTTGCTGGCGCCCTTGCAGGCGCTCTGGCCCTTGCAGGCATTCGTGCCGCCGCAATGGACGGCATCGGCCGCGAAGGCGGCGGTCGCGAAGCTGCCGGCAGCGAAGAGGGCGGCGGCGGAGACGATGATCATACGCTTGGTCATGAGCTTGTGCTCCTTGGTGTTTCGCGTCGACGTTATGTCGCTGCGACAGGACCAACCTGCCCCCGGGTTACGGGCACGGGCCAATCACCGATCAGCACGTTCGTCTCAAACCAAGTTGATGCAGGTTTCATTGCGCCGTGATGATCCATCTCCGCTTTTCGCCGTAAAGGCCGCCGCCGACCGAGGGCTTGCAATGCCCCAAAATGCTCGGGGCGCCACCAGTTGCCCGGGGCGCCCCTTTGCCAGCGGCTTTGCAGTCGCTACGCAATCATTGTCAGATCAGCAGATATCAGCCGCCACCCGACGAGCCGCCCTGAGCCAGGCACTGAAGCACGGCGGTGTTCTGAACCCAGCCCTGGCCCTTGCAGGCGTTCTGGCCCTTGCAGGCGTTCGCAGCCGACTTGCAGGCACCCTGGCCCTTGCAGGCATTGATACCTTTGCAGTCGGTCTTGTTTTGACCGAATGACGGGCTGTTGATGGTCTGTGCGCTGGCGACCGACGCCGCCAGAGTGCCAGCTGCGAAAACAGTGGCCGCAGCCGTAATGAACGACTTCCTCATGATTAGCTCCCTTGCTCCCTCGTACCTTGCAGGACAGCCCTGCATATTTGGTACGATAATCAAACCCTCGTGGATGGGAAGGGGCATATTTCAAATTATCTTGAGGTCATGTGAGCTTGACGTGAATGCCGAGATAGGGAAACCGCGAATCCGACACGCAAAAAAAGGCGCCCCGGTTTCCCGGGACGCCCTTTGATCGGTGAAGACCCGTTCTTAGAAGCCGACCGACGAACCGCCGGCAGCCTGGCAGTCGAGGCGGCTCTTCGCGGAGACCCAGCCCTGACCCTTGCAAGCGTTCTGACCCTTGCAGGCGTTCGAGCCGGACTTGCAAGCGCTCTGGCCCTTGCAGGCATTGATGCCCTTGCAGGCCAGCGACGTATCGCCGAACGACGGGCTGTTCGGGGTCTGCGCGCTGGCGATCGAAGCGACCAGCGTGCCGGCAGCGAACACGGTCGCGGCGGCCATAACGAAAGACTTCTTCATCTCAACAACTCCCTCGGAAGTGACTCACGTCGGTTATAAGGCGTGACGTGATGGCCCAACTCTAGCCTGTCGATATGGCTCACAACCGATCACAGGCACGTTTTGCATCATCGATAACCATCACGTGTGTTTGAGCCGTTCACACACGTGCACATGGCTGACGTGCGATATCATACAGGCACGATGATCGATTCGAAGCGCGGCCGTGAGCGTGCGGCCGTCGATCGGCATCCGATTATCACGCAGCCGTGAGTCTGTTCATCCAGAACGCATGGTTGATATGTGCAAAATTGGAACAGCTTCATCGCCAAAAATAAAGGCGGCCCGCTGGCCGCCTTCGGATCGAGAACTGGAGCTCGGCGCCGGCGCTTCAGAGGACCTTGCCGCCCTTGGCGGTGCATTCGTTCTCGGTGGCTGTCTCGCTCCACCCCAAGCCCTTGCACGAGTTCTGTCCCTTGCACGAACTCTGTGCCGTCTTGCAGGCGCTGGTGCCCTTGCAGGAGTTTCCACCGCTGCACTTCACCTTGGCACCGGCGGCCGCGGTCGCCGCCAGGCTGCCGACCGCGAACAGGAGCGCTGCCGAAGCGGCGAGGACGCGGTGCTTGGTCATCTGGAACTCCTTGGGAAGCCGGACTCTCGATGGGGGAATCATGGACCTAAGAGCGCCTTGCGAGAAGTAAGAGGTCCATCAAGGCTGCGTGAAGCGGAGCGGCGAGAGCGCCTTTTCCGTGACGCCGAGCTCGACAATGTCGCTGGGCAGTCTGGCGTCGAGCGCGAGGCTCGCGGCGAGGCGTCCGGCGGCGGCGGCGGTCTGGATGCCGTAGCCGCCCTGGCCCGCCAGCCAGAAGAAGCCGGGCACGGTGTCGTAGCCCGCGACCAGGTTCTTGTCGGGCACGAAGCTGCGCAAGCCCGCCCATTTGTTTTTCAGCCGGCGGATCTGCAGGGTGGTCGCCGTCTCGATGCGATCGACGGCGATGGCGATGTCCATCTCGTCCGGCTGGGCGTCGCACGGCTCCGATGGTGTCTCGTCGGCCGGTGAGGCCAGGAACTGGCCGACCTCGGGCTTGAAGTACCAGCTCTCGTTGAAGTCGATCACCATCGGCATCTTCTCGAGTTCCAGGTCCGACGGAGCGTCGAAGGTGAAGGCGGTGCGTCGCTTCGGCACCAGTCCGACCGGTTTGGTCCCGGCCAGCCCGCCCAGCACATCGGCCCAGGCGCCCGAGGCATTCACGATGTTGGCGGCCGAGATCGTCTCGCCGTCGCGCAGGCGGATCGTCCAGACGCCATCCTTGCGCTCGAGGGCCGAGACTTCGGCGTTGAGGCGCAGCACGCCGCCCGACGCGCGGGCGCCGCGCAGGAAGCCGGCGTGGATCGCCGCCACATCCATGTCGTCGGCCTCGGGTTCGAAGATCGCGCCGCCGGCGGCGGTCTCGGGCTTGAGCAGCGGCTGGAGCTTCAGCGCCTCCTTGGGCTCGAGCCAGCGCACGCTGGGTACCAGGGATGCGTAGTCGGCCGCGGCCTTGCGAACCGCGGCCTGCTGCTCGGCCCGGCCCGCGACCAGGGCGCCGCGCGGCGTCAGGACAGGATGATCGGCGAAGCCCTGCGGCGGGTTGCGGTAGAAACGGCCCGTCGCCACCGTGATGGCGCGGATATCGGCGCTGCCATATGTCTCCGAATGGAGCGCCGCCGACCGGCCGGTCGTGTGATAGGCGGGGACGTTCTCACGCTCGAGGATGATCACTTTGGCCCGTGGGGCGAGATGATAGGCCGCCGAGACGCCGGCGATACCGGCGCCGATGATGGCGAAGTCGAATTGCTGCATGGGCCTCACATTGCGTGGTCGTCGGTCTGCCTGCAATAGTGGGCGACCATGAACATCGCCCATCTGCTGCTTGGCTCGGCACAGGAGTACCGCGATCACGCCGCGTTGGCGCGCGGAACCGAGCCTTATCTCAGCTATCGCGAGCTCTGGCGAAAAGTATCGGTCATGGGCGCGCATCTCGGCGGGCGCTTGCAGAAGGGCGATCGCGTGGCTATCGCCATGACCAACTGCGTCGAGGCGATCGAGGTGATGTACGCGATCTGGCATGCCGGCCTGTGCGCGGTGCCGATGAACGCCAAGCTGCACGCCAAGGAGTTCGCCTTCATCCTCGATAATTCGGGCGCCAGGCTCTGCTTCGTGACGCCCGATCTGGCCGCGACAATCGCCGAGGCCGCGCGCGAGGCGCCGGCGCTGCAGGAGATCGTCGATGTCACGAGCAGGTCCTACAGCGCGATGGCGGCGGGAGATCCGGGTGCGATGGCCGATTGCGAACCGGCCGATCCCGGCTGGCTCTTCTATACGTCGGGCACGACAGGCCGTCCGAAGGGCGCCACGCTGACGCATCGCAACCTGCTGGCGATGACGCTCAACTACTATGCCGACGTCGACCGGCCGCCGGCCGGCAGTTCGATGGTCCATGCCGCGCCGATCAGCCACGGCTCGGGCTTGTGGAACTTCCCGATGGTGGCGCGCGGCGTCGTGCAGGTCTTTCCGGAGAGCGGGCATTACGACGTCCCCGAGACGATCGCGCTGATCAATCGCTGGCCCGACTGCAGCATCTTTCTCGCGCCCACCATGGTGAAGCGCCTGATCGAGCATCCGGAGGTCGGCGATCTGAAGCCGGGAGCGCTGCGCCTCATCACCTACGGCGGCGCGCCGATGTATGTGAGCGACCTCAAGTTCGCGATGAACGTGCTGGGCGACAAGGCGCTCTGCCAGCTCTATGGACAGGGCGAGAGCCCGATGACGATCACCCATCTCAGCCGCGAGATCCACGCGCTGAAGGACCATCCGCGTTGGGAAGAGCGCCTGGCCTCCGCCGGCCTGCCCGACGCCTGTGTCGATGTCCGCGTGGTCGACGAACAGGGCAAGCCCGTGCCGGTGGGCACAGTCGGCGAGATCATCGTCAAGGGCGACACGGTGATGTCGGGCTACTGGAACAATCCGGAGGCCACCGCCCGGTCGTTGCGCGACGGCTGGCTGTGGACCGGCGACGTTGGCGCCTTCGACGACGACGGCTTCCTGACGCTGAAGGACCGCTCCAAGGACATGATCATCTCCGGCGGCACCAACATCTATCCGCGTGAGATCGAGGACGTGCTGAACCTGCATCCCGCCGTAGCCGAGTGCTCGGTCGTGGGCCGGCCGCATCCGGAATGGGGCGAGGACGTCGTGGCGTTCGTCGTGCCGCGGCCGGGCAGCACGGTCACGCCGGCGGAACTCGACCGGCTCTGCCTCGACAACATCGCGCGCTTCAAGCGGCCGAAGGACTACAGGTTCGTCGACGCGCTGCCGAAGAACAACTACGGCAAGATCCTCAAGACCGAGTTGCGGACACTGCTTTAGGAGGAAACCATGGGCGGCATGATCGACTTCAAGCGTCCCGACGGCTCGACCTGCAAGGGCTACCTCGCCGAAGCGGGCAAGGGGAAGCCCGGCATCGTCGTGATCCAGGAGTGGTGGGGACTGAACGACCAGATCAAGGGTGTGGCCGATCGTTTTGCTGCCGCCGGTTACAACGCGCTGGCGCCCGATCTCTACAAGGGCCGCGTGACCCAGAAGCCCGACGAAGCCAATCACATGATGAGCGGCCTCGACTTCGCCGGTGCGTCCGACCGGGACATCGCGGGCGCCGTGAAGCATCTGGCCGAGATCAGCCGCAAGGTCGGCGTCATGGGCTATTGCCTGGGCGGCGCGCTCACGATCGCTGCCTGTGCGCGGGTGCCCGGCATCGCCTGCGGCGTGCCATACTACGGCGTGCCGCCGCAGGAACTCGCCGATCCGGCGAAGATCAAGGTGCCGATGCAGGGGCACTTCGCCAACACCGACGACTGGTGCACACCGCAACTCGTGAACGACTTCGAGAAGGCGATGACCTCGGCCGGCAACAAGCCCGAAGTCTTCCGCTACGACGCCGCGCACGCATTTGCAAATGCCGGCAGCGCCGCTTACGACGCCGTCGCCGCCCGGAAGGCGTGGGAGAGGACGATGGCGTTCCTCGGCAACCACCTCTGAGTCTCCGTCCCGCCGCGGGCTTGGCAATCGTCGGGCTGGGCGCCTCGCTGGCGCCGCTCGACATCGCCGTGAATGTCGCGCTGCCCGCGATCACCGCGCATTTCAGGCTCGAGATCGGCGACGTGCAGTGGCTCGTCATCTGCTACGTGCTGGTCTACGGCTCGCTGATGCTGGTGTGCGGCAAGCTGGGCGACCTGTTCGGCCACCGCCTGATCTTCCGTCTCGGTCTGCTGGTGTCGGCGATCGGCTGTGCCGCCTGCGCCGCCGCGCCGGATTGGCCGCTCTTCCTGTGGGCGCGCGCGGCCCAGGGTGTCGGCACAGCACTGGCGCTGTCCTGCACGCCCGCGCTTGCCATTTCGGTCTATCCTGCCGATCAGCGCCTGCGCGCGCTGGCGGGCTTTGCCATGACCATGTCGTTGGCCGCCGCGATCGGTCCGTTCGTCGGCGGCGTCGTGGTCGAGCTGTGGGGCTGGCCCGCGGTCTATTGGATGCGCGTGCCCATCGCCCTCGTCACCCTGGCGCTTGCGAGCCTGCTACCGGCACCCAGGCCGGAGTCGCGGCCGTTCGATGCGCCCGGGGCGATGCTGCTGGCCGCCGCCATGAGCGCGCTGCTGCTGTCGCTCGTGCTGTCACAGCGTCCGGCGGTGCCGGGTTCATGGGCTGCGCTCCTGTTCGCGGCGGCGCTGGGGCTGCTCTACGGCTATGTCAGGCGCACGCGGACCGTGGCCGAGCCGATCATCCGGCCGAGCCTGTTCGCCAATGCAGCCTTCGCCGTGCCCAATGTGATGAACGTGTTCGCCAATCTCGCGGGCTTCGCCATCCTGCTGTTGACGCCGTACTACCTCGTGAATGTGCTGAAGCTGTCGCCGCTGATGAGCGGCGTGGTGCTGGCGCTGGCCTTCAGCGGCGGGCTGGGCGGCGCGCCCGCGGCGGCCTGGCTGGTGCCGCGCATCGGCCGGCGCCGGACGGCATTCGCGGGCGTGGCGGTGGTCGGGCTCGGCCTGCTGCCGCTCGGCTTCACCGGGGCAGGGACCGCCATGCCGGTGGTGGCGCTGCTGCTGATCGTGGAAGGATTCGGTCAGGGCTTGCTGACGGTCGCCTACACCGACCTCGTGACCGACACGCTGCCCGCTCGCGACCGCGGCGTCGCCGGCAGCCTGGCGCTTTTGACGCGCACCCTGGGTATCGTGAGCGGCGCATCGATCCTGACGGCGCTGCATGCCCACGCCGCCTCGGGCGGCTTCCTGGCGGGCTATCGCTTCGCCTTCACCGTGGCGGGTGGGGGGCTGCTCGTGGCGCTGGCACTGTCCTGCCTGTGGCCGCGCGCCTGGTTTGCCAAGTAGGTTCGCCAAATAGCGGAGATCGACGTGCTCGCAATTCGACTGGTGAAGACGGCGATGGTGGCGTCCACCGCGCTGTTCGCCCTGCTGGTGACGCTCAACAACCTCGTGGACTACGGCTCGAATTACGAGTTCGTGCGTCACACGCTCAGCATGGACACGACGTTTCCGGGCAATGCGCTGAAGGGCAGGGCGATCGTCTCGCCCGCGCTTTGGACGGCGGGCTATTGGGCGATCATCCTGACCGAGGCTGCCGCCGGCATCGCGCTCGCCGTGGGCGCGGTCCGCCTCGCCTGGGCGCTCCGTGCCGATGCCCGGAGCTTCAATGCGGCCAAGACCGCCGCGCTGGCGGGAGTAGGCCTGGGCTTCCTGCTGTGGTTCACCGGCTTCATGGCGGTGGGCGGCGAGTGGTTCGCGATGTGGCAGTCGAAGCTGTGGAACGGCCAGGAACCGGCCTTCCGCTTCTACATGACCTTGCTGGCGGTGGGTATTTTCATCCATCAACCCGACGGAGAACTCGACCGATGATCACCAAGCGCACGATGTTGTTGGGCCTGGGCGGGCTGATCTGTGTCCCGGGCGCGAAACCCGCGCGCGGGGCCCTGCCGCCGATCCCGATGCAACGCCACGAGCAGGCGATGCGCCTGGCAATCGAGCAGGGACGGAAGAATGCCTACTATCCCTACGGCGCCGTCATCGTGAAGGCGGCGACGGGCGAGCCGGTCGCAGCGGGCGTCAACGATGCGCGCGCCAACCCGACCCTGCATGGCGAGATCGTCTGCATGAACGACTACGTGAAGAAGCACGGCAATCGCGACTGGGAGGAGATGATCCTCTACACGACCTGCGAGCCGTGCCCGATGTGCATGGCGGCGCTCCTGTGGGCGAGGATCGGCGGCGTGGTCTTCGCAAGCTCGGCCTTCAGTCCCGCGCTGAGATCGTCGGTCGGCGACCCGATCAAGCTCTCCGCCAAGGAGGTGATCGACGCTGCGCCCTTCCACAAGCCGATGCTGCTTGGCGGTGTGCTCGAGGCCGAGACCGACCAGATGTTCCTCAATCGCAAGCAGTACTAGTTCAACGTGACGTGGCCGCGCTTGATGATGTCGGCGAACAACCTGCTATCGGACGTGATCTGTGCGCGCATCTCGGCCGGTCCGAGGAAGGTCGGCTTGGCACCACCCTTGTCGAGCTTGTCGAGCGTGTCCGGTGATTTCATCGCCTCTTCGATGGCCTTGGCCATCCTGGTCACGATCGGCGCGGGCATGCCGGCGGGCGCCAGAAGGCCGTACCAGGCCTCGCCGCCGTCCTTGCCATAGCCCGCTTCGCGCAGCGTCGGAATGTCGGGCTTGTAGGGCCAGCGCGTGTCGTTGACGATGGCCAACCCACGCAACCGGCCGGCAAGAATGTGCGGCAGCACGGTCTGGTCGATCTGCATCTGGATCTGCCCGCCCAGAAGGTCGGCCGTGGCCTGTGCACTGCCCTTGTAGGGCACGTGGGTCATCTTGATGCCGGCCTCGAGATTGAGCATCTCGCCGAACAGCTGCGTGATGGTGGCGAGGCCCGCCGAGCCGAAGTTCACCTTGCCCGGATTGGCCTTGCAGTAGGCCACGAACTCCGTGAGCGTGTTGGCCGGCACCGAGGGATGTACCGCGAGCGCCATCCACGAGGTCGACATGCGCGCCACGGTGAGGAAGTCCTTCTCCGGGTCGAACGGGATCGGCTGCAGGTGCCGCGTGATCGCGACCATCGCCACTGTCGTGCCGAGAAAGGTGTAACCATCGGCGGGCTGGGTCTTGGCATACTCCGCGCCGATCATGCCCGACGCGCCGCCCTTGTTGTCGAACAGGATCGGCTGGCCGAGAAGCTGACCGACCTTCTCCATGACGATGCGAATGGAAATGTCGGTCGGGCCGCCGGGCGGGTAGGGGATCACCACCTTGATCTGCCTGGTCGGCCAGTCGTCTGCGAGAGCAGGTGCAGCGGCAACGGTCGCGCCGAGCGCAGAGACGAATGTCCGACGTAGCATGGCGATCCTCCACTTGTTTCTTCGTTGGCCGCAGCATTCCATGTGCTGCATGGTAAGGTCTAGCGATGAAACGCTTTGCCGACGCCGGCGTCGCCGCCGCCTTCAAGGCTTATCCAGCGGACGTGCGCCGCCGGCTGATGGACCTACGCGAACTTGTGTTTGAGACGGCGGCCGATACGGCGGGCGTCGGGCGGCTGACCGAAGCGCTGAAATGGGGGCAGCCGAGCTTCCTGACGAAGCAGACCGGCAGTGGCTCGACGGTGCGCATCGATCGCCTTGGGAAGAGTGACGGCTACGCGATCTACTTCCACTGCCGGAGCGGTCTGGTGGGCCAGTTCAAGGCGATCTATCCCGACACGTTCCGCTATGACGGCAAGCGAGCGATCGTCTTTGGGCTGAAAGACCGCTTGCCCAAACGCGCGCTCAGCCACTGCATCGGCCTCGCGCTGACGCATCACTTGCGTCGGAAATAGCGGTTCCTCAACGCCTCGCAGTCCTGCTGGAGGACGCCCGACGTGATCGCGAGATCGGCGCCCACGAACTCCGCGAAGCTTTCGACCGAATAGCGGCCGAGATCGGTGCGGCCGACCGACTTCAAGCGCCCGCCCACGACCCACGCGCCGATCCTGGCCTGCAGCATCGCACCAGCACACATCGGGCAGGGTTCCATGGTGGTGTAGAGCGTCGTCCCGGAAAGGTCGTCTGTACCCAGTTTCCTACAGGCATCGGCGATGGCGTCGGTCTCGGCATGCACCAGGGGGCTTTTGGCCGTCCTGATCTGGTTGCAGCCGCGGCCCACGATCCTGTCGCCCTGCACGATGACCGAGCCTATGCCCATGTTGCCGTCCTTGTCGGCCTCGGCGCCGATCTCGAGGGCGATACGCATGAAATGTTCGTGTTTGTCGGCGGTCATGCATTACTCTCCGGTGACATGAGTACCATTGTTTACGCCGCGCGTCGCATCGTCACCATGAATCCGGGCCAGCCCTTCGCCACCCATGTGGCGGTGCGCGACGGCCGCATCCTGGGCGCGGGCTCGCTCGAGTCCCTGAAGGACTGGGGCAAATTCGAGCTCGACGAGCGCTTTGCGGACAAGGTGATCCTGCCGGGCTTCGTCGAGGGCCACAGCCATGCCTATGAAGGCGGCGTCTGGAAGTTTCCCTATGTCGGCTATTTCGACCGCACCAGTCCCGAGGGCAAGCGTTCGCCGGGCCTGAAGGATCTCGACGCGGTGGTGGCGGCTCTGTCGGCGCACGAAAAGACGATGCCGCGTGACGGCTCGATCCTGTTCGCCTGGGGTTTCGACCCGATCTACTTCAGCGGCCGGCGCATGGAGCTTGCCGATCTCGACAAGGTGTCGACCGAGCGACCGGTCATCGTGCTGCATTCGAACTTCCATGTCGTGAACGCCAACACGGCGGTCTTCGCCAAGGCCAACATCACGCGTCACACCAACGTCCATGGCATCGTGAAGGACGCGCGCGGCGAGCCGACGGGCGAGCTGCAGGAGACGACGGCCAAGTATCTTGCCTATCGCGCGGCGAACTTCGAGCTGGCCGACGTGCTGAGCGACGAGGCGGCGACCTGGCGTTTCGCCAGGGTAGCCCAGCTCTCGGGCGTGACGACGGCGACTGACCTGCACAATCCGCTGCCGGGCAGCACGGTCGATGGCTACGTGAAGGCGAGCGCCTCCGACGAATTCCCGATCCGTCTGCTGCCAGCGTTCGCGGGCGCGTCGGTGCCGACCGCGCAGGCGATCCCGCGGCTCAGGGAGCTGATGAAGAAGAACAACGACAAGCTTCGCTTCCAGCTGGTGAAGCTCGTCACCGACGGCTCGATCCAGGGCCTGTCGGCGCGCATGCGCTGGCCGGGCTATTACGACGGCACGCCCAACGGCGTGTGGAATGTCGGACCCGACGAACTCGACCGCATGGTGCTCGACTACCACCGCGCGGGCTTCCAGCTGCACATCCACACCAACGGCGACGAGGCGTCGGAGGTCGCGATCGAGGCGGTCGAGCGGGCGTTGGCCGCAGCACCTCGCTGGGATCACCGCCACACCCTGCAGCACGCCCAGATGGCCGATGCCGGCCAGTTCCGCCGCGTCAAGGCACTCGGCATGTGCGCCAACCTGTTCGCCAACCATCTCTTCTATTGGGGCGATATCCACTACGCCAAAACGCTGGGACCGGAGCGCGCCGAACGCATGGACGCCTGTGGCACGGCGCTCAGCCTCGGTGTGCCGTTCGCCATCCATTGCGATGCGCCGGTCACGCCGATCGGCCCGCTGTTCACCGCCTGGTGCGCGGTCAATCGCCTGACCGCGTCGGGCCGGACCCTGGGCGAGGCGGAGAAGATCACGGTCGCCGATGCCCTGCGAGCGATCACGCTGGGCGCGGCGTACACGCTGAAGCTCGACGAGGAGCTGGGCAGCATCGATGTCGGCAAGCGCGCCGACTTCGCGATCCTCGACGACGATCCGCTGGCGGTGCCGCCCGTGAAGCTCAAGGACGTCGGCGTCTGGGGCACGATGATGGGCGGCAAGATCTTCGAGGCACCAAGAGCGTGAGCGCGCAGATCCCCTTCACCGTCATCGGTGGCTTCCTGGGCGCCGGCAAGACGACTCTGCTCAATCGCCTGCTGGCCGGCACGACGGGGCGGCGGTTCGCGGTGCTGGTCAACGACTTTGGCGCCGTCGACATCGATGGCCGGCTGGTGGTCGCGCATGGCGGCGACACGATCGCGCTCGCCAACGGCTGCGTCTGCTGCACGATCGGCGATTCGCTGATCGAGACGATGATGAAGCTGCTCGAGAAGCCCGAGCGGCTCGATCACATCGTGGTCGAGGCGTCGGGTGTCGCCGATCCCGGCCGCATCGCCGACCTGGGCGTGCTCGATCCGCGGCTGTTGCGGGACGGAGTCGTCGTGGTGGCCGACGCCGCCGACATCCGCACGCGCGCCGCCGACCGGCGATTGACCGAAACCGTGGAGCGGCAGCTCGAGTCGGCCGACTTGATCGTACTGAACAAGATCGACCTCGCGGACGACCTGGCGGTGATGCGCTGCTGGCTCTCGACCCACTCGACGGCGCCGGTCATCGAGGCGACGCGGTGCGACGTGCCGCTCGATCTCCTGTTCGGTCTCGACCGGCGCGGCAGCGCGGGCAAGTCGACGCCGCCCGGCAGCTTCCGCAGCTGGTCCTACAGTTGGCCGAACCCGGTCGACCGCGCGGCACTGATGGACGTGCTGCGCGACAGCGCGGTGCTGCGCGGCAAGGGCGTCGTGCGCTTCAGCGATGCACCCGACCGCCGCTCGGTCGTGCACCTGGTCGGCAAGCGGCTCGACGTCACCGACGCCGGGCCGTGGAGCGATACGGACGAGTCCCAGCTGGTGCTGCTCGGCCTCAAGCCCGTGCTAGGCTCCCTCTAAAGGGAGAAAACGACATGACCGGCAGGCTGAAGGACAGGGTGGCGATCGTCGTGGGCGCGGGCTCGAGCGGACCGGGCTGGGGCAACGGCAAATGCACCGCCATCACCTTCGCCCGCGAAGGCGCCAGGGTGTTCTGCGTCGATCGCAAGCGGGCGGCGGCCGAGGAGACGGTCGGGCTGATCGCCAAGGAAGGCGGCGAGGCGATGGCCTTCGAATGCGACGCCTCCAACAGCGCCCAGGTCAAGGCGATGGTCGATGCCTGCATGGCCAAGTGGGGCCGCATCGACATCCTCGACAACAATGTCGGCATCGGCTCGACCGGCGGACCGGTGGAACTCTCCGAGGACGACTGGCACAAGGTGTTCGACGTCAATGTGACGAGCTTCTTCCTGACGGCCAAGCACGTGCTGCCGATCATGGAGAAGCAGAAAAAGGGCGCGATCGTGAACGTGAGCTCGATCGCCTCGATCCGGGTCCCGAAGGGCATCAGCTACGTGGCCTACAATGCAAGCAAGGGCGCGGTGAATTCGCTCACCATGGCGATCGCGTCGGAATATGCGGAGAAGGGCATCCGTTGCAACGCGATCCTGCCCGGGCTGATGCACACGCCGATGATCGACTTCCTCGCCGAGGAATATGCCAAGGGCGAGACGGACCACAACCAGGCGTACGACAAGATGATCGCCATCCGTAACCGCGCCTCGCCGACCGGCAAGATGGGCACGGGCTGGGACACCGCCAACGCCGCGCTGTTCCTGGCGTCGGACGAGGCGGGCTATGTGAACGGCCATCTGCTCGTCGTCGACGGCGGCATCACGACGAGGGCTTAGCGGAAATGCCTCATCCTTCGAGACGCGCCCTGCGGGCGCTCCTCAGGATGAGGTCGGGCGCTCAGGGATTGAACTGTTCCTTGAGGATGCGTTCCTCGAGATCGTGCTCGGGATCGAACAGCAGGGTGAGCTCGATGTCGTTGGCCTCGGTCACTTTCACGGTCTCGACGTTGGCCACGTCGTCGGAGTCGGCAGCGGCTGCGACGGGGCGCTTGCGCGGATCGAGCACGGTGAACTCGACCTCGACATGGCGCGGCAGCAGCGCGCCGCGCCAGCGCCGCGGCCGGAAGGCGCTGATCGGCGTCAACGCCAACAGGCCGGTGCCAAGTGGAACGATCGGGCCGTGGACCGAGAGGTTATAGGCGGTCGAACCGGCGGGGGGGGCCCCCATGAACCCGGTGCAAAGCAGCTCCGGG